>Ga0307474_10001621_pt1 | contig 16243 bp, 9 predicted proteins | sample atmos_gasesECM1C_2_FD_203312 | JGI IMG/M metagenome (GOLD analysis project Ga0307474, IMG submission 203312) | Hardwood forest soil microbial communities from Morgan-Monroe State Forest, Indiana, United States - atmos_gasesECM1C_05 | ecosystem: Environmental > Terrestrial > Soil > Temperate... | reverse complement strand
GGTCCAGTACAGCGGTCGCCACGACTCGTAGGAGAAGGAGTTGGTGCTGTACACGGTGAAGTCGGCCCCGGGCACGATCGGCATGATCCAGGTCGGCGCTGAGCCCGGCGGCTCGGCCCAGGTGATCGTGCCGGCCGCCGCCTTGCCGCTGGCCGCCGGCACCGAGCCGAACGCGCCGCTCGACGAGGACACCGATCCGCCGGAGCCGCCCGAGCAGGCGGCGAGGCCCAGCGCCGCGGCCACCGCCACGGCGGCGCACAGCGCCCGCGGCGATGGGCGGCGCGGTCTTGACATGTCCGGTCGGGGCATGGCCGTCACCTTCCTCGTGACCAAACTGATCGGGCGGTGCCGACGCCACAGATCCTGGCTGCTTAAGAGGTTGCCGCGAGCATATGAATGGTCATGTGGCGATCTTGGGCGAATATTGTCACAAGTTGCCATCGATGGGAAGACGTGCAGGTGGCCCGTGGCTAGCGGCGTTGCGGGGATCTGACGGGGGGAAAGTGACGTCCACGGCAAGGCCGCCGCCGGGCAAGGCGCGGGCCTCGATGACGGCGCCATGGGCGGCGGCGATGGCCGAGACGATGGACAGGCCGAGGCCATGGCCGTCACCTGCGCGGGCGCGGCGTTCGCTCAGCCGCTGGAAGGGCTGGAAGAGCCGGCCGATCTCGGCGCCCGGGATGACGGGACCGCTGCTGGCCACCGACAGGACGGCGCGTCCGTCGCTGGTCCCGGTCATGACCTCAATGTGGCCGCCGGCGATGTTGTGCCGGACGGCGTTGTCGACCAGGTTGGCCACCAGCCGTTCGGTCAGAAGGGGGTCGCCGTCGAGCGCCGCGGGCTGGGTAGCGGCCCGGACCCGCAGGCCGAGGCGGTCTGCCTCGGCGCGGCGGGCCACCAGGACCTCGCCGGTGACGGCCGCGAGGTCGACGGGCTCGCGCTGGCCGAGGCCGCCCTCGCTGGTGGCCAGGGTGAGCAGCGCCTCGATCAGGCCTTCCTGCTCGGCATTGGAGGCGAGCACGTCCGCGGCGACATTGCGCCAGGTTTGCGTGGTGGTGTCGGGGTCGTCGAGCGCGACCTGCAGCATGGCGCGTTCGCGAGTGAGAGGAGTGCGCAGCTCGTGCGAGGCGTTGGCGACGAAGTGGCGCTCGGCATCGAAGGCGGCTTCCAGGCGCGCGAACAGGTCATCGAGGGTGTCGCCGAGGGCCTTCAGTTCGTCGTCGGGGCCGCGCAGCGCCAGCCGCTGGTCCAGGCTGCTGGCCGAGATCCGGCGGGCGGCCGCGGTGATCACGGCCAGCGGGCGCAGGACCCGGCCGGCCACCAGCCAGCCGAGCGCGAGGGCGACGACGGTGACGATCGCGAGGGCGATCGGGGCCTCGATCAGCACCTGTCGCAGGTCGCTGGTGGTTATCTCCTTGCCCAGCGTGAGTTCCAGGTTGAAGAGCTGGCGCGTACTCAGTGCGTGCAGGCCCCGGTGAACCGTGATAAGGCCGGGCGGGACCTGGATGCGAGTGAAGGCCGTCTCGTTGACCTGCCCGCCGGGCGCGATGGCCTGCTCGGCCAGCAGGTAGCTGACCGTAAGCAGGACGGCGCCGCAGGCCAGGAACAGCCCGCCATACAGGGCGGTCAGCCGCAGCCGGGCCGTGCCGCGGGGCAGCCGCAGCCGGGCGCGGGCGGTGCGGCGCGCGCCGCCGATGGCCATCATGATCCTCCGATGCGGTAGCCGCTGTCGCGGACGGTCTCGACCAGCGGCGGGTCGCCGAGCTTGGCCCGCAGCCTCCCGACGGTGGTCTTCACCGTGGTAGTGAACGGGTCGGCCGCCTCATCCCACACCCGCCGCAGCAGTTCCTCGGCGGAGACCGGCCGCCCATCGGCCTTGAGCAGGCATTCCAGCACGGCGAACTCCTTAGGGGTCAAGGCCAGCTTCCGCCCGGCGCGCGTCACCATCCGCCGCCGGTGATCCATGACCAGATCGGCGAAGCCGAGCCGGGCCGGCGCCGGCGCGCCGGGGCGGCGGGCCAGGGCCTGGATGCGGGCGACCAGTTCGCTGAAGTCGAACGGCTTGGGCAGGTAGTCATCGGCGCCCAGGCCGAGCCCGCTGACCCGGTCCCGCACCGAGCGGGCGGCGGTGAGCATCAGGATCCGGCTGGCCGAGCGCTCGCCCGCCAGGCGGCGGCAGATCTCGTCGCCGTGCACGTCGGGCAGGTCCCGGTCCAGCACCACCACGTCGTAGCAGTTCACCGCCAGCCGGTCCAGCGCGTCGCCGCCGTCCAACGCCACGTCGACGGTCACCCCGCGGCGGCGCAGCCCGGCCGCCACCGCCCGGGCCAGCCGGTCATCATCTTCCGCTATCAGGACCCTCATCCGAGCTCACCAGCTCCAGGATGACAGGTGTCCCCCCCGGGCTGGCCGAAGGTGACAGCCAGGTGACAGCTGTCATGTGCTTGTCACCCGGGTTCCCCTACACCTGGCAGCGACAACGATCCAGCGAGAAGGGGAGACGTGAGATGAACGACAGCTCCGGTCGCGGGCGCGGCCCGCGACGGCGCCGGTCCCGGCGGGCAGCATTCCTGATCACGGCGGGCTGCGTAGCGCTGCTCGTCACGGCGTGCGGGAGCGGATCCGGTGCCGGCCCTTCCCACGCCGTCTCCGGCACGGCAGGACCCACGCGTGCGCAGGCGGCGCTCGCCTACGCACGGTGCATGCGCTCGCACGGCGTGCCGGACTTCCCCGACCCCGACAGCAACGGCGACTTCAACCTCCCGGGCGCGGTCAGCACCCAGGAGACGGCGGCCAACCATGCCTGCAACCACCTGCTGAATGTCGGCGCTCAGCTGAACGCGGCGCAGATCCAGCACGCGCTCAGGCAACTCGTCCGGTACGCCCGGTGCATGCGCGCCCACGGGGTACCGAATTTCCCGGACCCGCAGATCACCAGCGGCGGGATCGGAGTGCCTGGCGGGTTCACCTTTGACACGGCCGGCCGGAATCTCGACCAGAAGTCGCCGCAATACCAGGCCGCGTCCCGGGCCTGCCAGTCGCTGGCGACGCACGCCAAGGGATGAGGTGACCCGGCCGAGACTAGACCTTGACCGCCGGTGTCGCCGCAGTTATGTTTCGTTGTGAACTAAGGCATGAAATAAGGCACGGCCATTCATTGCTGCGGTGTACGCAAAGGTGGTTCGCCATGGCCTCGCTCATCACACTCCTCTTATGGCCGCTGCGCCAGCGGCGCATCTGGGCCTTCGGCGCGGCGGTGGCGCTCGCGGCCACGGCGGTCACGAGCCCGGCCACCCGGGCGAATGCCGCGGGCACGTTACTGTCGCAGGGCCAGCCGGCCACGGCATCGTCGGTGCAGAGCGCCAGCTACCCGGCCTCGGCCGCCGTCGACGGCAACACCGGCACCCGCTGGTCGAGCGCGTTTTCCGACCCGCAGTGGCTGCAGGTCGACCTCGGGGCAACCGCCTCGATCACCCAGGTCACGTTGCAATGGGAGGCCGCGTACGCGACGGCGTTCCAGATCCAGACCTCAGCTGATGGCAGCACCTGGACCACCATCTATTCCACGACGACCGGCACCGGCGGCACGCAGACCCTGAACGTGACCGGCTCCGGCCGGTACGTCCGGATGTACGGCACGGCGCGGGCCACCCAGTACGGCTATTCGCTATGGGAGTTCCAGGTCTACGGCACCCTGTCCGGCGGCACCTGCGGCACGGCCAACGCCGCCCTGAATCAGCCTGCCACCGCGTCGTCGACCGAGAGCGCGAGCTACCCCGCCTCGGACGCCGTCGACGGCAATACCGGCACCCGCTGGTCGAGTGCGTTTTCCGACCCGCAGTGGCTGCAGGTCGACCTCGGCTCCGCCAAGACCATCTGTCAGGTCACCCTGGACTGGGAGACCGCGTACGCGACGGCGTTCCAGATCCAGACATCGAACGACGCCACGACCTGGACCACGATCTATTCCACGACGACCGGCACCGGCGGTACGCAGACCCTGAACGTCACTGGCTCCGGGCGCTACGTCCGGATGTACGGCACGGCGCGCGCCACCCAGTACGGCTACTCCCTCTGGGAGTTCGGGGTGTACACCGCCGGCAGCAGCGGCGGCGGGGGCAACACGGTCACCGTCACGAACCCGGGCAGCCAGACGTCCACCGTCGGCGCGGCGGCCAGCCTCCAGATCACCGCATCAGACTCCGCAGCAGGCCAGACGTTGACCTACAGCGCTGCCGGACTGCCCGCCAACCTGTCCGTCAACGCCTCATCCGGCCTGATCTCCGGGACGCCCGGCAGCGCTGGCTCGTCCAGCGTGACCGTGACCGCCAAGGACACCACCGGCGCCTCCGGATCGGCCTCGTTCGGCTGGACGGTGACAACGAGCGCCACGTGCCCGGCTCAGTCAAACACCCCGAACTTCGGCCCGAACGTCTACATCTTCGACCCCAGCATGTCCAGTTCGTCGATCCAGTCCACGCTGGACTCGGTCTTTAACACCCAGAAGCTCAACCAGTTCGGCACCCAGCGCTATGCGCTGCTGTTCAAGCCCGGCACCTACAGCGTCGAGGCCAACATCGGCTACTACACCTCCATCGCCGGCCTCGGTCAAAACCCCGACGACGTCACCATCAACGGCGACGTCACCGTCGACTCCTTCGACGGCACGGGCAACGCGACGCAGAACTTCTGGCGGTCGGCCGAGAACATGGCGATCAATCCGTCCGCCGGGTCGGACCGCTGGGCGGTGGCGCAGGCGGGCCCGTTCCGCCGGATGGACGTCCACGGCGGACTCGAGCTGTACCCGGCCAGTTACGGCTACGCCAGCGGCGGCTACATCGCCGACACCAAGGTGACGGGGCAGGTCTCATCGGTGTCCCAGCAGCAGTGGTACTCGCGAGACAGCAACTTCGGCAGCTGGAGCGGATCGGTCTGGAACATGGTGTTCTCGGGAGTCACCGGCGCCCCGGCGCAGAGCTTCCCGAGCCCGCCGATGACCACTCTGGCCACGACGCCGGTATCGCGCGACGTGCCCTACCTCTACGTCGACTCGAGCGGCAACTACCACGTGTTCGAGCCGTCGCTGCGGACGAACGCGTCCGGCCCGAGCTGGGCCAGCGGCCCGACGCCGGGCACCTCGGTACCGATGAGCCAGTTCTTCGTCGCCGACCCGTCGATGAGCGCCGCGACCATCAACACCGCGCTGTCGGAGGGCTGCAACCTGCTGTTCACCCCCGGCGTCTACAACCTCAGCCAGACGCTCAACGTCACGCACGCCGACACCACGATCCTCGGCCTCGGCTTCCCGACCCTGATCCCGCAGAACGGCGTCAACACCATGCAGGTGTCGGACGTCAACGGGGTCCGGCTTCAGGGACTGCTGTTCGACGCCGGCACGACGAACTCGGCGGCCCTGCTGACCGTGGGCACCGCCGGCTCGACGGCCAGTCACGCCAGCGACCCGATCTCGGTCCAGGACGTGTTCTTCCGGATCGGCGGCGACATCGCCGGCCAGGCCACCTCGAGCCTGGTCGTGAACGCCAACGACACGATCGTGGATGACGTCTGGGCCTGGCGCGCCGACCACGGCAACTCCGGGACGGTGGGCTGGACCACCAACACCGCCGCCAACGGCATGACGGTCAACGGCAACAACGTGGAGGCGACCGGCCTGTTCGTCGAGCACTACCAGAAGACCGAGGTCGCCTGGAACGGCCAGAATGGCAAGATCATTTTCTTCCAGAACGAGATGCCCTACGACCCGCCGAACCAGGCGGCCTGGATGAACGGCTCGTCCGACGGCTATCCGGCGATCGCCGTGGCCAGCAACGTGACCTCGTTCGGCGCCTGGGGCCTGGGCAGCTACTGCTACTTCAACGTCAATCCGGCGGTCACCTCGGCGGAGGCGTACTCCTCGCCCAGTGTCTCCGGCGTGGCCTGGCATGACCTGCTGACGGTCTCGCTGGGCGACGTGGGCACGATCACCCACGTCATCAACACCACCGGCGCGGCGACGCCGACCAACACGACGCCCAGCGACGTCGTCAGCTACCCGTAGACAGCACAGGAAGGGGGGCCGGCGGAACCAGGGAGGTTCGCGGGATGAACCAGGTGATCGGCAGTCGCAGGCGAGCGTCGCTCCGGCGCTGCTCGGCCCTGACCGTGCTGGCGTTGCTGGCCGGATGCCTGACCAGCGTCCTGGTCGCGACGGTCGTCCGCGCGCCGGCGGCGCGCGCCGATACCGTGCCGCCCCCGCCGGCGGGCTGGACCACGGTGTTCGGCGAGAACTTCGCCGGCGCCGCCGGGTCCGCGCCGTCGTCGGCTAACTGGTTCTACGACATCGGCACCGGATACGGAACCGGCGAGATCGAGCACACGACGAACTCGACCAGCAACGTCTACCTCGACGGCCACGGCCACCTGGTGCTCAAGGCGATCGACTCGGGCGGCACCTGGACGTCGGGACGGATCGAGAGCACCCGCGACGACTTCCAGGCACCGCCGGGCGGCGAGCTGGAGATGAGCGCGTCGGTTGAGCAGCCGAACCCGGCGAACGGGCTCGGCTACTGGCCGGCGTTCTGGGCGCTGGGCTCGCCGATGCGGGCCGGCGGCGGCTGGCCGCAGTCGGGCGAGATCGACATGATGGAGGACGTCAACGGCCTGAACGAGGCCTCGCAGACGCTGCACGACGCGGCGAACAGTCCCGGTCACGCGCTGATCGCCTGCCCCGGCAGCGGGTCCGCCTGCCAGACCGGATACCACACCTACTCGGTGATCATCAACCGGACGAACACCAGCGCGGAGACGCTCGAATTCCTCATGGACGGCACCGTCGAGAGCACGATCACCGAGGCGTCGGTGGGCACGACCGCGTGGCAGGAGGCCATCGATCACGGCTTCTTCATCATCTTCGACCTGGCCATGGGCGGGAACTACCCGAACGGCATCTGCGGCTGCACGAGCCCGACCTCGGCCACGACCTCGGGCGCGTCGATGAGCGTGGGGTACGTGGCCGTGTACGAGGAGGGCGGCAACTCCACGCCGACCGCGACGCCGACCGCGACCGGGCCGCTCACCGGGCTGAACGGGCTGTGCCTGACCAACCAGAACTCGCTGAACACCGCCAGCAACCCGATCGGCGTCGCCACCTGCAACGGCAGCGCGGGCGAGCAGTGGTCGCCGTACAGCGACAACACGCTGCGCGCCCAGGGCGGCTGCCTGGACGTGGTGAGCGCGGGCACGACCAGCGGCACCGACGTGGACTGGTATCCCTGTAACGGCACGGCCGCGCAGACGTGGACCCATCAGTCCAATGGCGAGATCGTCAATCCGAACTCCGGCTTGTGCCTCACCGTTCCGGGCGGAAATACCGGTGCCCGACTCGACATTGAGACGTGCACGGGCGCCGCGGACCAGCAGTGGACGCTGCCGACCGGGGCGGGTGGCGGCGGTAACACGGTCACCGTGACCAGTCCCGGCGGCCAGACCTCGACGGCGGGGACGGCGGCCAGACTGCAGATCGCGGCCAGCGACTCGGCGTCCGGGCAGACGCTGACCTACAGCGCGTCCGGCCTGCCCGCGGGCCTGTCGATCAACGCGTCCTCGGGCCTGATCTCGGGCACGCCGACGACGGCGGGCACGTCGAACGTGACGGTGACCGCGAAGGACACGACGGGAGCGTCCGGGGCTGCGTTGTTCAGCTGGACGGTGAATCCGGCGGGCACCGGCTGCGGCACGACGAACCTCGCGCTGAACGCGCCGACGACCGCGTCGTCGGTGCAGAACGCGTCGTTCCCGGCCTCGGACGCGACCGACGGGAACACGTCGACGCGGTGGTCGAGCGCGTTCTCCGATCCGCAGTGGCTCGAGGTGGACCTTGGCTCGGCGCAGCCGATCTGCCAGGTGGTACTCAACTGGGAGGCGGCGTACGCGACCGCGTTCCAGATCCAGACGTCCAACGACGGGTCGACCTGGACCACGATCTACTCGACCACGACCGGTAGCGGCGGCGCGGCGACGCTGAACGTCTCCGGCAGCGGTCGCTACGTCCGGATGTACGGGACGGCGCGCGCCACCCAGTACGGCTACTCGCTCTGGGAGTTCCGGGTCTTCGCCAGCTGAGCATCCGCCGGGCGAGGCGGGCCGGTCAGGCAGCGACCTGCCGTGCTTCGCTGAGGGCCAGCGCGATGGCGTCGTCGAAGCTCAGCGTGAGGCCGTGGGCGTAGGCCTCGTCGAACCCCGCGTCGCCAAGACGACGTCGCACCGCGGCGATGCTGTCCGCCCGGTACCGGTCCTCGGGATCCTGCCACGGCCCGCCGAGCCCCTCGAAGAATGCCTGCGCTGCCCCGTGCAGCGCGGCGGCGCGGTGCCAGTCGCCAAGGTCGCCGGTGACGCAGGCCAGGCCGAGACCGCAGTAGGCGAGACCGTACCGGTCTCCGGTCCGGCGGCTCAGTCGCAGCCCGTCCTGGAATGCGGCCCGAGCCGCCTGCGGGTCGTGCTCCTGGCGCAGCACCCAGCCCATGTTGACCGGAACGACGTGGCTCCGTTCGCCGATGTCCGCGCCGGCCTGCTCGGCCTGGACCAGATGCGCGCGGGCGGCGACGATGTCGCCGGCGCGCAGGGCGCGCACGCCCGCGTTGTTGTGCAGCACGTGGGCTGTCAACCGGTCGCCGGACCGCTGTGTGCACGCGATGGCCTCGGGGTAGAGCTGGCCGGCGGCGCGGGAGTCGGTGATGTCCAGGCACAGCAGGTAACCCATGATGCTTGAGGCCAGCAGCACGTCGTCCCCTGTCCGCCGGGCCAGGGCGACCGCCTCGGCGCCGAACGCGGCGCCCTGCTCTGGTGCCCCGGCGAAGTAATAGCGCCCGCAGAGCACCGCGAGCGCCTCGATCAGCAGGCCCGGCTCGCCGACCTGTCGCGCCTCGGCGACGATCCGCTCGCCGAACTCAAGCGCGGTCTGGACATCGGGGCCCCGGGTCGCGTCCATGACCGTGATCGCCGCATCGACGAACAGCCTCTGGTCCGACCGGGCCTCGGGCCGTTCCAGCGCCGGCCAGACCAGCTCGGCGATCGCCTCGCCCAACCCGCGCGATACCCAGTACCGGCGGAGCGCCGCACTCAGGCGCAGTACCCGGCTGGTTCCGTCCGGCACGCCGGCCGCGTACTGCGCGGCCCGCCACAGATTCGCCCGGTCGGCGTCCAGCAACGTGAACCACCGGCCCTGGTCTGGCCCGGTCAGGCGGGCACCGGCCTGCTCGGCGACCGACACGAAGTGTTCGCAATGCGCGGCGCTGATCGCACCCGCATCGCCGGCCTCGATGAGGCGTTCGCCGGCGAACTGGCGGATGGTCTCCAGCAGCCGGTAGCGCAGGTTCTCTGGTCCCTGCTCGGTGCCGACGAGGCTCTTGTTGACCAGCGAGCCCAGCAGGTCGACGACGTCGAGCCGGTCCAGGCCGGCGATGCCGCAGACCGCCTCGGCTCCGGACAGGTTGAAGCTTTCCGGGAACACGGCCAGCCAGCGCAGCAGCTGCTGCTCGGCCTGGTCCAGCAGCGAGTACGACCATGCCACCGTGGCCAGCAGCGTCTGCTGACGGGCCAGCGCGGCCCGGCTCCCGCCGATGAGCAGGCGGAACCGCTGGTCCAGCCGGTCACGCAGGTCAGCGAGGGAAAGCGAGCGCAGCCGGGCCGCAGCGAGCTCGATGGCCAGCGGCATCCCGTCCAGCCGCCGGCAGATCGAGGCGATCAGCGGGCTGCTGCCGGCATCGACCGAGAGCCGCACGCCCTGCTGCCGGGCGCGGTCGACGAACAGGGCCATCGCATCCGACAGTTCGGCCGGCGCGGCGCCGGAATCGTCTTCAGCGGGCAGCAACATGGGCGGCACCCGGTAGATGGTCTCGCCGCCGATCCCGAGCGGCTCACGGCTGGTCGCGAGCAGATTCACCCGCGGGCAGCGCCGCAGGATAGCGTCCGCCGCCCGCGCGCACGCGTCGACCAGATGCTCGCAGTTGTCCAGCACGATCAGCAGGCGCTGCGGCGCCAGCGCATTGACCAGGGTGTCGAGCATCGGCCGGCCCGGCTGGGCGGCGACGCCGAGGATGCCGGCGATAGCGGAAGGAACCGATCCGGCGTCGGTCACGGCCGCCAGCTCGACCAGCCAGACGCCGTCGCCGGTCTCGTCCAGCAGTTCGGCCGCGGCCTGCAGCCCCAGCCGGGTCTTGCCGGAGCCGCCCGGCCCGGTCAGCGTCACCAGCCTGGATGACCCCACCAGCGGCAGGATCTCCTTAAGCTCGCTCGCGCGGCCGACGAACGCCGACAACTCGGCCGGCAGGTTGTTCAGCAGCGTCGGATTGCCGAGCGAGCGCAGCGCCGGGAACTCCGATGGCAGCCCCGGCGCGGTGAGCTGGAAGATGCGCTCCGGGCGTCCCAGGTCCTTGAGCCGGTGCACGCCCAGGTCGATGAGAGTCGCTGCGTCCGGCAGAAAGTCCCTGACCAGAGCCGCGGCCGTTTCCGACAGCAGAACCTGACCGCCGTGCGCTACCGCGGCTATCCGGGCGGCGCGGTGCACGTCCAGTCCGACCGGCCCCGCGGCCGTCTGCTCGGCCTCGCCGGTGTGAACGCCCATCCGCACCCGCAGCGGCTCGCCGCCGCCCGGCCACGAGTGCGACTGCAACGCCTGCTGCATCGCCAGGACGGCGGCCACGCACGCCCGGGGCGAGGGAACGCGGCGAAGAAACCGTCGCCCGTCATGGTCAGCTCGGTGCCGTCATAAGCGGCCAGCGAGGCCCGGATGAGCGCATGGTGCTCGGCGAGCGCGCGACCGTAGACGTCCTCACCGATCCGCTGCAGCAACGTGGTCGAGCCCTCGATATCGGTGAAGAGGAGCGTCATGGTCGCCACGCATCTGAGCGTAGGTGCTGGGAACGACAGTGACACCCGGCGGCGTGGGGCCGGGTTAGATGGCGGTGCGGCCGCCGTCGGCGGCGAGGACCGCGCCGGTGACGTAGCTCGCGCTCGGAGCGGCGAGGAAGGCGATGACCTCGGCGATCTCGTCGGGCCGGGCGGGCCGGGCGAGCAGCGTGGTCGCGCCGAGGGCCTCGATGCGCTCGGGCGCGGCCCCGCCGGTCAGGACGGGCCCGGCGGCGACGGCATTGACGCGCACCCCGGAGGGACTAAACTCGGCCGCCCAGGAACGGGTCATCGCCGCCAGCGAGGCCTTGGTGGCGCCGTAGGCGGCGGCACTGGCCAGGCCGATCTGGCCGGCCATGCTGGAGATGCTGATGATGCTGCCGCTGCCGCGGGCGGCCATGCCCGGGGCCAGGCCAGCGACCAGGAAGTACGCCGCCCTGACGTTGGCGGCGAAGAGCCGGTCGAAGGTCGCGACGTCGAGTTCTGCCGCCGGACCGAACCAGGAGAACCCGGCGTTGTTGACCAGGATGTCGACCGGTCCGGCCTGCTCGACAAGATCGTCAAGCTGGGACGGGTCGCCGAGGTCGGCCGCCACAAAGCGGGCCTTTCCGCCCTCTGCGGTGATCGCGTCGACCACCGCGGAGCCGCGGGAGGCGTCTCGCCCGTGCACGACGAGTTCGGCCCCGTCGCGGGCCAGCCGCTCGGCCGCCGCCCGGCCGATGCCAGATGTTGCCCCGGTGACCAGTGCGCTGCGGCCTTCGAGGTCTTGCCGGATACTCATTTCGTCAGTCCCCTCATGGTCGTGTCTTGCTGCCATCCTGCGGAGCAGGCTGCGACCGGGGTATACGAAGCATGACTGCACCTGAACGCACCGGCCGAGAGGACAGGCACATCTCAGGCCCCGGTGGACTCCTGTCACCGCCGCCCGCGCCCATCATTGGCCGGGACGCGGGGCTGGCCAGGGTGCGCGGACTCGTGGACCCGGTGCCGGGGGCAGGCCAGGTCCTGGTCGTTGTCGGCGAGGCAGGCATGGGCAAGACCGTGCTGCTGGCCGACGCCGCCGGCCGGGCCGGGCGGGCGGGCATGTGGGTGCTGTCGGTCACCGGCCGGGAATCGGAGTCAAGATTCGCGTTCGCTGGGCTGCATCAGCTCCTGCGGCCGGTGTTGTCCCGTGTCGCCGGCCTTCCCGGCCGGCAGGCGCAGGCGCTGCTGGCGGCGCTCGGCGTGGCCGCCGACCCCGTCGCTCCCGACCCGCTGCTCACCGGGGTCGCCGTCCTGACGCTGCTCTCGGACCTCGCGGAAGATTCCCCGGTCCTGGTCGTCGCCGACGACGCCCACTGGCTCGATCCAGGTTCGCTGGGCGCCTTGGCCTTCGCCGGCAGCCGCCTCGACGCCGAGCGGGTGGTGCTGCTGGTGGGCGCCCGCGGGCAGGCCCCGCCCTCCGGCTTTGACCGAGGATTCCCGGAGCTGCACCTTGAGCCCTTGTCAGCGGCGGACGCCGGCCGGCTGCTGGACGCGCAGCCGCGGCCGCCGCGCGGACGGGACCGGGCGCAGGTGCTCGCCCAGGCCGCCGGCAATCCCATGGCGCTCATCGAGCTGGCGAAGGTGATCGCCGCCGATCCCGACGCCAGCCGCCGGTGGGCGGCCGAGCCGCTCCCCCCGACCGACCGGCTGAGCGCGGTTATCACCTCCCGGTTCGCCACCCTGCCCGAGCGGGCGCAGGCCGCACTGCTGCTGGCCGCCGTGGCCGACGGCCCGGACCTGAGCACGGCTGCCAGCCGCGGCGGCGGGCCGGACGCGCGGGCCCTCGGGCCGGCCGAACGGCTGGGCCTGGTCAAGGTAGACCGGACCGGCCTGCAGTTCTCCCATCCCCTCGTCCGCTCGGCCATCTACCACGGGGCGCCCTTTGCGCAGCGTGCCGAGGCGCACCGCGAACTCGCCGAAGCCCTGCGTCACCAGCCCGACCGCCGAGCCTGGCACCTGGCCGCCGCGACATTGCAACCCGACGAGCGCGTCGCGTCGCTGCTCGAGGCCACCGCCATCCAGGCGCAGCAGCGCGGTGGCGCGGCCGCCGCGGCGCTGGCGATGGAGCGTGCGGCCGATCTGAGTCCCGACCGGGCCGGCCAAGCACGCAGGCTGGTCGCCGCCGCGTCGGCCGCCGTTCCCACCGGCCAGGCGGACTGGGTCCAGGATCTCGCGACCCGGGCCCTGGCCGTGACGACAGACCGGGGACTGCGGCTGAGAGCTCGCCAGGACGCGGGGTGGGCGCTGGCCTACTCAGGCGGGCGCTCAGCCGCGCTATCCGCGCTCCTGTCCGTCGCCGAAGAGGCATCGGGCGACTCACCGACCCTCGCCTGGGAGGCACTCGCGGATGCGGCCACGGTCGCCTACTACTCGGGCGCGCCCGCCAGCGGTCAGGCCGTGAGCCGCATCCTCGAACTCCTGGAACGCCAGGGACCGTCGCCCGTCGATCACCCGCGCTTCGATGTTGGCGCGCGCGACCTCTGGATCCGGGCCTGCATCGACCCGTTCGGCAGCAGAAGCCAGCTCGTCCCGTATCTGCGCCGCATCACCGGCTCAGCCCTTGAAGAGCCCGCTCTGTGGCGTGCCGGATCCGCGGCCTGGCTCCTGGACGAATCCGATCTGGCGATTGGCATGCTGCAGGACGCCATGCGGCGGCTCCAGGCGCCCGGCGTGCGGGGCGCCAGCGGCCCAGGCCTGACCGCGCTGGGGTGGGCGTACCTGGACACCGGGCGCTGGGACGAGGCGCTGAACGTTGCGGCCGAAGCCGCGGGCATCGCCGAGGCGAACCATATGGACATGGTGACCGCGTCGGCCGACGTGATCACCGCCACCGTCCTGGCCCTGCGCGCCGACGGTGGCCCGGCACGCGCCCACGCGGCCCGGGCGCTCGCCGCCGTCGACCCCGCCGAAACCGGCCTGATAGCCGCCTGGGCCCGGCGCGCCCTCGGCATCGCGGCCCTCGCCGACGGCAGCTATCTCTCAGCGTTCACCCAGCTTCGCGGGCTGTTCAGCGACGATGGCAGGCCCGTGCACAACTACGCCTCGTACCTGGGTGTCGCAGACCTCGCCGCCGCCGCGGTCCGCGCCGACCGGCGGACACAAGGACGCGACGTCATCGAGCACGCCCTGAGCCGTCTGCCCGGGGCGGCATCGCCCCGGCTCGACCAGCTCATCGCCCGGGCCCGCGGCATCCTCGCCGACTCAGCCGAGTCAGGGGCCTACTTCGATGAGGCGCTCTGCGACGCCGCCGGTGACCAGTGGCCGTTCGAGCGGGCCCAGCTTCGCCTCGACCACGCCGAATGGCTGCGGCGGCGCCGCCGGATCAACGACGCCAAGGCGGTACTGACCCAGGCCCTGGCCACCTTCCGGCGGCTAGGCGCCCGGTCGTGGGCGCAGCGGGCGCAGGCCGAGTTGAGGGCGTGCGGGGTGGCCGACGCCGACGCGCCCGGTCAGGGCGACGCCCTGGCGGAGCTGACCCCCCAGCAGCGCCACATCGTGCAGCTGGCCAGCGAGGGCCTGACCAACCGCGAGATCGGCGACCGGCTCTTCCTCTCACCGCGCACCGTCAGCACCCACCTGTACCGGACCTACCCCAAGCTCGGCGTGGCCAGCCGCAACCAGCTACGCGACGTGATGGCCCGGGGCCGGGAGGACAGCTGAGCCCGGGGCCCGGGACCCGCCGCCCGGGGGTGAGCCCGTTTGTTCTATCCTCGTCCGGCAGTGAACGGGAAAATCGCCCTGGTGCTGGCCAGTGCCCTATGTGCTGTTCTTGTCGGATCTGGCTGCGGCTCCCCGGACCCACAGCACTTGGCGCCGGCTCCGCGGCCGAACTTCGTTTTCGTCCTCACCGACGACCTGGCCTGGAACCTGGTCCGCCACATGCCGCACGTGGTGGCGCTGCAGAAGGCCGGGACCACGTTTTCGCATTACTACGTCGTCGACTCGCTGTGCTGCCCGTCGCGGTCAGCGATCTTCACCGGCGAGTACCCCCACGACGACGGGGTCTTCACCAACACCGGTAGCGACGGCGGGTACAACGCCTACAACGCGCACGGCGACCAGGCGAAGTCGTTCGCGGTGGCGCTGCAGAAGTCCGGCTACCGCACCGCGCTGATGGGCAAGTACCTCAACGGCTACGGTCCGTCCGACCCGGTTGCGCCGGGCTGGAAGGTCTGGGACGCGGCGGGCAACGGCTACGCGGAATTCAACTACAGCCTCAACCAGAACGGCACGGAGCAGTACTACGGGGAAGCGCAGGACGACTACCTGACCGACGTGCTCTCGTCCAAGGCCGCGTCGTTCATCGCCTCGTCCGCCTCCAAGCACAAGCCGTTCATGCTCGAGGTGGCGACGTTCGCGCCGCACGCTCCGTACACCCCGGCACCGAACTACGCGAATGCCGCGGCGAACCTGCAGTATCCGAAGACGGGCGCCTTCAACCGGCTGCCCGTCAACCCCCCGCCGTGGCTGGCGCAGCACGCGCCGCTGACGCCGCAGCAGCAGGCGCACATCACCAGCATCTACCAGAAGCGGGTCGAGGCCGACCTTTCCGTCGACGACATGATCGGCCATATCGAGCGCGAACTGCGGGCCAAGGGCGTGGCCAAGAACACCTATATCGTTTTCAGCTCGGATAACGGCTACCACATGGGCGAGTACCGGCTGGAACCGGGGAAGCAGACCGCCTTCGACACCGACATCAGGGTGCCGCTGATCGTCACCGGCCCGGAGGTTCCGGCGGGGCGCACGGTCACCCAGCTCGCGTCCAACATCGACCTGGCGCCCACGTTCGAGGCGCTGGCCGGGGTCAAGATCCGCAAGACCATCGACGGGGCCAGCCTCGCCGCGCTGTGGCACGGAGAACACCCGAAGGACTGGCGGCAAGCCATCCTGATCGAGCATCACGGCCCCGACGATGTTCCGGGTGATCCCGACGCCCAGACCAACGCCCAGGCCGACCCGCCCTCCTACGAGGCGGTGCGGACCGAGAATGCCCTGTACGTCCTGTACGACAACGGCTACCAGGAGTACTACGACACGGCCAAGGATCCGCTCGAACTGGACAACATCGCCGCCGAGGGCGTCCCCTTCGATCTGAGGCAGGCGCTCGTGGCCATGAAGAACTGCCACAACGGCGTCACCTGCTGGGCCGCCGCGCACCTGCATTAGTAAAGGAATGCCGAGCGAAACGTCGCGGGGTCTAGCCGGTTAGACGGTGCGGCGCCTGATGGTCCAGATGGTGGCGGCGGCGAACAGGAGAGCGACGGCGACGAGCCCGGCGGTCTCGATGGTCTGGAACGGCCAGAACCGGTTC
>Ga0307474_10001620_pt1 | contig 16250 bp, 11 predicted proteins | sample atmos_gasesECM1C_2_FD_203312 | JGI IMG/M metagenome (GOLD analysis project Ga0307474, IMG submission 203312) | Hardwood forest soil microbial communities from Morgan-Monroe State Forest, Indiana, United States - atmos_gasesECM1C_05 | ecosystem: Environmental > Terrestrial > Soil > Temperate... | reverse complement strand
TCACGCTGGTACTGCCATGAAGCTGGGTGGTGCCATGAAGACCGCGCCGGTGGACCCCGCGCTGCCGTTGCTCGCCGCGATCTTGCTGCGCGACAGCTGCAGCTGCCCCGAGTGCCGGGATTCCGGGAGCGGGCAGCGGCTGGGCAGCGTGACCGATCTGCCGGCCGACGTGTCCGTGATCGAGGCCCGGGCCATCGGAGACTCGGTCGAGGTCATCTTCGGGCCGGACGGCCACCGGGCCGTGTTCTCCCGGGCCTGGCTCGCCGAACAGGGCTCGCCGGCCGAGGACGACCGGATCGAGGACGCGAAGCGCCTCTGGACGTCCCGCGACGCGGCGGCCGCGCTGCCGGGCCGGTCCTGGCCCCGCTACCAGGCCGACGAGCGCGATCGGGCCAGGTGCCTGGACGCGCTGCTGCGGGACGGGTTCTTCCTGCTCCGCGACGTCCCCTGCCGGGCCGGCGCGGTGCTGGACGTGGCCGCCAGCATGGGCTACGTGCGGGAGACGAACTACGGCAGGCTGTTCGACGTGCGAGTCGAGGCGACGCCGGCCAACCTGGCCTACACCGGCCTGCCGATCGGCCCGCACACCGACAACCCCTACCGCGACCCGGTGCCCACGGTCCAGCTGCTGCACTGCCTGGCGACCGCGGTAGAGGGCGGCGACTCCGGGCTGGTCGACGGGTTCCTGGCCGCCGCCCTGCTGCGCACCGAGGACCCGTCGGCGTTCGAGATCCTGACCCGGACCCCGGTGACGTTCGCGTATCGCGACGCGACGGCGGAACTACGGGCGACCCGGCCCATGATCGGGGTCGACCCGCGCGGCCGGATCCGCGAGATCCGGTTCAACAACCGGTCGATGCAGCCGCCCCGGCCGGGCCGCGACGGCTCTCCGGAGCGGACGGCCGCTTTCTACGCCGCGTACCGGGCGTTCGCCGAGGTGATCCGCAGGCCGGACCTGATGCTGACGTTCCGGCTCGGCCCGGGCGACTGCATGGTCTTCGACAACACCCGGGTGCTGCACGCCAGGACCGGCTTCAGCGCGACCGGCCGGCGGCACCTGCAGGGCTGTTACGCCGACCTGGACGGCGTCGCCTCGGCGCTCGCGGTGCTGCGGCGGCCCCGGGCGGCCGCGGTGCGAGGCGCGGTGCGAGCCGCGGTACGAGGCGCGGTGCGAGCCGCGGTATGAGCCGGCGTACGAGCGGTACGAGCGCCCGCGACGTCGTGGCGGTCATCGCCGCACTGTTCGCCAGCGAGGGAGGCGCCGAGTATCTCGGCGAGCCGGTCACCCAGGCCGCGCACATGCTCCAGGCGGCCGCGCTGGCCGAGCGGGACCGGGCCGCCGATGAGCTAATCGCGGCCGCGCTGCTGCACGATGTCGGTCACTTCTCCGGGACGCTGACCGGCCACGACCTGATGCGCGGGACGGACACCCGGCACGGCGAGGCCGGGGCCGCCTGGCTGGCCCGCTGGTTCGGCGAGGAGGTCACCGAGCCGGTCCGGCTGCACGTGGCGGCGAAGCGTTACCTCTGCGCGGTCGAGCCGGAGTACGTCGCCGCGCTGTCCCCGGCCTCGGTGTACACCCTGGGCGTCCAGGGCGGGCCGATGCGGGGGCGTGAGCTCGCCGAGTTCGCCGGGCACCGGTTCGCGGAGGCGGCGATCCGGGTGCGCCGCTGGGATGACGCGGCCAAGGACCCGCAGGCCGGGCCGCCGCCGTTCGACCACTTCGCCGGCCTGCTTGAGGCACTGGCCAGGTAACCCGTTCGGGGACGCGCCCGGCCCGTGGTAGGCAGGTGGGGTGACGGAGGAGCAGATCCCGCCGGGCGGGACCAAGGTCGCCGACGACCCGCCCTGGGATGCGTGGCGGCCGGACGAGGTGGCACGGCTGCTGGCCGGGCTGACCGTGCCATGGTGCGTGGCGGCCGGCTGGGCTCTGGACCTGTGGCGGGGCGGGCAGACCCGCGAGCACGGCGACCTGGAGATCGCCGTGCCCGCCCCGGACTTCGGCGTCGTCCGCGCCGCGCTCGCCGGGTACGAGCTGGAGACGATCGGGTCGGGTCACGCCTGGCCGCTGGACAGCCCGGCGTTCGACGTCATGAACCAGACGTGGGTGCGCGACCCGGCCGCGGGCGTGTACCGCCTCGACATCTTCAGGGAGCCGCAGCGCGACGGCGCCTGGGTCTGCCGCCGCGACCAGACCATAACGCTGCCGTACGGGCGCATCATCGGCCGGACCGGCGACGGCGTCCCCTACCTGGTCCCGGAGATCGTGCTGCTGTTCAAGGCGAAGCACGCCGCCGAGCCCAAGAACCAGGCCGACTTCGCCGGCGCGCTGCCGCTGCTGGACCCGGAGTCCGCGGGCTGGCTGCGCTGGGCGCTGGCTCGCGTGCACCCGGGCCATGCGTGGATCGCCGCGCTCGGCGAGCCGGACGCGGTCAGGCGAAGGGCCGCGCCGGCATGAGCACGGAGGTGACGGTGCGGGGGCGGGTGATCCCGCCCGAGGACCTGTCCTGGCGGTTCTCCCGGTCGCCCGGTCCCGGGGGCCAGTCGGTCAACACCACCGAGAGCCGGGTGGAGCTCTCGTTCGACCTGGCCGGCACCGACGTTCTCCCGCCCGAGCTCAAAGAGCGGGCCCTGAGCGTCCTCGCGGGCCGGCTGACCGGCGGAGTGATCACCGTGACCGCCTCGGAGCATCGCTCCCAGCTGCGCAACCGGGAGGCCGCGGCCGAGCGCTTGTCCGCGCTCCTGACCGAGGCGACCGCGCCGCCGCCGCCACCGCGCCGCCCGACCCGGCCGAGCCGCGGCGCGCGGGAGCGGCGCCTGGCCGACAAGCAGCGCCGGTCCGAGGTCAAGCGCCTGCGCCGGCCGACCGACGAGTAACCGGGCCGGGCGACGAGGGCCAGCGACGCGGGTTGGCGACGAGGACCGGCGACTCGGCTACAGGCCGGCGAACACCGCATCGATGAGGGCACGGTTGCGGGGATTGCGCCACCTCGGCCCCATCTGACTGGTGACGTAGCCGAAGGCGACCCCGGCGTCGGGATCGGCGAATCCGACCGACCCCCCGGCACCGAAATGGCCGAAGGCCCGGGGACCTGGGCCGAGCGGCCGCTCCGGCTGGGTCAGCTGGAAGCCGAGCCCGAACCGTGTCGGCCGGCGCAGCACGAGGTCGTCGCCGTACACCTGCTCGGCTACCGCATCGGCGAGCGCTCCGGCATCGACGACCCGGACGCCACCGGTGGCCCCGCCGTCCGCCAGGGCCGCGTACACGCGGGCCACGCCCGCCGCCGTGGCGTGGGCGTTGGCCGACGGCACCTCCGCGGCCCGCCAGGCCGCGGTGTTCACCACCCCGGCGCCGGACAGGCCGGGCGGGTTCAGGTACGCGTTGACGATCATCCGCTGATCGGCGGCGCCGGGCCCCGCAGCGAGCCCGGACACGGCCGCCAGCCCATCCACCGCAGGTGCGACACATGAATGTAGGCGACCGGCCGGTAGCTTGACGGGCCTTTGGTGTCTGGTTGTGGCAGCGCCAGCCAGACTGCTCAGACCAGCGGGTTTGTGGCCGGGCTAGGTGTGGGCTAGGTGAGGATCTGTTCCCAGCGATTGCTGGCTTCCAGGCAGCGCAGGGTCAGGACGCCTGCGGCCCCGGGGACGGTCCAGCTCAGGGCTAACAGCATCGGCGGAGTGGCGCCCGGGCCAACGGCGGAACCCCTGCTCCCGCAGGGGTTCCGCCGCCGAGGCGCCAGCAATCTCGGGCTAGTACTTGAACTGCTGGATCTGCCGGCCGTCGCTGGAGATGGTCCACCCGGTGCGGGTGGCCGGATCGAGCTGCATCGGTCGGTCGTTTGTCTGGTTGAATTGGCCACCAAAGTAGCCGGTGACGAAGTCGAAATTTGATACCACGGATACGGTGGTCCCGGTGGTGAGGTCGACGATGTCGGTCTGACTAGTCGCGTTGTTGTCCCCGGGCGCGGTCGAAGATTGGTAGGCGACCAGGCCGAGATGATGCGTCGAGTCGATGACGAGGCCAATCGGCATCTGCGCTGGGCGTATCTGCGGGTCGATGGGAACGTCATTCATTGTGTCGCCGGCGAACCCTGGGAAGAATGCGGTCAGGGGGAACCGTCGGCTGGCCCAGTTATAGGCGGTTTCAAACACCTGGTTGGCGCCCTCGTCCACATCGAGGCCTGTGACACAGGTGTGGGCGTCCTCCGCTGGGGTCAGCGCACCCGAGTCCAGGTTCAATGAAATGAGGTCGCCCGGGCCGTCGCCGAAACACAGCCCTGCGCCGTCGACGATGTTGGTCCTGGAAAGGTAGACCAGACCGGTCGCCTGATCCATCGCGATGGCCTTATATCCCCCGGTCAACACGTCCGAGGTATCAACCTCGATTGGTGTGCCGACCGTTCCGGTGGACAGGGTCAGCGGCAGCACGATGTCGGCGTTGTCGCTGGTGCGGTGGGCCAGGATGGCGGCCCGGTGGCGGATCGTGTCGACCCGCCCGCCGAGCACGGTGTACTGGCCGCCGGTGGAGACATCGTTCACCAGTTTCGTGGTGAGGGTGTCGTAGGTTTGCACTGACGGCGTGGCGTCACTCGTCCAGTGCAGCACCACCAGCCGGTGTACACCGGGGTCGATGCCGATGATCTGATAGCCGCCGGCCGCCGACGGGTCCGTGGCGAACACCCGGCCGTAGGCGCCGGTCGCGGCGTTGTACTCGCGCAGGGACTCCCCGCCGGTCGTCGTGTCGAAGACCGAGACGGCGGAGGTGCCGCCAGGTTGTATGGCGAAGCTGGCAACCAGACCACCGTCCGGGGCCAGGCCGTCGTCGAGGGCCAGCATCGATGTCGCCGACGCCTGCCCGATCACCTTTCCGTGGCGGTCGGTCGGGAACACCCGGATGTTGTAGTTCAACGAGCCGGAGAGCCCGAGCTTCACCGCATCGAGGGCGACGGTGCCGCTGCTGGCGGGCAACTGTTGGTAGACGACGGAGCCGGTGTCCACCCCGTCGTGGTCACGGACCGTGCCATTGGCGTTGGTCACCGTGTTGAGCGAGTTGTACACGGTGGGTGCTGGCGCCGAAATCTCGAAGATCGCGCCGGCCGCGCCGGGCACGCTACGCACGTCGTAGCGCAGTTTGAACCCGGGCGCGGCCTTGGGAATCGCTACGACATGCCCGAATTGGTCGCTCCCGGCGGCCGCCAGGGTCGGTGCCGCCGGGCGTTGTGCCGCTGTCCCGCCGCCGACCCGGATCGGGCTGAACTCGCTATACACCGGTACTTCCTGAAATCCGATGTTTCGGGTTCCGGTGATGAGGCCGATGCCGTAGATGCCGCCACCACCGTCGAACGCGCTTGCCGGGATGGTCAAGTCACCGGACAAGCCGGTCAGCGGGGCCGTGTAGGCGGCGGTGAAAACCGGTGCCGCCGCAGGGCTCCAGTGTCCGACCGTCGACACGACCAGCTGGGGTGAGCTCACGTTCCGTACGCCGGTGATGTCGTAGTGCACCGTCACCGGGCGGCCGGCATTCACCGTCGCCGGCGCCACCGGAGCGAGCGCCTCGAGGTAGGTCCCGTCGGTGGGACCGAACACGAGCGGCTGGTGCGCGGAGGCAAGCACCTTCCCGGCGGAGCGGACTTCGAACGTGAGTTGGATGGTCCGGTCAGTGGTCGATACGAGCGGCAACCCGGCCGCCTGCAGCATCTGCGTCGGAGTCAGCCGAACCGCCGGCACCTGGGAGTGGAACTCGTGACCGCCGATGCGCAACACGTAGTCCGGTTGTGTCTTCTTGGGTAGGCCTGTCACATCGGCGCCGATGGTGACCGGCCCGGTCAAGCCTTCACCGGTGCCGTCCGGACCGGCCAGGTCGATGCGACCCGGATCGGTGTACTCGGTGAAAGCCCCGCCAAGCTCGCCGATCGTCTGCCGGTGGGCGACCGAGAGCCGCACAATGCTGGTGGCTGACCCACCCGATCCGTTGTTGCCCTGAACATTCTGTGCCTGGTTGTGTCCGTTCGCGTCACCGAGGACGGCGCTGACGGCTGCGGTGATGTCGATCCGGCGGCCAACTGTGAGTGGCTGGTCGATTTGTGGTGGGGTGGCGACCCGATGGCCGGTGTTCTCCAGCAGCGAGCGCACGTCCTCGGGGCTCATCGATTTCCCGATAAGCCTGGCTGTCTGCAGCACGACCGCGGCTGCGGCCGCGGTCATCGGCGCCGAGGCGGACGTTCCGCCTTGCAGCACCGGAACGACGGTCTCGGGGGAACCCCCCAACGTCTGGTGTTCGTAGACCGCGATTCCGTCGCTGGGTGCGGAGACGTTGATCCGGCTGCCGAACCCGGAGGAGAAGTTCCCAGCCCCGTCGGTGCGGGTGGTCGCGAACGTCGGGTTGCGCGACAGCGGTCCACCGCTCTGCGGTGAGACCGACGATATGTCGTCCAAGGTGGTGCCGCCGACCGCGATCGCGCCGCTGTCGAGCACCTGGCTCGGCGTGGTAGAGGTCTGGTCGTCGTTGATGTTCGTCGTCGCACCCGGGTTGCGGGTCGTGTTGGTGGCGGTGCTTCCCCCGTCGGGTCCGACCGCGGTCGGGGTGAACAGCCGGGTGCCGTCGTTGGCGGAAATGGTTACGACGATGTGGTATTGCTGCACGATCGATGCGATCAGCGTTTGGAAGATCGGGTCGTCCTCGAGGTAGCGGCCGGGGAATCCGAACGAGTCGGTGCCGAAGCCGAGGCTCGCGGTGATCACGTTGGGGCGTGGGTTCTGACGGGCGGCGGCGAGCAAGGCGACCGCGATCTGGTCGAAGGTCGGCTCCTGCGGCACCACTAGGCGGTATTGCGCGCCGGGGGCGATGCCGAGCAGATCAGTCAGGCCGCTGCCCAGGTTCGATGGGCGCTGCAGGTCGTGCGGCAGCCCTGCCATCACGCCGAAGTCGAGCATCACCTCAGCCAGCGCGGGATCCTGGCCTTCGGTCGAGCCGACCGGGTTCAGCTGGCCGCTGGGGTCCGCCGTGTAGGTCGGGATGAGCGGCATGGACGGCAGGTCCAGGTAGCGCTGTCCGTTCTGGATGATCGTCGTCGGCCCGTTCGATTGCACGTACGGGTCGCCGGCGTCGGCCATGGTCTGGTCGGTCAGATCACCGATCGACAAGTTGGTGATCACCTCGCCCGCACCGGGCAACTGTCCGAACCGGTTCTCCAGCAGGCTGTAGGCGCCGATGGCGTCGGTGCCACCGGCGTTGAGGAAGCTCTGCAGCGAGGAGGTCAGGCCAAAGTTGGTCGGCAGCCCTGCATCGGCAGTGGTCGGCAAGATCTCGCTCGCTTGCATGCTATGCAGCGTGTTCTGGGCGTCGTTGGCAATCGAGGACGGCAACGGTGACGGGGCCGTGGACATGGTCGTGATCTGTAGGTCGGGCCGAGCCGAGGTCACACCGGGGGTGGCGGCGAGGATTTTCGCTGCCGCATCCGCCTGGTCGCCCTTGAGGTGCACCAGGACGATCTTCGACAAATCGGGTGCGCTGGGGCCGAGACGGCCACGGGCACTCGCGGTCAGCCGGGCGGCGTCAGCAGCCGACAGGTCGGGGAACATCGGCTGCACCGATACCGCGCCGACCTTGGCGAGCGCCGAGTTCACGCTGGCGTTCGAGGTGACTGGGGCGCGGATGCGCAAGGCCTGCCTTCCCGCGACCGGGGCGCCGGTGACCGTGGTGGCGTCGGAGAGGACGGCCACCACGTCAGTGACGGTCTTGTGGTAGGGCGACTGGGCGAACGCCGCGCGGACCTGGTCATCGCTCGGCCCCGCCAGTGGGCCGAGCCCGGAACTACCCTGCGGGACCACCAACTTCTTGATGCCCAGAACCTTGCCCTGCGCGGACGTAAGGGTGGCGGTGCCGTCCGGGGCGACAGTGATGGTGCCGCCGTCGGGGATCGGCACCGTCCTGGTACCGTCCGGCTGCTGCTGCCCGGCGGGGGCGCGCGACGGTGCTGCGGCAGCTGGCGCGGCAAATGCGGGGCCGACGAGGACGCTGCCGGCGACGGTGGCGGCGGTGACGAGCGGAACGAGCAAGGCGCGGAATGACGTTGTTCGTGTGCGGAGCACGACGCCCCTTTCTCACCTGTTGGGGGAACCTTGGAGCGGGACAACCGGCGCGACGGTGGTCAAACCCTTATCGGGGACAACATCGCAGGACACGGATGTATGGCGCAAGATAGCCACCATGACCAATAGTCGCCACATGGCCGATCATCGCCACGAGAATCACAAACTGGACGCGATCGGCATCCCGCCGGTGGACCGCCAGATCTACACCACACTGATCAGGCATCCGCGGACTACGACGACCGAACTGGCAGAACACTGCGGACTCTCCACCCAGCAGGTGGCCCGAGGCCTGGCACGGCTGACGGCCAGCGGCATGGCCAGCCGTGTCCCCGGCCGACCCGCCCGCTACCTCGCGGCAGCACCCGACATCGCACTGGGCGAACTCGCGGCCGCCAAGGCTGCGGAAATCAGGGACACGCGGGCGACGATCGACGAGCTGATGGAGGTGTTCCGCGAAGCGTCGCGGTTCACCCACCCCGCCGAGCTGGTCGAGGTGGTCACAGGCGCCGACAACATCAGCAGCCGGGTCGCTCGGCTACACGAGTGCGCAAGGGCGCAGATCCGTTTCTTTGACCGGCCGCCCTATGTCGACCCTCCCGGCGGCAACCACGCCAACGAGCACCGCCGACTGACCGACGGAATCCGATACCGCGTCATCTACGACCGGGACGCGATCGCTATACCGGGGCGTCTACGCAACGACATCCTGGTCAGCAGCGCCCAGGGCGAGCACTCGCGCGTCCGGCCCGAGCTGCCGATCAAGATGTTCATGGCCGACGAGCAGATGGCGGTCATCCCTATCAGCTCGTCACCCCACGTCGTCGACGCCGCGTATGTCGTCCACCCTTCGGCGCTGCTAGACGCGCTGGTGACGTTGTTCGAGGCGGAGTGGGCGCGGGCCGCGCCGCTGGCCAGGGTGATTGGCCACGACCAACCGGAACAAACCGACGACGCCGAAACGGGTACGCTGCTGACTCTGCTGGCGGCCGGGCAGACCGACGCCGGCATAGCCAGGGCGCTCGGCTGGAGCCCCCGGACGACTCAACGCCGGATCCAGCGGCTCATGCATAACCTGAACGCGACCACCCGGTTCCAGGCCGGGATGAACGCGAAGGAGCGCGGCTTGCTGTAAAGGCCGACGGTGTCTCGCGACGGATTCACAGTCCGCCCGCGCCGCGTAGCCGCGGCTGGCTCCGGCTCGCCGGCGCGACGGCGAAACCCCGCCCGAACGGAATCGCGGGCGGTCGACCGTGCACGGCTGCCGAATGTAGTGGGCGAGGTCGGCGTTGACCGACGTCGTCGATGCTATGGAAAACCGCGTTGCGTGCCCGGTTCGGTACAGCGTAAGCCGACGTGACCGAATTCGTGCCCGGATCACGGCGGTACCCGTACGGTTGCCCGTTGCGGAAGCGCAGGAGCCGTTGGTTGGCTGGCACGCCGCGTTCGGCGGCGCGCGCGACGAGATGCTGCATGAGCGTCAGGGAGACCGGCTGCTCGTTGAGCTGTTTAACCTCGGACGGCGTCGGCTCGTCCATGCGTCGGGCCGGGAACCGGCGCATGGCCGCCAGCATCAGCTGGCCGCGGACGTCCTCGGCGACCTTCGCCAGCGCTTCCAGGGAGCGGCCGAGCCGGGGCGCCAGCCCGTCGCCGCACGCGGCGCAGCGATACCGCGCCCGGCGCAGCGCCACCGGGCCGAGCACCGTGTCGATGGTCTTGGCACGGTAGGACACGAACCGCGCCTGGTGCCCTGCGCCGCAGCGCACGCGCGGACCGCGGTAGCCGCCGTCGGTGGCCAGCAGCGGCTCCAGTACTGACCTGCCCAGCTCGCTAACCACAGCGCGAATCGCCATGAACGCCCAGTCCAGCATGCTGGCGTCCGGCAGTCGATCGTGCCGCGCGGGCAGTCCGGCCTGGTGGCTGAGCAACTGCCGCACCGTGATGCCGGCCTTGCCCGCCGCGGCGAACTCCGGCCAGTACCGGGCCACCCGCGCGTCGGGGTATAGCCGCCGCTGGGCGGCCAGGCGGGCGGCGCAGGCGGCGATCAGGCCCTTGCCCACCGAGAACACGTTGACCAGGGTGTCCCGGCGCCAGACCCGCGGCCCCGGCCCCGCCCGGCCGCCCCACAGATCGGCGACCACGGTCCCGTGCACCACGAGGCAGGCGGCGGCACCGGTCTCGCCGCGTTCGGCGAAGTTGGCGGCAAAAGCGTCACGTACCGCGGCGAAACGCGGGTCGCACCGGCCCTGCATGTCGGGGTCAGGCCGCGGCCGGCCGTTAGCCACGCGCTCCTCCGGATCCGAGGCAACCGGTCAACAAGCTAGTCAAGCCCCATTCTTATCAAAAGCGACTCTAGGTACAGTACCTGCCTTATTCCGGCAAGACGGGCGGACGATGCCAGCTCGCCGCCGAATGACGCTTTTACCGGCCTGCGCGGTCTAAGATCATTTATCTGTAATTGAAAAGTTATATAGAAGGAAATTTTCACGAACCTCCAATACTGCTAACGTCCGGGCTTGTATGTCATCACGTACCTGGCCGTTCGGGGCCACGATGCGCTGGGACGGACTCACCGCGGCTGTCTGGTGCCGCCTGGGAGATGGGGCAAGCATGCAAGGACGCATGACGGGCGGAGCGCCACCGGCGCGCGCCCGGAGCAGGGCATTCACCTTCCTGATAGCGGCGGCGGCCGTGCCGGCCCTGGTGGCCGGCCAGGCCGTTCTAGCCGGGGCGGCGACAGCCGCGCCGGCGGCGCTGAACGTGGCCACGGCGCCGATGACGCCGGCGCTGGCCGCGCAGCTGTCGCAGAACGTGAACCAGCACGTGATCGTGATCATGAAGGGCCAGCTTGCCGCCGCAGCGGTGGGAAGCAAGGCCGCCACGGTACGCGCCGGCATGATCGCGACCGCGCAGAAGCCGCTGATGGGCCAGCTCAGCCAGGTGCATGCCACCCACGTCAAGGCGTACCGGCTGGTCAACTCGTTCGCGGCCACGGTCTCGAAGGGCGAGGAGTCGCGGCTGAAGGCGAACTCGGCGGTGGCCGAGGTCATCCCGGACGTGACCATCCACGGCGCCAGTCCCGCGACGGCCGCTCCGGCCCAGACCATCACCACTGCTGCGAAGACGGTCACCCGCGCCTCGAACGCGCCGACGTCGCTGACGCCGAACGTGGTCCCCGGGGCCTGCGGCAAGAACGGCTCGGTCCAGCTCGACCCCGAGGGGTTGTCCCTGATGGGCGTGGACTCGAGCAATCCGCACCAGCCCACCGCGCGCTCGCTGGGTATCACCGGCGCGGGCGTCAAGGTGGCCTGGATCGCCGACGGGCTCGACCCGAACAACGTCAACTTCGTCCGGTCCAACGGCACCTCGGTGTTCGACCAGGCCACCGGCGGCGACTACCAGGACTTCACCGGCGACGGCCCGGGCCAGGTCACCGGCGGTGACGAGGCCTTCCTCGACGCCAACTCGATCGCTGGCCAGGGCATCCACGTCTACAACGTGCAGAACTACAGCGCCCAGCCCGACCCGTCCGCCTGCAACGTCCGGATCGAGGGTGTCGCTCCCGGCGCGAGCCTCGTCGGCCTCGACGTGTTCGGCTCGTTCGAGGACACGACCGAGTCGAACTTCCTCCAGGCGATCAACTACGCAGTCGAGACCGACCACGTCAACGTGATCAACGAGTCGTTCGGCTCCAACCCGTTCCCCGACGTGACCGCGCTCGACGCGACCAAGCAGTTCGACGATGCCGCCGTCCAGGCCGGCGTCACGGTCACGGTCTCCAGCGGCGACGCCGGCTCGACCAACACGATCGGCTCGCCGTCCACCGACCCCAACGTCATCTCGGTCGGCGGGTCGACGGACGACCGCTTCTACGCCCAGACCAACTACGCGGCGGCGCGTGACTTCGCCACGAGCGGCTGGCTGGACAACAACATCAGCGCGCTGAGTTCCGGCGGCGTCAACGAGACCGGCGGCACGGTCAGCTTGGTCGCGCCCGCCGAGCTGAGCTGGGCCTCCTGCAGCACCGACGTCGCGATCTACACCGAGTGCGTCAGCCCCACCGGCGCGCCGTTCCCGGTCGAGGAGGCCGGCGGGACCAGCGAGTCCTCGCCGCTGGCCGCCGGCGCCGCGGCGCTGGTGATCCAGGCCTACCGGAACGCCCACGGCGGGACCGCCCCGTCGCCGGCGCTGGTCAAGCAGATTCTCGTCAGCACCGCGACCGACCTCGGCGCGCCCGCTGACGAGCAGGGTGCCGGCCTGGTGAACGCATACAAGGCGGTGCAGCTGGCCGAGTCCGTCAACAGCGGCAGCAAGCACGGCGCCACGTTGCTCAAGTCGGTCAACTCGCTGAGCGCGACCGCCCTGCCGGGCACCACGAAGAGCTGGCCGGTCACCGTGACCAACGCCGGATCGGTGCCGCAGCTGGTCACCGTCAAGGGCCGTGACTTCGGGCCGGACACCAACGTCCAGAGCGGCACCGCCGTCCTGAACGACGCGACTAGCCCGCAGTTCGCCAACTACCAGGGCCTGCAGAACAACTACGCGGAGTTCCACTTCACCGTCCCGCCGGGCCAGAAGCGGCTGGTCGCGTCCGACTTCTATCCCGGCAATCCGGCCGCGGGCCTGAACCAGCGGGTGCGGATGGACCTGATCGACCCGAAGGGCCGGTTCGCCTCGCACTCGTTCCCGCAGGGCGTCGGCAACTTCGACACCGCCGACGTGGTCAACCCCACGCCCGGCACCTGGACCGGTGTGCTCTTCGGCGACGTGGCCGCGGATGGCGGGATGAACGGAACCGTCGGCTGGCAGGTGTCGACCGAGAAGTTCGCCTCGTTCGGCTCGGTCTCGCCGTCGGCCGTGCTGCTGGCCCCCGGCCAGAGCCGGACCGTCACGGTGTCCGCGACCACCCCGTCGTCGCCCGGTGACGCGGACGGTTCGATCGTGTTCACCTCGAACCTCGGCACCGGCGGCACCAGCACGATCCCGGTGACGCTGCGCTCCGAGATCGACCCGGCCCACGGCGGCGCGTTCAGCGGGACGCTGACCGGCGGCAACGGCCGGGCGCCGGGCGAGGGCCAGGACGAGTTCTACGAGTTCCACGTCGGCAACGGCGTGAAGGACATCACTGCCAACGTGTCGCTAGCCAATGACGCGAGCAACCCGGTCGCGGCGTACTTGGTCAGCCCGGATGGTGCCACGCTCGGCTTCGGGCAGAACAGCATCAACGGCACCCAGACGCTGTCGCTGAGCGCCTACACACTCAACCCCGTGCCCGGCACCTGGACGCTGATTGTGGCGTTCACCGAGCCCACGGCCGGGAATGAGATCTCCGAGCCGTACACGGGCAACGTGGCGTTCAACCACACCAGCGCGAGCGCCGCCGGGCTCCCCGACAGCGCGAGCACCAAGCTGGCGGCGGGCAAGCCGGTCACGGTCCCGGTGACGATCAAGAACAATGGCACGCAGGCGGAGGACTTCTTCATCGACCCGAGGCTGGACCAGACGGCCAGCATCACGCTGGCTGGCCAGGACCAGATCAGCGGCGTCAGCCTGCCGATGACCGGCGGCGAGCCGGACTGGTTCGTGCCCACGCAGGCGTCCAGCGCCAGCACGGCGTCGACCGCCTCGCTGCCGATCATGTTCGACTGGGGACCGTTCCAGGGCGACCCGGACCTCTCCAGCCACAATCCGGGTTCGGGGCCGCTCTGCTCGACCACCGAGACGGCCAGCTACAACCCGCCCGGCGGCACCGTCCAGAACGGCTTCTGGGGCGCCGCGCCGACCGAGTGCGGTCCGTACTCGGGCCCGGCTCCCGCGGGCACGGCCGACTCGGCCATGTCGGTGGTGGCCAAGCAGTTCGACACGTCGGTGACCTCAACCACCGGCGACCTCGAGCTCGCCGCCATCAACCCGGCCGCCTCGGCGACGCCAGTCGTCATCAACCCGGGCCAGAGCGCCACCATCGATGTCACGATCACGCCGTCCGCGGCGCCTGGCACCGTGGTGACGGGCACGCTCTACGTTGACGACATCCTCAACGACATCCCGCCCTACGGCCAGTTCGCCGTCGATGAGCTGAGCGGAATTCCGTACAGCTACACCGTCGGCTCGTAACAAAGTGTCCCGCGGGGGCCATCGGGTCCCCGCGGGACATTCCACCTAGTCGGCAGCGGCCGGTGACGCCAGGTCACCGGCCGTTTGCCGTCGACGGTCAGCGCCAATGGCCGCAATGGCCGAGTTCCGCGCCCTGTCGGCGACTTTGAGTCCTTTACGCCCCGTCTCGCCCCCGGCCGGGCTCGCCCCCGGCCACCGGCCCGTGGATAAGCCCGTAGCCGATCGCCTGGTCGGCGGTCAGGTACCGGCTCCGCCGGGCGTCGGCCCGGATCTCGTCCACCTCATGGCCGGTGACCTCGGCCAGCCGCAAATAGAGGTGGTCCAGCATCACCCTGACCTGCTCCTCGTGCGAGCTCAGCGACGTCGCGCTGCCCGCGAACCCGAGCCGGGGCTCGGCCAGCAGGAACGCGGCGTTGGGGTAGGCGCTGCGCTCGGTGGCGGCGGCCAGCACCCCGAGCGCCGGGCCGGTGATCTGGCCGCTCGCGTAGGCGCGCACCGGGACCCGCAGCACGTCCAGGACGCCCATCACGGTCAGGGCCGCGGCCAGCTCGGCCGACAGGCCCTGGACCTCGAGCCGGATCGGCTCGTTCTGCTCGGCGTCCAGGGTCAGCAGCTGGGCGCACAGGCTGGTCGCCGCCTCGTCGTCGAGTTCGCCGTGGGCCAGCACGATCCGGCGCTCAAACAGCCGCTCGAACACCCGGCCCGGCCAGGACGGCGCGTCCTGCCACGCCCGCAGCGGCGTGGTGGCCGGCGGGGGCGTGATCGGCGGCTGGGGCGGTATCCGGGGCGGAGGCGGGATGCCAGGCCTCGGCGGCATACCGGGCCGCCCCGGCGGCATGCCAGGCCGCTCCGGAATCTCCGACCCAGCCGGTCCGCCCGCGCCGCCCGGCCCGCCCGGCCCGCCGCCCGGCCCGCCCGGTCGGCCTGGTCTGTCGGGCCCGCCGGGTGTTCCGGGCCGGCATGCGGTGTCTCGCCCGCGCGGCACGGCCACCCGCTCAGGGATACCGGGCCCGGGTGGCACGGCCCGGCGCTCCGGTATGCCGGGCCCGGGCGGCACCTCGGTGCACTCCGGGATCTCCGGCTGATCGGGGATGCCCGGTCCGGGCGGGATTTCTGGCGGCGGCGGGAATCTGTCAGCTGCTGACCGAGCCATGGTCCGTCGGCTCCTCTCCCGGTGCGGGCCGCGCCGAGTCGTGCACCCGCCAGGTAATCTGTCGGCCGATCGCGGCGGCGTAGCGCTCCAGCGTGGAGGCGCGTGCGTCGGCCGCGCCCGACTCCAGCCGGGCCACCGCCGACTGCGAGGTGCCCATCCGCGCGGCCACCTCGGTCTGGGACAGCCGCGCGGCCTGGCGCTCCGCCACCAGGTCCGTCACAAGGCGGCGGCGCTCGTCCGCCATCCGGCGCAGCGCCATCTCACGGAACCCGGGCAGCAGCGGCAGCCGCTCACCCGGCTCATCCTCGGCCGCCGCCCGCGCCGTCGTCGGCGTCTCGCCCGGCCGCTCCCGGGCCGCCCCCGGCGCCGGCAGCTGGCCGTCCGGCCGGACCTGGGCCGGGCTCTGGACTGGCAGTTGCTCGCGCGGCCCGTCCACGACTCCGCTCATATTTCCAAAGGTATCTCATTTTTGAGATAACAGGTGGCGCGCGGGACCGGGCGCGGGCAAAACGCTGCGACGAGCCGGAATCGGAGGCGTCCGAGCTTAAGCAGCGCGAGCTCACGTTACGCCGGGCGCGGATCCAGTAGCGCGCTAAGCGGCGCCGATTCAGGTGCGGCGAGCGCGGGGCCAGTGCGGCGCGGGCTGACCGATGCTCAGCTACATGTGCCCAGACGACGTGCGGCAGATCCGAACCACGAACGCCCGGCGCCCCCAGGCCGCCCCCTGCGGGCCGTTTCCGCCTCCGGCGCCTGTCTCCGAACAGCATGGATGGCACCATCGCTGTCGCTGTTTAAGCAGCGATCGTGCCATCCATGCTGTTGGCGGCGCCTGAGAAGTCCTTGGCTCGCTAGGGTTTTGCCCGATATACCCGTCCGAAATCGCGCCGCG
>Ga0307474_10001619_pt1 | contig 16254 bp, 13 predicted proteins | sample atmos_gasesECM1C_2_FD_203312 | JGI IMG/M metagenome (GOLD analysis project Ga0307474, IMG submission 203312) | Hardwood forest soil microbial communities from Morgan-Monroe State Forest, Indiana, United States - atmos_gasesECM1C_05 | ecosystem: Environmental > Terrestrial > Soil > Temperate... | reverse complement strand
CGGCATTCGACGCCTCGCCATTCACCGCGAACCTCACCCATCCGATCCTCTGGTATGGGCGCGGCTGATGTATCTGATCTTGCGGCTGAAGCCGCATGTCATTCACGGCCATGGCGCCAAGGCCGGTGCCTTCATCCGAATGAAAGGCCGCTCCAGCCGCTCCATCCGCATCTACACACCTCACGGCGGCTCGCTGCACTATCCGGTAGAGACATGGAAAGGAGCATTCTACAGCCGCCTCGAACGCGCGCTGATGAACAACACCGATTTGTTCCTGTTCGAGAGCGCTTTCGCGCGCGACACCTATCAGCGCACGATCGGCAGCCCCACCAAAGGACTGGTGCGCTGCGTGTTCAACGGTGTGAGCGCGGAAGAGTTCGAGCCTATCGCTACCGCCTCTGACGCCACCGATGTTGTCTACGTCGGAGAGTTCAGGCACATCAAGGGTGCCGACCTTTTGATCGACGCGGTGGCGCGGTTGCGTGCAAGCGGCAAACCGGTAACCCTGACGCTTGCAGGCGACGGCGAGGAGGTCGGCGCCCTCAAGGCGCTGGTGGAAACGCATGGCCTTGGCGGCGCGGTGCACTTCATCGGTCACGTCAAGGCGCGCTTCGGTTTCTCCAAAGGCAAATTGCTGGTCGTTCCATCACGCGGAGATTCGATGCCATACGTCGTAATTGAGGCGGCGGCAGCCGGAATTCCGATGATCGCGGCAAACGTCGGCGGCATCCCGGAAATTTTTGGACCTCATACCGACGCATTGTTTGCGTCCAATTCGGTCGACGCCATGGCCGATGCGATCCTGGCCGCGCTCGACAACCCCGCAGCCGCCCTCGCACGCGCCAAATTACTTCGCGAAAGGACTTTCACGCATTTCTCGCAAAACGCCATGGTCGAAGGGGTGCTCTCCGAGTACGGCGATGCGTTTGCGGACCGTTAACCGTCAATTACCGGCAGCTTGCTTGCGGCATTCGCGGCCCGACCGAGCGGGCATGTTGAAATCACCGCGATAACTGTTTCTTCTGAATTGTCCCCTAAGCCGTGAGGCGGGGATATTACCCCGGCGCGCGCTCCTCAACGGCGCGCGAGAAACGGGCATGACGACAGTGGAACCGGTCAACGCACGCTCGATGCTGGACGCCGCGGCTACGGACACCGAAGCTGGGCCCCCTCAGATTGAACGCCGCCGCCGGCTGTCGCCGGCAGCGCTTGCTGTCGCAAACAGAAAAGTTCGTCAGGCCTACTCGCCGGTCGTTATCACCGGTATCGTTCGCCTCGGCGATTTCCTGATTCTGGGTGGAATAGGAATCGGGCTGTACCTCGCACAGGTGGCTCCGTTGGCGGGCTTCCACTGGGCATATGTCGCGGCCATCCTGGGCATGAGCCTGACCGCCGTCATCTGCTTCCAAGCCGCCGAGATTTACGACGTCCAGATCTTTCGCAGCCACCTTCGCCAGGCGACGCCCATGATTTCATCATGGGCTTTCGTGTTCCTGCTGTTCACGGGCGTATCCTTCTTCGCAAAACTCGGCAACGAGGTGTCTCGGCTCTGGCTCGCGGAGTTCTTCTTTTTTGGGCTTTCGGCTCTGCTTGGCGGACGTCTGTTCCTGCGCGCACTTATCCGGCGCTGGGCACGCCAGGGCCGCCTCGATCGCCGCACCGTCGTGGTCGGCTCGGACCAGAGCGGTGAAAGGTTGATCGAAGCGCTCAGGGTTCAGGAAGATTCCGATATCGAAATTCTCGGCGTATTTGACGACCGCAATGACGATCGCGCTCTTGATTCCTGCGCCGGCAGTCCGAAGCTTGGCGGGGTAGACGACATTGTCGAATTCGCCAGGCGTACCCGCGTCGACCTCGTGCTGTTCGCCCTGCCGATTTGCGCGGAAACGCGCATTCTCGAAATGCTGAAGAAGTTGTGGGTACTGCCGGTGGACATCCGCCTATCCGCGCACACGAACAAACTGCGTTTCCGTCCTCGCTCCTATTCCTATCTCGGCAAGGTCCCGACCCTCGACATGTTCGAGGCTCCTATCACGGATTGGGACCTGGTGATGAAGTGGATGTTCGACCGCCTCGTCGGCGGCATGGCGCTGCTGCTGGCCGCGCCGGTCATGGCGCTGGTTGCGCTTGCGGTCAAGCTCGACAGCCCGGGACCCGTGCTGTTTCGCCAGAAGCGGTTCGGATTCAACAACGAGCGCATCGATGTCTTCAAGTTTCGTTCGTTGTACCATGATCAAGCCGACCCGCTGGCAGCGAAGGTCGTCACCAGGAATGACAGCCGTGTCACGCGCGTCGGCCGTTTCATCCGCAAGACCAGCCTCGACGAACTGCCGCAGCTCCTCAATGTCGTGTTCAAGAGCAACCTTTCGCTGGTCGGGCCTCGTCCGCATGCGGTGCAGGGAAAACTGCAGAGCCGGCTGTTCGATGAAGCAGTGGACGGCTATTTCGCGCGCCACCGCGTCAAACCCGGCATAACCGGGTGGGCGCAGATAAATGGCTGGCGCGGCGAGATCGACAATGAAGAAAAAATCCACAAGCGCTTGGAATTCGACCTCGACTACATCGAGAACTGGTCTGTCCTTTTCGATCTTTATATCCTTCTCAAGACGCCACTGGCGTTGATGAGCAAGAGCGAGAATGCGTATTGAACCTGAGCCCTGCTCGGGCCTGGCGTGCGAGTTGCGTGAGTTGACGATCGATGACATATGCGGCGACTGCCGGAGACATTCCCTCGAAGGACATATCGGCACCGCGCCTGCTCGCGCTGCAGCGCATGCTCATCTGGCTGACCGCAGCCAGTTCCTCGATCGTCTTCATCGAGCCGAGCCCCTTTGAGCTGACGACGCTTTGCGCTGCGGTCATCTTCTTTGCGACAGGCCTCAGGCTGAGGCTCGTCTTCATGCCACTGCTGCTGCTGCTCATCCTGGTGAATGTCGGCTATTGCATCGGTGCCATTCCCATCATGGACCGGGGCGAAATCGTCAACTGGATCGCTACGTCGTGGTACATGGCCTTTACGGTCATTTTCTTCGCCATGGTCGTCTCTGGGGACACGGCGGCCCGGCTGGACATGCTGCGCCGCGGGCTGATCGCCGGCGCGTTGATTGCGGCGGCCTCGGCGATTGCCGGTTACTTCAATCTCGTCCCCGGCGGCCATGATCTCTTGACGCTGTATGAGCGCGCGCGCGGCACCTTCAAGGATCCGAACGTGCTTGGCGCGTTCCTGATCCTTCCTGCCCTGTTTGCCCTGCAAACCGTTGTCTTGGACGGATTTCAAAAATCGTTCCGCAGCGCGATTGCGCTCTGCATCATTGCGTTCGCGATCTTTCTCTCGTTTTCGCGCGCGGCCTGGGGTGGGCTCGTCATCACCGCAGCCTTCATGCTGGCACTCATGATCTTGACCAGCCGAACGCCGGCGCAACGCTCGCGAATTTTGCTGACATCGGTTCTTGCTGCCCTGGTCGCGGCCGCGCTTGTTGCCGTGTTGTTGTCATTCGATTCGATCGACGAATTGTTTCGCCAGCGTGCGAGCTTCGACCAAAGCTATGATGAAGGCCGCTTTGGCCGCTTCGGCCGACATATTCTCGGTGCGGCGATGGCGCTCGACATGCCGTTCGGCATCGGTCCCCTGCAGTTTCGCCACTATTTTCCCGAGGATACGCACAATTCCTTCCTGAACGCCTTCATGTCCGGTGGCTGGATTTCCGGCGTCTGCTATCCCGCTCTTGTCTTCTCGACGGTCATCCTTGGGTTTCGGCACGTTCTCGCGCCAGTGCCGTGGCAGCGCGTCTATCTGGCGATTTTTGCGGCCTTTCTCGGTAGCGTGGCCGAAAGCTTCATCATCGATACCGACCACTGGCGTCATTTCTGGATGTTGCTGGGCGCGATGTGGGGCATGCTCGCGGCCACGCGTCGTTACGAGGCAAATGCAAGTTTGGCGAAGACGGTGTCCAGCAAGGCCTGAGCGTTTCAATTCCCGTCCTGTTTTTCAACCTCGAAGGTGATGCCGGCGCGATCAACGAGCCGCCTGATCAACCGATTGCCCATCGCGGCGCCAGGAGTCCAGATGCCAGATTTGACCTCCGGCATTTCGCGCAGGCAGATCGCGCATTCGGCGATCATCTTTGATGTCGATCCATAGCCGGGGTCACGGTCGCCCTTCACGGACGCCCGGACCTGCCGACCATCGTGGGCGATCGCAACATACAAGAGATCGTAGCCACCGTTCTTGCGCTCTTCCTTCGACGGTCCCTCACCCGGCTTTGGCGCGTTCGGACCGGTCTTCTCGGAATTTGCAGCCATGACACGCTTTGCATTGGCCTCGCCCTTCTCGCCAGGACCGGTCAACACCATCTCGTCGTAGACGAACTCTCGTCCATAGGGAAAGCCCATCAGCATATTGGAACGATGGACGTTGCGCGTATTGATTAGCGCCATCATGAACGGCGCGGTCCAGGACTGCAGGTCTTCCTCGTAGACCGGCCTGTTGCCCTTGGGTTGCTTCGCGCCACTAAAACCGGGCGTCAGCGCAAACGGATCGTTGAGGATCGCCACGAGGCTGAGATCCTTCGCGACTGCCTCGAACGTTGCCCGCCCGCTCGCCGCCGTTCCGCCTGATACCGTGCCGCGCATGTCGCGCACGCGGCCCTTGACGCGGGAAGCCGGCGCGCCAAACACGCGCTCGGCTTCCTCCTGCACGAAGAATGTACCGAGTTCGAACGGCACCGAGTCGAAGCCGCAGGAGAAGACGACGCGCGCGCCGCTCGCCTTCGCAGCCGTCTCATGCGCCTCGATCATTTGACGCATCCACACCGGCTCGCCGCAAAGATCCAAATAGTCGGTGCCGCCGGCCGCACAAAGCGCGACCAGCTCGGAGCCGTAGAGCTGATAGGGACCGACGGTTGAGATCACCGAGCTAGTTTGATCGATCATGGCCTTCAGCGAAGCTGGGTCGCTGCCGTCGGCTTTGATCAAGGCAATGTCAGCCGGTGCGCCTATGGCCTCGCGCACGGAAGCAAGCTTGTCGAGGCTGCGCCCGGCCATCGCCCATTTCGGCGCTCTCGCGCCGATGTAATGCTTCGCCAGATATTCAGCGACGAGCTGACCGGTGAAGCCGGTTGCACCATAGACGACGATGTCGAATTTCGGCGAAGTTTCCATTTTCCACTCTTCCTGAAGGCGATCGTCACTGCGAACCAAAGGGGCGCCTGCTCCTGGGCACTGTCGTTAGGTCATTTCATTTCTTGCCATATGACACTCCCATGCCGGCCCGCACATCGCTCTGGATTCCATAAGGCGGGATCGGATAACGCAGGCCATTCTTCGCGAGCTGTTTCATGCCCGCTATCGCCTTGGCGAGATGCGAAGGTTTTAGCGCGATCAGCATCTCCTCATCGGGCACACCGCCATAACGCCGTTCCGCAAAACACGGCAGCGACAGGCTGGGCTCGCCGGTCTTGAGTGCTCGTCCCCATGAATCGGCGCACGCGGTTTCCCCCACCACACCCCATTCGAACTTCTTGTAACCAGTATATTGCAGGCCGTTGATCAGAATGATCATCTGACCAGGCGTCGCATAGACCAGACAAATGTCCGGCGGGTTGAGGCGGCCGGAAGCAAGCGGGGACACCGCCATTGCCTGGTACTGGCCGAAGGGAACGACGTCGAGCGCTTCCTGACGTTTACGCGCGTCTTCGGCGGTGCCGTGCCAAACCCCGACATAATTTTCACCAGCTAGCCACTTCTCGTCCTGCGGAGCAAGCCCGATCACAGCGCGGCATTGCGCACCGACAAGGTCTTGCGCGGTGATGCCGACGGTCCAGCCCAGCCGCGCCGCCATGCTGACGATCTGGTCGGTGGTGTGAACCGCCGAGGGACGCCTGATCTTCGGTATCGCCGTCATCTCCTCCACAGTTGCGAACATCTTCAGTCCGATCACGGTGGTCTTGAGACGCAAGAGGCTGTTCAAATCGCCCACCATGCCGGCCAAGTCGAGTTGTTCCGGCGGGATTTGCTGTTGCATGGCGTCTGACTCCGGAAAACGGCTCCCATCGGAGCCTGTGACGATCGATCCTAACCCGATTGGAGGATCGTTGCGACTGGCCACCGGTGAGGTCTGACCTGCTGGTTCCGATCCTCTAGTTCTGATTTGGCCCCGGCAAGAACGTGTCGATCTTGCCGGTGGCCCAATAGGCGGCAAGTCCCATCCACTCGCGCACCGAGATGTCGGTTCGCTCAAGCCCCTCGACCGCGATCGGCGAAAACCCCAACAGATTGGCGGCACCGCTCACCCGCCAGTCCACCGGATAAGGTTCAACGGCAAATCCCGCCTTGCGGAACAGTCCGATCGCTCGTGGCATGTGGAAGGCGGAGGTCACCAATAGCCACCGCTCGCCGTGTTTGGGATTGGCGATCGCCTTGGAGAATTCGGCATTCTCCAGGGTGTTGCGGGATCCCCGCTCCATTGTCAGCCGCGCCTGGGGGACTCCAAGGCGCTCGAAAGCGGACAGCGCGTAGTCGGCTTCCGTCGCAGAACTGTTCGAGATCAGATTGGCGTTTCCCCCGGAAAACACGACACGGGCGTTTGGATACTGACGGGCCAGCGCTGCAGCAGCGACAATACGGTCCGCCGCGCGCAAAAACACCGCTCCGCCTCTTGCCGCTGAAAGGTCAGGGTCGATCGCCCCTCCAAGGACGACGATGCCGTCGGGAGCGCCGCGCGCCGCATCCCATGGCGGAAATCGTTGTTCAAGCGGATAGAACAAGAGCTTCCCGAGTGGCGAAAATCCTGCAATCGCCAGAAGAATAACGGAAATGACCAACAATCGGCGGCCAAGACGCGTCCATCGTGTGAACAGCAGGATCGCGCCGATCACGCCCGCGCCGATCAGGAAATTCACTGGCAACATCATGATGCCAAGCGTTTTGGAGAGGAAAAAAAACACGAGAGGCCCCTTCGAATGTCTGGTACAGCGTCATACGCGAGCTCCGCCCCAACCAGAAGTCCTGTCATGACACATCACCATTTGCGCTCCAGCCCCGAAACCTGCCATTGGGGCTTCTTCGAAGCGAAGCTCAAGCCAGTGGTCACCATCGCCAGCGGCGATGAGATCACCATCGAAACGATCAGTGGGGGTCCCGAAGTCGTGCCGGACCGCAGCCGGTTTCATGTTCCGCCTGAACTCGCCGACGTCCATGCCAGGAACGAACGCATGGTTCCGGGTCACATCCTGACCGGTCCGGTGGCGGTCGCAGGCGCCGAGGCCGGCGACGTGCTCGAGGTCGAGATCATCGACGTCAAACTGCGCCAGGATTGGGGTTACAATCTGATCCGGCCACTTGCCGGCACACTGCCCGACGATTTCCACGAACCTCGGCTGATCAACATCCCGCTGGACCAGCAGCGGATGGTTGGAAAACTGCCTTGGGGGCTCGAGCTGCCGCTTGCACCGTTCTTCGGAGTGATGGGCGTCGCTCCGCCGCCGGCCTGGGGCCGCATCACGTCGCTGATTCCGCGCGCCATGGGTGGCAATCTCGACAACAAGGAGCTGACGGCGGGCGCCAGGCTCTATCTGCCGGTGTTTGTGCCAGGTGCCTTGTTTTCCTGTGGGGACGGCCACGGTGTCCAGGGCGACGGCGAGGTTTGCGTCACCGCGATCGAGACAGCGCTCCAGGGACGCTTCCGCTTGACGGTGCGCAAGGATTTGCGGTTCGATTATCCCCGCGCCGAAACCGCGACGCATTACATGACCATGGCGATGGATCCGGATCTCGACCAGTGCGTGGTGCGCGCGCTACGTGACATGATCGTACTGTTGGGCGAAAAGCGAAACTTGTCCCGCGAAGACGCCTATACCCTCTGCAGCCTGGCTGCCGACCTGCGGGTGACGCAGACTGTCAATGGTTCCAAGGGCATCCATTGCATGATCTCAAAGGCGGTCGTTCACGGTTGAAACTTGCTACCGTGACGAAGATTCGCCCAAGGTTTTTGTTCAACGGCCAACGAATCGGGCCGGAGCGCGACCGTTTGAGATGGAATTGCAATCGCGCTTAGTTAATTGTTAAAGCATGATTTTTTCGGAAAACCGGTATCCCTTTTTCCGGATGGTGCTCTAGTATGCTGGATGGCGAATAACAAGGATGCGTAGGATGGACAGACGCCTGGCCGCCATAGTCTGCGCTGACGTCGCCGGCTACTCGCGCATGATGGGTTTCGACGAGGCGGGAACGCATGCCACGTTCAAGGCGCATCGAAGCGCGATATACCCGATCATTCTCAATCACGGCGGCCGGATCGTGAAGAACACCGGGGACGGCTTCCTGCTCGAATATCCCAGCATCGTAGGAGCCGTCGAATCGGCCATTACGATGCAAACGCTGATGGCCGAGCGCAACAACCATCTCCCCGCAGATCGGGTGATGCAGTTCCGTCTCGGCGTCCACATGGGAGACGTGATGGCCGACGAGGACGAGGTGTTCGGCGATGACGTCAATATTGCCGTTCGTCTGGAAACGGTCGCTGCGCCCGGCGGGATCGCCGTTTCGGCGAAGGCATACAACGAAGTCAGCAAGCATCTGAGCGTACCGCTGATTGCCGCCGGCAGTCATCGATTCAAGAATATCGAGCAGCCAATCGATGTCTGGGCTTGGGAACCCGGCGGTTCTCGCAGTCAGTCTGCCAAAGATACATCAGGTCTGCCGGCCCAATATCGAACGGCCATCGTCGGGGTACTCCCGTTTGTCAATCTTAGCGACAGTGCCGACGAATATTTTTCCGACGGACTGACTGAGGATTTGATTCACGCACTGTCATTGCAAACTTTTTTTCGGGTTCTGAGCAGAAACGCGACCTTCTCGTTCAAGGGAAAAAACCTCAGTCCGCGTCTCATCGCGCGGGAAATTGACGCAACCTATCTGATCCAGGGTTCGGTCCGGCGCGCCGGCTCCAAGGTCCGCGTCACCGCCGAGTTGATAGCCCCCGAAAAGGGTGAGCAATTGTGGACCGGACGATATGACCGGGACATCGACGACCTGTTCGCGATGCAGGATGAAATCACCACCAGCCTGTGCGCGGCATTGGCTCCGGAAATATATCGAGCCGAGGCCTCCGCGCCTGCGCGGTCGTCCGCCGATTTGACCGCCTGGGATCGATTCCTGAGGGGACTTTCGCATTACTATCGGCATACGAAGACGGATTTCGAAACCTCAATCGCGCTGTTCCGGGAAGCGATTGCGCTTGATTCCGAGCTTTCGATCGCGCGCGCCTATCTCGCCACTATCCTGATCCAGGGTGTTCAGTACGGCTGGATCCGCAGCACCCGCGAATTGTGGACCGAGGCGATGAACCTCGCGGAAAACAGCGTCAGGCTCGATCCCCGATCTTCATTCGCATTTTCAATATTGTCCTATTTGCTTGCCATGCAGGGGCGCCATGAAGACGCACTCGAGGCCAGCAAACGGGCAGTCAGGCTCAATCCGTATGACATGGGCGCCCGTGGCGTCCTGGGCATTTGCCACCTCGTCATCGGCGAGCACCGGCAGGCGGTCGAATTATTTTCGACGGCCGTGCAACGCGGCAACAGCGATCCCAGATATAAATGGACCGCCTTGCTTGCGTTCAGCCACTACCTTTTGCGGCAGTACGATGCTTCGCTGTCGTGGGCGCGGGAAGCGCTCTATTTAAATCCCACTCACCTGCAAATGCTGGCGGTGCGCTCAGCAGCTCTGGCGCAGCTCGGTCGGATCGATGAAGCCGCGCAGGCTGTCGGGGTCTTGCTGAATGCCTTTCCGAATCTGACAGTTGAGCAGCATCTGAGGAATTTCCGTTGGAAAAATCCGACCGACATTTCCCATTACCGAGAAGGACTTTTGAAGGCGGGCATTCCCTTGAGGAAATTGGCGCTTGTGGAGCCCGCGTCAAAGCGCTCGGCCTGACACATCGGCATCCTGTGGATGCTGCACCATTTATTGCAGGCCGTCCTGTTGACACCGATCGGGATTCCGCCAAAGTTCTCTACATCCTAAGGTGGAGACGGTGTGACATTTCTCGCATTTGAATGCTTTCATCAACATGCAACGGAAATGTCTACTTTCATAATTCGATAATTTTGGGATTGAAGTCGATGCAAGACGAACGAATCGGTTCACCTGCAGGCACAGACGCTACTCGGCGGATCCCCGTATCACCCAATAACCCCTGCCCCTTTTTGCGTGCGCTGGTTGCCGAAGGCTACGTTGGCGGACATATCGTTCCGCTTCCCACGCTGACGAGGACCATCGAGGCCGCGACCGGCGAAGGAGGCTTGAAGAAGCGGCTGGCGGGGCTCGAGATCTTTCTTGTCGCCCTCATTGCCAATGGTCTTGGCCCGCTGCGCCTGTTGCGAAGCTGGTGGTCGGGCGCCCAGCTCGACGCGCTTCGCGACGGCCCGCTGGACAAGCATGGCGTCGGCTCACGCATTCTCGACGCAAAGGCGCAGGTTGACGACGCGGAAATCGTCCGCCTTGCAGGGTTTGGCAGGGACCGAGTATCGCCGACCGGAGAGACCGAGCGCGGACTGACGAGTGAGGAAATCACATCCTTCATGAACGCCAATTTCGAGCGCGCCAAGGGTTTTAGGCGGCCGATCGATCGGTGGTTGATGAACGGCGAATGGCCCGTCCTGTTGAACATCATGGGCAAGGGCGAAGGCGAACAGCGCTATCTCAGTGTGGCCGAAGTGAGAGCGCTGTTCGTCGAGCGGCGGCTGCCCGACAGGATCGTCGCGCGCCTTGCAGCGCTGCCAGCGCCCGCGCCACGAAGTATTATCCGCTTGGCCGGCAAGCTCGCGCTGTGGGCGATGGCACTTGTCGCCCTCGTGTACGTAGCGATTGTGGGATTCCCGCACCAGTTGCAGAAAGTCCTGCCGGGGACACTCGCCCAGCTTCTGCCCCCGCCCTTGCCCACTGTCCCTCCCGTCACAGAGGCGCACTGGCTCGACCAGAACTGGTCGACTGAGGATCGGCACTGGTTCCACCATGCCAGTCAGGGGACAGCGACCTTCGCGGTGCCCTACGACTGGTTTGTCGCACTGGAGCAGCCGGTTTTTTACTTTTTCAGCCGACCGGGCCTGCTCCGGGATAGCGGCTATCTTGAGCGGTTCGGCTTCATTCCTAGTCCGAAATCCGTCAATACAGACGAGGCGAGCCTGCGACGCTTTGGCTATTCAGGTTCATCCAACGCGCCTGCGATACCTGAGTCGGCCGCCCACTTACGGCCAACACCGGTGGAAAATTTGGCCGGCTTGCCGGTCGGGTTCGCCCGGCTTGCGGGAGTTACGAATCCAATAACGGGCAAGCCTGAACCCGACAAAATCGGGTTGACCTGCGCGGCCTGTCACGCCGGCAGCATCCGCTACAAGGGTGTCAGCGTCCGCTTCGACGGCGGGCCCGCCAACGTCGACTTGCTCAAACTCGAACAGGCTACGGCTCTGTCGATCCTCTATACCGTTTACCTGCCCGGCCGCTTCCAACGATTCGCAACGCGTGTTCTGGGTCCTGATCCGGACAAAGCGACATATAATCAGCTCAAGAGGGATTTGGCGGCGACGTGGGCCTCCCTGTTTAGGCAGATAAAAATCCAGGAAAAGGTATTCGCCAACGATACCCTTGAGGGGTTCGGCCGACTCGACGCCCTCAACCGGATCGGCAATCAGGTTTTCTATACCGATCTCGACATCAGCGGCCTTGAAGGATACAAGAAAAATCTGCACGCGCGCGATGCGCCGGTTAGCTTCCCGCCGATCTGGTCGGTGCCATGGTTCTGGTGGGCACAGTACGATGCTTCCATCGAACAACCGCTTATCCGCAATGCGGGGGAAGCGCTGGGCGTCTTTGCGCTGGTAAATCTTTCGCCGAATAGTCCGCCGGGTGACCTGTTCCGCTCGTCGGTTGCCCTGGAAAATCTGGATCGCATCGAAACGATGCTACGCGGTCCGAACCCCTTCGAGCAAAATCCGAAAGGCTTCGCCGGGCTGAAGTCGCCGAAATGGCCGTCGCAGATTTTCCAGAACGATCCTGCCTGGAAGATCAATGCAACGCGCGTCGCCAAGGGCCGCGCGATTTATGCCGAGATTTGTGTCGAATGCCACCTTGGACCGGTCTCCGATCCCGAGTTTGACAGCCAGTTCCCCGACAAGAGTTTTTGGTCACCAAAGGAAACCCACTGGGACCCGAACGGACCGGTGTTGAGCCCGGTCCAGAAGAGCGTAGCTGGCATGGGCACCGATCCGGCGCAGGCCAATGTTCTCAAACTGCGAAAGGTCGATGTGCCGGCATTTCTGGACATGCAGCCCGCGCGCGAGCTCGGGAAGGTCTGGGGATGTCCAAATATACCGGCCCCCTCTTCGACTGAGATGCCGTTCGTGTATGCCTTGATGATCGCCGTCGACCGGACCAACCGAAAATGGATGGACGACCACAACATTTCGGATGCCGATCGCGCGGCATTGTGGGGGAAGCGAGGAAACTGTCCCAATCCCACCAACGCCGAGCAACCTCACTACCGTGCGCGTCCATTGAACGGAGTTTGGGCGACCGCCCCCTACCTCCACAACGGTTCGGTGCCTTCGCTCTATTGGATGCTCAAGCCTGCGGCCGAGCGCCCAAAGCAATTCTGCATGGGCTTGCGTGATTTTGATCCAGAGCAGGTCGGCTATCGCGTTGTCGCCGAGGGGGAGCCGGCTTGCTTGCCGGGCGAAACCCTGTTCTCGGCGCTCAAGGCCGACGGATTACCCGTTCCAGGCAACAGCACTCTGGGCCACTCGCTGGAAGGAACACCGGGGCCAGGCAAGGCTGGCGTCATCGGTCGCATGCTGACCGAGGAGGAGCGCTACGATCTGATCGAATATTTGAAGACCCTATGAGATCGCCGGGCCTGCCCTCGCACCGCACCCATCTGTCGCAGTCGATTACATCCGCAAGTTTTTTCTAGTTTGCCGAGCTGCTGGCCTTGGCGCGTTTCGCGGGGGGATCTTTCACGGCGGGTTTTGCCGGTTCCACGGCGCGCGCGCCACCCCAGGGGTCAGCGGGAGGCTGATCGGGAATATTGCCGAGCGATTTCTTGTAGGCGTTCTCGTTCGCCTTCTCCTGCTCGATCTGGTTCGGTGATTTCGGTGGTTCCTGCGGGGCCGCGGGGGCTCTTTGCGCGTTAGCAGGCGAAGCCAAAAACACCATAAAGATGGCAGCGGCTCGAAAAAGTCTCATGCAAAGCTCCCCTCACTTTTTGTCTTTCATACTACCGCGGTCCCAGCCGCGCCAACCAATCGCTTGGCCGAACTCTCAGGCTTTTTTTTGCTTTATCACCAGAGATTTCGTGCGCAGAAATCCGCTGCAAACGCTATGGACGATTCTCGCCGACAAAAGAATTGCATCGACGCTGGTGATGTAATGCCGAACCCAACGTGCATTCGGTAATCGGGTAGGGAAAAATCCCCTCCTCCGTCAGGCAACAACCGATCAGCAAATATTATTTTAAACATAACGCGATAACGTCTCCCCCATATTGAGGGGGAATTTGAATGACGTTCCGATTGGGGGGGAGCCGTTTCCCTTTTTCGCGGCTGAACCTTGGACCGAAAGCAGTCATGAGCGCGGCGCTCCTGATCGCGGTCAACACCGCGCTTTTGGTCGGAGCGGGCTATTGGTCATTGACGCGTGATTTCGATATCCGTGAAGAGCGAGATATCGACCTCAGCCTACGAACTCTTACCCTCGCCTTTAGCGAAGCCTTCCCGGACGCAAAGATCGTTATTCGCGACGGCGTCGTTGAGCGCGTCGAAATTGCGAAGATGCCGGAATTCAGCGACCACCGGATCGTCGACCGTGCCGTCTCCTATGTCGGCGGTAACGCCACGCTCTTCGTCTATGATGATGCGACGCAGCAGTTTGTCCGCCGCACCACAAACGTGAAAAAGGAAAATGGCGACCGCGCGGTCGGAACGCTGCTCGCGGCGGATCATCCGGGTCAGGCCATGCTTCGCCGCGGCGAGGCCTATAAGGGCCCGGCGATCCTGTTCGGACGTCGTTTTTACACGGCGTATCAGCCGGTTTTCAGTCCGGCGGGCAAAATCATCGGCATCATCTATGTTGGCATTGCAACGGCCGAACTCGACGGCATGTTGCGGCAGGCCATCACCGCAATGGCCATCGCCGCCACCATCGCTGGCTTGCTCGCACTCGTGGCGACGATGTTGCTCGTTCGCCGCATCACCAGGCCGCTTCGCACCGTCGCAGAGGCCCTCACGGTCATTGCCGGGGGGAAGACGGACGTCGAGGTCCAGCACGCCGACCGCCACGACGAAATCGGCGCGATCGCGCGGACCGTCGATGTCTTCCGGAACTACCGCATCGAGCGTCGTCAGCTCGAGACTGAGCGAATGAGTGCCGAAAAGCAGGCGGCCGAACGGCGCAAGGCGGAGCTCAATCAGTTCGTCGAGGGTTTCCGTGCCAAGATAAGCGGAATCATCGAGCAGGTGATGGGTTCCTCCGGACAATTCGAAAGGGATGCCCGGCAGCTCTCGGTGACGGCGCATTCGACGGCAAAGATGTCGGGACAGTCCGCCAGTGCGTCGCGACAGGCTTCCGAACACGTTCGCAGCGCCGCAACGGCCTCGAACGAGCTCTCTGAATCGATTGTCGAAATCAGCAGAAGGGTTCTGGATTCCAACAATGTCGCCGCCGATGCGGTCAAGCAGGCCAATGCAACCGACGAACGGATGGCGGAATTGTCCGCGGCGGGTGACCGGATTGGCGACGTGGTCAAACTGATCACATCGATTGCCGCGCAGACCAATCTGCTCGCGCTTAACGCCACCATCGAGGCGGCACGCGCAGGCGAAGCCGGCCGGGGATTTGCGGTGGTAGCTCAGGAGGTCAAGAACCTGGCGGGCCAGACCGCAAAAGCCACTGACGAAATCAGCTCCCATATCGTCAATATGCAGCGCGCTACCGGCGAGTCCGTTGATGCGATCAAGGCAATCGGACAGACCATAGAGCGCATCAGTGAAATTACGACCTCAATTTCTTCCGCTGTTGAACAGCAGGGCACCGCGACCCAAAGCATCGCGGCGGGCGTCCGGGCTGCTGCCGGGGGCACCCTCGAGGTTGCCGAAAACATCGAGCGTGTCGCCCGCGGCGCTGGAGAAACGGAAACGACCTCAGGCCAGATGCTGAAATCGGCAAAGGCCTTGTCCGAAGTCAGCATCCACCTCCGCGATGAGGTCGAGAAATTCCTCGATAGCGTTCGGGCGGCCTGACGCAGGCTGGCCACATCCGCCGCGAAGGATTGAAACTCCGCAGGCTCAATGGTCGCGCGCGAAAGGAACTGTGAAGCCGGCCCAAGTCAAATAGAGCCCAAGCACAAATGCGGGCGCGAGGTAGAGAGAATAGTGCTCGCCGTAGCGCATACGGTGCATCATCCCGGAAAAAACCTCGGGTGAGAAAACCAGCAGAAAAATTCCTTTGGCGAGGATCAACCACCCTGCCAGGGTGACGATCACGGGCAGCGCACCCCCGGACCAGACGTTATGGCCGACCACCATGGCGACGCCTATTGCCAGGCTGATGATGGCATAGCTGATCATCACCGCCGTGTCCGCGGCCGTGGTTTCGATTGCCGCACTGCCGCGGATAAGGAAGCCGACCACAACAAGGAGCGTGAAAAGTCCAATCGATCGCGCCAGAAATACAGTTGTTCGGGACATGTGAGCCTCCAGATCCAAATGAGTCGGAATCCCTCCAGAAAGTCCACACGCTACAATACTGGCGCCCCGACCGGGTCGATATGGGCATGTGAGAAAGTGCCGCCGCCTGGCCGAAACATGCTAGGCTAGCCTGCAAGACGGAGCGCACGGCCAGATGCGTAAAATCGGCTTGAAAGCCCTGACCGCCATTTTGACGGTAGGACGCCGCTCGAAGAGGCATGTCGATTGGACGCTGGCTGTTGCGATATTCTCGACGATTGTCACCCTCGGCCTCGTAGCGCTCTACGTCTGGCAGGGCAGCAACGAGATCCACTAATCCCGATGCCGCGCATTTCCGTCAATCATCCACTGCGGCCGCCACATTCGAATGGGCGGCAACGGCCTCGGACCTGCGCCTCGATCTCCTGACGAGCGGCTTTGCTTCATCCTCCTTCGCCTCAGCGATATTCATGGCCGCTGACATCTCGTCGAGAATGATCTTGTAGTCGCCCGTGGCCTCCTCGGCCGGAATATTCTT
>Ga0307474_10001618_pt1 | contig 16260 bp, 12 predicted proteins | sample atmos_gasesECM1C_2_FD_203312 | JGI IMG/M metagenome (GOLD analysis project Ga0307474, IMG submission 203312) | Hardwood forest soil microbial communities from Morgan-Monroe State Forest, Indiana, United States - atmos_gasesECM1C_05 | ecosystem: Environmental > Terrestrial > Soil > Temperate... | reverse complement strand
GCGCGTCCCCTTCGATCTCAATGTCACCAATTGAGCTTTCCGAAGTGGTGTCGACAATGTCAATTCTCGAAACTTCCTGCTGGGCTTGTTTCCCTCCCGTCACAATATAAAGAAACTTGCTTGCCGGGTCGTAAGTAATAGAGTCTGTATGGGCAAGCAGCTTGATGCTTTTCAGCAGGTTATAGGTTTTTCCGTCAAAGATCCTTACAGCTCCCGGATCACCGTCCGTCACGAAGATGCGGTCTACATCTTCTCGATAGAGCACCGCATGAGGCATTCCGATTCCTTTGATATTATGGACGATCTTGCCGGTCACATAGTCGAAGACAATTACCGACTTATAGTCTTCGGGCGTTGTAAACAGGCGATGGCCTTTAATATCAATCGCGAGATGGTCGAAATGGCCTTTTACTTCGCCAGGGAGCTGTAAGGTTTGGGAGAGGGTTAGGGGGAGAGCTGCGAACGCATGCGACTGAAAAAATAGGGGAAGCATTATCGCCACGAACAGAGTACAAACCTTCCGCATCATTGTGCCTTTCTTATGGTCTTTGTCTCACCTTGCACATTCGACGCGGAGCGGTGTGACAACAATCGCTACCTTCCGTCGCGCTGCATCCTAACCCAGTCCGGGCATGTTCACCAGTAATATCTTGACATGCTATCCATACGTCCATATTATAGCTCCCGGATGTACAACGCACCGAAACGCAGCTCAGCTGATGACTCCGCCGCTGTTGACGCGGCCCGATTGCAACCCGTAATCCGCATACCTGGCTCCTTGATGGAGTCCATAGATCTCAAGCAAATTCGATGCTTCGTCGCCGCCTATGAGGAAGGTAGCTTCAGCATGGCGGCCAAGCGGGAGCACTGCACCCAACCAGGGCTGAGCGTTTACATCCAACGTCTGGAATCGATGCTGGCCCACCGGTTGTTCGATCGGAGAGCCCGCGGTGTGACGCCCACGATTGCGGGCGCCCATTTTTACGCTTCTTGCACGGATGTCTTAAAAAGCGTGCGAATGGCCAAACAACGCATGTTGGATCTGGCAGGCAGCGTTGCCGCCAAGATTGATGTGGGCGTATCCCCCTCCTTGCTCAAGGGAGCGCTGACTCGAACGTTGTCCCAATACCTACCTGCCCATCCCTATGTTGACGTCCGCCTGTCAGAAGCCTACAGCGGTACTCTTACGGACTGGGTAGTGTCTGGCGAAGTGCAGACCGCAATTGTTACGAAACCTCCCGTGCATTTGGGATTGGAAACGACGCACTTTTTCAGAGACCGAGTTGTCCTGGTAACACGCGGAAACGGAAAGCCGCTGCGAGGAAGACGACCGGTTCGGGAGCGGAGAGTCAAAGAGTTGGAAAAATTAAAGCTGATTCTTCCATCGCCCAGACATAATCTACGCCAGGTGATTGAAGGCGCCGTCCGTCTGGGCGTCAGCGGCTCCGGCAGGATTCTGGAGATCGACGGAATGCTTGGCACATTCGAAGTAGTCCGAAACTCGGATTGGGCGACGGTGGTTGCCGGCGTGGCTGTCATGGATGAAGTGAAGCAGGGGAGGCTGGTGGCCGAAGCGCTGTGTGAGCCCGAGCTGTGGCTGGATTTTTATCTGGTAAGGACCAAAGACATGGTTCTGTCCGTAGCTTGCCAGGAGTTCTTAGATCTGCTCAAACAGAAATTAGAACAACTGGCCAGTAGCTGGAATCCTAAAGCGGTAAGCGTTCAGGGTTAGCGGTGAACACATCTGTTCGGTTCATAAAGCTAAAGCGTATCCCCAGCGTCTTCCCGCTCGCACGACTTTAGCGGATGCCATCGCCTCGCGCCTTCGGAGCTATCCAAGGCGAACAGGATTTTGCAGCACTCCCAGATGATCAATCTCGACTCGCACGGTCTCGCCCGCCCGCAGGAAACGAGGAGGTTTTCGCGTAAACCCTACGCCTGCAGGCGTTCCCGTGGCGACAATATCGCCCGGTTCGAGGGTCATCGCCGTGCTGAGATGCGCGACCAGCATCGCCACGCTAAAAACCATTTCGCTTGTGTTGGAGTTCTGAAGCAATTCGTCGCCTATACGCAGTCTGATTCCCAGCGCGTGCGGGTTAGGAACTTCATCCTTAGTTACGAGAGCAGGTCCGACCGGGCCGAAGGTATCGAAAGACTTGCCCAATGTCCACTGACTCGTACGTAACTGGTAGTCTCGGGCGCTCACGTCATTGAAAATCGTATATCCGGCGACGTAAGCCAACGCTTCTTCCTCGGACACGTTTTTTGCACGGCGCCCTATCACAAACGCCAATTCCGCCTCGTAATCGATCTTGGATGTCGCCGCGGATATCACGATAGCTTCGCCGTCCCCAATGAGAGTGTTGGAATACTTGGCGAACACCGTGGGCACTTCCGGAAGCGGAAGATTTGTTTCTTTTGCATGATCGCGATAGTTCAAGCCGATACAAATTATTTTCTCAGGATCGGGCACGACTGGACCAAGGGTGACGTCTGCCATTTGCAAACGTGTTTCTACGGGTGCCTTGTGGGCCATATCGAGTAAAGATTGAAAGTCACCATCCAGCCCTTGCAGCAGTGAGCGCATGCTCCGAGGGACACCCCGGCTGGTTTGGCCAAGATCGACGACAACATCTTTCCCGTTAACGCTCTCCAATGCTCCCACTCTGAATGATCGCGTCCCACGCTCCGCAAACGTCACCAACCGCATTGCTCGTCCTCCTTAAGATGGGGTACAAAGCCCCTGTTGCCCCTTCGCAATCTCGCAAGCCTTAAGATTGCCCGCGCACCTGCTTTTCACACCATGCTGACCGTGGCTGGATCACCGACAGCGTGCCCGAACTCTTCGCCGGGCTTCATCCAAAACGCAACGACTGATCCAAAGAGCAGGACGGCGATGCTTCCAACAAAAGGGAAGTTCCAGTTGCCGGTCTTGTCAATCAAATAGCCGAAGACTAGAGGGGAGATGATGGCGGCGAGAGGCGATCCAACGTTCATGAGGCCGCTCGCCGACCCAGAGAACTGCGGGGCGATATCCATGGGAATCGCCCACATTGGCCCGATCGTGAACTCAGAAAAGAAAAAGGCAAGGCTCAGACAAATCGCCGCCGCAGAGACACTATGTACGAAAAAAATGAGAAGCATGCACGCCAATGAACAAAGGAAACCACCAACGACCAGATTGCGCCGCGCCTTGTTCCGGTTTCCCGTCCTGCTCAGGATGCGATCGCTAACTACTCCGCCCATTGTATCGCCCACAACACCAGCAAAAAATACTCCGGAGGAGAAGAGAGCCGAGTTTTTCAAGTCGAGCCGGTAGCTATGAAGAAAAAATGAAGGAATCCACGCCAGGTAGAGCCAGAGCGTCCAGCCGTAACAAAAATACACAACCGTGACGGGAAACATGCGACGGGCTAGAGAAAACCATGGAACTGAATCCTTTTTTCTCTCGGCTCGCGAAACATAGACAGGAAGGGATTCTAACTCTCGTGCGGTAATGCCAGAGTGTTCGGTGGGACTGTCGCGGAAGTAGAAACCCCATATCATCGCCCAACACAGACTAACGATTCCGAGCACTGCGAATGATCCGCGCCAGGTTATGAGAGCGATCAACCATGCGACCAGGGGCGGCGTTATTGCCGTACCAAGTCTTGAACTTGAATGCGTGATCCCCTGAGCGAAAGCTCGCTTCCGCTCGGGGAGCCAGTCGCACATCGCTCGTGTTGCGATCGGAAAAGTTGCGCCCTCGCCCAGTCCGAGCACGGCGCGAGTCAATAGCATAGTCGTAAGCGTCGTGGTCATCCCCGTCAGGAGGGTGGCCCCCCCCCAAATGACAGCCGACACCGTGAGCGCCCATCGCGCTCCAAACCGGTCGCTGAGCCACCCTCCGAACGTCGTAAATATCACATACGGGTAAGCGAACGCTGAAAAGACCAGGCCGACTTGCGCGTTCGTGAGATGAAGGTCCTGCTTGAAGACCAAAGCCGCGGTGCTCACGTTAACGCGGTCAACGTATGTAATGCCATACATCAAGCAAAGTAGCATGAGCACTATCGTCGTTGCGGAAAACAGTCCATTGCGCATTTTGACTGCTCTTGTTCCGGACGCCACGGGTCGACTCCAGTCCTGCTCGATTCTTCGAGACCTCGAAGTTTTCCAGAAATGACGATTACTTCGCTGGCACTGCTGCTGCGACCCGTTTGTGAGCCCCGGCAAGACTGTCGAGCGCTGCCACTACACCGCCGTGATTGTGAGGCACATTCGCCAGGCGAAGGCCCATTTCAACCCCACTCAAAGTTCCGGCCAGCATTAGATCATTAAAGCTGCCGAGATGCCCGATGCGAAATACTCTGCCCGCCAACTTCGACAGTCCCGCCCCCAAAGACATATCAAAGTTGTGCAAGATGATCTCGCGCAGCTGGTCGGCGTCATGACCTCTTGGCATAAAGACCGCGGTTAGAGAACTTGAGTACTCGTTCGGGTTTTCGCAAACCACTTCCAAGCCCCAGGCTCTGACAGCTGCCCGCGTAGCCTCCGCGTGGCGATCATGCCTGCGGAAAACATTGGACAGGCCCTCCTCAAACAGCATGGCCAGCGCCTCTCGCAATCCGTAGAGGAGATTTGTGGCTGGGGTGTAAGGGAAGAAACCTGCTTGATTGGGCTTCAACATATCGTACCAATCCCAGTAGGAGCGAGGTAGGCGGGCGATCTTGCTGGCGGCAAGCGCCTTTTCCGAAACCGCATTCATGCTGAGTCCGGGGGGAAGCATGAGACCTTTTTGCGAACCAGCAACCGTGACGTCAACCTCCCATTCGTCGTGGCGATATTCCATGCAGGCCAGCGAAGAGATTGTGTCTACCATGAGCAATGCCGGATGTTGCGAGCGAGTCATCGCGCGGCGAATTTCTGGAATGCTGCTCGTGACTCCTGTCGAAGTTTCGTTGTGGACGACCAGGATGGCTTTGATTGCGTGCCGGCAATCGGAATTCAGCCATGATTCCAGATCCGCCCCCTTGGCGCCGCTTCGCCAGTTACCCGGTAGATAATCCACCGTGACGCCAAATCTCTCTACTACCTGGCGCCAAAGTTGCGAAAAGTGCCCCGTCTCGAACATCAGAACGCGGTCTCCTGGGGAGAGCGTGTTCACGACGGCGGCCTCCCAGGCTCCTGTCCCGGAGGAGGGATATATAAGGACGGGCCCCGCGGTTTGGAAGACCGCTTTCACACTTTCCAGAACTTCCGCCGCCATCTTTGCGAACTCAGCACCACGGTGGTCCACGACTGGACGATCCATGGCCCGAAGCACCCGATCTGGGACATTCGTAGGACCCGGGATTTGGAGAAAATGGCGACCCGCGTGAATCATTTTCATTTCCGATTCATTCTGCTGATTGCTCGCGATTACTTAGCCCTTCAATTCGATTTCAGCCGGTCATATGCGGGCAGCGTGAGAAACTCGACAAATGTCTGCGACTGAACCAAGGCCCGCAGCAAACTTGCCGCTTCCGGATATTGGCTGGCCTCGAATTGAGCATCGCCCAGTTCGGCATGTATTCTAGCGAGTTCCTCATCCATCACTTGCCCGACTAGCGCCAGGTCGACCACGCGGCCATCCTTCAAATGAGCCTGGTGGTGAACCCACTGCCAGAGTTGGGAGCGGCTTATTTCAGCAGTTGCGGCATCCTCCATCAGATTAAAAAGAGGGACACAGCCTATCCCTCTTAACCATGATTCGAGATAACCAAGGCCAACTGCAATATTCTGTCTCAGACCCACCTCCGAAATATCGCCTCTGACGGGCGTCAGTAAGTCGGCGGCCGTGGTCTTCACATCGTCAAGTTTTCGCGCGATCTGATTAGGCTGGGGCATATGTTTGTCGAATACTTCCCTGGCAAGCGCAACCAGGCCCGGATGCGCGACCCACGTGCCGTCATTTCCGTCAGTCACTTCTCGTTCTTTGTCAGCACGAACCTGGTCCATCGCAAGCTTGTTCGCAACCGGATCATTCTTGATTGGAATATACGCTGCCATGCCGCCGATAGCGTGTACTTCTCGCCGATGGCAAATCTTAATAAGCAGCTTGCTGTAGGAACGCATGCAGTGCGTGGTCATTGTCACCTGGGCACGATCTGGAAAGATTAGGGAGGGATCCGCAGAAAATTTCTTAATGAAGCTGAAAATATAGTCCCAGCGGCCACAATTCAATCCTGCCGAGTGCTCGCGTAATTCGTACAAAACTTCATCCATCTCAAAACTCGCCAGAATAGTCTCGATGAGTACGGTGGCTTTAATCGTTCCACGTTTCAACCCAAGCGATTCCTGCGCATAAAGAAACACGTCATTCCACACGCGCGCCTCAAGATAGCTTTCCAGCTTGGGAAGGTAAAAGTAGGGACCCGAACCCCGCGCCAGTAACTCTTTCGCGTTGTGCCAGAAAAAGAGCCCGAAATCAAACAGTGCGGCGGACATCGGTTGACCGTCAACGATGACGTGCTTTTCGGGCAGGTGCCAGCCGCGCGGGCGCACCAGCAGGACCGCTGTCTTTTGATTCAGCTTATAAATTCTGCCGGTTTTCGGATCCTCGTAACCGATCGTGCGCCGGATGGCATCACGAAGGTTGAGTTGGCCGTCGATAAGATTGCTCCAGGTAGGAGTATTGGAGTCTTCAAAATCAGCCATGAAGATATTTGCACCAGAATTCAGGGCATTGATGATCATCTTGCGATCCGTCGGTCCGGTGATCTCAACGCGGCGGTCCAGCAAATCTGTTGGCAAGGGAGCGACCGTCCAAGCGTCTTCACGGATCTGAGCGGTTTCTGGGGGAAAGGTCGGGCGTTCACCGGCGTCTAGTTTTTTTTGCCGCCTGGCTCGTGCCTCCAGCAAGTCATGGCGCTTAGCGCCAAACCGTCGCTCCAGATCAACGACGAATCGCAAAGCATCAGGTGATAATATCTCGTCGGATTGCTCGGTGCTCGCGGCTGGAAATTCGACGCCCGGCAATTGCTCAAGTCTAAGTTTCACTGCCAATTCCTCTCAAACTTACTTTCAGTTAGGTAAGCACAACGTCATGCGATGCGGCCTACGTGATTCCATATTAGATTCTGCGAGCTATAATCTCCAATAATATTAGAACATGAATGCTAGCTCTAAGGCTTATGACTACGCTCCAACCAGCTTGGGGGGAGAATCGAAAGACAGTAGTGTCGATTCCAAAGCCGCCAGTCCGGCAGTTGCAACGTACTCGTCTTCGTGTGATTTCGCTCCTGACACGCCAATCCCGCCGATAGATTCACCTTGGTAAATAATCGGCAGACCACCTTGAACAGGTACTCTGCCGGGGAAAGTCGCGGTTGCCGGCCGCTCCTTCACGATTTCCTCCAAGGACTTCGTGGGGCAGCGCGACAGGGCGGCAGTACGCGCCTTAAGAATCGCCACTTCAGGGCTTGGCAGAACTGCGCCGTCCAGGCGTTCGACATGAACCACGTAACCACCGTCATCCACAATTGCGATACTGACGTTCCAGTTCTTCTGTACCGCGACATTTTTGCACGCGGTGATAATTGTCTGAGCGTCAGAAGCTGTTAAGCAAGGTTTGTTTCGCATTGCGCTGTCTCATCGTCCTTCGGGTGCGGTTTTTTTTAAAATCTTGCCTTTGCAGGCTTCCGGATTAACGGGGTTACGGGGGCCCTCGCCACTCATCGCGCGAACAACTTCCTCGGCTGCCTTGACCTGCAGATCGACAAGTGACTCGTCAGAGTAAAAGCTCATATGGGGCGTAAGAATCACATTACTTCGGCCAAACAAAGGCGACCCGGTGGGCGGCTCCTGGGACAGGACATCCAAGGCTGCCCCCGCCAGTTGGCCTCGATCGAGCGCATCTGCTAAAGCGTGTTCGTCGATGATGGGCCCACGCGCGGTGTTAATAAGGTAGGCCGTGGGTTTCATGTTCCGGAAAACGTCTGCGTTGAAGAGGTGGTGCGTCTCTTCTAACAGCGGCGTGTGAAGCGAGATGTAATCGGATAGTTTCACCAATTCAGCAAAATCGCATGGCTCGACTCCGGCGCGGGCCAGGACCTCCGGGGAAACATAGGGATCGCTGGTGATAACCTTCAGGCCAAACGCTGCCGCTTTCGGAGCAACCAGCTGCGGAATACGCCCAAAGCCGACAAGGCCCAGAATGCTTCCACGCAAACGATGAATCGGAACCGTCGCAGACAGTTCCCACCGCCCCGAATGAACCAGGGAATTAGCGAGCGGTATCTTGCGAGCTACGGCTAAGAGCAAAGCCAATGTGTGATCAGAGACTTCGTCGATGCAATAGTCGGGCACCCGGGTGACAACAATTCCTGCATCCGTGGCGGCGCTAATATCGACGTTGTCCACACCGATACCGAAACGCGAGATGATTCGACAACGCTTCATTTGCCGAATGGCTTCGGCGCCAATTTTGGCGTAGGTGACGAGCACGCCGTCCGCATCCTGCGTCGCCTCCGCAATGCCATCTGGAGTGGAGTTTTCTACCAGACGGATCACGGCATTGATGTTGGATAGGACCTTTCGAGCTGGGTCCAAGTTCGGGAAAGGCGAGTCTGTGACCACCACGATGGGGCGCTGCATATTTAACGCGCCATCGCTTCTTCCATGTGTTCCATCAACGTAAAGACCACTGGCCCCTGGCCGGAAACCAGCACGTTTTCTTCCAACCTGCAAGTCTGCTGAAGGCCCGGATGTCCGGCGAATGTTTCGATCGCAAAGTACATGTTCTCTTTGATTTCGGCCGGATACTGCATCGAATACGCTCTTGAGATCCACATGCCTTCATAAAGCGTAATGCCGATGCTGTGGGCGAATTGCTGGAGGGTTACGGTTTTATATTTGTCGTCATCGTATTCCGGAAAAGCGGCGGCAACATCGGCCGTAGTGTTGCCCGGGCGCAGCTTTTCCAGCCCCGCATACATGGAATCGTAGACTTCGTGATAGAGATCGATCTCCTTCTGGGTCATTTTCGAGGCGCATTTGAAGCAGCGCACGAAGTCGATGAAATATCCCGAGGGACCGACGGCATTGATATCAACGATCACGAGATCGCCTTGGCGGATGATTTTATCTGTCGCCCAGCGGCGATAGGGACTGGTGTTTCCTCCGGAAGCCACAATAATGTCGTAAATAATCTCGCAACCTCGCTCGAGCATGAACTCGTGGACTTTGGCTTCCACCTCCCGCTCGCGCACTCCCGGCTTGAGCCATTCGTACTTGATCTTCCACATGGCAGCATCGCCGATGCTGGCCGCCTGTTTGAGAAGTTCGATTTCATCCCGCGTCTTAACCACTCGCGCGGCAGATACCGCCGGCCAGCCATTCACAATATTCAGTTTGAACTCCTGAAATGCTTGCAGGGCGGGCATATCGAAATTGTCAATACCGATTCGTTCCTTGCGAACTCCATGGGCATCCAGAACCTCGATCACGCTCTGTGCCATCCTGTTGGCCATCATCGGGACGGCTCCCTCTGCCCATTGCCACGTGATTGCCGGATTGATGTGGCCTTCCATCCAGGGAAGATCAATTTTGGCGCATTGCAGATCTGATCCCGCGGTCTCGAAGAGTACAGGCTCGCCACCGTTGGGCAATACCGCATAACGGATGTTGATGTTGTATTTCCAATTTCCTTGATAAGAGGCCGTTACATAGCGAATGTTGGCGCCGGCAAACAAAACGAGCGCTCCCAGGTCATGAGCATTCATTTGCTCACGAATCTTTGCCAGACGATCCTTTCGCAGACGATCGAAATCCACGCGATACTGCCAGTCCGCACCTGTCTGGCTGTAAACACGGCGCGGGTCCCACTCGTGGGGTGCGCCGATAAAGCTCGTATCCATTGTTCTTTCTCCCTATAGCCAGCGAACATTCAACCCAGGAGTGCCGCCGCCTAGTTGTCGCGATTGTAGTAACGACTTACTGAAACAAGCATTCTAGCGATGCCCGTAACAATCCTTACCAAAGAACCCTAACGCCGAACTGGATCTGCCGCGGATCGGTTGAAGTGGAATCGATTGCGCCGGCGCTGCTGACCGCGGAACCGTCCGCGTTGAAAATCGTGTTGTTGTCCAGAGGCGGAAGGAAATTCGGGTGGTTGAGAACGTTGAAGAACTCCGCGCGGAACTGCACGCTAAAGGCTTCTGAAATTCTCGTAATCGGAATGTTCTTAAACACTGAGAAATCGAGGTCAAAAAGACGCGGCCCCACAAGTTGATTCCTGCCCGCGTTGCCAAAAAGGTTCGCACAATATACCTGACCACTCGGCGCCAAAGATGAGGCTCCGGAGAATCCGTTCGTGTTGCACAAGGAAGCAAACTGAGCAGGCGCCGTAGGAGGAGTGAAGCAATTCAGGTTGACATAGGCAGTCACATTTCCCGTGATGGGACTGCAACCCGCCAGCCGATTGGGGAAGTCGACGCCTGTATCCCCGGCGTTTCGTCCCAGCGGATCTCCGCCGATAAGGACGGTGAAAGGCGAGCCTGTCTGGGCTTTAAGTATTCCGCCAAACTGCCAACCGCCCACCAGCTTTGACATCAACGGCGAACTGTTTTTTGGCGAGGGAAGGCTCCATATATAACTCAGCGCGGCACTCTGCGAGATGTTGAAGTCGCACAGCCCCTTGCTGAGTTTTTTGTCAAAGTACATGTAGTCGGCAAGGGAGTTAATAAATGGATCACTGAGGTTGGCGTTGTCACCGGTGTCGATGCACTTGCCAAAGTTGTAGCTCCCTTGCAGCTGAAGACCGTAGCTCATCTTCTTTGTGATTCCCGCCTGCAATCCTTCGTACCTGCCAGCGTTATCCCAAAATGTAGGACGAATGGGGCCTACGTTGGGATTAAGTTTCGACCCCGCTTGCGTGCACGTGCCATTCACCGGCGCGCACGGCCAGATGTAACCGAAAGGCGTCGAAGCGGGGAGGGTGTAATTGACGTCATCCGGTGTGTCCGGCAGATGCAGACTACGAGAGCCAACGTAGCCAACGGTCGCAAACCAGTTGGCGGTAATGTCGCGCTGCACGTTTAAATTCCAGTTCATGCTGTAGCTGCGCTGAGGATTGGGCTGCATATAGCGAACTTGACCGCTCGCCGGACCAATGAGCGTGGAAGGCACGGTAGGGAAGTCTCCGGGCCCCAGGTTGGCTTTTTCCGGAAGTGCGAAAGGAGCGCTGGCGCCCGTAGAGAATGTATAAATCCAGTTAATGGGGAGCACATCAAAAATTCCAAATCCCGCCCGAACCGCCGTCTTTCCATCGCCAAAGGGATCCCAGGAAACACCCAGGCGCGGTGCAAAGTTTCGCAGCGTCTGGTTGTGCGGCCACAGAGTATGCACCGGCGTTAACGTCGGACTGGTGAGCGTGCTCAAGACCTGGAATCTGTTCTGGGCTTCAGTCGGAAGAGTTGTTGGCTCGTAGCGCAGTCCCAGGTTTATGGTCAAGTTGGGGCGCAGGCGCCAGTCGTCTGCCACGTAAGCTCCGAACAAAGTTTGCCGGGTACCAACCTCACCCGCCTTGATTGGATCGAGCAGCAAAACGTTGGTCGGTAGGTCCTGAAGGAAATCTCCAAGGCTGCCAAAACTGAAGTTCCCGTTGTATGCCTGCTGTACACGGTGGTTGTACTGCATGTGTTCGGCGGCGAATCCGAACTTCAGAGCATGCTTGCCGCGATTCCAGAAAGCGTCGTCGTAGTATTGGAAGGAATTTAAAACATGATGATTCAGGGATGCGCTGCCCACCGACGCGGTTGGAGTCAGCCCCGGAACCGTGAGAATGGCTGCATTGTGTCCCGGGATACTGCCCAGGCTTGTCTCGGCCGCGATGGGGTTGATGGCGCTTACGGACTGATTCACAACCCCCACCACACGACTAAACCCCACACGGGCAGTATTCACCAGCGAGGGACTAAAAATATGCGTCTCTTCCAAACTGTACATCTGGCGCGAACTGAGCAGTTCGAATAGTACATTTCCTAAGGGATCAGGCTGGGTCTGAGGGGCATGGTCGTAAAACCAGCTGCCGGCAAGGCTATCACTGGTCGAGAAATGCTGATCAATTCGCGCTGTGGCGTAATGCTCATTCAGGTGCAACAGTCCCGCCTTGGTATACACTTGAGTGTCGCCATTGGGAGAGAGAGCTCCGTTCCCAGCCGGCCAGAAGGCTAAATACGGGCTAATCGCGGCCGACACTGGAACCGTCGTCGTGGAGCACGCATTGGGCCCGGAGGCCACGGGAGTCGAACAGAGCGTACCGGCACGCGCTGCCGCCGAAGGCACTTCGTTAGTAAAAGTCGCACTCAGATCTTGGAAAATTCCTTCGTAATCCCCGAAGATGAAAGTCTTGTCTTTCCGAATTGGCCCTCCGGCGGCTGCGCCCACCTGATTTCGATGGAACGGCGGGATCGGTAGTGCGGGATCATCGAAATAGTTCTTGGCATCAAGATGCGCACTGCGAAGAAATCCGTATGCGCTCCCATGGAATTCATTGGTTCCAGACTTCGAGATTGCATTGATGACTGCCCCCGACGCCCGTCCGTAATCCGCCGTGTAGTCGGTCGTCTGCACCGAGAACTCCTGGATGGCATCCACACCCAGATTTACCCCAATGACGCTGCCGGGAGATCCATTTGCGTAGTCATTGATACTGATTCCATTGACCCGGTAGTTGTTCTCGTAGGGGCTGTGACCAGAATCAGTCAATTGGTTGCCGAAACCGCGATTGCCACGATTGGTAGTCGCCGAGTTTGTGCTCGCCTGAGTATCCACCGTTACGACGCCAGGTTCGAGCGTCGCGAGTTGCGTCCAATCGCGGCCATTCAAAGGCAATTGGCGAACCGTGATGGAGTTAACTTCGGCGCTAATCATCGAAGAGCCCAGTTGCACCGATGGAAGGGTTTCTTTGACTTCGACATGTTCGGTGCTCTGTCCAACTCGCATTGTGATATTCAGGACCTGCTGCGCCGCGACTTCAAGCGTAACGTTCGACTGCACGGTAGTGGAGAATCCCGGCGCGGTCGTGGTGACGGAATACTCCCCGGGCAGGAGGTTGGGAGCGGAGTAGACTCCGGCGCTGTCGGTTGCAACGTTCCGTATAATTCCAGTCCCCGAATTCTTGATGGAAATTCGAGCCCCGGCGACGACCGCCCCGGACGGATCTGCAACGATGCCTGACAGCGTGGCTCCTGCCACTTGTCCATAGGCAGCCGCAGAGGCGAGAATACTGAAGATGGATGCGATGAGCAGGACAACAGAACCATAACTACTCCGGACAGAACCTCGGTCGATCATTTGCCCCCCTTATGCGCGACATGGAACATCCAGGAGATGAGTTCTTGGTCTCTACTGTGAGACTCTACGTTTCAGCCAGTTCATGCGGCCTGCATAGTCACGATCGCCTTGACACTTTCGCTGGACTTACAAATCGGAACGGAGTTCATCGAAAGCGAGCCGCAACTCAATCTCAACTTGAACAACTCTTCTCTCACTTGACGCTAACCGGTTTGAATTTCTGCACCCGCTCGCCCCAGTCCGTCTCAGCAACGTAGAGGTTTCCTTTGGAGTCGACCGCCATGGTATGGGCATGGTCGAACTCGCCGGCCTGATGACCAGGACGGCCAAAACTTCCCAGGAGTTGGCCGGTCGCATGATCCAGAATGTGGATCTGCTCGTTACGGCCGTTCGCGACGTACAAATATTTCTGGGCAGGGTCCGGAGAAAATGCGATCCACCACACTGTGCCCCACAGGTCAGGTATGTGCTCGCCGCCGGTGTGGACCAGAATGTTCTTCTGAAAGTTCCCCATCTTATCGAAGACTTCGATCCGATCGCCTTGCCGATCGCAAACGTAAACCAGGCCATCGTTCCCCATAGTTACGCAATGCACCACCTGCATGAACACGCCGCCGACTCCGGCCTCAACCTCAGCTTTGGACCCTTGCCGGCCCCATTGGCGAAGAAAGTGGCCGGCACGATCAAACACCGCAATACGGGAATTGCCATAACCGTCGGCGACGTAAATATCACCGTTACCCGGATCCACCGCGATAGCGGCGGGCAGGAAAAAACTGTTGTGCCCGGCATTCATTGCCCGGCCCGCTAGACCTCCGCCACCGGCTTGGACGGTGAGTTCACCGTCCGAAGTGTCGACTACTCCCCGGGTCCCGATCTGAAGCAGAAGCTTTCCCTCGGGGCTGTATTTTTGAATGATGCCGTCATGGTTGCCGGCGACATACACATTGCCTTCGTGGTCGGTGGTACATCCGTGGATCGAGCTCGGGACGACGTTGGGGTCTCCAAAGGAGTTGATAGTCTTACCGGCTGCATCAAACTCGATGATCGGAGGCGCCTGTTTAGCCGCTAACAATTCCTTCTCCGTCAGATTTCGCCGGTTGACGATAAACACGTGATCTTCGGAATCGACGCAAACACCGCCCACTTGCCCAGTTGTCCAATTGTTTGGTAAGGGTTTGGGCCACGCGGAATCTACCTCGAACCTGGGCGCAGTTTCCTGGGCCCGCGCCGGCGGCGCTAAACAGATTCCCAGGGCTACTACGGTTGCGAGCGCAAGAGGAGCAAGACGAATTGTTGTTTTATTTGTCATATTCTCAATTCAAACACCAAAAGAACAATCGCCAGCTTTTTAAAACCGCGGGCTTCGACACCGAGACCTTCCACGGCAATCGCATTGAGAATTTTTATCAAACGCAGCGGATTATTGGATTTATTGACGTATATTGTCAAATAATATTGCGATATGGTAGCTATCATATGGGAGGATATGTCAAAATTCGCTGTCCCGGGGCTGCTCGAGTGCCATGGCTGGACACACGGAAGGCATTTAGGCTACTTTCATTTTCTGATTTGGAGTTCGGCTAGCGGGTGTGCTCGCGACTGCTCTTTTCCGTGCTGCACATTCTTCGCAAGAGAGGCTCACCAGGCTCACTCGCCGCGCGAACAACGATTGAAAAAAGTAGGAGGAACGATGGTCAGGATCCGGGTTCTCGCGTCATTGCTTGCAGCTATAGCCCTCACAGCCCTTGCGGGCGCACAGTCGAAGGAGAGTCTCGTTGGGACGTGGAGGCTCGTCTCGGTTACGTCTACGACAATCAAAGGGGATGTGAATCCCACAGCGTTCGGGCAACATCCGGCCGGTTTCGCAACCTTTACGCCCGAAGGCAGAATGACGCTCATCATGTGCGACGATGGACGAAAACCTCTTTCAGTTGTAGACCGGGTCTCGGCGCCGGCGGAAGAGAGGGCGCAGGCATTTGCGACTTTCGTTGCCTATGCGGGAAGCTACACGTTTACTGGTGACAAAGTTGTATTCCACGTCGAAGCTGCGTCGATACAAAACTGGGTCCATACTGATCTGACCCGTTTGGTAACTTTTCAGAAGGATGGAGTGACTCTGAGAACCATGACTACATTGAAAGGCGGCGTGCTTCAAACCATCGAGACCAACTGGCAGCGTGTGAACTAGAAGTCTCCCGCCTTATTCCCCGAATGCATGCCAGCCGCCGTCGACAAAGAGCGTGTGACCGGTAATAAAATCTGAAGCAGGACCGGCCAGGAAAAGAGCCGAGCCAACCAGATCTGCGGGTTCCGCAAATCTTCCTAACTTGATCCGGTTTAGAAGCGCCCCGGCGCGAGCGGGATTTTCATCGAGAGTGTGCTTGGTGTTATCACTGAGAGTCGTTGTAGGCGCAAGAGCGTTTACGCGCACGCCCAGAGGCGCCCATTCAGTCGACAAAGCCGCCGTTAAGTACGATACCGCGGCTTTGGCCAGCCCATACACGCTCTTGCCCACAGCCGTGCTTGCCGACCATGTCGAGCTGAGGTTGATGATCTTGCCGTAGCCACGTTCGATCATCATGCGACCAATCGACTGCGAACAGAAGAAAGTGCCTTTAGCGTGCAGATCGAGCACCCGGTCCCAATCTTCTTCCGTGACTTGAAGCGCTGCTCTGGTGAATCCGAAGCCAGCGTTGTTGACCAACACCAGGGAAAGGTTTCTGCCGCCGATGAATTCATTTACACGTTCCGGCAGTAACCGGATGTCATCAAGTTTCGAGAGATCAGCACAAACCACATGAGCTCGGCCGCCGAATGCTTCCACCTCGCTTCGAACTTCTATGAGCTTGCCTTCGCTCCGGCTGACCAGAACAACTTCCGCGCCCGCCCGAGAGTAGGCCAATGCAAACGCGCGGCCGATCCCGGCGCTCGCGCCCGTAA
>Ga0307474_10001617_pt1 | contig 16264 bp, 14 predicted proteins | sample atmos_gasesECM1C_2_FD_203312 | JGI IMG/M metagenome (GOLD analysis project Ga0307474, IMG submission 203312) | Hardwood forest soil microbial communities from Morgan-Monroe State Forest, Indiana, United States - atmos_gasesECM1C_05 | ecosystem: Environmental > Terrestrial > Soil > Temperate... | reverse complement strand
CCAGGCGAATGTCGACCTTCCGAAAGGCCAGCTCAACAGCCCGCGTCAGACTTTCACGATCAATACCAACGATCAGCTGTTCGACCCCGAAAAATACGCCGATCTGATCATCGCCTATCGCAACGGCTCGCCGGTCCGCATCCGTGATATCGGCCGCGCCATCAGTGCGGGACAGAATGAACTGATCGCCGGCTGGGAGAACAATAAGCGCGCCATCATTCTGGCGGTCCAGCGCCAGCCCGGTGCCAACGTTATCGAAACGGTGCAGCGAATTAAGGATATGATGCCTGTGCTCCAGGCCTCGATCCCGGCCGCTGTCAAGATCGACGTCATCTCCGATCGCACCCAGACCATCCGCGCGTCGGTCGCAGACGTCCAGTTTACCTTGATGCTGACAGTCGCGCTCGTGGTCATGGTTATTTTTATCTTTCTGCGCAGTTTCTGGGCCACCGTTATTCCGGCCGTGACGGTACCACTATCGCTGATCGGTACCTTCGCTATCCTGTACGAAATGGGCTACACGCTCGACAACTTATCGCTGATGGCATTGTCGATCGCCGTTGGATTCGTGGTCGACGATGCCGTCGTCGAGATCGAGAACATCCAACGACACATCGAGGAGGGCATGTCGCCGTACGACGCGGCGATGAAAGGATCCGGCGAGATCGGCTTCACCGTGGTAGCGATCACGTTCTCACTCATTGCCGTGTTCATTCCGCTATTCCTGATGAGCGGTTATGTGGGATTGCTGTTCCGCGAGTTCGCCGTGACGGTGAGCGTGGCGCTGCTTCTCTCGCTGGTGATCTCCCGGACGCTGACACCGATGATGTGCGCCTACCTGCTCAAGCCGGAAAGCCATGAACATGGCTGGCTGTACCGCATGTCGGAGCGCGGCTTCGATGGCATCCTCAATGTCTATGAAGCTGGCCTCAAAGTCGTGATGCGGCACCGCTTCATCACGCTCATGGTGATGCTCGGCACGGTCGTTCTGACTGGGTATCTCTATGTCATCATTCCCAAGGGCTTCTTTCCCCAGCAGGATACCGGATTGATCATCGGTCAGTCCGAGGCGGCGCAGGATATTTCCTTCCAGGCCATGACCGAGCGCCAGCAAGCCATGCTTGACGCGATCGTGAAAGATCCGGCCGTGGACTCGGTGGCGGCCGCGACGGGTGCCGGCGGTGGCGTGTACACGCTCAACGACGGCCGTGTCTTCATTCAGCTCAAGCCAAAAGCCCAGCGCGGCCCGATCGATCAGGTGATCAAGCGGCTGCAGACTAACCTCGCCAAAATCCAGGGCATCACGCTTTATATGCAAGCCGCGCAGGACATTACGATCGGCGCCCGGCTGAACAAGACCCAGTTTCAGTACACGCTGAACGATGCCGACCCCGGTGAGCTCAGCCATTGGACGGATCTGTTTTATACAAGGATAAAGGCGCTTCACACTGTTACCGATGTCGCCACCGACCAGCTCAATGCCGGGCCGCTGCTCGATATCACAATCAAGCGCGACGTCGCCTCAAGCTACGGCATTCTGCCCTACACCATCGACAATACGCTCGACGACGCTTTCGGCCAGCGAATCGTCTCGACTATCTACACCACGCTGCAGCAATACCACGTCGTTCTGGAGGTCGATCCGAAATTCCAGTATTCGCCCGATGCGCTAAGCAACATCTATGTAAAGTCATCGAGCGGGCAGCAGGTGCCGATATCCACGCTGGTCGATTCGGCGATCAAGGTCGCGCCGCTTGTAGTCAACCATACGGGTCAATTCCCGTCGGTGACGATCTCCTTCAATCTTGCGCCGGGCGCTGCGATCGGCCAGGCGGTCAGCGATATTCAGGCGGTCCAGAAGGAACTGCACCCGCCGCTGTCGCTGCAGACCAGCTTCCAGGGCAACGCGCAAGCCTTCGGGGCGTCTCTGAAGAGTACGCCGATCCTGATCCTGGCAGCGCTGTTCGTTATCTATCTCATCCTCGGCGTGCTCTATGAAAGCGTTGTCCACCCCATCACCATCATCTCGACCCTGCCCTCGGCCGGTGTCGGCGCGCTGCTGCTGTTGATGGCGGCGCATTTCGATCTCAGCGTCATCGCGATCGTCGGCATCATCCTGCTCATCGGTATCGTGAAAAAGAACGGCATCATGCTGGTCGATTTCGCAATCCAGGCCGAGCAGAGCGAGGGGCTGACGACCGAGGAATCGATCTACCAGGCCTGCATCAAGCGCTTCCGGCCAATTCTGATGACAACTATGGCGGCCCTGCTGGGAGCCGTGCCGATGATGATCGGCACCGGCGTCGGCTCGGAAATTCGCCAGCCGCTGGGTTACGCCATCGTCGGCGGTCTCGCTGTGTCGCAGGTGCTCACGCTCTATACGACGCCGATCGTTTATATCTACCTCGACCGGCTGCAGAAATGGGTGTTCGGGGAGAAGCATCATGCGGTCTCCGGTCACGCCCAGCCGGCACCCGCAGAGTGAGAGAAACGCAACAATTCGATGCCGTGTTGGTTGTGCAGCCTCTCGTACCACGATTTGCGGAATCGGCACCCGCAACCGTTCTGAACGCTAATTTAGTAGGTCCACCAACGGCTCGTGTCTACTTCTCAAGTATTCGAATTTCAGCTCAGGAGTAACAAATGTTCTCAAGGCGTGACATGTTGGCTGCGACAGCAGTAGGTGGTGTCATGACGGCAGCGACAATGACCACGGCGCATGCCGCAACAACGCCGGCTAATGCAACGCCGGTGAAAAGTGACATCAGCTTTGGAAATCCGAACGATCCGCCGCAGGGCGCAATCAACGCCAAAAATCCGAGAAGCGTCTCTGATCCCGGTCCGCAGAATCCGGTGATAAGGGACCAATTCCCGGCGGCATTTTCGCCACCGGCGACGGACGTCGGCAGCATGCCACTGAGCTGGGCGTCGTTCAACAACGCGCCGCGGCGCATTCAAAATGGCGGCTGGGCGCGCCAGGTCACACAGGACTCCTTCGCGGTCGCCGATACGATCTCCGGTGTCAACATGCGGCTGACGGCCGGCGGCATCCGCGAGATGCACTGGCACCAGTTTGCCGAATGGGCCTACATGACTTACGGCAGCTGCCGCATCACCGTGCTCGACGAACAAGGTCGGCCCTATGTCGCCGACGTGAAGGAAGGCGACCTTTGGTACTTCCCGGCCGGCCTGCCGCATTCGCTGCAGAGGCTCGGCCGGACGGCTGCGAATTCCTCATCTGCTTTGATGACGGCAAAGCCTCGGAGTTCAGCACGCTGTTGGTCTCGGAATGGTTTACTCACACGCCGCCCGACGTTCTCGCTGAGAACTTCGGCGTTCCGGTCGAGACGTTCAAGGATATTCCGCTGCGCGACCTCTACATCTTCCAGGGCGACCTGCCCGCCGATCTGGCCGCGGACCGTGCGGCGGTGAGCGGAAACGGCACGCCGCCGCACCCGTTCACCTTCTCGCTCGGATCCGCAGCTCCGACGCGCGAGACAAGAGGTGGCACGGTGCACATTGCCGACAGCCGTAACTTCACTGTTTCTACAACCATCGCCGCCGCGCTGCTGACCATCCGTCCCGGCGGCCTGCGCGAAATGCACTGGCATCCCCATGCCGATGAATGGCAGTACTGGATCAAGGGCAAAGGGCAAATGACGGTCTTCAACACCGGCCCGAACGCCGTCACCATGGACTTCAACGCGGGCGACGTCGGATACGTCAAGAAGAACCTCGGTCACTATATCAAGAACACGGGCGATACCGACTTGCAGGTCCTCGAGGTGTTCAGAGCTCCCTATTTCGCGGATGTCTCACTGTCCGACTGGATGACCCGTACCCCGCCGGCGTTGGTTGCCCAGCACCTGAACGTGAGCGAGGAGACGATCGCGAAATTCCCCAGGAACAAGCCGGAAATCGTGCCGGTATAACGTTCGCGGGATCGGCGAGATCCCCGGCCTGACCCAGATGACATCGGCGAGCGCGCTGGGCTACATCCAGATCACGCTCCAGTTCGACTTGAGCCGCCAAATCGACGGCGCGGTCAGCGACACCTTGTCGGCGATCAATGCGGCGAGCCCATATCTTCCCGTGGGCATGCCGTATCCGCCGACCATCCGCAAGGTCAACCCCGCCGACACGCCGATCCTGGTGCTCGGCATCACCTCGGACAGTCTGCCGTTGACCACCGTCGATGCCTATGCGGAAAACATCCTGCTGCAGAAGATCTCGCAGATATCAGGCGTGGGCCTGGTCGGCATCGGAGGCCAGCAGAAAGCGGCGGTTCGGATTCAGGTTGACCCACAGGCTTTGGCGGCGCGCGGGATCAACCTGGAGGATGTCAGGACCGTGCTCGGCCAGGCTAACGTCGACCTCGCTAAGGGAACGCTCAACAGCCCCCGACAGACCTACACCCTCAACACCAACGATCAGATCTTCCACCCGGATCAATATGCCGATCTGGTCGTCGCCTATCGCAACGGATCGCCGGTCCGCGTGCGCGACATCGGACGCGCTATCAGCGCACCCGAAAATGACCTGATCGCCGGCTGGTACAACAACAAGCGCGCCATCATTCTGGCGGTTCAGCGCCAGCCCCGAGCGAAGTCATCGAGACGGTCCAACGCATCAAGGACATGATGCCGACGCTCCAGGCGTCGATTCCCGCGGCGATCAAGATCAACGTCATATCCGATCGTACCCAGACCATCCGGGCGTCGATAGCCGACGTGCAATTCACATTGCTGCTGACGGTCGCGCTCGTCGTGATGGTGATCTTCGTCTTCCTGCGCAGCTTCTGGGCGACGATCATTCCGGCCGTCACCGTGCCGCTGTCCCTGGTCGGCACCTTCGCCATCCTCTACGAAATGGGCTATAGCCTCGACAACCTATCGCTGATGGCCCTGTCGATTGCCGTCGGATTCGTGGTGGACGACGCCGTCGTCGAAATCGAGAACATCACCCGCCGCATCGAGGAGGGGTTATCGCCATATGACGCCGCCATGAAGGGATCCGGCGAGATCGGCTTCACGGTTGTAGCGATCACGTTTTCGCTGATCGCCGTCTTTCTCCCCCTGTTCCTCATGAGCGGCTATGTCGGCCTGCTCTTCCGCGAGTTTGCGATCACGGTGAGCGTCGCTCTCCTCCTCTCGCTCCTGATCTCGCGAACGCTGACGCCGATGATGTGCGCCTATCTACTCAAGCCGGAGAACCAGGAGCACGGGCGGCTATACCGGTTGTCGGAGCGCGGTTTCGATGCCTTGCTTTACGCCTATGAGGCCGGGCTCAAGATCGTGCTCAGACACCGGCTCGCCACGCTCATGGTGATGATCGGCACTGTCGTGCTGACCGGCTATCTCTATGTCATCATCCCCAAGGGCTTCTTTCCCCAGCAGGACACTGGCTTGATTCTCGGGCAATCCGAGGCGGCCCAGGATATCTCCTTCCAGGCAATGGCCGAGCGCCAGCAGGCCCTCCTCAACGCGATCATGCGAGATCCCGCAGTCGCCACCGTCGGTTCGGCGGTCGGCGCCGGCGGCGGTACCTACACGGTGAACGACGGCCGAGTGTTCATCCAGCTCAAGCCGGCCGACCAACGCGACCCAATCGACAAGGTCATTGCCCGATTGCGCACCAATCTCGCCAAGATCCAGGGCATCACGCTCTATATGCAGCCAGCCCAGGACATCACGATCGGCGCGCGGCTGAACAAGACGCAGTTTCCAGTACACCATGAATGACGCCGATCCGGGCGAGCTCAGCCACTGGGCGGGACTCTTTCTGGACAGGATCAAGGCGCTCCCCAGCGTCACCGACGTCACGACCGACCAGCTCAATGCCGGGCCGCTGCTGCACATCGCGATCAAGCGGGAAGTTGCCTCAAGCTACGGCATTCTTCCCTACACCATCGATAACACCCTCGACGACGCGTTCGGCCAGCGGATCGTCTCGACGATATACACGACGCTACAGCAATACCACGTCGTCCTCGAAGTAGATCCCAAATTCCAGTATTCGCCCGACGCACTCAGCACGATCTACGTCAAATCGTCGAGCGGCCAGCAGGTCCCCTTGTCGACACTGGTCGATTCGGTCGTGAAAGTTGCGCCTTTGGTCGTCAACCATCAGGGTCAATTTCCGTCGGTGACGATCTCCTTCAATCTCGCCCCTGGTGCCGCGATTGGCCAGGCGGTCGCCGGCATCCAGGGCATCGACAAGGACCTGCACCCCCCGCTGTCGCTGCAGACCAGCTTCCAGGGCAACGCGCAAGCCTTCGGATCGTCGCTCAAGAGCACCCCGATCCTCATCCTCGCATCGCTGTTCGTGATCTATCTGATCCTCGGCATTCTGTACGAGAGTATCATCCATCCGATCACGATCATCTCTACGCTACCATCGGCCGGTGTCGGAGCACTGCTACTCTTGATGGCGGCGCATTTCGACCTCAGCGTCATCGCGATTGTCGGCATCATCCTACTAATCGGCATCGTCAAGAAGAACGGCATCATGCTGGTCGACTTCGCATTGCACGCCGAACAGAACGAAGGCCTGACGACCGAAAAAGCGATCTACCAGGCCTGCATCACGCGCTTCCGCCCGATCCTGATGACAACCATGGCCGCCCTGCTTGGCGCGGTACCGATGATGGTCGGTACCGGCGTCGGCTCCGAGATCCGCCAACCGCTCGGTTACGCGATCGTGGGCGGGCTCGCGTTGTCGCAAGTGCTCACTCTTTATACGACACCGGTCGTCTATCTCTATCTCGATCGCCTGCAGAATTGGTTGTTCAGCAACAAACATGGCGAGGTTGCCGCAGCTCAGGCCCAACCAGCCGAATAATCGACTGAGACGCGTTCTGAGATTGGCCGCATGAAGCCGACGGGACGGTAGCGCCCCGGCCGCATGAGCCCTAGAGCAACCCTGTCGACAAGGAGAGTTCTCAGTTTCTGGCTTCGCCGTCACCCGTCTCCAAAGCGCCCTGCAGACTTTGGATAAGGCTGTCTCCGTCGAATGGCTTTGTCAGGTAGCAAATCGCTCCGGCTGCCAGGGCTTGCCTGCGCGTCTTCTCATCGGGGAATGCGGTGAAGAAAATAAACGGAACGAGGTAACCCTGGGCACGCAGGTGATCCTGCAACTGGACACCGCTCATGCCCGGCATTTGGACGTCCGCAATTACACACGCAAAGTCATTGCGGCTGTCCGACTGCAAGAACTCCTCGGCAGTTGCAAACGTATGTACGACATATCCGAGCGACCTCACGAGGCTGTCGGTCGTGGCACGCACGGATTCATCATCGTCAATGATTGCGACAAGTGGAATGTTCGACAAATCGATCTTTCCTCGGTGCGGAGATTGGAGCCAAAGCTCACCGTCGCCGTGACTTCAGATTGCACCACGGATTGAAATCGGGAAACGATACCTGAGTATAGGGCTCTAACCCTTCGGGCGTCGGATTCCGAGCAAGTCAGCCATTCCGACCAGATCAATCACCGACCGAGCCTTCATTTTTCGCATCATATTGACGCGATGGACCTTCACAGTAATCTCGCTGACACCCAATTCTGCAGCGATCTGCTTGTTCATCAAACCATCAACGACGAACGCGATCACTTCCCGCTCGCGTGATGTCAGAGAATCGAATCGAACTCGAAGATCTGCAATGACCTTCTGGCTGTCAATTCGTTTTTGGTCTCGCTCAAGTGCTTTGACAACGGCGTCCAGCATCTCCTGGTCGCGGAACGGCTTGGTCAGGAAGTCGATGGCTCCAGCCTTCATGGCCTGGACCGACATCGGGATGTCGCCGTGACCGGTCATAAAGATAATCGGGATCCGAATATCCGCCCTCGCCAGTTCCGCCTGGAAGTCAAGTCCGCTGATCCCCGGCAACCTGATATCGAGCACCAGACAGCTCGCCGCATCGGGCATCTTGATCTGCGCAAACTCGCGGGCAGAGCCAAAGAGCTCCACCCGCAACCCTACAGATCGGAAGAGGCTGCTGAGCGTCTCACGCATCGCCACATCATCATCGATGACGAAGACGACACGTTCTGCGGCAGTTGCGAGATCGCGTTGCGATTTGGTGCTGCTCACGAGGCTTCCTCTTGATACACTGGCAATGTGAATTGAAACCTTGCGCCTGGGCCTGCATTGTTGATCGCTGAAAGCCGCCCGCCGTGAGCCTCTACGATCGAGCGGCAGATCGATAGTCCCATGCCCATCCCGCCCACCTTCGTGGTGAAGAAGGCATCGAATAGCTTGGTGGCACTGTCGGCGGATATTCCCACGCCCGAGTCTACGACATCCACCGCCACCCGCTGTACGTCGTCGCGATAGGATCGGATTGCCAGCTCATGCGGGCGATCCGCGACCGGCTGCATCGCCTCAACACCATTCATGATCAGATTCATGATCACCTGCTGCAGCTGCACCCGATCGGCCAGAACCATAGGCAGGCCCGGCGTCAGCTCCAACCGCCAGCGGACATGGCGCGTAGCCAGTTCTCGCTGAACCAGCGCAATCACCTCATCGATAATGCCATTGATGTCGATCATCTCCTTCTGTGGTCCGGCATTCTTAGCAAGCGCGCGGACGCGTCGGATCACTTCGGCCGCCCTGTTCCCCTCCCTGATGACCCATTCCGCAGCCTGGCGGGCTTCGTCCAGATTTGGCGTGCTCCCACCGAGCCAACGCAAGCAAGCCCCCGCGGCATTGACGACTGCGGCTAGGGGCTGGTTCACCTCATGCGAAATCGACGCTGTCATTTCTCCCAGCGTCGTTATGCGCGTTACGCGGGCGAGTTCCGCCTGCGCCTTCTGCAGCTTCGCTTCGGCCTCCTTGGTTGCGGTAACATCGACCACCGCCCCAACATACTCCAGCTGCCCTGCATGAGTCCTGGCAGCGTGAGCGACAACGTGGACAAATTTGATCGCGCCATCCGGCATCAGCAATCGATGCTCGTAGTCGAGATCCTTGCCGTCTCGCAACGCGCGCTCACGTGACTGTTCCACGAGCGCGCGATCTTCGGGATGCGCCCGCTGCTGGATCATTTCGAAACTGAAGGAATGCGACGGGTCGTATCCAAGAATCCTAAAGAATTCTTCGGACCCCACGCGTTCACCGGTTGAGATATTCCAGAAGAAACTACCGGTTTGGCTCACACGCTGTGCTTCGACCAATTTGGACTCGCTTCGCCGCAATTCTTCCTCGGCCCGCTTGCGATCCTCAATGTCGGTAGACGACCCGTACCATTTGACAATATTGCCGAGCTCATCGCGCAGCGGCACTGCGCGAAACAAGAACCAGCGATATTCGCCGTCGGAGCGCCGAAGCCGGGCTTCGAGCTCGCCTGGCATGCAAGATGCCCGTATTGCGCTCCATTTCTGCAACATGCCCTTCTTGTCTTCAGGATGAAAGGCACGAGGCCAGCCAGTTTCGGCTTGGTCCAATGCGAGGCCGGTGTAGTCGAGGGCCGGTTGATTAAGGAAATCTGGGATCCCGTCCGGGCTTGCGCGCCAGACCAGCGCTGGGATTGTGTCAACGACCAATCGAAGGCGGTCTTCTGACTTTTTGATTTCGTCAAACGCCTCTTGCAACCTCTGGTTCGCCAAATGCTGCTCCGTAACATCGATATGCGTACCAACCAGCTGGACCACCTCGCCATCTTCTCCCACGAACGGATGCCCAACAGAATGCACGTATCTGATCGATCCGTCAGGGAGCGCGATACGAAAATCCACTTCGAGGTCTGCCTTCTCTCGAACGGCCTCTTGCGCCATTTCGATGACCCGCTCCCTATCCTCGGAGAGAATGCGATCATAGAAAGGTTGATTTGTTCCGATGTCCTCGTTCGGATCGAGGCCAAAAAGACGGTACACTTCGGGCGACCGATACACGAACTCTTGACGGCCCGCATCCCAAGCCCAGCTGCTCGTGCGACTCAAGCGTTGGGATTCGGCCAAGTAAGCCTCGCTGCGCCGCAACTTCCGTTCCGTCTTCCTTACGCCCGTAACGTCCATCACAGCGCCGACAAATTCGACGTTTCCGGATGTATCTCTTTGAGCCCGAGCGACGACATGGACATATTTCACCGAGCCATCCGGCATCACGAAGCGATGTTCATGATCGAAATCCCTTCCCTCGCGTGACGCGCGATCAATGGTTTCTTGCACGCTCGGGCGATCCTCGGGATGAGTACGTTGGACAATCAATTCGATTGTCGGCTTCGTAGCCCGATCAACTCCTAAAATCCGAAACGTTTCGTCTGACCAGATGACCTGCCCGCTGGCAATATTCCAACCAAAACTCCCGGTGCCGCTCAACGACTGCGCTTCTTTCAAATACATTTCGCTGCGCAAAAGCGCCGCTTGAATTCGTTCTTGCCGCTTCATCGCTGCGTGCAGCTCATCGCCCGAGTGCCGAAGCTCCTGTGCCGCCTTCCGTTGTGCCGCAATAACGGTGGCAACGATGAACGATGTAATGAAGAACAGGATCAGTCGAGGACTCTCTGCTGAAACGTCCGCGGCGAATAGCTCCCGTTTCCAGAGAAATGAATTGTTCGGAAGCGCAAGATAATAATGAAAGGCCAGAAGGGAAAGCGTAATCGCCAACAGCGCAGGGCCCAAGCCGCCAACCCACGCAGCGAAAATTACCCCGCAAAGCAGCGAGGATACGATGGCCTCGGCATTCAGCAGACGAGTCAGCAGCTCAGCAGTAGTTACTGCAGCGACGACGGACAAGACCGACAGCGCATAGGCGGTCATGAGCCGTTTTGGCGACCCTCGGGGGAAATCAAATTCTTTCATTCTGCTTTCTCGTCCCGCTTGAGGTGATGAGACAGCATGCTGCCGACAAAATCGGCGCGGCAGAATTTCCAGAAATCCGAGACTACGCGGCATTCGTAGAGCATTCGGGGTTCCCGGGAAGCAAGATTAGTGCATTTTGAGGAGGAAGTCCGGCCATTCTATTGCCATCCAAGGCCGCGGCGGTTCCGGGGGGAGCTACCATAAGATCATACGGATCCGGGTCACGAAGGCGCTGCGCCCTGAAGGGCTGCCTGCAGGAGGCGCGGGCGTCCGCCACTTCTGCCCAAACGTAGGTGCGAGCGCAAAGTCTCCTAAACCTTCGTATAATTTTTCCGACCCTTTTCAATATCGCCCCCCTCCCCGCATACGATTGAGGCGGCAGTCCCATCCTCATACGCTCGCTGCCAATCGGATTGGTCCATTGCAGGCGACGGCATGTCGATGATCCCGGCACCGGACGTAACCGCAGCAGGACCGCGAGATGCTTGGAAAGGTCGCTCACCTGCACGCGAAATCCGATGGCGAACACGAGGCGAGAGCCAACGACGATTCACCCGAGGCGGAGAGAAAAATGCACAAGCCCCAACATCCTTGTGAAGGCGCCGTTAAACGCTGCCCGATCTGCGGCCGACGATTTGGCCTCATACGGCATTATTCCTGGCGAACCGCGCTCTGCTCAACGAGGTGCGTTGATCGATTTAGAGCGCGTCAGGAGACCGACCGCAATTGGTTATCTGGGCTTCGCGGCCTGACAACGCTCGCATCGCCTACTGCATCCTGTTGAGGAGCCCGCAATGAGATTTATCCTGGTCAATGGCAGGACGCCCTGCGCCAAAACTGTCTGTGTGATGTGCGAGAGGTCGATTTCGAACGGCTACCTGCGCGAGATCGGGACGCACCTTATCTACTGCAATGCCGATTGCTACGCAGACCACTGCGATAGTGCAATTCGCCTTCTCGAAGACCGGGCAAGGGCATCATGACCACTTGCCGACCAAGAAAGCTGGACGGCGGAAAGGGCAGCGGAATGAGAACCTCTACCACGAGCCGTAACAGAGCAAGCTGGATGGATCCGGGATTGGACGGCGGCGAGTCAAAGACCTCGCATCCGAGATCAACACATTCACGAAATCCGCTGGTCAGATGCAGGCAGCACCGCGGCTTTGCTCCCAGCACACAGGATCGGCCAACGCCGCGCAAGGAAGTCGCAGAGTTTCTGGCCGATATCGACGGCGTCCTCGTGCTCGTGCGTCTACTCGTGACCGACGTTCCCGCAAAAGCGAAATCCGACCTTGTCTCAGAAGATGCCGACCTTCATTCCCTGTTGACGCGCACAGTAGAGAAAGTCGTAGGCAGGATGAGAGCATCGTCGCTGCGATCTGAGGACCTCTCGAGACAGCCGCTAGCGACAGTTGAATTGATATCGAGCGCGCAATATCTGGCCCGCGTCCCGGCGCTGTCGAATGATACCGTGTTGCGCGTGGGACCGCTGGAGCTCGATCTCCTGGACCGAACCGCAAAGCGCGACGACCGTCGGATTGATCTGCGCCCGCGAGAGTTTCAGCTGCTCAAGTATATGATGCAAAGAAGCGACAAGTTGCTGACGCGGGCGACCCTTTTGAAGGAGGTCTGGAATTACAAATTCGTGCCGGAAACCAATCTCGTCGACGTTCACATGGGCAGACTACGTCGCAAGGTTGACGGGCCAAATGAGCCCCCGCTCATTCGCAATGTCCGCGGGGCCGGTTTTGTCCTGAGTCCGACCGCGCTTTCACAATACGCGCCGCCAAGACCTTTCGAACGAGTAGACGCCTGGCCGCCGAACAACTCTGCGTGGCGAATGGACGGCGGGCACCGCAATGCTAACTGACCGCTCCATCGCCGTTTTCGCAGCCTCTCGTGGCGACGGGCTTCATTCGAAACTCCAGGTCTCCGGAATCGCTGCAACCATTCCTGAGTTGCAGCAGGTCGGTTTTCACTATGCAGCATAAGGAAGGTCAAATGCGCAAGCGAGCCCTTCCGACGTACTGGCGGCCGCTCTCTTTGTGCCGTTCGCCGCACACGGCTGCGGCTCTCGCCGGCGTCCATCCCGCCGGCAGATAGGTGGTAAGAGCCAGCGGTTCGAGAAACGCCTGCTTGTGAAGGGCTTCAGCACGCGCGACCGTTGGGCAACTTGAGCGGCGTGTCCTCCCACGACGTCTGGTTCAGGTCCCGGCCCGGACTTCTCTCTCCTGTTCGGCAAAGGCATTCTGCGCTTGCTCTGGTTCCGAAGCGCGACCGGAGAGCACGGCATCCATCTTCGAGGCATCCAACTCTCCCTCGGAGCGCGCGATCGCGATCGTGGCAACGCCGTTTCCGATCACGTTGACCAGAGCACGTGCCTCGCTCATGAACCGATCTATTCCCAGGATCAGAGCCATGCCTGCCACCGGAATCGTGGGGACGACCGACAGAGTGCCGACCAGCGCGATAAAGGATGCGCCGGTAACCCCGCTCGCCCCCTTCGAAGTCAGCATGGCGACGGCGAAGATGGCAACCTGCTGCGACAACGAAAGATCCGTATTGGTCGCCTGTGCCACGAACAGCGCAGCCAGAGTCATGTAGATGGCGGACCCGTCGGTATTGAAGACGTAGCCGGTCGGCACCACGAGGCCGACGACGGGCTTCGAGCAGCCGAGCCGCTCCAGCTTTTCCATCAGGCTCGGCAGCACCGGATCGGAGGACGAGGTGCCGAGCACGATCAGGATCTCCTCCTTGATGTAGATGAGAAAGCGCCAGATGCTGAAACCCGACCGCCAAGCGACAGCACCGAGCACGCCGAACACGAAGATGGCCGAGGTCACATAGAAGAGAACTACAAGCTTGACCAACGGGCCGAGCGAGGCGATGCCATATCGCCCGACGGTGAACGCCATCGCACCGAACGCCCCGATGGGAGCGAAGCGCATCACGACGTTGATGGCGCCGAAAACTAGCATCGAACCTGCGTCGATCAGGTCCTTGACCGGCCTCGCCCGGTCGCCCAGACGCGAGAGCACGAATCCGAAGAGGACCGAGACGAGCACGACGGGAAGGATCTCTCCGCGCGCGAAGGCGTCGATCACGGTGTTCGGAATGATGTTGAGGATGAACTCGACGACGTTCTGCTCCTTGGCCATTCCGGCGTATTGCGCGACCGCCTTGGCGTCCAGCGTCGCGGGATCCACGTTGAAACCCGCTCCTGGCGTCACGAAGTGCGCCGCGAGAAAGCCGATGAGAAGAGCGATGGTGGATACCACCTCGAAATAGATCAGCGCCTTGCCGCCGACGCGACTGACCTTCTTCATGTCCGACATTCCGGAAATGCCGGACACGACGGTGCAGAAGATCGCAAGCGCGATGACCATCTTGATGAGCTTGATGAAGCCATCTCCGAGCGGCTTCATGTCGACGGCTACCGCGGGCCAGATGTGGCCGAGCGCGACGGCTAGCCCTATCGCGGCAAGCACCTGCACGTAGAGGATCGTATAGAACGGCTTCGCCTTTCCTGTCGCATCTGCGATCATGGACATTTCCTTCCTCTTTTGAGTTGTTGGATCGCCGCTAATCCTTGCGCGGCAGCGGCATGGCCAGAAGCACGGTGGCCGGCGCCTCGGAGCGGTTGAGCAACATTCGTTCCTCGCCAGGCGCGACACGACAGGAGTCCCACCGGGTCAGCGTCGCCTCGATCTGCCCATTGGAAATTTGCAGCTCGCCGTCTAGAACGACGTACATTTTCTCGTCCGGAGAGCTGCTCAGCGTCGTTCCGCCACCTGGTGCGATGACGCTGATGCCGAGCCACAGATGGTCGGAGGGCCCCGCTTCGCGTCCCTGCAGACGCACCATCGACATGTCGTGATGGCCGGGCGCCGAATACGTGATCGCTTCCACGAACCTTACGATGTGCATGTCAGCTATCCGGACGCAGGACGATGCGGTCGCGGGAGGATCCGATCACTGCCGCGTAGGCATGCTTCGCGTCCTTCAGCGGGAAGATCGCTGACTGAACGATCGGAAAAGGCCTGAGAGCTCCGCTCTCGAATCCCGGAAGGACACTACGCAGTATGCCCGCGCTCTCCGAGGAGGAGAAGGCAAGCGTGTCGATGCCGACGTAGGTGTGACGCCCCCGGTAGAACTCCAAGATGTTGAATTGGACGGTCTTCTTGACGGCGGCGATCAATATCTGACGTCCATCCTTCGCCAAGGAAAGATGTGCATCCTCGAAGTACGGGTCTCCCACCGTGTTGAACACGATGTCCGCTCCGCGCCCCCCGGTCAAGTCGCGCACGCGGGTTGCGACATCGGTGGTCGACGAATCCACGACCTGGACCGTACCGCCCGCGTGGCCTTCGTAATGGGCGCCCTTCCGAACCACTCCGATCACTTCGGCCCCGCGCCACGTGGCCAGTTGGATCGCCGCTTGGCCCACCTTGCCGTTGGCTCCCATGACGACGACGCGCTCGCCGGCCTTCGGCATGCCGGCGCGTCGAAAGCCCTCGATGGCGGTGACGAAGGGAACGCCGATTCCGGCCGCTTCATCCATCGTGATCCCTTCGGGCTTTTCCACGAGAGCGGAGGTTTCCACCACGAGGTGCGAGGCGTGAGTACCGTCTCGCCTGATGCCGAGATCGCCCGACGTGCCGAATACGGGCTTGCCGACCCATTCCTGCGGACCATCGACAACCACGCCCGCGAAATCGCGCCCGGGCGTCCGCGGAAACACGGCATAGGGCATCAGGCCCGTCGCGGCCTTCACGTCAGAAGGATTCACGCCAGCGGCTTTGATTTCGACTACGGCCTCGTCCGGCCGTCGCGATAGGGAGCGTCGCTCGACGATGGGCACAATCGAGGCGGCATCGGCCGCCTTCTCGTTGAGCCGAACGCAGTTGGCGTGGACCACAACGTTCGCTTCCGATCCGGCAGTCATTCCGGTAACAACGCTCATGGCCTGCCTCCTAAACCGCGGCCTTCGCAGCGCGCGGCGGAAGGCCGACGATCCGGCGGGCGTCGTCGATCGTTGCGATCGTACCGCCGAGGTCCTCGACGATACGGCGCGCCTTGACGACCATCTCGGCGTTGGATTTCGCAAGCTGTCCGCGTGAGAGATAGACGGCATCCTCAAGACCGACGCGCACATGACCACCGACAAGATAGGACTGCGCAACGGACGTGAATGCCGCTTTGCCGATCCCGATCGCGGTGAACTCAGCATCTCGTGGAAGCAAGTTCCTCGCATAGAGTACGGTCTCGGCAGAAGGCTGGAAGCCGTAACGAACACCCATCACGAACGAACACAGCGGGGGGCCTTGCAGCGTGTCGTCGGCGAGTAGATCGTTCATCAGCGCGATGTCGCCCGAGTCGAACAACTCGATCTCCGGCTTGACGCCGGCCTCGTTGATCACCTTCGCCATTCGACGAACATTGCCGGGGGTGTTGATCACGA
>Ga0307474_10001615_pt1 | contig 16268 bp, 12 predicted proteins | sample atmos_gasesECM1C_2_FD_203312 | JGI IMG/M metagenome (GOLD analysis project Ga0307474, IMG submission 203312) | Hardwood forest soil microbial communities from Morgan-Monroe State Forest, Indiana, United States - atmos_gasesECM1C_05 | ecosystem: Environmental > Terrestrial > Soil > Temperate... | reverse complement strand
TTCCTCGTTTGGGTGATCGGCGTCGCCGCGACGTGGGTATGGCAAGTCCAAGTATTGAAGCGCGCGTGGGATCCCCTGCGAGACCTGTCGGCTGTGACCGGCATGGTGCTCACCGTCGGGAGGATGTTGCACCCCTTGGGCATTGCGCTGCTCGCCTACGGCTTTGTCACCACGAGAAGCCGGCTGTTCGGCCTGTTGATTCTTACCGTGATAATCGGGGAATTCGGACTCGGATTCATCGAAGACAGTAAAGAGATTGCCATTGAACCGGCTGTCATCGTTCTCGTTGCTAAATTTTTGGTGGAGGGACGAGTACCTAAGTCCTGGTTGGCTGCAGGCGTTATTGCCGCCGTCCTCACGTTTCCGATATTTCAGGCGTACCGAACTGTTGTGTTGGACGAGCGCGGAATATCGCGTGCCGACGCCGCCGCAAATTTGGTCAAGAACATAGAAATCGCGTTGAGTTCGAATAAGCAACGCACAAGAGAGGTCGAATTCGGTACTCGAAGTTTTCTCTCCCGGGTTTCGTACAAGCCGACGGTTGAACTGATCATGTCCCGCGTCGGCGTGACTGCGCCATTCCAGAATGGACACACTTTCCTGCTTTTCTTCGACGGCTTCGTGCCTCGGGTGCTCTGGCCCGCCAAGCCGGACACGTCGATCGGTCAGCTGTTCAATCGGGAACTGCGCATCACGGACTCACGAGAAAACTACATTTCGACTACCGTCCTAGGCGAACTTTATTGGAACTTTGGGTGGTTGGGAATTGTCGCGGGGTGTCCTTTGCTGGGACTATTCCTTGGCGAGATCAATAGACGCTGCGATCTGTCGCAGCGCATATCCGTGACGCGCTTTTTGATATTTTGCATAACAGCCTACGGCTTCTGCTTTCGTTTTGAGGATGGTTTCGCAATGACTTCCACGATCTGGATCCGTACGCTGATGACGATTGGAGTGTTGCACGTGCTGTTTGTGCGCACGACGACAAGGACGACTGCGGTGTCGGCGCCGGCCGCCGGTCACTCCGGGACGGATGTGCATGGATCCTCCGCAGGAGGGCTGCCATTTCCCAATTTGCTGCGCTAGCAAATAACAGCGTGCTTAGCGCGATCATCCCCGACAAATAACAACAGAGCACGGCGTTGCTATTTAATACACCGGCATTTTTGCTGATATTCTTGCCGGCGACTTTTGTTGGATTCTTCTAAAGCCGAATCACCAAAGAGTTCATACGCCGAGGGGCCTAGCATCCACTCAGTCGCGAACTGCCACAGTATTCCACGGCGCAGCAGTCAGCTCCCGGCGTTCGGAATTCGGCGCATCGCCATCAAAGATTTTGTATCCGAGGCCGTGCAGTAACTCGGTAACCGCCGCCGACCGTTCAGAGCACACTTCGCAAATAATCACCGGTCCTTGGCGCCTGAGCATTTCAATTCCACCTTCAAGCACTTCGAGCTCAGCGCCTTCAACGTCAATTTTTACGACATCGGGCAGCGCCAGTCGCTGCGCAAGCCAGTCGATTGAAACGGCAACTACCGTCTGTCGCTCATCAACTCCGCCGGTTTGGCTCTGCCCGTACTCCGCAAGGAAGTTGGACGCCCGGGAGCGATGAGCGATATTAAATGTTCTGAGGTCGCAAGAGTTTGCGATGGCTACGGGAATGACTTGAACAGGTCCGGATGTTTTTGGTTGAATTGCGACCGAGCGGCGCAGCATGGGCACCAGCCAAGAATCCGCTTCGAACGCAAACACCTGACCGCTTTGACCTGTCAGGTGCGCGGCGGAAAATGAAAATAGCCCTACATTCGCGCCTATATCCCAAACAACACACCCGGCCAGCACAAACTCCTTCGCCAAGCTGCAGAGAGCGGGATCCACCGATTTCATTGGTTTGAACAAGTATTTCAGGCCGGCTGAACCAGATACATATATCCGGCTGCCCCCTACTTGCGCGGGTAACGTTCGTCGAAATGAACTTCGACGAGTAGCCTGTTCCAAAAGCGATCTCAGCATCGTGCAGCCGTTTTAGCCTTACTATCGGTCTCTGTCTTGACCTGGGACTTAGGGCGCAACGTTGCACGACTGATATGACGGTGCGGTGACAAGAAACTCGGTGCGCACCGATCAAGCTGGACTCGACCCATCTAATTCTCGCACTCGCAAGATTCTTTAACGCTCGATGGGCAAACACGCTGCGTTCGGCCCGCGCCGTTGTACAGCCGCTCGGCGACCCGGTCGCATGAATTTGCATAGAGAATCGTTCCCTGCACCAAATTTGTTTGATCGAGGTTGATTCCCAATCGACTTCGCTGCGAATTGGCGCAGCGACCCTTCGGCAAGCTCCCGTCGATATCCTCGATTTGGTTGTGCTGAATCAGCAGATTTCGCACCAGAGGCCGGTCGTGCGGCGACGGCCCGGCATGCCAAGACAGCATTGTTGAAATGCCGCCCCCTCGCAACCCATCGGCGTGCTCAACCGTGTTATGGACTATCGAAACGCCATAGCTCATAACCGGCGCGGGCGACGAAGGGGTTGGAGAGGCCCCATACCACCCTGATATTCCCGACTCACTACAATTGGAGTCCCAATCGTACTTGCCGTGAATCGCGTTGTCGCGAATCTCGAGAAACATCTGCGCCATCGCCCATGAGGTGCATTCCTTACACGCCGGATCGATGGCGCTGTATGCCTGCTGAAACTTGATGCCGTCGGCGTCGAACTGCACATTTCCCTCGATCACCGAATCGGTGCTCGGCGCCCACATCGTTATGACGCCGCCTTTTGGCTCGGTGCGATTGCTCTTCCGGCACAACGGGCGTCGCTGGTCGATTCGATTGTCGACTGTATAAACCTGCCAAAATTGACGCTGGACGACGACGCGGCTCATTCGGGCAACCGGCAAGACATCCCACGCTGGCCGGACCCTAAATGTGACTTGCGCGGTCCGGGGATCGACCGCGTAACTCGCGATCTGTCGCGCTTGCCCGAGCCCAGGTCCCTCAACGACTTGGACCCAATGCTCAGAGTAGTACTCCGACAGGGGAATCTGACGATCATTCTGGGTGTGAGTCAATTGGCCTGACACCATCAACGAGTCTTCGGTTGCGTTCTGTACCGTCATCGCTTGCGCGAAAGCAGAGGTATTGCCGTTATCATCGAAGGCGATTGCCTCGCCATCGCCGAGCTTGTCGCCGGTGCAAGTAGCCACATTGTCGTCGACCAGACTCATCTCCTGATTGTTATTGAGCGACCAGAAAAATGCCGCCCGCCAGCCATTCGCGTCCGTCGGAGCGTACAGATAGTCAGGCGAGGCTCCGTCGGCGGAGTTGCCGCTGAAATCAAGGTGATGAGACGCCCCCAATGACGTGGCGATGGCGCCCTGCCCTATTTTCGCGTCGATGTAGGAGCCGGGCTTGAACGTATTGAACGCCACGATGGAATCGTCGATGCGATATTTCTTGGCGGTGTCGTAGCGATTGCCGCTTAGATCCAACCCGAAGCGATAGGCGCCAAATTCGTTGTGGGTCAGCATTAAATGACGTATAGGCGCACCAGAGTCTGCAATCGCGACGCTCGGTCGATCAAAAATATTTCGCGTGATGATGATTTCATCGACAGGCCTTTGCTGCGAAAAATCGAGTCGTCGAGAGCCGTCGTAGAGCGCGCCCAGTTGCAAGAACGGACACGGCGGGTCGCTTGGCGCATATATATTTGCGTCAACGAATGCAAATCCTTCTACGATACTGCCCCCGAGGAGGCTGAATGCCGCTCCGGTGCAAGATCCCTGCGGCTTCTCACGGATCAAGCGGGTCAACTTTGCGCCGGCGCCGCGCAGATTCACGCCTTTGGGAAGTACGATTCCATCGCGGGAGGGGAGCAGCCGCATGCTGCGATCCATTAATATCCACGTGCCCGCGTCAAAATCTACTTCTCCGCCGCCGGCGGCGCGCGCTGCAGAGATCGCCGCGATCAAACACGGCGTGACATCGCCGGCGGGGCGGCAGCCGCCGAATGCCGCATCACTCACATTGAGCTTGCGCGAAATCGATGGATCGGCCCGAACGGTCAGCTTTTGCTGGTCGACCGATATCCATCCGACGCCGTCCCGCGAGACTTGCACCGCGTAAGCACCCGCGGAAATCCTCTCCGGTAGATCAACCTCCGCGACAAAACGTGCGGTAGCGAGTCTCGAGCCGTCCGCGCGATGCGCATTGAGGGTGTAGCTTTGCGCGCCGAGGAGTCTAACCTGCGTGATCGCTCCGGGCGCGGCCTCTAGATTGCGTCCCACGATCTTGATGGTGCGCGGCAAGTTGGCCCAGGGCTTCGAAACATAGACGTAGTCCGGCGCTATCCAGAGCGGGCGCGCGTCGTTGAACTTGACGGCGCCGCTCCATTCATCGGCTTTGGTATGAACCCACAACGCGTACGCCTGGCCCGGCACCATCGCCGCAGGCAGCTTTACCGTCAACGAATAGGGAATGTTGGCCGTGGATACCAAGGCCGCGATGCCCTCGTGCCCGTCGGACTGCGTCGGAATCGACCGCGGCGGCGCGGGACTTTGGGTGGTGTCGCCCAGCGCGCGATACACGACGATATCGTCCGGCGCAAATCCGTCGCCGGGTATCAGGAGCAAGTCGTCGGGATCGCCGTGTACGGGACTTTGGTAATTTGGGCGGGAATAGACTGACGGAGGCGTAGCGCTCGCCGGCGCCGCCCGCAGTATCGCGATCGCAATGAACATTGCGGTGGGTAACAGTGCCGGCGTTTGGCGCATGCCGGCGCGCCTATTTCAGTGCGCCGATCGTTTCAAATACGTGTGACCATCGCGCTTGGTATGTGTGGTCACGAATGCTGCGCTCGCGCGCGGCTTTTCGAATAGCCGCGGCGCGATCACGATCACTCAACAGTTCCGCAATTATCCGCGCGCAATCGGCCGGATTGCTGTAAGTGACAATCTCGCGGCCGACATCGAAAACCAGCGCTAGTTCAGGATTGTGTTGGGTCAAATACAAAGCGCCGCTCATGGGAACTTCAAAATCTCTACCCTTCAGGCACACGAGACTGCTCGAGTAGCCCACTCCCCCGCAACCGAGATTGATGCGGCTCCTGGCGTAGATCGCACGCATATCTTCGTTCGATACGGCGCCATTCGGCCAGCCAGTGCCGAAACATTCGACTTCAATCCCATATCGGCGCAATTCTCTCATCAGCACCGGGCGCCAACCGAATCGCGCCCCGATAAAGGACACGTCGAACTCGAACGGCAAATCGAGGGGTCGATGCAAATCCGGATCGGCGGCCTCGGCATGGAACATGGCAAGTCCGCCTTCGACGAAGTACTTCAATGTGCCCTGCGGATCGCTGGTCAAATTCAAGTCGACGGTACTGCAGATTTCAGCCGTACTGACGTGACGATCGCCGAGCTTGGGGCCGGGCCACAGAGTCTTGTCGTCAAAACAGAAATTCGTCGTCACGGCCCCCTGCGCGGCCATTGCAGCGAAGACTTTGGCGCTCAGCGTATATCCCGAAGAATAAGCGACGACTACGTCCACGGCCTGTTCTCGCGACGCCGCATGGAAGGCGTTCAATAAGGCGCTGTTCATGGAATCGCGCACTTCAACCCAGTTCGGCGCGGTATCGTCGAATCCCCGCGAACGCCACTCGAATGTCGTGACCTTGCCGAAGGCAGACAGGGCGGTCGACAAAATGCCTTCCCAGTTTGTCAGCGGGTACACGAGAAAAACATGCAGGTCACCGATTTTTTTCGGCCAGCCAAGAGCCGCCGCGCGCGGTCCAATACGCTGCGCCACCGTGGCTCTCAATGTGGCCTCATCAGACGGCGCTTGGATGCCAAGGTGCTGCGCTCTTGCCAGATATCGCCGGCGGATCATCGCCGCGTCCCGTTCCACCAAGGTGGCCTTCACGAGTGCATTTGCAGCGACCGCAAGCGGAAGTTTCTTTAGGGATTGCTTGAGACCTCTCACGGCTAAAACCACCCTTCACGGGCGAGAAGCCGCGAGTCGCGCCGAACGAACATCAGATCGGCATGGACCAGATCATTGTCCGCGGGACGCTGAATGTAGGTGCAGATGTCGTACATACAGAAATCACGCTCGCCCAGGAACGAGACGACTTCGTGCGCCAACGCGCCGCCCTCGTAATATTGCCGGAATGATAATTCCAGCAGGAGCAACTCAGTGCTTTCGAGGCAGCGGGCCGCCCCTTTGAGCACCTCCAACTCATACCCTTGCACATCGGCTTTGATGAGCAACGGCGACGGTAAATTGCCCGTAGTCAAGAAGGAATCCAAGGTGCGGACTTCCACCGATTTTTCCGATCCCAAGAAATCCTTACTGGGGAAGAAACTGGATTGATCTCCATGACAGTGCAGAACCAAATCGCCGGGGACCGCACCTATCGCACCCTGCCAGACGCAAACGCGAGCATCGTCCTTGGCCATCGCGGCCAAGGCGGACTTGTTGGCATCCAGCGGGTCGATCAATAGATAGTGCGCCTCGGGAAATACGGCTTGGCATTCGCGCGTCCACTGCCCGTTTGAGGCGCCGACATCGATGACGCCGCCCGGATGAAACCCCCGAGCCTTGGCGCGGCGGAGCGCGGTCGGAACACCTTGTGGTCCCCAATCGGCGCCCACGACTCGCGCTCCGAAGAGGCGAGCGATGGAATTGAGGGTCGATTTTGCTTGATCACGCCAGCCTAACATTGGAATTCCATCGCTATGCCGGCAACTGCGCTTGACCGATTCGCGCCTGTCTCAGAGCAAGATAGAGCATGAGCGCGGCACCGATGGCCTGCAATGCGAAACTCGCGCAGGTGGCCTCCGCTGCGCCGATAATGCCGTTGCGGGAGACGAGCACCAAACTGAACAAGATATTCGTCGCAGCTCCAAGCGCCATGGAAGGCAGCAATCGTGCCGACCGGTTGAGCGACAGCAATCGGGTCTCGAAGATCTGGTTCACGCCGAATATGCCGTAACCCAAAGCGACCCACATCATGACGCCGACAGCTGAGGCGCGGTACTCTTTGGCGAGCAGAATCGATGAAACGAGGCCTCCTGCGAAGTGCAGGAACACGAGCGCGGCCGCGCTGAGGCAAACGCTCGTCGCTATCCATGAACGAAATACGCGCTGTGCCTTGGCAGTATCCTGATTTTCAGCGTCGAAGAGTATCGGCCTAAAAAAATCATTCAATCCGACGTTGACCAGCGCCATGCCGCGGCTCGCGATGGCGAATGGCGCAACATATTCGCCGACGGCGCTCGCGCCCAATAGGAATGCCACAGCATACCGATCGGCCAGATTCGCCACCCACGTCAGCATCGACATCGGTACGAACGGCACTCCATAGCTCAAGACATTCGAGAGAAATCCGGCATTCGCGCGGCCGCGTTGTCCCTTGAGTGCCTTCGGCCAAGGAGCGAGACGAACGAGAAGCATCAGGAGCACGACGATGGCGACCACCTGTCCGGCCACGTACGACCCGATCGTCGCCGATTGTCTCAACGCCAGCGCGGTCAGAACCGCAAGGAGGATGGCCTCGAGCACTTGTATCGCCGTGTAGGCAGCCTGTCGGCGCTCGGCCTGCAGACGACTCATCAAGACATTTCGCACTGTCATGGCGATGAGCCAGATCGCGGACGCTCCGGCGGCAAGGATTTCCGCCGACTCTCCGTGCCATTGGCGCCAGAGCGAAAATCCGACGCTGCAGACAATTGCCAAAACGAGCGCGGCGCGCAGCGACCAAACGAGCGATTCCCGCGTGAACCGGCCGCCGTCTCCCCGCGCCTGGGCTTGCGAATGAAAGCGCAGCTGCGAAGCCGTAAAGGGTGCAATGACTACCTGCATGCCCAAGGCCAGCGCGCTCAACAGGAGATTTGCCTCACCAAAGACGCCCGGCGGCGCCAGCTCCGTGTAGATCCGCAACGCGGCAACGCCGACGGCGGCCGCGGCAACGTGACCGGCCAGCACCAAGGCGCCGGTGCGTAACGCAGTTTTCGCAGTCATCCCTTAAATTACTCGTCGAACATGAACGATTTCTTTCAGCGATCAAACCGCATCCAAGCCATGTAACAGGATTTACACATATCTCGTGCAGCATGAAATTGGCTACTGTCTAAGAACATTCGGATGAACCCCATCTCTAAGCGGAGCGGTGGCTAGTTGCAGCGCGCGCACCACCGGGTCCTGGTCATTGGATCCAGATACTTGCCGGATGCGATGGAGTGGCACGTCGTCGACGCGCTGCAAAACTTAGGTCATGAAGTTGCCATGGTGGACACGAACCTGGTTGGCGCGAACTGGGGGCGGCTCTCGAGCGCGCTGGCGTCAAAAGCAATAGACATATTCCTTCGCGAGCCCGAGCGCAGAGCGGAGCCAAGGCTGCTGCGTAAAGTCGAGCAGTTTTCGCCAACCCTGATTCTCGTGATTCTCGGCAGCCAACTTTCGCCAAAGACGGTTTCACGCCTGCGCAAGGCCACCAAGGCGCCCATCGTGTGCTGGTGCCAGGATCAAATGACGACGCTGGGTCGCCAATACCTGCTCGGCGCTGGATACGATGCGATCTTCCTCAAAGACCGTTATATGCAGGATCTGTTCTCCCGCATGATCAAATCCACGTCGTTTCACTACCTGGCGGAGGCCTGCAACCCGCGCGTGCATCGGCGCATCGAGCTGACTGCGGAAGATGTGTCCCGCTTCGGCTGCGATGTCGGTATCGCATGTACCCTGTATTACTACCGGCAGGAAATCTTGCAGCAGCTGCGGGAATTCGACCTCAAGCTTTGGGGCACGGTACCCGATTGGCTTCTATATCGGTTGCGCGAGCGCCCCAGGGGGCGCGAAATCTTCACGGATGACAAGGCTCGCGCTGCTTCTGGCGCTCGCATCTCCCTGAATACATTACATTTTGCAGAAATCGACGGCCTGAATTCGCGTGCCTTCGAACTCGCCGGCTGCGGGGCGTTTCAAATCGTCACTTCCCGGCCCGTGCTTGAAGAGCACTTTTTGCCTGGCGAGGAAATCGAAACCTTCGACTCAATTGGTGAGTTGATCGAAAAAATCCGCCATTATTTGCGGCACCCGGAAAGCGCAGCTTCGATCGCGCAGCGCGGCCAGACGCGCGCTTACGCCGAGCACACCTATGAACACCGGCTACAAGAGATTTTTCGCGTCGCGCTAGCTTAGACAAGCGCGAATCACATATGCGTCATACGCGCGCGCCATACTTGCGGATATGTGTGGAATTCTGGGGATTTTCAGCCCGTCGGGTTTGCGGCCGATGCCCGAGGCATTTGCCGGCGCTTTGAATCGTCTCAATCTGAGGGGCCCGGACGACTCGGGCATATGGCGTGATGAGCATGTGCAGTTTGGGCACAGGCGTCTTGCGGTGGTGGATCTGTCGGCGGCCGGTCATCAACCGATGCAGTCGTACGATCACCGCTATGCGATCGTCTTCAACGGAGAGATCTACAACCACCAGGAGCTGAGAGCAAATCTCAATCCCGCCATGCCCTGGCGAAGTTCCTCCGATACGGAGACGCTGCTTGAAGCCTACCGCCGGTGGGGCGTCGCATGCCTATCGCACCTCAACGGAATGTTTGCCTTCGCGATATGGGACAAGATCGAGCGAACACTCTTCATCGCCCGCGATCGCATGGGCGTCAAGCCCCTCTATTATGCGCAGCGCAACGGGGAATTCGCATTTGCTTCGCGACCCAGTTCCCTCACCGCGCTGTTCGAAGAAGGCGGTATCGAGATTGATACGGAGGCGTTGCAGACTTATCTCGAATTGGGCTACGTTCCGGCGCCTTTGTCATTCCATCGCGGCATGCAAAAGCTGCCCGCAGCTCACTATTTATTGATCGACGCGCGGGGAAGCCGCCGGGTGCGCTACTGGGACTTTCGCTGTATCGAGCCCGAACAAAGTTGGCTATCGCGCCCCGAGGAAGAACTGGTAGACGAGTTGCAGGCATTGATCTCGAGTGCCGTGAAGATGCGCCTGATGAGCGATGTGCCGCTCGGCGCGTTCCTCTCAGGAGGCGTGGATAGCGCGCTGATCGTGGCCGCGATGAAATCCGCGGGCGTCGATCATCCGAAGACCTTCACCATCGGCTTCCAGGAAGCCCAATTCAATGAGGGCCCCGCGGCCGCCGGCGTTGCAAAATCCTTGAGTGTCGAGCACATCGTGGAAAATGTGGATGTCGACGGATTGCTCGAACTGTTGCCGACTTATATTGATCAATACGACGAGCCTTTCGCCGATTCCTCCGCGTTTCCCACCATGGCCGTGGCGCGGCTCGCGCGCCGCCATGTCACAGTGGCCTTGACAGGCGATGGCGCGGATGAACTCTTTGGCGGCTATCACTACTACCCGCTGATGGATCGCATCATGCCGTTGACTCGTCGCAGCCCTACCTTCAAGCGAACGGTGCGGCGACTGTTGAGAAGCCTGCCCTGGCATCGCGCCAGGCTTCTCGCCGGCGCCCTGCAGTCGGAGGGCCCGGTTGAGTTGTTCAACTATCTGCGCAGCACCAGCAAGGATTATCCCACGCTCTTGAATGCCGATCTGAGCCACCCGGGATGGGGATCGCAGGGACGATTCGAGCAATTCGCAGCTGGATTCCCCATCGATCTTCACGGCGCCGAAACAGCAATGCGGCTGGACGCCGGCTTCACCTTGCCGGATTTGTTCCTGCAGAAAGTCGATGTCGCGACCATGGCCTTTTCCTTGGAGGCTCGCTGTCCGATGACGGACTACCGCCTGGTCGAATGGGCCATGCGATTGCCGCTGCAGTTCAAATTGCGCGATGGCCAGAGCAAGTATCTCTTGAAGAAGGTGTTGTGCCGACACCTGCCGGCCGCGCAGGTTTACCGTCCAAAAATCGGGTTCGGGGTGCCCATCGCCGAGTGGTTGCGTGGACCGCTTCGTCATTGGGCCCACGCGTTAATTTACGATGAGGGGTTGATGTCGCGGCTGCCGCTCGAGCCGAAACGCGTACGCGAGTTGCTGCGCCAGCAACTGAATGGCGAACGCGAATCGCACCCGTTATTGTGGAGTGTACTGATGTTGCTGTGTTTCATGCAGCGTCACGATCGGCAGCGGGCTCTCCCCGCGATGAACTACCGGCGAGTCGCGTGAATCCAATACCGCCGCCGAAGCGCCTGTTGCTTCTGACCACGGAGATCTTCGCCAACGGCGGCATTCAGCGCTTCAATCAAACAATGCTCGCGGCCTATGGCGGATGCCATGTGACATGCCGAGTGCTCAGCTTGAACGACAATCCGGGATCGACCGTCGCCGCGGTTTCATACCCCAACATCACCGTGAGCGGCTTCTCGGGTCGCCGCGGACCGTTTTCACTCGGCGTCCTCCGCGCTCTTTGGGGAAGCCGCTTTGATTGGGTGCTCGTCGGCCACGTCAATTTTCTCGGGCCGGTCGTTGCCGCACTGGCATTGAAGATCTTCCAGGGTGACAAGCGCATCGCATTATTTGCCCATGGCATCGAAGTCTGGTCCGGCATTGGGCGTCTGCGGCGCCTGGCGCTTTCACGCACCCGGAAGGTTCTGTGCGTCAGCCGCTACACACGCCGCCGCATTCTCGATCAGGCGCCGCGCATTCCGCCTGAGCGGCTCGTCGTGTTTCCTAATGCACTTTCGGAAACCTGGCGGTCTGCGGCGCGGGACGAGCCGCCGCAGTCCCTTCCGGATCGCTTCATTCTGTCGGTCACTCGCCTGGAAAGGAGCGATCGATACAAGGGGATCGTGACGGTCATCGAAACGTTGGGCATGCTCGCTGACGATGGCATGCACTATTGCGTCATCGGCAGCGGCGATGACCTGCCCTTCCTGCAACAGGTCGCCGAGCGCTGCGGCGTTTCGCATCGAGTGCATTTTTTGCCGGGCGCCAAAGATGCCGAGCTGATTTCCTATTATGAGAAATGCACGGCGTTCGTGCTCCCGAGCGGCGGCGAAGGCTTCGGAATCGTTTTTCTCGAGGCGATGTATTTCGGCGCACCGGTGATTGCCGCGCGGGAAAAGGGCGCGTTGGATGTGGTTCGAAATCAAGAAACGGGATTGTCGGTCAGATTCGGCGACTGTGTCGAACTCAAGGAGGCAATCGAGCGTCTCGGAGCGGACTTGGAACTGCGTGAACGGTTGCGCGCCGCGGGCCGCGCAACCGTCACCGGCCGCGGTCCATTCACCTATGGCCGCTTTGCGGAGCGCTGCGCTGCGGCCTTTGAACTCGGCGAAGCGCAGTCTGCATGAGCGGCGTTTCGATACTCATTTTGACGCTCAACGAGGAGATCAATCTCCCGGCGTGCATCGATTCCTGCGCCTGGTCCGACGACATCGTGGTATTCGACTCCATGAGCAAAGATCGCACGCTGCAGGTCGCACAAGAAAAAGGTGCGCGCGTAGTCCAGCGTCATTTCGACAATTATGCGGCGCAGAGAAATGCCGCGCTGACGACCGTTGACTACAAGCACCCCTGGGTGCTGATGGTGGATGCGGACGAGCGGGTGACCCCTGAACTCGCGTGCGAGATGGCAGAGGCCGTCGGCGGCGCGAGTGCCGATGTCGCGATGTTCCGCATGCGCCGCAAGGACTATTTTCTCGGCAAGTGGCTCAGGCGCAGCAGCGGCTACCCCACATGGTTTGGACGGCTGGTACGGCTCGGGCGCATACGCGTCGAGCGCGAGGTTAACGAGGAATACATCGCCGACGGAGGAGTCCAATATCTGGACGCCCACCTGCATCATTATCCGTTCAATAACGGCATCGCCTACTGGTTCGAACGGCACAATCGATATTCCACGATGGAGGCGGCAGCCAAGGTGAATATCCGCGATGAGCCGATTGCGATGGCGGCACTGGTGGGCGGCGACCCGATCGACCGCAGACGGGCGCTGAAACAGATGCTCTACCGTATGCCGCTGCGACCGATGATTATTTTTCTTTACCTGTATATCGTCAGGCTTGGGATTCTGGATGGCCGCGCGGGATTTCATTTCAGTCGAATGCGCGCCGCCTATGAAATGCTGATTGACCTGAAGGTGATCGAAGCACGGCGTCGCCAACACGATCTGGCGATGTGAGTGCGGGTTTCGGGTCAAACCGCTGCGGTCGTCCCGTCCGCAACTTCCGTCAAAAGCTTCCTCCATCTCGCCAGCGCGTGCTTCGTGGAAAAACGCGAACACAGCAGCGCGCGCGCGACCAGCCCCATCGCGGCCAGCTGATCTCTGTCGCCTTCCAGAGCTTTTATGGCTTCTGCGAGCGCCGCCGAGTTGCCGGGCGCCAGCACCAGCCCGCATGGCGTGGCGCGAATCACCCGTGACAATTCGCCGTCTTGATCGCCGATAAACAGCACGGCACGGCCGGCGGCCAAAATACCGTAGAACTTACTGGGCACGATCAGCCCTTCCAGAGAGGGAATCAGGCTGACCAGATGCAGGTCCGCGGCGGCGAGACTGTCTTCCAGGTCGCCGCGCGGCTGATAGGGAAGGAAGCGAAGATTAAGCATACCGCGTGCCTCGGCTTTGGATTTGAGGGATGCCATGTTGACCCCGGCGCCAATGAATAGGAACACGAAACGCGGGTCCGACTGCAAGGCCTCGGCAGCGTCGAGAATCGTCTCGTATTCATGCGCACGGCCTAAATTTCCCGAATAGCCGATCACGAATTTGTCGGTCAAGCCCAGACGCGACCGCAGTGCGCTGTCGTGGGTGGATTTTGCGCGAATTGAATCCGGGTCCGCCGAATTCTCGATGATCGTGCACTTCGAATTGGGCACGCCGCGAGACCCGAGGTACTCGAGCATTCGGCTGCCCAGCACGACATTGGTATTGGCCGCTCGCAGCGACGTATCCCGCAAACTACGCAGGCCGCGTCCCAGAATCGCGGGCAATGACATGACACCCAGTTGCGATGCAACCTCGGGAAATATGTCTTGCAGCCAATTGACCAGAACAGCGCCTTTGAACCGCGCGGCGATGGCTGCGACGATGGAGATTAGCGGTGGATCGGTTTTCGCGACCACGATATCTGTGCGGTGTAGCAATCGGATCAGAGCGAAGGCACACGTCACATAGAAGGATGCGTAGTCCAGTGCGCGACCCAACAAGCGTCGGCGTCCGAATCGCGTAGTCCAGACGCGGTGTATATTGACTCCACGCGCGATTTCGCGTGCCGCAAGTCGCGCAATCGGATTTTCGTAAAGCTGGCGCGAGCACACGATGTGCACTTCGATGCCACCCGCCGAAAGGCCGATCGCCAGGTCTGTCAATAGCTGCGCGGTCGCGGACTCATCCGGATAGTAGTACCGATTGACGAACACCACCCTCAATGCGGGAATCGCCTTATGGGCGCGCAGCATCGGCGTCCTATCTTAAGCCGCGCCGTTGTTGGGTATTCCCACAGGGGCCATTCTCAACTCCATTGCGCCGGACATTGCGGGAAGCGCCACGCCGTTGCCGCGATCCCGAAGTACCTGGGCAATCAATTCAGCATCAATCGTCTTACGGCCATCGGCATATGCATACAGCAACCCGAAATCGCACAGTTGATTCACCAAGCGCGGAATTCCTTTGGTGCGCGCATGCACGAACTCAATGGCATCCGCAGAGAACAACGCGGGTGACCCTCCTGCTGTCTCGAGCCGATGCCGCACATAAGCGAGGGTTTCGGTTCGATCGAGGGGTTTCAAGTGAAAATCGACGGACACGCGCTGCGCGAATTGAATCATTTCCGGGCGCGACAGCTTTTCACGCAGCTCCGGCTGACCCACCAAGAGAACTTGTAAGATAAGATCCTGTTCGGAATTTACGTTGGATAACAGCCGCAGCTCTTCCAACACCTGGAGCGACAAATTTTGCGCTTCATCAAGTATGAGGAGCGTACGACGCCCCACAGCGTACTGGCTTACAAACGAATCAACCAATGCTGAATATTGCCCGACGTCCGACTTGTCCGCCGGAACGACTCCCAGTGCCGAAAGCGCCCAGCTATGAATGGATTTGAACTGGCCGTGGGTGTGGCTGATGAGTCCGACCACTACTCGATCGCCCAAACCGCGCAGCAGGTGCCGCACCAGCATGGTTTTGCCGCAACCGATATCGCCGGTCAACAAAGAAAACGCCGCCTGCGATTCCAGACCATATTCGAGCATGGTCATGCCCATGGCGTGCTGGCGCGACGGATAAAGAAATGCCGGATCCGGCGTCAGTGAAAACGGCTTTGTCCTGAAGCCAAAATGGCGCTCATACATGGAGAGCGCGCCTCAGTAACCCGCCGGCGCATCGGCGGCACGATTGAGAACTGTCCCGACTAGGGGCGTCTTGTGCAGCAACTCAACGGTCCGCACGAGATCTTTGCGCCGGGTGCGCCCCTCAGCGGCCACCACCAACCCGCATTCAACCAGCGGGGCAAATGACAGGGCATCGTCGGCTAACAACACCGGCGGCAGATCAATCACCACGATTCGTTCAGGGTAGCGCGCGCGTAACTCGCCGACGATCTCGCGGCTGCGCGGACCTGAAAGGACTTCCGAAGAGTTGCCGAGCGTCGACCGCGCCGGCATGAGAACCAGCCGGTCGAATCCCTCCGGGTGATAAAGGCAGTCTTCAACGCGAGCGCGCCCTGCCATGGCATCATCTGCGCCAAACTCGGGGGCTAGGCCGAGTCGCGCCCCCACATTCGGATGTTTGAAATCCAGGTCGACCAGCAAGACGGTGTGAGATTGGTCACTGGCCAGGCTGATAGCGAGGTTGATTGCCGTCGTCGTCTTGCCATCGCTGGCGCCGGGGCTGAATATCGCAATCGAACGCCAGCCGTGGGCATCCATTCGCTGCAATACCTGGGTTCGCAACATCCGAAACGCGACTGCCGCCGGATCCGCGGACCCCGGATTGATGATCCGGTTGTCCTCGAGAACGCCGGCAGACGGAGTAAACACGCGAGTCCGTGAATAGACGATGGAGGCCGGCGATCCGTTGGCCGCGGGCACAGCGTCGAATTCGGCCACCGCCGCCGTAGATGCAGCCTCATGGTGTACCCGCTCCAATCGGGCCAGATCCAACGCCTTGCGGATTCGATCCATGACCTATACGCCAAATCGCCGCAATAAGCTCAGCCAAACCACGTCCAAGGGTTTGACGAAGAGATGTAGTGTCAGCGCCGCCAAAGTCACGACCGCAATGCTGCCGCCCCACGAGAACCCGACCAATCTCCTGCGACGCACGCGGTCGGCGGCT
>Ga0307474_10001614_pt1 | contig 16279 bp, 15 predicted proteins | sample atmos_gasesECM1C_2_FD_203312 | JGI IMG/M metagenome (GOLD analysis project Ga0307474, IMG submission 203312) | Hardwood forest soil microbial communities from Morgan-Monroe State Forest, Indiana, United States - atmos_gasesECM1C_05 | ecosystem: Environmental > Terrestrial > Soil > Temperate... | reverse complement strand
CGCCATGGTCGCCTCCCTGGTCGGCGACCCCGCCCGTGCCAACATGCTCACCGCGCTGATGACCGGCCGCGCGCTGACCGCGACCGAACTCGCCCACCAGGCCGGCATCACGCCCCAGACGGCCAGCGCCCATCTCGGCAAGTTAGAGATCGGCGGCCTGATCGAACAGGAAAAGCAGGGCCGCCACCGCTACTATCGCCTTGCCGACCCTGATGTCGCCGGCGTGCTGGAGGGCCTTGCCGGGCTCGCCGCGCGTGCCGGCCACATGCGCGTGCGCACCGGGCCGAAGGATCCGGCGCTTCGCCGGGCGCGCGTCTGCTACGACCATCTCGCCGGCGATCTCGGCGTGCAGATGTTCGACAGCATGAAGCGGCAGAAACTCGTGCGCCAGCAAAAGCAGGACATCGAACTGACCGCCGAGGGGCGGCGTTTCATGGCCAAAGCGTTGCAGATCGACGAAGAGATGCTTGCGCACCCGCGCCGCCCGGTCTGCAAGGCATGCCTTGACTGGAGCGAGCGGCGGCATCACCTCGCCGGCACGCTCGGCGCCGCGCTGATGAGCCGGTTCACCGAACTGAAATGGGCCTCGCGCGATTCGACGCCCGGCAGCCGGGTCGTCAATTTCAGCCACCTCGGCGAAAGGCGATTTGCAGCGCTGTTCGGGGACGGCAGGTAGTCCCTCTAGTGCGTCATGGCCGGGCTTGACCCGGCCATCCACGTCTTTTTTGGCGTAAATCTCTCGTTTCCTTGGAAATAAATAGCTAATATATTTCTCTAGAAACCACCAGTTTGAAACCGTTGCAGGTGAAGACGCAAAGCGAGATTACGACAACAGAAGACGTGGATGCCCGGATAAACCCGGGCATGACGGGAGTGTGCATGAGGATGCACACCGCACGATTTGTCTTGCGGCCGGGCTTGACGCGGGCGCCCCTTTCTTTATCTCCCGCCAGCAGGTGCATTTGCGTTCGGAGAGTAGGATGAATCGTGTTTTACTCGCGGCCTCGTTTGCCGCGCTGCTCGCCTTGCCGCTTGCGCCCGCGCAAGCCGCGGAACTTCGCGAGCCCTACGGCATCGGCCTTGAAGGTTATCCCTATCCCTACCCCGTCAACATGCTGCCGGTTGTCAATGACGGCGAGCAGCTTCGCATGGCCTATATGGACGTAACACCTGCGCAAACGAATGGCCGCGTGGTGGTGCTGCTGCATGGGCGCAATTTTCCCGCGAGCTATTGGGCGCCCGTCATCAAGACGCTGACGGAGGCCGGCTATCGCACCATCGTTCCGGACCAGATCGGTTTCGGCAAATCCTCAAAGCCTTCAGGCGAACTGCATTTCGACACGCTCGCGCGCAACACGATCGCGCTGCTCGATCATCTCGGAATAGCCAAAGCCGATATCGTCGCGCATTCGCTTGGCGGAATGCTGGGGTTGCGGATCGCGCGCGCCTATCCGGACCGGGTCAACCACCTCCTGCTCGCCGCTCCGATCGGGCTTGAGGATTACCGGATGTATGTGCCGCCGACGCCGACCGAAAAGATTTTGGAGAACGAGGACAAGCTCACCGCCGAAGGCTACCGCAAGCAGCTCGAAAACAATTATTCGCCGAAAATTCCGCCGGACCAGATCACGCCGTTCATCGATGCGCGCTTCAACATCAAAGGCGCGGCCGACTATCAACGCTGGCTGCGCGCCTTTGTCAGTTCGGCGCAAATGATCTACCGCGAACCCGTGGTGCACGAAATTCCGCTTGTTTCCGTGCCGACCCTGTTCATCATGGGCGCGGACGATCACAACGCGCCCGGCAAGCCGAATGCGCCGGAAGCGCTGCGGCCGAGGATGGGCCAGAATGCCGATCTTGCGAGAGCGCTTGCAGCCAAGATGCCCAACGGCCGCGCCGAGGTGATCGAGAATGCCGGACATCTGGTGTTTCTCGACGCACCCGCCAAATTCAACGAACTGATGGTCACCTTTTTGGCGAAATGATCTGACACGCCGCGTTCATGGCGCGTTCATGCGCCGACCAATAGCGTTGTTGTGCGTTGGATGGATGCGCGTTACTCTATCGCATTCGCAAATTATTCGCAGGCCGCATCACGGCCAAAAGAGGGAGCAAACATGAGATATCTTTTTGCGGCAGCTCTGGTTGGTGCCACGGTTGCAGGTTTTGGCAGCGCGAATGCCGAAGGCGGCTGTGGCCCCGGCTTTCACCGTAACCCCTACGGTGAGTGCCGGCCCAACCGCCCCGTCGTCGTGGCGCCCGGCGCTGTCGTGGTAGCGCCGCCGATCGTCGTCGAGCCCCGCAGAGTCTGCCCGGTCGGCTTCGTCTGGGCCTATGGACGCTGCCGTCCGATTTGATAGCGGATATATTTACGAATTCAAAAACCCCGCCTCCAGGCGGGGTTTTTTCTGTGACGGCTTTTCAAGACAAAAACAGCGGGGTCTTACGCGACCAAGGCGGTCGGGCTTGTAGGCACGTCACCACCAATGGCGATGACGCCAGTGCCGGTGATGCCAGTGCCGGTGGTGCCAGCGGTGGTGACGCCAGCCCCAATGACGGCGGTGGTGCCAACCCCAGTGATGCCCGTGGTGATGACCCCAGCGCACCTGTTCGGGCTTGATGCGATCGATTTCATCCTGTGAGGCGACGGCTGATTCCACGCCTGCTGGCGATTTCTGCAGGAGTTGTTGCGCCGAAATCGGCGCCAGCGGAGCTGCCTGCGCGTTTCCCGCGAGCGCCGCGCAGCCTGCGATCACTCCAACCGTGAGACTCAAAAAGTATCGGCGCTCCATGACGTCCTTCCTTTCTCGAATCGTTTCTCGAATCGTGATGCTGGAGGAAGTCTCGCAGCTTGAAGATGAATGTTCGCTGAATCCGACATTCAGCCGATCATCAGAACTTAATCTTGATCAAGATCAACGCAGATCGTGCGGTTGCTTGCGAATCGGAGATGGATCAGCGGCCCAGAGCAACGGACGGGTTGAAAATGACCAACCCGGGATGGTGCTATTTTCCATGCGCCACGCCATCTTAACCTGATACGATCCAAATATTGCTCTTGGGCCACAGGCGCTCTGCGATGAAGCGGCGAGATTTTTTGACTGCTCTGTTGCTTGCGGGTGCGATGCAGCCGGCACGCGCGCAACAGGTGGAAGCGATGCGGCGGATCGCCATTTTGTCGCCAGGCGGCTCTGAGCCTCACGATCCGACCTTCAACACGGTCAACGCCTTCCTGCGAGGACTGCAGCAACTTGGGTACAAGGAGGGACAGAACCTCGCGCTAGAACGCGAATATGCCAACGGGAGTTCCGATCGGCTGAAGGAGCTGGCTTTCGAATTGGTCAGGCACAAGCCCGAGATCATCGTTGCGCTCAGCACGACAGCGGCACTCCCGCTCAAGCGAGCGACCAGCACAATCCCCATCGTCGCCATCGGCATGGCCGACCCGGTTGCCGACGAGCTGGTGGCGAGCCTTGCACGACCGGGCGGGAATGTGACCGGGACGACCTTTCTTGGCCCGGAGCTTGTCGCCAGGCGCCTACAGTTGTTGCGCGAGGTCGTCCCTGGTCTCTCCCGGGTGGCGGCCCTCTGGCATCCCGATGCGTACGGCGAACCTACAATGGCAGGCGTTCGGAACGAGGTCGAGCTTGCAGCCCGCACGCTTGGACTGCAGCTTCAACTCGTGCCGGCCGCTGGTCCCGACGATTTCGACGGCGCCTTCGCCGCGATCGTCCGGGAGCGTGCTGAGGCTCTCATCGTCATGCCCAGCCCGATGCTGTTCGGCGAATACAAACGCATCGCGAGCATTGCCACCGACAGCAGATTGCCGGCGATGGGAGCAGCCAGGGAATTCGCGGAATTCGGCGGGCTCATCTCCTACGGGGCCAACCTGCCCGATCTTGCCCGGCAGACCGCCACGCATGCGGACAAAATCCTGAAAGGGGCAAAGGCGGCGGAGCTGCCGGTCGAGCAGCCGATCAAATTCGAACTGGTGATCAATCTCAAGACGGCGAGAGAGTTGGGGCTGGCGATTGACCGCGCCTTTCTGCTTGTGGCCGACGACGTGATCGAATGAGCATGCTGTTTTCGTCCGGGATTCTGTTTCCGGCCGATCGCACCATCAATCCGCCTCGAACTCCTGCGCCAGCACCAAAGTGTCGCGCGTGCGGGCGATATCCGGCCAGTCGCGGTTGAAATCGGCAATCAGGCGCTTGAGGTCCTCGCCTTTCATCGCGCGGTCGAGCGAGGCCTCGTCATCGAATTGATAGGTCGCCTGATGCACCGCGGGATCGGCAAGACTCCAGAATCGCCACGCCTTCTTTACTCCCCACGATTTCGCCGCATCCGGCAGGTGCTCGTTCTCGTACCACTTGTCGAACGCAGCGCGTTTTGAGGGGTCGGTAACCGTGGCGCGGACGACGAAGAAGGCTGCGGGCATGTTCGCTCCTCGAGGGACGGTTTCCGGGCGTAACCAAAAAGCCAACCATTGAGCCAACCGTATTTTAGGTGCAAACGATACGTACGCACCGGCAAGGTTAGGCCGTGTACCCATAAACTTGGTGGCGTGACGCAACAATGCCATATCTGCTTTGCTTACAAAGCGACCGAGGTCATGCGGCGGCGCAACATGTCGCGATGGGCCATAAGCGGACTCATGCGCCGCAGCAAGGCAATCCCTATTCGATCACCTCGTCGGCGCGGGCGAGCAGGGTTGGAGGGATGGTCAGTTTGATCGCACGAGCGGTGCTCAGGTTGATAGCAAGCTTGATCTCTGTCGGCTCCTGGATCGGCAGGTCCGAAATCTTTGCGCCCTTCAGAAGCAGATCAACGTATCTTGCGGCACCGGCAAAGTTCTCCAACATTGTTGGGCCATACGACATCAGCGCACCGGCGCGCACTTCGAAATACCATGGATGGATGGCAGGAAGAGCGCGGAACAAGCATTCGTCGATGATGCGGATGCTGAGACGCAGATTTGATGGAGTGGTTTCGACCAAGATGGCCTGCGTCTTCTCGCGCTCGACTATCACAAAGCCGTCCGTCACGGTTTTCTCAGTGGTGATCGGTACCGAGAATATAGCGAGGCCCAAGGCATTCGCTGCCTCGCGGACATGCTGCTCAAAAGCATTGTACGCCGGACCCGCCGGAGTGGTCAGATAGGCCACCCTGCGCAAGTCAGGGATCAATTGGTGCAGTAGCTCAAGACGCTTGGCGCTAAGCGTAAGACTCGATATCGTGAAGCCGGTAACGTTGCGGGTCGGTCGTGACATGCTCCTGCTTAGCCCGCTTGCGATCGGGTCGGCCATGACCGTGATCACGATCGGAATGTCGCGTGTGGCCTTGGCCAAAACGTCGGCGGCAACCTCGGAGGCTCCGACCAACACATCCGGCTTCGTTGCCACCAACTCACGCGTGAGCATAGGCAGCCGATCCAACTCGCCATCAGCGCCACGAATTTCGTAGCTCACGTTGCGACCCTCGTTGTAGCCCAGTCGTGCCAGTTCCGACGTAATCGCGAGCTCTTTCGGCGGCACGGCTCGTCCCAGGAGCAGGATACCGATATGCACGGAGCGTTGCTGCGCGCGCGCCGCCCGCGACCACGCCAACGCTGAGCCAGAAATGATTTTGATAAACTCGCGCCGTCGCATATCCGCACCCAAGGTTCACGAAACAACGCGCGTGATTCAAACTAGCACATTTACAAGGTTGGATGCAGCGTCCGGCGCGGGCTCTAGACCGGCCCGGCGATGGCCGAAATGCGTCATTTTCGACCGATTCAGCGGGGATTGTTGGCTGGTTGAATTCCGCTTTACCCCAATAGCGCCGGGTACGACAGGCTTGCAGCGAATTACCTCGCCTTCATCCGAGCATGGCGCGTCTGGACATAATGTATGTGGGCGCGACCTAAACCCATCCGCCGCGCGCCATGATGGCGGCGCAAAGCAGGATGACGACAATGGCGGCAAGCTCGGCGTGAATGACGGCAGTCACCCGCCTGCGGCGGCTCGGCTCGATCGCCGGCACCTGCCCTGCCCCGATCGCCCCGCGCCAGGACAGGAATTCCATGGTCGGGATGATCGACAACAGGCCGAGGATAATGAAGAGGCCGAATTTCAACAGAAACGCGTGACTGTGCCAGTAATAACTCGCGCCCTTTTCGAAGAAGAACACCCGCGACAGCCCGATCACGAACAACAGACCGGCGGCGATACCGAGCACAAGATCAGTGACCTGAAGCCTGCGCGCCGAGGCAAGCGTCAAATCCTGCCTTATCAGCGCGAACTCGATCGCAACCGCCGCCACAAGCGTGAAGGCGCAGAGGTGGTGGAGAAAGGCGAAAAGGGTGGACATAGGGCGGGACTCCCTTTGGCCATGAATTGTAGGCAACGTGAGAGCTAATACAAGGTTAGGGCGATCGTAGGGTGGGTTAGGCGAAGCCGTAACCCACCATGGACGTCGCAACCGGAAAACAAATGGCGGATTACGCTACGCTAATCCGCCCTACGCACCTTACCAGAGCCATATTGTCGATCGTAGGGCGTTAGCAAATTCTCTTCGCTCGCTCGCCGAGCGCGCGGTGCAGATCGATGTGCCCTCTCCCCTTGCGGGAGAGGGCATCTCCGTTATCGGCCGCAGTCCCATTTCGGGTGAGGGGTATCTTAGGCATCCGATGTGACGACAAACCCCTCACCCGCCTTCGATGCCGAGCATCGAAGGCACCCTCTCCCGCAAGGGGAGAGGGTTGCACCGTCACATGAGCTTCGTCGGCGCATCATGAACCAGGCGAAGATCGATCCCGCCGATCAGTTCCGACCGGAGTGCTTCGGCGGCGGCAATAGCGGCCTCGGTCTGTCGCAAGGTGCTGATGTTCGATCCGAGCGACACGATTCCGCCCAACACCAGAGCGATCGACCCGAGCAGTGCGACTAGACCGGCTCCGAACAGGCCGAGCATCATGACGAGTAGTAAAGCGAATCCGCCGGCGATCGCAATCCTGGACGCCAGAATGAACTTCCGGCATCGCTCCGCCGTCTCGGCAAGCGCCTCGATCCGCGCTTCGATGGCTGAGATATCGTCGTTCGGGTCGTCGTTAGCCATCGGATTTGAAATAGATCATTATAGGTTGCGACGTAGCCGAAGAATGATCGTGTACGGAAGATGGGCGTAGCGATTGCGCTAAAGTTCATCCACGCCTAAGTTATAATTACCTAATCTTTCCATCTCAAATCCGTAGTCATGGTCGAACGCGCACGGCTAACACCTAGATTTGTGTTTGAAGCAGAGTGCCCCACGCAAGGGGAGCGCTGGATTGCGGATACCAAGATCAAGGGATTTGGACTTCGCCTTTGGTCGACCAAATCCGGCGGTTAAAAAGCCTTCGCACTTCGCATCTCTGACCAAACTTCGCGAAAGATACGACGGACCTTCGACCCTAGCAAGACATGGCGAGATGCATTCCCAGGTGAGGATGACAAATATGGTCTGGGCGACTTTTTGGATGAAGCCCGCGAATGGGCGCGGGATGAAATTGATCGGCTCAAAGGACACTCCACCATAGGCGACGAAGAAAAACGGAGACACCGCGAAACTACCAAGCTGGTCCGATCTTTACCTCTTGGACGCGCCGCAAATGCTATATTGATCGGTCTCAAGACAAATGGATCATCACAACGATACATTGACCGTCTGGATAAGCTTTTTTCAAATCATGTTCCAACGAAACTAAAGCAGACACCTCTCATAGATCTAAAACCAAGACAAGTTGCTAGGGCGATTGTTAAGGCAGCCGCCCCCCTGGAAACATCCGAATCCTTCGATCATTCCTTTCGCAAATCATTGAACGCGGAGCATCATTCGACGGACCGCTTGGGCGTTTTCACGATGAGTTCGCCAAGGAATTCGCCGCTGAATGGGATCGCGTCCGCGACGTCCGGTTTCCGGAGTTAAATAAATTTCCAGATGAACGCTATCAGCAGATATTTCGGGCCTTGGAATCAGACGAAGAAAATTGGCAGCAGGCCTTAGCGATAAGACTCTACTTTGAATTCCACGCTCCTTTAAGTCGTGTCCTATCAGGCAAATGGAGTCAGATCGTTGACAAGTGCTGGTATCCCTATTGGCCAGATGAACGAGAACTCTGGTTCGAATGCAGGGAGAGCATCGACGACGGCTCGCAGAAACTCCTAGACAGGATCAAACGTCTCGCCGCACGCGATTTTGGTTCAAACAAATATTGGTTTCCGAGTCGATTCGCACGAAACGTCGACCATATCCGGGTCGTAGAACCTGCATGGCAACGCGCATTGCATCAATGCGAATTGCGCTATTATCCGTTGCGCGAATTCTCTCGTAGCTTTCGAGAATTCAATAACCCGAGTTACTATGCATCGTTTCTCAGGCAGTACGGCCCGATGGTACGAAATGCCTCAAATATGGCAAGGGTGTCCAAGACGCTTTTGGCCGCAAGAAAATAGCTTTCGAAATCAATGCTGCGGGCTAGGGTCCGTAAACATCACAAATTCTTATTCGTTGAAATTTAGTACGACGAAAGCAAATCCTGTTCGGGAGCGGCCGCTCTCACAACCCATCTATCATCGAACAGGAAAGCATATGAAACACCTATCCAAAGCGGAAATCGCAATCATCAAGGCCCGAATAATTAGGGGTGACCTCTACGTAAACATAGCTTCCGACTATCGGATCAACCAGGGACGAATCGCGGACCTCAAGTTTGGCCGCATTTATGCGAACATCGAACCAGCCGATATCAGTGATAGAGAAGCCTGAGCGCCGAGATGGGGGCGTTGACAACGTCCCCATCACTACAGCGGCAAATTATCATGCTTCTTCACCGGCATCTCGACCTGCTTGTCGCGCAGCATCGCGAGCGCCCGCGCAATGCGGCGTCGGGTCGAGTGCGGCATGATAACGTCGTCGATATAGCCGCGCTCGGCGGCGACGAACGGCGACAGGAAGCGGTCCTCGTATTCTTTGGTGCGCGCGGCGATCTTTTCGGGGTCGGCCATGTCGGCGCGGAAGATGATCTCGACCGCGCCCTTGGCGCCCATCACCGCGATCTGCGCACTCGGCCAGGCGTAGTTCATGTCGGCGCCGATTTCCTTTGAGGCCATCACGTCGAACGCCCCGCCATAGGCTTTTCGCGTGATCACGGTCACCAAGGGTACCGTGCATTGCGAATAGGCGAACAGCAGTTTTGCGCCGTGCTTGATCAGGCCGCCATATTCCTGCGCCGTGCCCGGCAGAAAACCCGGCACGTCGACAAAGGTGACGATCGGAATATTGAAGGCGTCACAGAAGCGGACAAAGCGCGCCGCCTTTCGTGAGGCATCCGAATCGAGCACCCCGGCGAGCACCATCGGCTGATTGGCGACAAAGCCGACCGTACGGCCGGCAATGCGGCCAAAACCGGTGACGATGTTCTTGGCGAACATCTCCGAGATTTCGAAAAAGTCGCCTTCGTCCACGACCTTGAGGATCAGTTCCTTCATGTCGTAGGGCTTGTTCGGATTGTCGGGGATCAGCGTGTCGAGCGAGGCGTCGACCCGTTCGATATCGTCGAAACTCGGCCATTGCGGCACGCCGTCGGAGTTGTTGGCGGGCAGGAAGTCGATCAGGCGCCGCATTTGCAACAGCGCTTCCACGTCGTTCTCGAACGCGCCGTCCGCGATCGAGGAGCGCGTGGCATGCACGGATGCGCCGCCGAGTTCCTCCGCCGTGACGACCTCGTTAGTCACGGTCTTCACCACGTCGGGTCCGGTGACGAACATGTAGCTCGTGTGCTTCACCATGAAGATGAAGTCGGTCATCGCGGGCGAATAGACGTCGCCGCCGGCGCACGGCCCCATGATGACGGAGATTTGCGGGATCACGCCTGAGGCGATGACGTTGCGACGGAACACGTAGGAATAACCCGCAAGCGCCGCGACGCCTTCCTGGATGCGCGCGCCGCCGGCGTCATAGAGGCCGATGATGGGCGCGCGGGCCTTCATCGCCATGTCCTGGAGTTTTGTGATCTTCAGCGCATGGGTTTCCGACAGCGAGCCGCCGAACACGGTGAAATCCTTGGCGAAGACGAAGGTCTTGCGGCCGTTGACGGTGCCCCAGCCGGTGACGACGCCGTCGCCCGGAACTTTGGTCTTTTCCATGCCGAATTCGGTCGAGCGGTGTTCGACGAACATGTCGAACTCTTCGAAACTCCCCTTGTCGAGAAACAATTCGATACGCTCCCGCGCCGTCAGCTTGCCGCGGGCGTGTTGCGCCTCGATCCGCTTCTCGCCGCCCCCTGATTTCGCGCCGGCGCGCCTTTCCTCAAGCCTGTCCAAAATGTCTTTCATTTCGCCATTTCCTGCCCGACCTGGTCGGTTCTAACACGCCGCTTTGACGGCGGGAAACGGCCTTCCCGGCCTTTGCCGACGCACGTAATATCAAGAGCTTCAAGGGTTAAGAGGTGCCGGCCGGAAGGGGAAGCCAATGCCAGAATCCGACCATCAGGCGACCACGGGCGCTGTTTCCGGCGGCTTGCGAACGCTGCTCCGCCTCGAAGGGTTAGCGCTGTTTGCCAGCATGACGCTGTTATACGGGTTTTGGGGCGGCCCCTGGTGGGTCTATGCCGTCCTGTTCCTGGCGCCCGACCTCAGCTTTTTGGGCTATCTCGCGGGAGGCAGAATCGGCGCGATCGTCTACAACACGATGCATAGTTACATGGTGCCGATGGCGCTGTTGACTGCCGGCTTCGGCTTTGCTCCGCCGCTGGTGGTTTCGGTCGCCATGATCTGGCTCGCGCATATCGGTCTGGATCGCGCGCTCGGCTACGGGCTGAAATATTCGAAAGGGTTTGCCTTCACCCATCTCGGCACCATCGGCAGGGGAGCGCCGGCGGGCAAGGTTTGACACGCGGCTGACCTCTTCTTCCGTCATGCCCGGGTTTATCCCGGGCATCCACGTCTTCCTAAACGGGCTGCAAAGACGTGGATGGCCGGATCACCCAGCGCGAAGACGCACGGAGCCTGTCATCGGGCCGCAGCCGTCACGGTCATTTCCCTGTCATTCCGGGGCGATGCGATAGCATCGAACCCGGAATCTCAAGATTCCGGGTCTGGTCCTTCGGACCATCCCGGAATGACGCTTGCTGCGCAAGCGTCACTTCTCGCCGACCTTGAACGGCGGCTCCTTGCCGGGCGGCACCGTTTCCTCCGCCATCGCCAGAAGCATCGCGACCATCACGTAATTTCCGGCTACCGCCGTCAAATCCACGATCTGCTGGTCGTTGAACACTTTCTTCGCCCGCGCATAGGTGTCGTCGGAAACCTTCTGCGTTGTGGTGAGCTCGGTGACGAAATCGTACACCACCGCCTCATCCTCGGCCATTTTCGACGGCCGGTTGCCCGCCTTCAATTCGGCGATGATGTCGGCATTGAGTCCCGCCTTTGCGGCCAACGGCGCGTGCGCGAACCATTCGACCTGCGAGCGCCACTGCCGGCCGATGATCAGGATTGCAAACTCGTTGAGCTTCGTCGGAACCGACGTTTCCCAGCGCAGATAATGGAACAGGTCGAACAGCCGCTGCCCGAGCACTGGGCTGCGCATCAGCGGGTTGTAGGGTCCGCCAATCCCCACGCTCGAAATCTTCATGATCTGCTCACCCAGCGGCTTCTGCGCCTCGTTGAGCTGGTCCATGGTGAGTTGGGGAAAGCGCGGCTCCTTGCCGGTTGCCGGCGGTGCGAACATCGTGGCGGCGAACCAGCCGCCGGTTGCGGCGATCGCGAGCGAAGACATGAAGATTGCGGATTTCATTATTTCCTCCGGACGTTTCTTGAATTTGGGACCCGCGATGCTAGTCGAGCCGCCTTTGCCGCGCCAGCAGCACCCGGGAATATCTGCCGATCAGATCGCGCCGATATCGGCCAGACACGCCTGCGAAAGCGCCATGCGGTCCGCGATATGGCGCGGCTCACGGACGTCAAGGTTGAGCGCGAACACCGTGCGCGCGTCACCCTTCTCGGCCCACCCCACGAGCCAGCCGAGCGAGGGTTTGCCGATTTCGGCACCAAGAAGCCCGCTCTTGGCGCGGATGACGGAGTCGCCGACCTTGGTGACGGGCAGGATATCGCTAACCAGTTCCTGACTGCGTTTGGAGACGGGCAATGCGCCGCGCCGCAGGCGATCGACGAAATCGACCTGCTGAACCGGATCGATGCGCAAGTCTCCGGTCAGCCAGAACTGGTCGATGCCGCCGCCGATATTGCGGTTGCCATATTCGAACAGGTCGAGATATTTCTGCATCCGCTCGGCACCGATGCGCCGCGCAATTTCCTGATAGACCGGCACGGCGGAAGCCGCGATCGCCGAGCGCAGCGTATGGTCGCGATTCCACGCCTCGATGATCCTCACCGTGCCGTCCCACTTGAACACGTCCTTGTCCGGATCGCCGACGACGCCGGTCTCAAGCGCAATCACCGAATTCGGGATCTTGAAAGTCGACGCCGGCAGTTTTGCTTCCCCTGAACGATCCGTATCGCTTGCGATCACCAAATAATCGTCGACCTTGTAGCCGACGAAGGTTCCATCCGTTCCCGCGTCCGTGAAGTGTTTGGCGAGAGGTTCGCGAATTTCGCTGCGCTGTGGCGCGACACGGGCAAAGCCGCGCGACGGCAACATGGCCGAGATAGCGAGTGATCCAAGGACGCGGCGGCGAGTGATCATGACCATTTCCCTTGCATCAGAAGCGGCGTCGACGATGCACGCCGCCCGTGGTGAAAGGATGACGATTCGATGTGTCATGGCCGGACTTGTTCCGGCCATCCGCGTCTTTGAAACAGCCAAGGGAAGACGTGGATGCCCGGGATAAACCCGGGCATGACGAAGGGTGTACGATCAGCGAATCCGCCCCGACAGCCGCAGCACGAATACCAGCACTTCCGCGACCGCCTTGTAGAGTTCGGCCGGAATTTCATCGCCAAGCTCGATATGGGAGAGCGCGCCGGCCAGCACCTCGTTTTCCTCGATCGGGATGCGATGGGCTCTCGCCACCTCGATGATCTTTTCGCCAAGACTTCCCCTGCCCTTGGCGACAACGCGCGGCGCGCCAGTCCTGTCGTAATGCAGCGCGACCGCAAGCTGGTTTTTTGACGGCATGCTCATAGCGCCCGATCCAGAAAATGCCCCGCGGGCCGAGAGGTTGGCGGCACTGGCGCACCGTCACGGACCACGATATCGCCCACCTGCAAGTCGGCGCGGCTCAGCGCCTGGCTCAGTTGCGACACGCCTGCGCGCAATTGCGTGGCCGTTGCGGGCCGCTCCGCCCACATCCGCACCGACGTTCGCTCGCCGCTCAGCGAGATCAGCGCGTGGACGGGTCCGGCCGGTTCGACATCGAACGAGAATCGCGCCCGCCACACCCGCTTGGCCGGCTCGACCGCATCAGTGCCGCCATCGCGCGAGATCTCGAACTGCGCGATCGCGGTGCCTGACAGGGTTGCGAATGGAATTTCGAAATTCCAGCGTGGCGTGGCGGGATCGGTCCGCCCCATGGCCGCGTCGGTTTGCCTAGGAAGCGAAGCTATCTGCAACAGCGTCTGCCGCGCAATTGCGCCATCGGTGTTCTCAAGCAGACGCTGCAAGGTCGCCTGAAGCGGCGCGTGCGGATTGAGCGTCGCGGACGCTACCGGCTGGGCCGCAGGCAGCGCGCCATTGATCGGCGGCGGCGGAAGGTTGGTGCGCCAAAATTCGGCCTCCTCGATCACAGAAGTGCGCGTTCCGGCTAGCGCAGGAATGAGGGCAAGCGCCTGGCCATTTTCAAGCGCGAGCCTTGATGGATTTCCTGCAGCAAGCGGACCTTCCTGCAGCGCTTCCTGCAAGAGATTGAGCGCGGCGCTGCTGGCGGCGGTGCGCGCCGCCGCATCGGAGAGCGTCGAAACGGAGTTGAGAATCTGGCTTGAGGAAACGAGGTCGAGAATTTCCTGCGCGGTCACGGGCGCAGCGTTTTGTGCCAGGGTTGTGAGACCCGGCGCGGCTGATGCCGGCTGTGGCGCGATCGCAGGCGATTCGATCACGGGCGTTTCGGCTCCGGCGATGATGACGACGGGTGAGATGGATGGTTGAAGGGCTTGCGTCGATGGGATCGATGCCGAAGCCGTTTCCGGCACACCCGTGGTGGTCCCGATTTCAGGCAGCGTCGCAGCCCCCTGCGTGGGGCCTTCCGCGGATACGGTGCCCGGCGGAGCGGCCGACGCGGCCGTCCCCTGCTGCGGCGTGTCGGCTGCGCCCGACGTGCCGGCAGTAACTGTTACATCCGCAAGGGAGGACAATAGCGCCTGGCGCAGCACGATAAGCGCGGCCTTGAGGTCCGGCACGGCACTCGAGGCGGGGAGCGATCCGGAGGCGAGCGAAGCCTCGAGAAAAAGGCCGGAGGCCTCAAACCCCTGTTCGATGTCGCCGCCGGAGAGATTTGGGTCGAGACTGGTCCGCAACGACAGCACTTGCGTAACCGCCTGTTGCACTTGCGCCGGCAAAGCGGGCAATCCGGAGGATGCGCCGAGATTGGCAAAGAGGGGCGCAAGCGAAGTCTGCTGCGTCGCCGCCGCCTGGGAGGCCAGCGACACCGCCAGTGTCTCAAACGGGGTGAGCTGGTTGTCGGCCGTCGTCGTGATGGGCGTCGCCAGCGCAGCAACAAGGTTGGCCGCGTCGGCTGCGAGTGTGACGGTGGATGCACCGGGAACACTCGGGCTCGCGCCCCCCTGCTGGTTGACGATCGAAAGTCCAACTCCGCTTGCAGTCTGCGAAACCTGAAGCTGCAGCGTCTGCCCGGCCTGCAGCGGCACCTGCGAGAGCACGTCGATCGACTGGCCGCCGATCGCAATCCGGACCTGGTCGTTGGGAAGAATCTGCAACACGCGGGCGCTGATCACGCTTCCCGCTTGCAGGACGATATCCGCCGTAGTCGCACTTGGCGCGGCAAGGGGCGGAGGATTTGGCGTGATAACGATCGGCATTCGGCTTCACCGGGTCATACCCGCCTTGAAGCTATCGGGGTGTCGTAAACCCGTCGTTAACCGATATCCGTTTTGAGGGCCTTCAGAATTCCGACTGCAGCCGTGAAATCGACCAGGCGTGCGGCGCGTCGTGCCGCCACCTCCTCATCCACCCCCCATTTTTCCACGTTCCAGTCCTCTTCGACATGGGCGGCAGCCCAGGCCTTTTCCTCTGGTATCACGCCGTGAAACAGCGCGAGCGCAAGCAGCGCCGAGCCCGTCAACGCCGTGATGACATGCAGCGCCGCGATCGCCCAGGGATCGGACGGCAGCGTTGCGCGCGCCGCGGCAATGGCCTTGTCGGGCTGGCGCACATGCATGATGCCTTCGCAGAGCATGAAATGGGCGCCAAGCGAGTCCGCCGCCCAGAACAGGATCGGGTCCCAATGCGCAGCCTCCCGCGCCACCAGCGCCTCCGGATGGCCGGCGCGGTAAAACAGGAGATCCGAGCCGAGATATTTTGCAACATCGTCGGCCACCGCACTGACATTGGCGACCACGCCCTGAACGACACTGTTGGCAAAACGGGTCGCCGGCATGCTCACGGGGTCGATGATCTCGCCTTGCGCATTCCATTCATCCGCGATCATCTCCGCGATCGCGTGCGTGGGCACGACCACCGGCCTGCCTGCCGGCGTCTTGATCGGCTTGCCATCCAGCGTGACGGAAAATCCGCCCTCGGCCTTGGCGACGCCGGCCTTGGCATAGAACCGCTTGCGTCGCGGCACACGCGCCGAGCGCCGCGCCGCCTCAAGCGGATCGGCCGCGGCATGTCCTGCCGCTTCGTCAAACAGTTCTCGCATTCCCGCACCAGCTCTGCTCGGATTCCCGTGGGATGTGTTATCTCATGGTACGCTGCAGATAAAGCGAGTATGCATTCGATGTCCAAGGCATCGGCGATGATCCTGGTTCCGCTGACAGCCCTGATGCTTGCCAGCGCGAGCCTGTCCGCTTCGCAAGCCGGATTCCGCTCGCCGGAATCGCTGGTGCGCAACGTCTATGCCTATTATGGCGACCGCTCGTCGGAGCTGTCGAGCGGACTGCCGCGCGACGCCGACGCCGCACGCCAGTTCTTCGATCCGAGCCTGCGCGAGGCCTGGCTCTCGTCGAAGAAGACGCCATACGATTTCATGGTGCAGAGTCCGACGTGGAAATTAGGTGCGATTTCGATCTCGATCCTGCGCAAGCAATTCGACAAAACCTATGTCGTCGCCTCGTTTGATAACCGG
>Ga0307474_10001613_pt1 | contig 16281 bp, 33 predicted proteins | sample atmos_gasesECM1C_2_FD_203312 | JGI IMG/M metagenome (GOLD analysis project Ga0307474, IMG submission 203312) | Hardwood forest soil microbial communities from Morgan-Monroe State Forest, Indiana, United States - atmos_gasesECM1C_05 | ecosystem: Environmental > Terrestrial > Soil > Temperate... | reverse complement strand
TCATGGGACTGGGGCTTCACACCCTACCGTCCCGAGCCCATCAAGGAGAACGCCGCATGAAGAAGAACACCCGCATGGAGTTCCCGCTGCCTGTCGTGCTCACGCTCGTTACCGGCGTATTCATGTGCAGCAAGATCGAGCACGTCTTCAGCTGCGCCAGCTACATCGTCGGCTACCCGATCGCCCAACACGAGCTTGCCGATCACAAGGCAGCACTCAAGAGGGCCATCCTCGCGCAGCATCCCGGGCTGGCAAACGTCGAGCCCATCAGGCCAGACCGGCGCGACGCCGCGACCTTCATCCCGAAGTACGTCGAGCGCCAGATCGCCACGTTCGGCGAAACGCTCTTGCTCACGCGCGGCACAGCCGAACGCACCGAGAGTCCTGTCGACAGCCTTCGGAGGCGTGCGCCGCACATGGACATCATCACCATCATCGACGACACATCACCGAGGGCGACGCGAGCATGAACTTCGTTCGCGACGGCCGTCGATTCGTAGCCCGCCTCGACAAGATGCAGGCGCTGCTCGACCGCAAGGCCGAGGTGCTCGCAGACCAAGTCCTGCGGCACATGTTCATCCCGGCGGCCCGCGCATTCGAGCTGACGCTTTGCGGCGACCGCGACGGTCTGTGGTTCGAGAAGGGAGGGCCCAGCGCGATGCCCGACTATCGGTGGACCTTCTTCGAGGTGGGGCGTGAGCATCCCGAGCTGGCGCCGCTGCTCGACCTGCTCGCCACCCCGCTCTATCCCGGATTGCCAAAGCTGCTCGGGCATCTGGTCATGGCGGCGTCTCCGCGGAAGGTCAAGCGGCGTGCCGTACGGCACCCGCCACGCGAGCGGTCCACGAAGCTCGTCTGGAACAAGACCGGGCCGGAGGTCTGGCTGAGTAGCTGCGGCAGGTACCAGGTCTGGATCCAGGCCCGAGTTCGCAGCGGAGATCGCTACGAGCGCGAGTACTCGTCGCGCGCCATCGACAGCAACGACGACGACGCGATCAACCGCATGCGCGCCATGCTCTGCGACCGCGGCACGTTCGCCGAGGCCAAAGCCGCCTGCCAGGAGCACGCCACCCGTCAACAGAGGTCCACATGAGCCAGTGTTCATCCTGCCGATCGCACCTCGGCTGCGCCGTCGACTGCCCGAACGCACCCTGGAACTGGGACCTTCCGAGGACGAACGACTTCGGCCACCTGCGTCGGCTGGCCCGCTGGATTCGCAGCATCGGAGGCACGTCCGCCACGATCGACACGAGCAGCCTTCGCTGGACTCGACACCGCTCGCAGTCCGCGACCGGCCTGATGCATTTCCGCAGCACCGTACAGGCAGGTGCTCCGTGACGGACACGCCCACAGGAGAGAAGCCATGACATCGCCAACCGCCACGGTCGACGCTGCATCCGTCACGCCGCTACGCGATCCCTGCTGCCGGTGCCGCAAGCGGCCTGTCGCGCGCGACCGGTCCCGCAGCCGGTGCGTCGAGTGCCTCGACTACGCCAACGAGTACGCCTCGCGCAGCAAGCCGCCACGGCCCGTCATCCTGTGCGCTCACTGCGGCGTCAATCCGGCGCGCGTCAAGTTCTGCTCCGACGCCTGCCGCGACGCCGCGCGCGACGTCGCCGAGGGCGTGTGGATCGCCAAGAAGCCGTGCAAGCACACCGGCTGTCCCAACAAGGCCCGCGTCAAGTACTGCTCGGCCGACTGCCGCATCGCCGACTACAACGAGCGGCGCTGCCAGACACCCATCCAGTGCGGCATCTGCGGACAGCCGGGCCACGTCCGCGAGAGCTGCACCCATCCGGCCGCCCTGAGCCTCCCGGAGCTGCGCACGACTGACCACGCGCGGCGCTGCCGCGTCTGCGGTTCCATCCAGCACGACGCTCGCTCCTGCCCCAAGCGCGACGACGAAGCCGCCGCGTAGGGCCCCATCCTTCACCTGTTCGAGAGGCATCATGGCACACAAGCCGCAGAAGTTCGTGCATATGGAAGTCGACCCGGCGACGATCACGCTCGCCGAGGCAGCTGCGTGGCTCCTCCAGCAGCACAAGAAGGGCGCCATCTGCCCGTGCTGCACGCAGTTCGCCAAGCGCTACAAGCGCAAGCTCAACTCGTCGATGGCGTACGCGCTGCTGCTCATCTTCCACGCGTTCAGGACGCGCACCGTGTGGCTCCACGTGCCCGAATACCTCATGGAGGTCTGCAAGACCGGACCCACCGTGCGCGGCGGCGACTGGGCCAAGCTCATACACTGGGGCCTAATCGAGCAGAAGCCCGACGAGATGCGCCAAGACGGCAGCAAGCGCACGGGGTTCTACAAGATCACCGACAAGGGAAACGCCTTCGTGCGCGGGGAGATCCGCGTGCCGAAGTACGTGTACATCTACGCGTCGCGATGCGTCGGCGCGAGCGAGGAGACCGTCTCGTTCCGCGAGGCGCTCGGACGCGAGAACGGGTTCCGGTACGACGAGCTGATGGCGACGCAATGAAGCGCCGCCGAGGTGGCGTGGACGCAACCGACTACGTGCTCCACATCGACGACCCATCACGCCCAGGCCGCGTCTACTGCGGGCGCCTCGCGTCGAAGGTCAATCGCGCTGTCGAGCCCGACAAGCTGTGCGAGGACGAGGGGTGCCGAAAGTGTGTTGCAGCACGCATGGCGCGACTCGCTACGCTGCATGCGGGAGAACCCAATGCCTAAGAAGATGATGCAGGTGACCGGCACGGTGTCCGCCACCGAAGCGGACGAAAAGAGGTTGCGCGCCGCCGGATTCGCCCCGGTCCTTCGGTGGATACGGCCATTTGGTCGGAGCGAGAAGACGTTCAAGACGCGCGAGGCTCTCGCAGTCGTTGACCTCGAAGAACGACGCGCCGCACGTGGTGCACGCGCCGTACACTTGGGCTGAGCCCATGGCGTTCGACAAGGAGAAGGTCTACGACGAGCAGATCGCGCCGCTGATGGCCAAGATCATCGCCGTCGCCACAGAGCACCAGATCCCGATGGCCGCAACCTTCCAGTATGCGGACAGCGAGGACGAAGGCCCTGGCTACTGCGTCACGGTCATCCACTTCCCTCATCAGGGCGAGAAGATGAACCGCGTGGCGGCCGCTTGTCGTCCGGACATCCACGTCGCGCTCGCCGAGACCATCACGACCACTCCCGATGGACGCCAGTCGATCTCGATCCGACGCATCACATGACGAGCGCCAGGCAGCGGATCATCGACAGCCACCGTCGTGAAGGCGAACCACGCACGATGGCGCGTGTCGAAGGGATGGCTAGCGAGCGCTGGCCGAAGCGTGTCGTCACCGTGTGGATCGAACGCGCATCGCCCCGGCGGCACATCTCGATACGCTTCGGCCGCCACACCATCGAGCGAGCGGCCGACACCTGGCTCGACGCCTTCGATGCCGTCGAAACGGCAAGACGGCTCGCCGGGGTCAAGGCGTGAGAGTATGCGGGCGGCTGGGAGGCCAGGATCGTGGAAGTGACACCCCTGAAGATGCGCTCGCTGGTCAAGAACCTGTCGCAGCTCCGCTACGCCCGTTTCAAACTACCGGAGCTGTTCGCGGTGTTGGAGCACCTGGGTTGGCATATCCGGCCCACGGTCGACGTACACGAACTCGACGGGCGCGAGGACTATCGGACGGAGAAGGACGCGCGACATCGTCTCGCCAAGCTAAAGGCGCAGGAAGTCCGCACCAAGCCTGCCAAGCCCGAGACCGGACGGTGGTACATCGCCGACCCCAAGTACGAGGAGACCATCTACGGGCACACGGTGACGTTCGGCGGCTGGGAAGCCGACGAGGCCTGGGAGGTCTCCGATCCGAGTGGCCACCATTCGTTCGTGATGGTGCCAGATCCGCACGCCCGGGTTCGCAAGCGGGACCGTATCCACGTCGACCGCCTGTCGAAGTGGCTCCTGGAGCACACCAACGTCGTGCGACAGGCAGAGGCTCTCGTCGAGGACTACGAGCGGCAGCGACGCGTCCAACTCGCCGACACCAACAGCGGCACCTGTGGCGTGTGCCTCCGCAACATCAAGCTGGAAGACGAGAGCGGCGGGCGCCAGGTCATGGTGCTTCACGGCTACAAGCGGCCAGGCACAGGCCACACCCAAGGCCGCTGCATGGGCGTCGGCTACATGCCCTACGAACTCTCGGTCGACGCGACAACGATGGTCCTCGATAGCTACGAGCGATCACTCTCCGCGATCGACAAGTACATCGAGAGCCTCATCGCGCCCGATCTCACCGAATTCGTCGACGACGGGCGATCCAAGGCCACCGTCGTCACCAAGGCACAGGCCGGTGCCACTTGGCGCATGCTGCTCGACGAGCACATCGCCAAGCAGCGACAGCTTCGCTTCAACATCAAGCACGAACGCGACATCTTTCGGTGGCTCGTGAACAGTTGGCGCCTGCGCCCACTACCCGTACCCGGACAGCCCGCGATCAACTGGTACGACGAAGCATCACGGCATGTGCGCCGCACCTGACGAGGGGACCGATGGCCAAAGAAGCGATGTACGCGTTCTACTCCGAGACGAGCGCCACCCAGAACGGCTACGCCGTCTACCTGAACGTCAGCGGCGATGAGGTCCGCGTGACGGACGTCGGCCCCAAGCCGTCCCCGAACGACTCGGCAGCGCGCAAAGAGCGGTGGCCCGACATCGAGTATCTCGGACGCGTCGAGAGCTACGTCCGTCGCGTCCATGGGCCCGGACTCGTCCTCGTTCTCGGCGCCAGGCGTGTGGAGTTGCGATGATCGGGAACACGTACAAGTAACCGAGCTGCTTTCTCGGAGGTCGCCCACTCAGACCGACTGCCGCGCGCAAGCGGCCCGGCTTGCTGTATCGTGGACCCATGCGGCGACGCTCGGGCCAATTCAGTCCAGAGGAGGTCGTGGACAGGCGCATGCTGCGCCCTCGGGACTACGAGATCGCGGAGGCCAGCGGCCTGCAAGCAACGCCGAGGCCCGTGATCGATGCTGTGTTCGAGGACGAGATCGCTCCGACGCCCAGAACGCGCTACAAGCCCGCGTCACTCGCAATCGTCCGCAACGGACACGACGACGTGCTCTCCGTGCGTCGCCCGTCACCACCCTACGAACTCGTCGTGCCTGGCGGAGAAGTCGAGCGCGGAGAGACGGCTGTGGAAGCAGCTCTGCGCGAGCTTCGCGAGGAGACCAACGTCCTCGGTCGCGCCGCGCAGCTCATCTGGGCATCCGCATCGCCGACCGACGGACGCCAGGTCTACGTGGTGTTCGTCGGGCGCTGGTCGGGGACGCCACTGCCCATCGAAGGACCGGAGGTCGCCTGGATGAAGGAGCGCGACCTCGTCGAGCAGGCAGGCCGCTACGCGAACTTCCATCGCCAGATGTTCAAGGCCGAACGCGCGGCACGCCGCACGAGTCAGATCAGGCCAAGCCGCTGAGCCCCGACGACCGTGAGGTAGTGACCGTGCCAAAGCAACGGCCGGCTGCACGCCACCCCCAGCGTCATTTTTTGACCGTAACCGAGCCGAAGCACCACGTACCGGCGCAGATTCTTGCGATTGCAGTGGGCACACGCCGGACCGTCAGAACCTGGCGTCACCGTCACGACAGGGCCGGCCTTGAACGTGATGTAGCGCGGCTCCGTTTCGCCGGGGCGGAACGCCAGGCCCGGAGTGTAGACGCCAGGTAGATCCGGATGTTCTGGCAACGTGGCACCCTACGAGAGCAGCTGCTTCCTGACGAGTTTCGTCACCTCGGCGATCACTTTGTTCGCGGCGTCTCGCGAGCGCAGAGAAAGGTCTCGCCTCGTACGCATCTTCATGTACTTGAGCCGGTCGAGAAGAAACTCGGCCAATACCTTGTCCGAGACGATCTTTCGATCGATGGCCTCTCTGTGGAGATCCAGGACATCGCGCATCGTGTCTCGCGCGGAATCCGCCGCGACGTACTCGGAGCTTGTCCTGCTGTCATCACGGCGTCCGATGTCGCGCCACGCTTGATCGATCCTGATCCACATGTCCTTGAGATGCACGTTGAACCCGAGAGACGAGTTTCCGTGACGCTTGCGCGATGAACGCGGACGGGACTTGCGGCTGGCCATGGGCGAAGAGTACGACGTCGGGCCGGTCGAGAAAAGCTTCAACGCCGCGTCATCGCATCGATGATCCGCTTGGCCTTCTTGGTCACGTCCACACGCGTGCGCCCGGTCACGGAGTCGATCTGACTCGGGGCGAGTTCCGGGCGGCCACGGGCCGGCTTCGTCCAGATGTCCGCCACGGCCTCGCCACCATAGTCGAAGGTCAGGATGTCGAAGCCTCGGTAGTGCGTCTCGCTGGGCAGCAGGCCACGGAACGGAACGACGCGCGTGGCAGGCCCCGACCCTCTGGAACGCCTCGGACGGGAAGCCCGAGGACGAGAACTACGGCGACTGCTTCTACGCGCGGCCATCGAGCCTGGCATAGTACGCCCATTGCCCGCGGACGTGGGTTGCAGGTACGATTCGTACGGTGAGTTCAGGAGCGCCTACCAAGATCGAGGTTTTGCGGGCGCTGCTCCGTGTACTGGACATCCAGGCGGCCGAGCAACGCAAGGCCCGCGAGGAGCGTGAGGAACGCCAGGCGACGAGCGAGAGCGTCCTTGCAGCCATCCGATCAGGAAAGGACACCTGGGAGCGGCTACATGCCTTCTTCCCGGAGCACCAGTGGAAGGCCCTGGGACGCGCTCTGACGGCCCTGCAACGCGCCGAGAGCGTCCACCGCAACGAGCACGGCACCTTCTGGCTCGGTCCGCGCAAGCGCATCTGGACCGCCGCTGGAGGCTACGGCAACGTGCGGCGGGGACGAGCTACAGCAGGACGCTGACCGGGCGTCCTCGACCGATCGGGTTGCCGTACTCATCGTAGCCGGCTCGCGCGATCATGTCGGCGACGTCAAAATCCCCTCGCGTGCGGTCGAGAAACCACTTCTTGATCTCACGTGGCTTGGCCTCGTCGAGACCTTCGCCTTCGAGATCCACGACGGCGTCGTTGTCGCTCCCCGAGGGGCCGGTGTAGCGGGCGCGCAGGAAATACACGCCGTCCGCGACGAGCAGCTTCGCCACGTAGTTACCGGTGTCCTTGGTCGCCAGAACGCGCTCGGCCACGAGGTCGGAACGTACCATGAAAGGCCCTGTCGGCACTCCGCGGGAGCTGGTACGCTGAGGACCGTGGAGCCGATTCCGTTCACCCATTGGTCGGTGCAGGATTGGGTGGCGCACTACGCTGGCCCGACGTTCGATCCGACGCAGGCCGAGGCAGGAAGCGTCTGGGACCACCAGGGTAGGCGCATGCCGGGCCACCCGGGTCACCACCATGCGCCAGGACACCAGCACGCCTTCAACGCGGGCCAGCAGCCATCCGTAGCGCAGAGAGCCCAGCAAGCCGCGCACGACGTCGCGCAGCACGGCACGCAGGCGTTCCAGAGCACCATGCACAACGCGACGAGCCTCGTGCACCACAGCATCGAGAAGGCGACCTCTCCGGGCGTACTCATCGCAGGCGTCGCGATCGTCGGCATCCTCGGCTGGGTCTTCGTCCAGCAGAGCAAAACGGTCGGCCGAACCATCGAGGGTGTCGCGCCCCACGCCGCCAAGGCGCTCCCGCTGCTCGCGATGTAGCCGTGGCCGCCGTCCGGTGGACCATGTGGGAGGAGACGGCTGGAGGCTTTGCCAGCACAGGTCCCTACTTCGCGCTCGTCGTCGAGGACGGTCCGCGAGCGTTCTCGTGGACGCTCGAACGGCTCATTGGCCGAGGGCAGGAGCGCCGCTCCGCGGTCGTGAATCGAGGCAAGCACGCCTCCTTCGAACGCGCCCGCTCCGCCGTCGAGCTGGCGATCCACAACGACAAACTCCTCCGAAACCGCGCCTTCGGCACGGGCGTCATTGCTCGCTTCAAGAACTTCGGCGATCTGGAGTACGGCTGCCGAGGCGTGCCCGAGAGCCGCAGCATCCTACTCGACTGGCGCACCATCCGATTGCCAGACGACGACAAGACTCGTGCGCTCATCGACAGGTGGCGCAAGCGAAAACTCGACGTCCACCTCGAATTCATCGGGGCACGGCCGACGGTCCACTGAGCCCTCCCGCAGTCGCTCCGTCCGTGGTCTACTTGAGACATGTACGGCTCTCCCTACGGCTACCCCTACGGCCATGGCTACGGCCACGGAAACGTCTACGGATGGCCTCAGATCGGCGTCGGATGGCGTCTCGACGGCTACGGGCGCTGGTGGCACCCGCAGCAAGGCTACGAGGTCCCCTGGCCGAACTACTTCCAGCAGCCCGATCCGAGGACGATCCTCTCGACCGCAGCGTCTTCCGGATGTGGAGGACACGGACATGCAGTAGGAGACGGCTACGGCGACGCCTCCTACTGGGAGCGAATGGGGAAGCAGGCGTATCAGGCGTACACGAATCCAACAGGAACCGCGGTGAGCCTCGCCGCGAACGTTTTCTCGGCCTTTACCGGTCCAAAGAAGTTGGCGATCGACGCGCTAAAGCCTGGCTTTCGCAAGGGAGCCAAAGTCGACCTCAACAGCGTCCACTTCCACCCGTTGGGTGGAGGTCGCTTCCTCAACGACATCTCGCATCGCGTATACAACGCCGGGACTCAGACCTGGGAGTGACCCCGCCTCCCGCCGCGAACTGGATAGTTTTCGCGGACTATCCAGTTGCTATCCAGTTGCTGACCACAACCGGTGGTCGTCTCGACCCTACCGAGATGCGGCCGCGCGCCGTACGCCAGAACGTCCCTGCGCAGCTTCCTGACGATCGATGAGCTGGACGGCCCGACCGATCGCGCGCGCCTTGGTCGCATCGAATAGTGGCCACACGAGCACGTCACGCACGAAGACGTCCGCGCGCCACATCTCGGGGCTGAAGTCGACCTTCTCGACCGTGATGGTGTAGCCGCGATACTCGATGTCCGGCTCGATCTCCGGCAAGTCGTCCAACGTCGGCGGGACCGGAGGCACCTCGTACTTGCCGCTTCGACGGGCACTGCGACGCTTGGCCAGCCTCACGTGCGACGAACGAGCGTTGAGGCTCACGACGACCGACTTCCGCCGCTCTGGTTCATCATCAACATCACGCCGACGATGGCCACACCTCCGATGGCCATGTACTTGACCGCCTTCTCCAGAGCCTTGCGCTCCCGCTCCAGCTCGGTGTGTGCCGCGTCGAGGAGCATGCGCGGCACGCGCATCGCCTCCTCCTCGGCCTTGACGAGCAGCCCCTCCGCTGTCGACTTGATCGTTTGGAGCGTCCCCGAAGCGATGATCCCGAGGTGTTCGAGAGTGCCGATGACCTGCGCCTGCACGCCCGTCGTGGGGACCGCCGTCGGCATTGCGATGTTCGGGCAGTCCCGTCGAACGTTGTCGAGCACCTGGTTGGCTCGCGTCATGACGACGTTCTGGGACTGCTTGAGCGCCGTCGAAGGAGCCGTGACGAGGTGGAAGTCCCCCGCGTTGTTCCACTCCGTCTGAAGCGCCGTCGCGTTGACCCGATGCAGCGACGACATGATCTTGAGCGATGGGCCCGCATACTGCGGACCCCCGATGCTCCTGGAGTCCGTCGCCGTTTCGTAGGCGTCCGCGCAGGCGTTCGCCGCCTGCACGACCTGGTGCACGTAGGCGGACCACATGTTGCGGTAGGCGAGCACCGCGGGCGGCAGCGTGATGCCCGTCGCGTACCTGGACGACGGCAGCGCGTAATGGCGCACCCAGTCATCGGCCGACCACTGCGACCAGTTCATACGGCGACGATCTCCATGTGCAGCGGAACGATGCCCACGCCGATGTCCCGGATCCGCACCGGCACCTGGCCGACGAACGGAGGAATCATCCCCCGAGCTTCGTCCGACATCTTCGCTCCGTCGACCAAGAGGTCCAGGTAGTACTGGGGCACCGAGCCGATGCAGCGCGTCCGATGCACGCCCAGGCCGATGCCGCGGATCCAGTTGCGCACGCACTTGCAACGCGCCAGAAGGTCGTCACGCAGCTTCTCCTGCGCCCTGCGACCTGCGTCGATCGACAGCGAGGATCGCGACTGCTCGATCGGCACGGGCTCGGTCTTGTTCGACTGCGTCCGCGCGCTTTGCGCGAACGCCTGCCGCATGACGTCGCCGATGGGATCCTCGCCACGATCCACCGCCGCCGCAAACTCCTCGTTCGTCCAGAAGGCGTTAGCCATCGCAAGGCCGGGAGCCACGCTCTCGACGTCCACCTCGGCACCCACCGCGAAGTCCGGGCTCACCAGGCGATCGATGACGATGGGCACACGGCCAATCTGCGAGGGCATGCGGCTCATCATCCGCATCGCGTCGCCCCAGCCCGACCCGCCACGCCCGGCCGGCTGCCTCACCCGGCCGCCCTTGTCGAAGAGGCCCTGGCCGAAGCCGTGGCCGATCCGACCCCCGCCACCACGGCCAAAGAGACCGCCACCGAAGCCCTGCGTGATGACCCTCACGTAGAAGCCCCGCGGGCCCTGCGCGACCAGGGCACGGACGTTCGGGTACATCGACTGGAGCCGGCTCGCCGCCCCGAACGCCTCGTCGCGCGTGATGGGGCCCGCGTCCTCGTCGTAGCCGTAGCCTCCTCCGTAGGGCAGAGACGCCGCGTAGGCGTCGTACACGGCCGTGTAAGGGTCGCCCGAGGGCGTCTGGCCCGTCGCGTAGCCCCCGAGCTGCACGTCCCGGTTGATGGGACCCGGCCCCCCGAACTGCGCATCGACGGGAGGAGGCCCCCATCCCGTGGCGGCCGGCGGCGGGGGGCCCATACGGCGACCCTTCTCGTGCAGGTACCGAAGTGCAACGACCCCAGCGGTAGCAAGCGCCAGTGGAAAGATCGGCAGCGTCATCGTCAGCCTCCTGTGCAGACGGCAGCGATGACTCGCACGCGCGCCGCTTCCAGCATGTCCGCGGCCGTACGGCCGTACAAATCACGAGCCACGTCGAGCGCGTTATTGTACGCGACCTCCGCCGGATGGCATTCGAGGCACGGACACACGCACTCGGCGTCGTAGCCGTCCCCATACGACTCCTTGGCCCGCTGCCACACCTCCGGGCTCGGCAACGTCCTGACGCACATCATGCGCCCGCAGTGCTTCGTCGGGTTTGCAGCCCGCAAGGCCTGATGCCGGGGATCGTCACGCAGAGGCCGGGTCACGATCCCGATCCTACAGCCACAACGGCTCGCGTGGTAGACTCGTCGGGGTACAAGCATGGGACTTGCCCCCATTCGCGATCACACGTCGCCGCAGCAGGATCTCGCGCACGTACTGCACGAGGTCTTGCATTCCTTCCGCGCCGTGCTCGGCAAGCGGTCGGTCTACGACGTCCAGGCCCAGACCCTTTCAGGCCGCGTCGAGTGCTACAAGCGCGGACACGACGGCATCGTTGCCGCCCAGCAGATCGTCCACCAGGGACTCGGTGGTCCGAAGAAGCTCCCGTGGGTGGAGGAGTTCCCGCGCGACGAATCGATCATGAAGCGTGAAGCCGCGCGGGCGATCAAGACGGTGCACGCGCTCGAAAAACGCTACCGCATCTCCGCCGAAGACGCCGAAGCGGATTGACCAGCGACAGCGCTAGGCGCACTCTCGTATCCACCGAGCAAGGACGGCAGAGGCGATCATGGTGGAGTACCGACTTCGATTCGTGACCGACGGCGGCCCTGTTTCTTTCGGTGCTGGCGAGTACCTCGCGGCCGGCAAGAGGTACCCGACGCCCGCGCCAGGCAAGAAGTTCCGATCGCTCCTCTCGGTCCTCAAACACACGCGCGACGTGGTCAACACGAGCCCCGAGATCGGCCGCACGCTCGGCGTCTTCGTGCAGATGCGGATCGCCCCGAGCGCGCCATGGCTGACCATCTCAGCCAAGGACACCGACCGGTACGCCCGTGAGATGAACGTCACGAACTGGAAGCACCTCGACGAGTCACGGGCGAGGCGAGCATGAGCTGGTACGTAGGCAAGCTCGCGACCGGCACACGCGTGCCCTTCTCTCACAACCGCGCGCCGACGCAGAAGTCGCACGGACACACGTACAAGTTCGTGGAGGGACCGTTCAAGACGCGCGACGGCGCACACCACTTCGCGACGGTCTGGAACAAGGGCGGCCAGATCACTCAGGAGATGGCCGAGGAGTACGTCGCCACGCATCGCGAGACGCACAACAGCCGCGTCATGCGGATGCGCGCTCGCTCGGGACGCTACGGAAACTACGGTGAGCCTTGCAGCGAGAAGGCTCCGCTCTCGACCATCCGGATCCTCTTCCGCGCACCCGATCACATGTCCCTCTACGGCGTACCCTACGACATGCGGCCAGGGCAGAGCCCGGGCGATCTCTGGCGTGCCGTGCGTGACTGGCAGCCGCTGCCGCTCGGGCGCCTCGGCGGCGCGCGACGCCCACCAAACATCGACGACTGGATCTGGCTCGGCCAACCTGGATGGTGGGGAAGCCTCAGCCCCGAGCGGCAGACCGAGATCAAGGCCTTCCTCGACAAGCACCACGAGGAGATCCCACAAGGGCCCTACGAGTGGTCGCGCATCCACGCCTTCGGAGACATGCGCGGGATCACGCCCAAGAGACCCTACTCGACAGCCGACGGGCGGACCTTCGAGACGCTGGAGAAGGCGATCGGCTACGTGGGCCAGTCTCGCCACAAGAAGACGCGCGAGTTCATCTACCGACGCTCGGGCCCACGCACGTCCGAGCCCTACTACGTGCTGGAGCCGGACGGCTCGCAGCACTACGTCGTCAGCTAGGCCGTCACGCGACCGGATCTCCGCCGTCTGGCGCGATGGCGTCCGGCAGCCCGATCGCGTCCGGATCGAGCCACGCCTTCATTGGTCGCCCGAGCGACTGCACGACCGGCCCGTGCTCGACGGTGATCTCGTTGTCCGCACGTCCGCCACCACCGTGGTCGCCGTTGTCCAACTCCCACTCGACGTGGTCGTCATTGGTCCCGCCGATTTCGTACCAACAGAGGGCACCTGGTTTGGGAGGACCATCCTTGGCGAGCGTACGCCACGCGCTGTAGTAGTCGCCCAGCGCTTCGAGCAGCTCGAATTCGAGCCCATTCTTGAGAGGCAGAGCGAGCCCGCTGTAGCCGCAACCAGCAGCGAAAAGGATACCTAGCGCCGAGGTGCAACAGTTGGTCTGCCATTCCACCACGCTCTCGTCGTCGACGCCGCGACCGACGAGAGCCGCGAGTTCTTCCCGTCGATTCGAAAGCGAGCAGTTGTTGAAAGAGCGGACGATGCGAACGATGCGCTGCGCGCCGGACTCGCCGACGACGGGCGGAAACTGCGGAGCCGGAAGCGCGCTCATGACATCACCAGCGGCACTCCTTGTTGCCACGGAGAATGCAGCTCGACTGACAGCCGGAGTGCTTCCACACCTCGTAGCTGATCTCCTTGGCACCGAGCGCCTTGAGCTGCTTCTCGGTGATCTCGTCCGGCACCCTGAAGCCTATCGACACGGCAACGCCGTTGTCGTGCCGCCTGTACCAGGCCGTCGACGCTCTGAACTCCCACGCACGCTTGGCCTTCTCGTCGAACGCGTAGAATTCGTGCGGCCTGGACACCGATCCGAAGGCGTTTCCACGCCGCGATCGAGACGGACGGCTTCGGCGGCTGCGGCGTTTCTTGTGGGCGGCCATGTCGAGGCCAGTGTCGCACCGTTTCGGCGCGGTTGGCTAGTGGACGAGCTGTGACACCTTCCGTACCCATGCGTGGCTCCAGATACGGCAATGCCGATGCGTTCGGTGTCGAGGAAGTGCCCGTCGCGGCGCGCGCGAAGGCACTGGCGTTCGCGATCGAACACTACTGGCGGCTACGCGATCAGAAGAAGACCCCCAAAGTCGCCTTTCAGAAGACCTGGCAGGCGACGCAACGAGCCAGCTACGGCATGGACTCGAAGTTCGGGTACTTCATCCGCTACGCGCACCAGATCGAAGAGATCGTCGCGGAAGCCCAGCGCGCCGTCGAAGGCGCTCGCCCTACTGCCAAGAGGCGATCGCCCAGAGCGTGAGCGCCGCAAGCGCCGCCACGAGGAGACCGGACAGGATGTGAGCCTTGAGGCTCACACTTCCGCTGCGGGCTTCGGAAGCACCGACGACCCATGGCCCTGGATGCCCTGCGCCTGTAGAACCGCAGGCGCGCCAGCCACGTTCTTCAGGGCCGTGTCGGTGAGATTTCCGTAGACTCCGTCGAGGCCCAGCTGACCCCAGCGTGCGTTGTTGTACGCGAGCTGGAAGTCGTACGTGGGGCGCCACATGCCTTGGCCCTGCCCGTGGGCGCGCGACCAGAAGACGGGCGCACCGGCCGCAACGGTCGAGCGGATCGCAGCAAGGAGCGTGTTCGCGGTCGCCTGAAGCTCATGGGGTGCTCCCGGATGCGCCGGCCCGACGGCCACGAGCGGCGGCGCGACGGACGCCGGAGCCGGCGTAGCGATCGGAGGATGCTGCGCCCGCTCGGCGGCCTGTCCAGCGGCGATTGCCTGCCAGTAGTACTGGATCATGCCGTGGACCGCGTCCCACGCGAACTCCTTCTCCGTACCCACGACCTTGGCGATCCCGCCACCATGCACGTCGTTGTTTCGCAGCCACGCGAGGTGCGTGAAGTACTGCGTGGCGTTCGGCTGACCGGCGTTGTCGATGGCCGGTGCAACCTGCGTGACCCCGAACTGTCCCGCGTTCTGAACCTTCGTGAGCGTGTCGGCCTGCTGCCACAGCGCCGTCATCGCGTTGAGCGCCTCGATGGCAGGGCCGAAGTGGGTTCCAGCCTGCCCAGTCGCGTAGCCGCTTGCAACGCCGCGGCGGCGCCACAGGACGAGCGCCAGAAGGCCAAGACCACCCAGGATCGGAATCGGCAGCATGCGCCAGACCTCACCGAGAGGCTACCAGGTCGCCTACGCCTGGCACACGAATTGTACGTGCCAGCGATGACCTAGACGAAACGCTGATCGTTGAAGGCGACGCCGATGAGCCGGTAAAGCGCCATGTGCTCGCGGCCGTTCACGGACTCCCCGCTCACAAGCGCGACGAAGGCTTCAGCGTGCTCTGGCCACCCCTCGGCGCGCAGGATGTCGCCGTGCTTGTCGAGCAGCGCCTGAAGCGACTCGGAATCGTAGACGTAGAGTGCGCCACACGGGAAGTGTCCACACCCTGGCTCCAGCATGAGCGTGCGCTTACCGGAGTTCTCGAAGTGCTGTGCCAGCGCCTCCACATCGTAGCCGTTGTCCTCGATCGTCTCCCAGTCGAGGTAGCCCATCGGCTTGTGCGGACCGACTTCGAAGAGATGCCACATCGCGGGCATGCAGACAGGCTTGCCGTAGCGCTGCTCGTTTTGCTCCAGCGTGAAAGCGAGCAGTCCGAGTCCAGCCGTGGCGACAGCGTAGAGGGCGAGCTGGCTCAAGCGCATGGCGCAACAAACTAGCATGTGGACGCCGATCGGGCGCTACCGAAGCTCGGCAGCGCCCGGCGGACGTGGGATCTGGACAGGCGACGGTCAGCCGCCGTCGATGCGGCACGTCCAGCCCGCCGCACGCACCTGCGCGACGGTCTTGGCCGCCGCCAGCTGCGCGAGGTTCGGCTGGACCTGATGGGGATCCACCTGGATCACCTTGCACGTCGTCTCGCAGTCCGCGAAGTGCCCCTCCGGGCACTGAGGGACGTTCGCAAGCACGTTTCCGCACGCCGCGGCGCACGTCGCCGAGGACGGGGCCGGGGCCGCAGAAGGCAGCGGTGCGGTCGAGGGTGCCGCTTCCGGGACGACGCCACCGTTCCCGGTGGATGGCGGACAGGCGACGCAAAGCGTCGCCGTCACGACCGCGAACATCGCGAATAGACGCATGATTACGCCGCCTTCTTGAGCTGCGCAGGCAGCGAGGGCACGGAGGTCGAGCCGCCCTGGCGGACCGTCCACGCGATGCAGTCGCTCATGGACTGGCCGAGTGCGCGCGCGGTGATGAGCACGACACCGTTCTGACCGTACTCGACGCCCCACGAGTTCGGGATCTCGTAGACGCGCTGCGAGAGCCCGTTGACCTCCATCGTCGTGTACGAGTCGCAGCTCACCCAGTGACCACCGCCCTCGGGATCGTTCATGTTGATGGAGTCGATTGGCGTCATGCCGGCCTTCCACTGCATGACGCTGCTGTCGACGAAGAGGCCCACGCCCACCGGTCGCTTCGTGATCGAGATGATGGTCGCCATGTTGTCGTCCGTTCCGCCCGTGCCCGGCTGACCGACCGGGATCTC
>Ga0307474_10001610_pt1 | contig 16300 bp, 15 predicted proteins | sample atmos_gasesECM1C_2_FD_203312 | JGI IMG/M metagenome (GOLD analysis project Ga0307474, IMG submission 203312) | Hardwood forest soil microbial communities from Morgan-Monroe State Forest, Indiana, United States - atmos_gasesECM1C_05 | ecosystem: Environmental > Terrestrial > Soil > Temperate... | reverse complement strand
TGATCGGAATGCCGACGCTGGCCTCTCTTCTTAAGGAGGCGGCATCAGTTCTCGGAACCCAATATCCACGTGAGCGAAACGATCGGAAGGATGCGTTACTAATCGCGTCGGGACATAGCCAGCGCGAACTAAAACAGATTTTCAAGAAGCAAGAGAATTTGTATCTGGCATTTGCGGAAGCGACGAAGGGTTTGCCGTTCGATTCGCTCGACAAGCAATTCTGGCAAGCCGCGAAAACCGAAAACGGCGGGTTTGAAGCTGCTGCGACACGCTATTCACAAGATCCATTCCTGATCAATTAGTGCGTCGTGTCGTCTCTGAGAGCCGGGCTTATTGAGGGGGCACGTGGCTCAGTTTGACCAGTGCGCCAAATGGCGCGATAATTATGCCAGGTGGCGAAGATGACTGTAGCGGAGATCGTGGAAGTTCTGGGCGGGAAAAAGACCTTTAAGCGGCCGGTCAAGAGCACGGACGATCTGGCGCGGCAGGTGCGGTCCGGGCTTCCGGCGTCGACCGTGACTTTGTTGGCGGCAACAATGGCGGTCGAGAGGGCGCAGGTGGCAAAGCGCCTGAACATTCCATCGCGGACGCTGAGCCGGCGGCTCAAGATGAAATCGCGACTGACGCACGATGAATCGGACAGGACTTTGCGCATGGCCAGAGTGGTGGCCCTAGCGAGGGAGGTTCTGGGATCGGATGAGAAGGCCTCGCATTGGATGAGCAATCCGAATCGTGCGCTGGGAGGCCGGAAGCCATTCGACGAGCTGGACACCGAACCGGGCGTGCGATCGGTGGAGCAAGTCTTGTACGCCATCGCTTATGGAATGTATAGCTAATGCAGGTCTGGAGGATTTTCCCTGGGCGATTCCGCGATTCGGCGTTTACAGGGGTGGGCGGACTCTACGCTGCGAGGCGGTGGAATCACCTGGGAACCGAGATGGTTTATACCTCGACGTCGCGGGCGCTAGCCGCGCTCGAATTCTTCGTCAATCTCCAGCCGAATGAGGCGCCGAACGATCTGCTGATGGCCGAAGCCACAGTTCCCGATGCGAGCATCGAAGCAATGAAGCTCGATGTTCTTCCGCGCAACTGGCGGGGATTGGACAACCAGCGCTGCCGCGATCTGGGTTCCGAGTGGGCTGAAAGTCTGCGGTCGGTGGCGTTCCAGGTTCCGTCGGCCGTCGTGGACGGAGATTGGAATGTGCTATTGAATCCCAAGCATCCGCAGTTTGGCAAGGTCAAAATTGGCGTAGCGAAGCCGTTTCGATTTGACGAACGGATGTTTCGATAGTGGGGCCAGGATAGTGGCCGGGACTTAGTTCACGCGCCAAACCGCGCCATACCTCGCAGCTTGGCCTTCGCCGCTTCTTCTTCGCGATTGCGTGGCGGCGCCTGCGTCTCGAGCCGGCTAAGTAGCCTCGTCGATGCTGCTGCGATCTCATCGACCGCCTCATTAAACGCCGCTTCGTTCGCCTTCGACGGCTTGTTGAAGCCACTTACTTTGCGGACGTACTGCAGTGACGAGGCACGGGTCTCCTCATCTGTGACAGGAGGGTCGAAGTTGAAGAGCATTTTGATGTTGCGGCACATACGCTTCTATCCGGGATACGCGCCGGTGATGTAGCCCTCGAGGGCCTGGATGGCGTGTTCCTGACCGGAGATGACCCACTTCACAAGGTCACCAATCGAAACGATGCCGACGACGGTATCGCCCTCCAGCACCGGCAGGTGGCGGATGCGATGGTCGGTCATGACAGTCATGCACTCGTCGACGGTGTGGAGCGGAGTGACGGAGCGGACGGGGCTGGTCATGATTTCGCGGACTTCAGTCTCGCGCGAGTGGTGGCCGAGAAGAATGCCTTTACGCGCATAGTCACGCTCGGAGAGGATGCCGAGCAGACGCGGGCCGGACATGACCATGAGCGCGCCGATATCGTATTTGGACATGAGCGCGAGAGCTTCGTGCACCGATTGCTCGGGGGCAATGGAGAGGACTTTGATTGCGCCTTTGTGTTTGAGGATCGCTCCAATTGTGTCAGTGATGCGCATCGGGACCTCCTTGGGAAATTAGCAATCGTGCAGCGAGAGCTGCGTAGATTCGCGGCGGCGAATCCGGACATTCCCGCCGGGGAGAGCAGTATACCCCGGCTTGTACACAAATGTCGTTCCGATCCTTCCACAGTTCGTAAATTGATGACAAACGCATGGACGGGTTTGGGATCGGGCCGGGGAGGGGCCGGTCAGGCAGGTCGATTCTTGGCATGCGGATTCTGGGCGGGGGCATTCTAGGCTGGCGGATTCGCTGCGGCCGGACTCTAGGCAGCCGCACGAAGGCGGCGGAGGCGATAGACGATGGTGAGCAGGGTAACCGTTCCGCATGTTAGAAAACTGGCGCCGAGACCGACGATAAGAGAGTTGTCGTGCTCGTAGACCCCATGGACGACACCGATGACCTGTAGGATGCAGAATCCGCCGAAGGTGACGAGCGAAACGCCCTCGTCGCTTTTCTTGCGCCAGATGGCTAGCGCCTGCGGCACGAAAAGGCATGCATTGCCCAGCAGGGCGAGCCCGAAGATATAGGTAACGATTTCCCTCATTGCCGCTTCCTCATTTCCGATCCGATATTCCCAATCGGGCGTTCGCGATCAACTTCTCCGCCCGGGGGACGCGCTTTTCGATGATCTCATTCGGGAGCGGGGAAGCCGTGGAGCGAGGAAGATCGCCAGTGGTTCAGCAACTCAGCGGGGCGGAGTGGGTCGTGGCCCCCAGAGCGCCCAAACGCCAAGCGCGGCGTTGATCACAATTCCGCTTAACATGGCTGCGAACGACCAGGAAGGGACGGCGTATACGACCGCAAATTGGATGACTAAAACGAAGATGATTCCCGAGATAGCCAATTTCAATCTTGTTTTGCGGTTCAAACCTTGCCTCTTAGTGCTTCATGTGGGCCAATCAGTTCGCAGCACGGCAATTCAAACTTACCCAATACCTTGACCTTCGGCTGAGCCGCTTCTATTGCTCGATTCTGCGCGGGCGGCCGAGGAAGCGCGCACCGAGCGCGCCGCCGGCGACGGAAAAGGCGAGAAGGATGATGGCAAGAAAACCGATGCTGGAGAGGACGAAGCCGGCATGTCCTTCAGGCGAGAACATGATGGCCTTATTCAACGCGATCTGCTGGGCACTAAAACCCATGGACGCCCAATATTGAGTGGCAAGGTTCATCTGGCTCAGCCAGTCGGCGTCGAGTGCGGGGCCGCGATGCAGCCAGAAGCGCATGGCGTAAAGCGAAATTGCGGTGGTTAAGGCCGCGGCCCAACTGCCAAGAATGCCGGTGACGAGGCCGATGCGCGCGCCGGCTCCAATGGTGATCCAGGCGGGGCGCCGGCTGCGCATGTAAAGAGCTACAACCCAGGCGCCGGCACCGGCCATCAACGGCAATGCGAGTATGCCCGCCGGGGAGTACATGGAGCAAAGGGCGCCGACCGGAATGGCCAGCGAGAAAGCCAGGCGCAAGGCGGGTTTCCAATCGACTGTAGCCGCGTCGCGGATTGGCTCACCTGCGCGTTCAGGCACGCCGGGCGCAGCTGATCCGTCCGCCGTGTAGACGAGCTGGGGCAGACCGCAGAAGGGGCAGAAACAATCCTCGGGCTGCACGGTCTGGTGGCAGCGGCTGCAGGTCACTTCCATACAGTTAAAAGCCTATCGTATTGGGGCGACGGGGCAGTTTTTCTCATTTTCCGCCACGGCGAACCGCTCGTCGCTCGCGTACATTTCGTACGCGTCGTTTTTCATTCCTGGAACTCAGAAAAAAATTGCTCCCGTCGTGGGACAGGCGGTCGTCCCGCTGTCAGTTTGCGAACGTCGAAAGACCCTACGAGGTGGGATTTGCGAGGCCGAGCTTTTTGGCGACGATGGCTTCGGCTGCGGTGAGCGCCTGATCGAGCGTCATGTTTGTGGAGTCGAGGATGACGGCGTCGGGCGCGGCCTTGAGCGGCGAGTCTTTGCGATTGCGGTCGCGCTCGTCGCGGGCGCGGAGATCTCGGAGAATTTCTTCTCTCCCCAGCGACGAAGACCTGTCACTGCGGGCTCCGGTTTCAGGCGGCGGCGCGGGCGTGGTGCTCGTTTGGCCGATCTGCTCGTAACGGCGCTGGCCACGCACTTCCGGCGCAGCATCGAGAAAGATTTTTACATCGGCGTGCGGAAAGACGACGGTGCCGATGTCGCGGCCTTCCATGACGACTCCGCCGCGAGCACCGATCTGCTGCTGCAGGCGGACCAGCCAGGCGCGCACTGCCGGAAAGACGCTCACGCGCGATGCAGCTTCAGTGACAAGTGGGTTGCGGATCTGGCCGGTCACGTCTTCGCCATCGAGCAGGACGAGATTTTCTTCTTCGCCGGGATCGAGACGGATTTCGGTTTCGTGGGTGAGCTCTCCAAGAGCTTTAGCGTCGTCTAAAGCGACCGCCGCGCGCAGAGCCTTTAGAGCGAAGGCCCGGTACATAGCGCCGGTTTCAAGATTGAGCAGGCCGAAGTGGCGCGCGAGGTGGCGCGCGATGGTGCTTTTTCCCGCTCCGGCAGGGCCGTCGATGGCGACAATGATCTTCCGAACGCTGTCAGGAGCAGCGGTGAGCGTCTCTTCCGCTGTCATCTACTACTCTTGCTCATCGAGTTTCGCTCACCTGGATTTCGCTTACCTGATTTTTGCTTACCTGGACTTCTTCGCTCGCCGATTGGACGAAGCGGTAAAGCCGTAGCGCGACCGGTTTCCTGCTTTTGCTGAAGCCGATAGTGCGGGCTTGCGGCTGCTGCGTGCGTCGGGACGCGAATTGGAACGCGCGCCAGGGCGCGCACCGGTACGCGAAACGGGCCGAGCGCTCTTGCGAGAAGCATCGGCTCGGGAAGAAACGGGGCGCCTTGCGGCCGGCTTCGAGGCAGTTTTTCCATTCGCGGAGTGGCCGTTGCGCAGAGTTCTGGAGGCGGATGGCTTGGCCTTGTGCAGACCATTTGATCCGTTGCCGGTGCGAGAGTGGCCGTTCGAACTGAAGCGTGCGCCGTTGGAGGTGCTTTTGCCTGCGTGAGGCGCGAGACGCTTGCTGTGGCCGTTCCCGTTGCCATTTCCGTTTTTTGAGGCAGTCTTCGCCCAGCGCGAACCCTGCGCGTGACGAGAGCTGCCAGTGGCGCGCGGTGCCGCACTGCGCGCGTCGCGGATTGAACGGCGAGCAACGCGGCCGACGGCGGACTTCTGCACCGGTTTGCGATCGCGGGCGCGAGCGGGCTGATGGCTGAAGCGGGGACGAGCGGCCTGCGCCTTTTCAATATGCGCGGTCGGCGCCTTTTCGATATGCGGCGCTGGCGTCTTTTCGGCGGCCAGCGGCGGGCGCTCGATTACCGGCTCGGCGGCCCTCTGAGGTGGAACGGGCGCTGAGAAAAACTGCGGTGAAGTCTTGGGCGCGACCGAGAAGCGAGCCGATTCCTCGTGCTCATAGGAGCGCAGGAAGTAGGACGAAGCCGGCATGGAGGAACTGGCATAAATCGTCGGAGCCGCTGCAAACTCGGGCAGCGTTCCGGCGACGTAAAAATGCGGAGCGTGGCCCAGGGCGAGTGAGTGAACCTGGCGTGTAGCAACCAGCCCGCGAAGAACTTCACGCACCTTGCTGCGCGCGGTCAGCGGCGCAAGGAACATCTCGACCTCTTCCATGCTGGCGGCAATGACCGCCTGCAAGTAGATGGAGGCGAGCACGGAGATGGCGGTGACCTGCGATGTCGACGCGCCCTCAGCAATGGCCTTTTGATATCGGACGCGCAGAAGCTGCCATTGCGGCGATTTGCCGGGAGCGGAGACGACAGGAATGATGCGCAGTTGCTGCCAAAGCTCGGTGATGGCGCGCAGAACCGCGGACTCAGAGACTTCGCGGCCGAGCGAATGGCGTAATTGAGTAATCGTCTGATCGCCGGTTTCAAGTTGCTTGTAGGCTTGCACAGCGAGCTGCGAAACCTGGCGCGATCCGGTCAACTGTGGGATTCGCCGCCAGTCGCGGTCACCGCGAAGAGCGTAGACGTAGGGCAGAACCCATGCCGCGACTACAAAATCGGGCTCATCGCCGGGCTGGCCAAGCAGGTTAAGCCGGACTGCCACATTTTCAGATTCCAGGCGAACCAGCAGGTCTTCAGCATAAGAGACCAACTTGGCTGAGGGAGAAGATGTTTGCTCGCCGGCTACGGCTTCAACAAAAGTAGGGGCTGTGAATGAGGCAAACTGCCGCTTTGGTAGGAAAAGACACAATCCCGTTTCTTCTAACCAAGTGCGGGCCTCATCCATCGTCAACTGCCCGCGTCCATTCAGGCGCATCCTTTCGGAGCGCGATGCTTCCAACTGTTCCGCTGTCAAAGAAAACCTCGCTTCCGGGTTGAGCGATCACGGCCAGAATCCCGCGCTCCTGAGAGCGCGTCCGGCCACCTTCCAGACGTCCGATGGGTCTCTAAATGAACCCTAAATTCGGTGGAAGGCCCGCAGGATCTCCTTCCAAGAATACAGCAAAGCTATAGGACGTCCATGCGGGCAACTGGTAGGGTGACTGGTCTTTCCAAGCTCTAACAATAACCATTCTATACGTTTTGTATCAAGAGCGGTATTGACCTTGATGGCCGAATGGCAGGCAATGGAGGCCGCGATGCGCGAACGGAGCCTGGTAAGTTCCTCATTATGCGAGGTTTCTCCGGAATCTGCAGTCGATTGATCGATCACTTCGGCGAGCGTTCTTTCGAGCTCAGCGCCTTCCAGGCCTACGGGCGCTGCTTTCACCGCAAGTATTTGAGGGCCAAAGGGTTCCACCTCAAAACCGTTGACTTCAAGCTCTTCGGCGATTCGAGCGAAGACTACCATCTGTTCGGGCTTTAATTCCACAAGCAGGGGCATGAGAAGGCGCTGGCGCTGCACGCGTTCCACCTGACGGTCGCGCAGGATCTTTTCAAAAAGCACCCGTTCATGTGCAACGTGCTGGTCGATGATCCATAGGCCATCTTCGCCGGAAGCCAGAATGAAGGAATCGCGCAACTGCCCAATGGGTTTAAGCGAGCCAAGCCGATTGAGGGAGTTGGCGGCCTGCTCGGTCTCGATGAGCGCTGTGGCGGCGGCTGTAGCTGCAGCTGGATTGCTGCCGTAAGCTGCTGTGCCGTTGGGGTTTGGGCTGCAATCGCCGGCGTCGGCCCCTGTCTCGAGAAGGGCGCTGGCGGCATCACTCCAAGCTTGCGCGTCGAGGTTCCGCGAGTCGGGGTTGCGCGGGTCCAGACTCTGGCCATCGAAACTCTGGGCTCCGAAGGGTAGCGCGCCGGGGACGGCTGCGGGGATGCGCGGGGTCAGATGAAAAGCCTCGGCATCGGTGATGGCGGCTGGGTCAGAGTCCGGAACACCGGGGTCGGGAGCGCCCGGCAGCGGCGAGGCTGCGGGAGGCATCAGCGAAGGGCTTGCCGAGGGCTGCGAGTCGAGTGCAGCGAGGAATCCGGCAGCCGGGCGCGCTTTGATGAGCGCCGTTCGCAGGCTGTCGCGGACAAAGTCGTGAATGTGGCCGGCCTGGCGAAAGCGGACTTCGGTCTTGGCTGGGTGGACGTTTACGTCCACTTCTTCAGGCGGCATTTCGAGAAACAACAGAACGACGGGGAAGCTGGTGGGAGGAATTACGTTGCGATAAGCCTCGGTGATGGCGTGAAGCAGAAGGCGATCGCGAATGAGGCGCTTGTTGATGAAGATGTAAATGGAATTGCGGTTCAGCTTTTGCAACTCCGGCTTGGAGTAGAAACCGGTGAGACGCAGCGAACCGGGCTGGCGCGGCGGGTCCTCCGGACTCTTTCTCCACGGAGGAGGTTCCGGCAAGCCTGAGCGCTCTAATTGAGTTTCAGCAGCGACGGGAAGCAGTTGGCTGAGCGTCTCCTTGCCGAAGACCTGAAAGATGCGCTCTGCGGTGCGGGCGACGGGAGGAGCGGAGAGAATGCTGTGGCTGGCGGAGAGAAGATCGAATTGCTTCTCAGGATGGGCCAGCGCGTAGTGCGTGACGAGCGCGGTGACGTGGGCCAGTTCAGTGGATTCGGCGCGTAGAAATTTGCGCCGCGCAGGCGTGTTGAAGAAGAGATCGGCGACGGCGATCGTCGTCCCGCGAGGCAAGGCTGCGTCTTCTACGCGATGGATTTTGCCGCCTGCGACTTCGAGATGCGTGCCGGCTGCTTCATCCCCAGTGGCCGTTTCAAGCGTGACGCGCGCGACCGATGCGATGGACGGAAGCGCCTCACCGCGAAAGCCGAGCGTGGCGATGGAGAGCAGATCGTCGGCGGTGCGGAGCTTTGAAGTGGCGTGGCGCTCGAAGGCCAGCAGAGCGTCGTCGCGATTCATCCCTTGGCCGTCGTCAGAAACGCGAATCAGCTTTCGCCCGCCGCCCTCAACCTCGACGCGAATGCGCATGGCGCCCGCGTCGAGCGCGTTCTCAAGCAACTCCTTGACTACGGACGCAGGCCGATCGACCACCTCGCCGGCGGCGATTTGATTGGCAACCTGATCGGGAAGGATGCGGATCTGGCCCATAAGAACTCAGGGTAATTGATGGACCAGATCAGATCCGGTGTGAGGACTCCGTGAATTGCGCGCAGATTCCTAATTTGCCGCGGGCGCGCCAGGCTTTGCCGGTTTGGTTGCCGCGGCCGTCTTGACCTTAGTGCGCGAAGATGCAGGTGAAGAATCCGATGGCGGCACCGGACCCTCCAGCATGGACGCCTTGCGAATGACCGCCTCGGGAGCGGTGGTGGTGAACCCGGGATTGTTGGTCAACTGGGCGTCATACCACTGCGGAGGCAGATACCACCGTCCGTCGCCGGCTGCGGTCAGGTAGTCGTAGATCAGCGGCATGTCGGCCGGCAGTCCACCGTGATCGCGTTCGGACAGGACAACATAAGATTTCAGTTCGCTTGAAATCTGATCGTGGTTGGAGGGATCCTCCGCCTCCATCAGGTCGACGGCATATTCCAGGTGCGCTGAAGGGATCGCGCCCCGTTCCGCATCGAGACGCAATGCAGTGGTGAGATGGTTGAGAGCGTCCTGCCGTTCTTCGGGAGTGCGCGCCGTGAGGCGTTCGAGCTTGGCGAGATAGAAGTTCGCGTAAGGATCGTCGGGCCGATCAGAGACGGCGCCCTCAAGATTCCGCTTGGCCACGGCAAATAGATCGTAGTCCATGGCGAGAATGCCGTTGTCGCGTTTGACGGAGGAGATCATGGGCCCGAAATCGGGACTGTTGGGATTGAAGCCCTTGCCCTTGGTCCGCAATTCAATCTCCGCCTTCAACTGTCCGTTGAAGAGCGTGTCGAGATGCGCTTGCCGCTCCTTGATACGCGGCGCGCTGCCCATGAAACCGAGGCCCATGCGCGAGTCGGCGGTTACGACTTGATTGAGCGAAGCGAAGAGACGATTGACTTCGCGCGGGTCGTAGCCTTGCTCGACCATCAAATTCAATGCCATATCGTCGGCATCGTCTTCTTCTTTCGAGGCCCAGAGAACCGGCTCGATCTGCGGATGAATAAAGTAGTGGCCGACTTCCATTCCGGTGGCCAGGCCCGCAGTGCCGCCGAGCAATCCACCGAGGCGCAGCGGAATCATCGCGCCGCCCAAACCGGCTCCCATGACCATTGAGCCGACGTCGGTGATCATCTTTTCCTTGTCGGCTTTTTCTTTCGCCAGCTCTTCGGCAACATGCTTGTCTCGAATGCGCAGGTAAGCCTGCCTTAGCTCGACGTGGGCAATTTCGTGTGCCAGCACGTAGGCTACTTCAGACTCGCTGCTCAGCATGGAAACCAAACCCGTGGAAAGGTAGATGGTTCCCGTTGAGAGGGTGAGAGCCTTGGGGATGGGATCGTACAGGACGCGGAAGGTGTAAACGTTGGCTGAGTTCTTGGGAACGAGCCGCTGCCCGATGTGGTTGACGTAGCTCTGCACCACGGGGTTGGCGTAGAGCCGCTGGCGGTCAAATGAGTCGCCGGAAGCGGCATCCTGAGACAAGCCCATATTCTCGGTGAGGTTAATGCCGTAGGCGAGCTGCATATCGTTTCTGCGCAGCGTGTCCCATTCCTGTTGAATGGCGTCCTGGATCTCGGGCATCTGTTCGATGTGAGCGATCTTGTCTTTGTCGACGTTGCTGATGTCGTTCGGGTCGGTCTGCTTCTTCCCTTTCCCCGATAGCGCGTTAGTGATTTGGGACACCTGGGCTGGCGAAGGTGCCGCTGTGACTCCCAGGAAGAGCAGAGCACAAAAGGCGATGGCGAGAAGTCTTTTCATAAGACTCTCCTTTTAAGTTGCGGCGCCATGAGGACGCAGCTGACCGTTGATGGCTTGGGGGGAAGGCCCGGTGATTCCGAGTATAGGCCTGAGTTCAGCGCAGAGTCAACGCAATGGCCGGGGCGGAAATCGCCGCAATTGGAGCGGGGATTTCGAAATCCGGAAAGCGGAATGGATGACCGCACAGGCTTGGCGGAAAGCGGCGCGTTGCGGGCGATGGATACCACATGCAGAGACGCCAGCCCGAATTGTGACCCAACGCACATAATGCAAACGGGAGACCCGCGACAATGGGTGAGTAAGGCTAGGCAAATTGTTGATTCGCCCAGCCGGGAGAAGCAATTCATGGACGACCTTGCCACCCTGGCGGAAGCCGTTGCCGTTGACCCGCTGGTCGGACACCCGCCGGACTATCACGTCTTTCACAAATTCATTGAGCGCTGCAAGGAACTTCCGGCGATCACAACCGCGGTGGTGTGGCCGCTGACTGAGGTGGCACTGAGCGGCGCACTGGAAGCTGCGGCTGCCGGACTTATTGAGCCCACGCTCATTGGACCCGAAGCGGCCATGAAGGCGCTGGCGGCAAAGATCGGCGTGGACATCAGCGCGTTTCCTATCGTGGCAGTCGAAACTGAAGCTCATGCCGCGGAAGCTGCCGTGGCAATGTGCCGCACAGGCAATGCGCTGGCACTGATGAAAGGCAGCCTTCACACTGACGAGCTGCTGAAGCCGCTCATGCAGCGCGACACGGGCCTGCGGACGACGCGGCGCATTTCGCATGTGTTCATCATGGATACGCCGGCTTACGCGCGCACGCTGCTCATCACCGATGCGGCGATCAACATAACGCCCGACCTCGAAGACAAAGTTCACATTGTGCAGAACGCGATCGACCTGGCACATGCGCTGGGCATTCCCGAGCCCAAGGTGGCGCTGCTTTCCGCGGTGGAGACGGTGAACCCGAAGATCCAGTCCACGCTGGATGCGGCGGCGCTGTGCAAGATGGCGGATCGCGGCCAGATCACTGGAGGCATTCTCGATGGACCGCTGGCGTTTGACACGGCGGTAAGCCAGAAGGCGGCGCAGATCAAGAAGCTGGTTTCGCCGGTGACGGGCCAGGCCGACATTCTGGTGGTGCCCGATCTTGAGAGCGGCAACATGCTGGCCAAACAACTTGAGTATCTCGGCGGAGCGCAACTTGCCGGCATCGTGCTGGGCGCGCGAGTGCCGACGATTCTGACGAGCCGTGCGGATTCGGCGGAGACGCGGCTTGTGAGCTGCGCGGTCGCATTGTTGCTGCACTATGGGGCGCACCCGGCGGTGAAGGTGTAGGGATTCGCTCGAAAAGAGCGATAAGCCCAATCGGGCGACCTTGAATCGGCGCGTGCCCGCTTTGCGTCTGTGAAATTCTCCACAATTTTTCATCTTCGGCCCGTCGCTTCCGCTGAATCTGCGGTTTATTCTTGGCATCAGAGCGAGTACGCGAGACACGAAGCGGATCCGCATCAGCCTTTCCCTTCATCGGGTCCCACCCCGGGCTCATCCCACGCCAGGCTCGCGCAAAGGAGATCAGATGCCAACCCAAGCAACGCACTCAAATAAGGCGGCCAAGACAAGCAATCCGGACGATTTCACGCCTGAGCAGGTGAAGGAATTGTCGGACGCGCTCAATCCTCTGCTGGCCGACGTTTTTGTCCTCTACATCAAGACGAAGAACTTCCACTGGCACATGAGCGGTCCGCATTTTCGCGATTATCATCTTCTGCTCGACGAGCAGGCCGATCAGATCTTCGCCATCTCCGATGCGATTGCCGAGCGGGTTCGCAAGATTGGCGGGCAGACGATTCGCTCCATCGGACAGATTGCGCGGTTGCAGCGGATTAAGGACAACGACTACGAGTTTGTTCCGGCGCACGGCATGCTGGAGGAACTACAGTCCGATAATCGAGCGCTGGTGAAGAGCCTCCGCGAGGCGCACGAGGTTGCGTCTGACGCCAACGACTACGCGACGACGAGTTTGATCGAAGTTTGGATCGACGAAGCCGAGCGGCGCGCGTGGTTCCTGTTTGAAGCGACTCGCTGACTGCCGGACAACAACTTCGGGACATCAACTGCGGGACGATAACCACCGTTTGCGGAGACCTGAGCCGCTGGCGTAAGGTGGGCGCATTGGGCACGCCTTTTTGGGGTCCGATTTAGCTGGAGGACCTTCACGCCAATGGACGCCGTCACCACATCTCCGATTGTTGCCGCCGCGGGCGGAAGCTTCCTGATCGAATCGCGAACGCCGGATGAGATTTTTACTCCCGAAGATCTGAGCGAGGAGCAGCGGCAGATTGCGGCGACGGCGGAGCGGTTCGCGCGCGAGGAGATTTTGCCGCGCGTGGCGGCAATCGAGGCGAAAGAGCCGGGCTCGATGGCAGCGGTGCTGCGCAAAGCTGCCGAGCTGGGATTCACTGCAGTCGATGTTCCCGAGGAGTACGGCGGTCTGGGGATGGACAAGGTGAGCTCTACGCTCATCGTCGACCACATTTCAGTGCTGGCCAGTTTTTCGACTGCGTTCGGCGCGCACGCAGGCATCGCCACGCTGCCGCTGGTGTGGTACGGAACACCAGAGCAGAAACAACGGTACCTGCCGAAGCTCGCCAGCTGTGAATGGATTGGCGCGTATGGATTATCCGAGGCCAGTTCAGGTTCAGACGCCATGAACATCCGCACGCGCGCGACGCTCACGCCGGATGGCGCGCACTACATTCTGACAGGCGAGAAGCAGTGGATCACCAACGGTGGCATCGCGGATTTATATACGGTCTTCGCAAAAATAGATGGGGACAAGTTTTCGGCATTTTTACTGGAACGAGATACGCCGGGCCTCATTGTGGGCTTGGAGGAACACAAGCTGGGAATTCATGGCTCGTCGACGTGTCCGCTTGTGCTGCAGGATTGCAAAATTCCGGCGGACAATCTTCTTGGCGAGGCAGGCAAAGGCCACCATATCGCGTTCAATGTGCTGAACGTTGGCCGCTTCAAGCTGGCGGTGGCGTGCATTGGCGGGGCGCGGCATGCGCTGGCCCAGATGATCCATTACGCGAAAGAGCGCCGCGCATTCGGCAAACCGATCGCGGAGTTCGGACTGATCCAGCGCAAAATTTCTTCTTCTTCTGCGCAGCTGTATGCGGCGGAAAGCATGGCCTATCGTTTGGCCGGCCTGATGGACGCAAAGCTCGGCACGGCGCACGCGGAGCCGAGTGTGGACGTTCCAAGCCTTCTCGATATTCCAATGAGCATCGGCGAGTACGCCGTCGAGTGCTCCATCCTGAAGGTCTACGGCTCGGAGATGCTGACGCTGGTGGCGGATGAGCTGATCGCGACAATGGGCGGGTATGGGTACGTCGAGGAGTATCCGGCGGAGCGCACGTACCGCGACGCGCGGATTAACCGCATCTTCGAGGGAACGAATGAGATTAACCGGCTGATCATCACGGGTTGGATGATGAAGCGCGCGACGAGCGGGAAGCTGCCGCTGCTTGGCGCGATCAAGCGCGTGATGGACGAGGTGATGGAGGCGCCAGTGTTCGGCGGCGCTCGCGATGGTGGCGAGCTGTTGGCTCACGAGGCGACGGTTCTGGCCGCGGTGAAGAAGATGACGCTGTTCGCAGCGGGCGTGGCCAGCCAGAGATTTATGACGGCGCTCGAAGAGCAGCAGGAGATTATGGCTGACCTGGCGGACTTGATCAGCCAGGTTTTCGCGCTGGAGTCGGCGCTGGTGCGTGCGCAGAAAATTGCACATGCGGGACGCAGCTCGGCTGAAGTTGCAGCGGCGATGACGGGATTGCTGGCGGATGAATCGATGGCGCTGGCCGAGCGCGCTGCGCGGCGAGTGCTGGCTGCGAGCGGCGAAGGCGACGCGCTCGAAACGCAGTTGGCGATTCTGCGGCGGCTGGCGCGGGTTGTGCCGGCCGATGTGTTTGCGCTGAGCCGCACTGTAGCGCGCCAGTGCATCGAACTGGAACGCTATCCTGTTTAGAGAAAGCGTCCGGTTCTTATGCAGCATGGGCCAAGCGATGTAACAACAATTCGCAACCTGCTTGCCGATGCTGAAGGCTCGCTGGTTCAGGGACCGCACGCGGAGCGCGCGCGCCGCGATGCGGAGACGCTGCTGCTTCGCGTAATCCGGGAAGATGAGCCGGACGTCAACCTGGCGTGGCTGATTGCGCACGGATACGAAACCCTGCCTGCGCGCGCGACCTCAACTTTTCGCGCATGGGTCGAACGCCGGCGCGCCGGCGAGCCAATCCAATACATTACGGGCGAAGCGGAGTTCTACGGACTGACTTTCAGGGTGAATAGCGCGGTGCTGATTCCACGGCCCGAAACGGAGCACCTGGTGGAAAAGGTGATCGAGATTGCAGGCGGGCTCGAGAATCATCGCATCGCCAAGCATCGCATCGCCGATGTGGGAACAGGGTCAGGAGCGATAGCCGTGGCGCTGGCCAGCAAGCTGCCTGCAGCGCGCATACACGCAACGGAAATCTCCGCGGCGGCGCTGGCAGTTGCGCGAAGGAACGCGGAACAGAACGGCGTGGCTAATCGCATCACCTTCCACGAAGGTGGCCTGCTTGCGCCCGTTGCGGGCAAGCTGTTCGATTTCGTCGTCTCGAATCCGCCCTACGTGCCCGAGCGCGATCGAAGTTCGCTTTCGATAGAGGTGCGCGATTATGAGCCGACGAACGCGCTGTTTGCCGGCGTCTATGGTCTGGACGTTTATCGCCGGCTGATTCCCGCGGCATTCAACGCGCTCTTTCACGAACGCTATCTGGTGCTCGAGATTGGATTCGGTCAGCAGGAGGCGGTCGGTGAGCTGCTGGCGGACGCACGATTCGAGAACATCGAATTCACGAAGGATTTGCAGGGGATTTCCCGAGTGGCCGTGGCTCGACGTCCGTAAATCAGGCCGTGACTGGAATTCAGGAAGCGTAACTCAGGAAGCGCGGCCAGTTTTGTTCAGCTCCTTGTAGAAGCCGAGATCTTTGGCAAGCAGGTTTTTGACGATGTATACGATCTGGCCGTAGTGCATGCCGAAGTGCACGACGACATGGTAGACGGCGTCGAGACCGCGCGTGTGGTAGCCCTGAATCTCCATGGGAGCCAGTAGCTCGTCTTCAGTGAGGCGCCCGAGGACCTGGCCAGCTTCCTCAAGCGTGGCGCCCAACCGGGCGAGCAAGTCGGCGGCCGAGATTCCGCCTTGAGCGGCGAACTCAGCCGGACGATCGCGCGTGTCGTCTTTCCTGTTGAAGGATGCGATCAGCCATTGGCGTACATTCCCCTCGAGGTGGAGCAACAGGTTGCCGATGCTGTTCGACGCATCATTCGGGCGCCACCATACTTGCTCCTCGGTCAACGGGGTCACGCATTCCTTCATGCGCGACCAGGTTAATCCGAGAAGTTCGGTCCGCGAGGACTCGAGAAACAGCCGCAGGAGTTGTTTATCGTTTGTGCTCATTTGAAGAGCCCTCCATTGCGCCGAACTGTCTAGATCAGCTCGTAGCCGGCGAACCAATAGCCGATCTCGAATGCGGCCGTGTCCGGCGCATCGGAGCCGTGGATGGCGTTCTCACCGAGAGAGCGCGCAAATTTCTTGCGGATGGTTCCCTCTTCGGCGTTGGCGGGATTGGTGGCGCCCATTAGCTTGCGCAGATCGGCAATCGCGTTGTCTTTCTCCAGAACCATGAGGAACAGCGGGCCCGAGGCCATGAAGTCCGTGAGGTCCGCAAAAAAGGGCTTGGAGCTGTGAACCGCGTAGAAGCCCTCGGCCTCGCGTTTGGTGATGGATTCCTTGCGGATGGCAACGATTCGGAAGCCGGCCTTGTCAATTTCATTGAGTATGGCGCTGGCATGTCCGTCGGCTACTGCGTCTGGTTTAATGATGCTAAATGTTCGCTCGGGCACTCTTGGGGTCACTCCTTCGCGCGGAAATCTTTCTGTATT
>Ga0307474_10001609_pt1 | contig 16301 bp, 18 predicted proteins | sample atmos_gasesECM1C_2_FD_203312 | JGI IMG/M metagenome (GOLD analysis project Ga0307474, IMG submission 203312) | Hardwood forest soil microbial communities from Morgan-Monroe State Forest, Indiana, United States - atmos_gasesECM1C_05 | ecosystem: Environmental > Terrestrial > Soil > Temperate... | reverse complement strand
TTTGGTTGCGGGGGGTGGATTTGAACCACCGACCTTTGGGTTATGAGCCCAACGAGCTACCAGACTGCTCCACCCCGCAGTTCGATCATAAACAATGACTCCGACATCGTCAAACTTACCCACGGAACCGCCAGCATTTGTGAACCCGTCGCGTGAGTTTAGAGACCGCCCGACTGGACATCCACTGCACGGTTCTAGCGTCGGGCCAATCTTGCGGATGGACTCGCATCCGATTGGTGATTATTGGCATCGAACCAACGTCGAGTTTTAGGGAACTAAAGAATCTGAAATTGCGAATAGCAAGGAGAACATATCTATGGCCAAGAAAGATCCGAACGCCAAGGCCCCGGCGAGCGAGCGGGGGACGGTGAGCGCGCAGCCTCGATTTCATCAGCATGCTGGCGAAATTCAAACGTATGGCTCCGTGTCGCACATGTTACCTCTCGAACTGGAAGAGCCTGTCCGGCTCGAGATGACCGAGCAGCTCAACCTCATGCTCGCCGACACCATGACCTTGCGCGATCTCTACAAGAAATCGCATTGGCAGGTTGCCGGGCCGACTTTTTATCAACTCCATCTCCTGTTCGATAAGCATTATGGGGAGCAATCGGAACTGGTGGATGCCATCGCGGAACGCATACAACTCCTCGGCGGAATCTCAATCGCGATGGCTGCTGACGTCGCCGAAACGACTCGCATTGAGCGTCCACCGAAGGGTAGGGAAGAGGTGCCAGTGCAGATTTCCAGGCTGCTCGATGCGCACCAGATCATCATCGGACACTGCCGCAAGTTGGCAAAACGTGCCGATGACCTGGAGGACGCTGGCACCAACGATCTGGTGGTTAGCGACGTCCTACGTACCAATGAATTGCAAGTCTGGTTCATCAGCGAGCATCTGGTGGATATGCCTCTCGTCCGGGCGGAGGAGCCGCGCCTGCGCAATGCCGGCTAACACGGTCTCTGACAAACAGTCGCAGATTAAATGAGCAGGCCCGGCACGGGGCCTGCTCTCTTCGTTTTTGAGTTGTTGTCTAGCGTGCTTGGGATCGTCTGGTCCCTGAGCCGGAAACTGCTGTCGGGTCCCCACGCAGGCTAAATACAATTTAGGATGGAATCTTTACGCGGCAAAATTCCAACTATGCCAACTTCCATCGAACACATCCTATCGAGCTACAATGATTGTGCCCCACTCTCGCAGGCCTCGACGATTCCGGCAGCTTGGTATACAGATCCCCGTATCGCGGAACTCGAGCGCCTGAGCGTATTCAGCAAGACCTGGCAATTGGTCGCGCGAACTGATCAGGTGCACGCGCCGGGGCATTTCGTCGCTACCACCGTCGCTAGTGAACCGATCGTGGTGGTCCGTAGCAACGATGGCGTTCTCCGGGGCTTTTACAATGTTTGTCGCCATCACGCTGCCGCCATCGCACCGCAAGGCTGCGGATACGCCACTCTTTTACATTGTCCCTACCACGGATGGAACTATGGCCTCGACGGTTCGCTCAAGGGGATGCCCGAGTTCGAGGGCGTCGAGAATTTCGACCGAGCGCAAAACGGTCTGATTCCGATTCGAGTGGAAACCTGGGAGTGCTTCGTCTTCATCAACCTCGACAACCACGCTGCGCCTCTCGCGGAGTTTCTTGGAGGCCTCACGCATCGCGTTGCCCCTTTGGGCATCGGAAGACTGCATTACTTTGACCGTCGCACATACAACATCCATTGCAACTGGAAGGTCTTCATCGACAACTTTCTCGATGGCGGTTACCACGTCCCGCACCTGCACAAAGGCTTGAATTCGGTTCTCGATTACAAGCAATACACCATCGAGAACGAAGACCGTTATTGCCTGCAGTCGAGCCCGATGGTCGCTTCTAGCGAAGATGCTGTCACTGGAGCCGCCCGCAAGGGTGACCGGGCTTGGTATTTCTGGCAGCATCCCAATCTCATGATCAACTGCTACGAGGGATATATGGATACAAATCTGGTCATCCCTGTCGACGTGGATCACTGCACGGTGATCTTCGATTTCTATTTTGCGGATATCGGCGAAGCGAGCCGTCAATATAACGAGCAGTCAGTGAACGTCGGCAATCGCGTGCAGGAAGAAGATCTCGGCATCTGCGAGGATGTGCAGCGTGGCCTGAAATCGCGCGCCTATCGTGCCGGGCGCCTCTCCGTGCGCCGCGAGGCCGGAGAGCACTTGTTCCATCGTCTTCTCGCCGCCGACCTTAAGAGGGGCATGGAGTCGTCAGGCACCACCGACTGACTAAATCGGATTCGATGTGGATTCCGGCGTCGAGCCTTGCTCGCGCCGCACGGCTCGCAAATCAATCCCCAACTGCTCCGCCTTCTTATAAAGATGACTTCGCTCCAGCCCCAGCGCCTTAGCCGCGAGACTTACATTCGAATGGCTGCGCTTCAACTCCGCCAGAATCACTTCGCGCTCGAACGCATCCACGCGCTCGGCCAGCGCTCCCGACGAAAAAGTAGACGAACCCGTAACGCTTCCGCCTTTCGGCAAAGCCATCTCCACCGTCGCCAGATCAACTTGACCATCGGTCGCCAGCAACATGAGTCGCTCCACCATATTGCGCAACTCGCGCACATTGCCTGGCCAGGCGTGCGATTGGAGCGCGGCCATTGCCTCGTGGGAAAACGGAACGGGCTTCCATCCATTCTGCGCACTCACCTGGGCTGCGAAATGAGCTACCAGCGCTGGAATGTCGTCGCGCCGCTCTCGCAACGGCGGCAGCAGCAACGGGAAAACATAAATCCGGTGAAACAAATCCTGGCGGAATTTACCTTCCCGCACCCGCGCTTCCAGATCGCGGTGCGTCGCCACCACCACTCTCACATCTACGCTCACCGGCTTCTCACCGCCTACGCGCTCCACTTCTCCTTCTTCGAGAACGCGCAGCAGCTTGGCCTGCATCGCCAGTGGCATATCCCCGATCTCATCCAGAAAAATTGTTCCGTGATCCGCCTGTTCGAACTTCCCGATGTGCCGCCCCGCCGCGCTGGTGAACGACCCTTTCTCGTGCCCGAACAGTTCCGATTCAATCAGCTCCGCCGGAACTGCCGCGCAATTCAAAGTCACGAACGCTCCAGCAGAACGCCCGCTGCGTTCATGAATGGTTCGCGCCACCAACTCTTTTCCCGTGCCCGTCTCTCCCAGGATGCAGATTCGGGTCTCGCTCGCTGCCACCCGCCCCACTTGTGCCATTACGCGCTGCATGGCCGCGCCCTGCCACACCAGTTCATGCTTGCCCAGCCGCTGCTTGAGCTGCCGGTTCTCGCTTTCCAGGCGCTGCAGCTTCAACGCATTTTCTACGGTCAGCAAAAGTTTTTCCGTGGAGATCGGTTTCTCCAAGAAATCGAGCGCGCCGAGGCGAGTGGCGCGGACTGCCATTTCGATCCCCGCTTGCCCTGACATCATCACAACGGGCGCCACTACTCCCTGCACCTTCAATTCCTCCAGCAGAGTCAGACCATCTTTTCCGGGCATCCTCACATCGGAAAGAATCAAGTCAAACTTCTGCGCCTTCGCGAGCTCCAGTGCCTTGGCCGGGTTATCGCACACGGTGGCCTCGTGCCCCGCTAGGCGGAAGGCCCGCGCGAGCGACGCTAGCGTATTCGCTTCGTCGTCCACTATCAGCAGATGTGCTTTCGTCGGCACCATCCTCCCTTTCTGAGTCACGTCATCCATTGTCTACTGAATCAGGTAACTCGATCACAAACGTGGAGCCTCGCCCCGGTTCGCTTTGCACGCGAATTGTGCCTCCGTGATCGCTCACCACGGATTGCACAATGGCTAGGCCCAGGCCGGTACCCTGCGGCTTGTTCGTATAATAAGGAGTAAAGATCTGCTCGCGCTCCTTCGCCGTCAATCCTGGTCCGATATCGGCGACCTCGATCAACGCTTTGCCGCTTTCGTATCGTGTCCGCAATGTCAGCGTGCCACCTTGCGGCATTGCGTCTATGGCGTTGAGCACGAGGTTTGAAATTGCGCGGTGCAACAACTCCCCGTCCGCCGCTACCGGTTTCAGGAGCGGATCCAGCTGCAGCTCACAACTGATCTTCGCACGCCCCGGCCCCTCCAGTTGTGCCTGGAAAAGTTGCGCCACGCCGCGAATCAGATCATTCAAATGCACCGGCCGGAACTGCGGTTGCGGCATCTTCGAAAATTCGCTGAACCTTCCGACAATTGCCTTGAGATTCGCAATCTCCGCCAGCAGTGTCTTCGAACTCTCGCGGAATACTTCGTCGAATTGCTCCGGACTCTGCTCTCGCGCCCGCACCAGATTCTCCATCGTAAGCTGCAGCGGAAACAGCGGATTCTTCAAGTCATGTGCCAGGCGCCGCGCCAGCTCCCGCCAAGCCGCCACGCGCTCGGCCTGCACCAGCCGTTCTTTTTGTCCCAATAACTCCGTAGTCATTCGATTGAATGAATCGGCCAGCTGCCCCAGCTCGTCCGCGCCGAAGACGTCCACCCGCACGTTCCAATTTCCGGCCGCTACTTCCTGCGCGGCATGCGCCAATTGTTCTACCGGACGCGTCACCCGCGCCGCCGCCCAACTGCTCAGAAGAATTGCCAGCACAATTCCTCCGCCTCCCACAGCCAACGCCGCGGAACGAATGTGCCGCTTCAACTCAACATAAGTTCGCCGCGAATTACCAATCAGAAGAATTGCCAGCAGCGGACGATCCTTGCCAGCGCCTGCACCCAGGAGTGGGATCGCATGAAACACTTCATCATCGGCGTGATCGGGCGACCACGCAACCACCGCGGTCATTTCCTGTCCGCAATCGCGAACGGCATCGATTACGGGTTGCAGTTTTGCTGGAGGGTGTATTTTGCTGGATGAGGTCGAAGGATCTATCAGCAAGTCCGGCGAAAAGTGCTGTCCACGGTTCTGGTAGAGCAAAGCACGTATTCCCGCCGGTGAATCCAGCGCAGAGAGAAAATTGTTATCCAGCCGACGGCCCCCGATCACATAAACTGGACGCTCTCCACCGCCCGTGGCACGCACCGCAAACAACCCCAATTCCGTTCGATCCTGCAGTTCTTCCTGCTTTAGAAATGCTCCCTGCTCGGCTGCCGTGGAAAAGCTGCCAATCGCGCCTTCTGGATATCCAAACATGGCCGGCCACTGCGCGGAAGAAATGATGGTTCCATTGCTCGCCACAAATTCCAGAAAATCCAGCTGACTATTTTCCGCCATTGCTTTCGCCGACTCATAGTAAGGACCCGAATCCGCGGGGGTGCGGTTCAACGCCACTGCCATGCGGCCGGCGGTTTCCGACTTTGCAATGGCCTCGATTCGGCGCGCCACGTCCTCGCCCTGTCGGTAGAACTCGCGCCTGAACTGGGTGACCAGCGCTGAGGTCCGTTCATCGTCGCTGCGTACGAAGGCTTGCCGCGTTACCTCTGAAACCAGCCAGGCCACCGCCGCTACAGATAGAAATACGGTCAGCGCGAACACTGTGAACAGTTTGCGCCGAAACATCATTGCTTTTGTTCCACGAAAATGTCGCTCACGTTCGGGTCATCGAATCCATGGCATCATCTCACGATCCAAGTCGGCAATGCGCGTTTCAAATCTACTTGTATGCGCGAAGGTAATTGCGGCCCGCCTGCGACACAACGTACATCTGCAAGCAAGCCGCCCGCCACATTGCCTTAGATTATCTCGGCTGCTGTTCCGCCTGCGAGCTCTGATTCGCCAGGCTCATGCCGCGCAGCACATCATTGGCGAAGAAGAACTTGCCATCCGCAGGAACCATCATGATCTGCAACTTGTCGGAAAGCCGCTCCGCCACGATCTTATTAATGAGCAGCGGATTGTCCTTCAGAACTGCCGCCTCACTCTCCAGCCGCTCGGCGTCCGCGGCTGCCGTTATCCGGATTCGATCCGCTTCCGCGGCCGCCAGCAATTGCCGCCGCTCGCCCTCGGCTTTGCTGTCGATTACTTTGGCTTGCGCTTCTCCTTCCGCATTCTGAATGGTCGCTTCCTTGCGCGCCTGGGCCTCAAGCCGGCTCTGTTCGATCTGTTTCTGCTTGAGCGGCAGAGTGTATTTCATCGCGTCAGATTCGCTTTTGGCTCGCAGCACCCGCACCCGCGCTTCGCCTTCCGCCTGCTTGACCTGTCGCGCCTTCATGGCTTCAGCTTCCAGTTCAGCGATCCGCACTTCTTTGCGCTTTAACTCCGTCTCCACTCCCATGCGGTCGTTCTCCTGCTCCTTGAGCAGCAACGCTTGCAGCCCCTCTGCGTATTCAGGCGGCAACTGGATGTCGCGCAGCATGACCTCCTTCACCAAGATCCCATCGCCGGCCAGTCTGCGGGTAATCAACTCCGCAGCCTTTTGCCGGACCTCATCGCGCTTTGCCGAAAAAACATCTCGCACTGTGTAGTTGGGAACGATTTCGCGCCACGCGCTCGCCACCGTGGGAGGTACAATTTCCTTTTCCACGGGCCGCGGCAAGTTCCCCTCGATGTAGTCCAGTCGCCTCGCATCAAGCCGGTATCGCACGGTGATCGCCAAGCCTAGCGTCAGTCCTTCTTTCGCCTGCACATTGAGAGGTTGAGGGTTCAATGGCGGCGCCTTGGTGGAAGCCTTCGTGGACCCAGTGCTTTCGTCTTCGGACATCCCCGTCGTAAAGATCTGATCCCGTGTGTCAAACAGGGCCACGTCCTCGATTAGAGGCCATACCAAGTGGGCTCCGGGATAGAGCGTCCCTTGTTTCGCCCCGCTCATTTGGCTGACCCGGATACCCGCCGTGCCGCTCGGCACCACCACAATGCTGAAGGCGAACAGCAGCGGTCCCCACGCCAGCATCGCCAGCGCCAGTGACGTTCGCCAGCGCAGTACTACCGGAGTCGCGACGACATCCAGCCTCCCCGATGCTCGGCGGTACAAAACTTCGCGGTACAGATCATAAGCGAGGATGCACACAGCCAGGATCATCATTCCAACGCCACCTGCCATCATCAAATACTTCAGTGCCAGCATTGTCTTTCTCCTTTGCGCTTCAGCGCCCTTGACTGTCTTTCTCCGCCACTGCGTGCGCCGCTACTGCGCGCCGCACAAAGAACACACGAATCAGCTGCCCAAAAATCAGTTCCTCCGCCAGCAATGCCACGGCCAGCGAAAGGATCATGCCTCCCACCATCGCCACAAAAGTGATTGCCGCCTGCATACTTGATCTCCTTGTCCAGGGTTCCTGGAGTTGCGTGTTCGTATCTGCAGGAGCAACTGCCGCGCCAAGGGGATTTGTTGATGAGGAAGCTCTTAGGGCAGAGCGAAAGTGCGTGGGACGTGGTTAAGACAACGCAGTGTGTCAGTCTGCACACGGCTGAGTGCGGGCGCGGTTACATCGGTGAAAATGGACAAAGACCGCGGGACCTAAAATTCAGCGCAGAGCCTGCGAGCTTTCAGCGTCTCCCGAAATAGCAGACGATCAGCCGCGCCAGATGTGTTGTTGGGCATCGAGGGAGGAGAACATCACGGGCTCGTGATGGACGGTGGTAGCGTGCTGGTTAATGGCGGTGGCAGCCTGGGTGCGGAGATTGCCGTCGCGGGGATCGAAGTCGAGGGTGCTGACGTGGTGGGCACAATGGGAGCAGGTGAACTTCATGCCACCTTTGATGCGTCCGATGGTGTAGAGGCGCTTCACAGTTCTGAGTGTAGTCCTTTAGCGGAAGAGGGGAAGGCACGGTGGTCGGGGAGCGAAGGTAATGCGGTGTGAGACGGGAAGGGGACTGGACTCGTGGACAGCCGAGGGCGACTGTCCCCACAGGGGTCGTGGTGATGGAGGCGAAGAGCAGGCTCCTCTCCACTATGCACTCGTTGGCGCAGATGACTCCGGTCGGAATGACAAGATTTACTTAACTCCTGGCTGCAGGCGATTATATTTTTTCAGGACTTCGCGGAGGCGGTCATGGGGTACAGCGATAACCTCGTGGTTGTCAACGCCCGTCATGGTTTCGGCGGCGACCATGGCGTTCACTACTGCTTCCTCGGTGGCTTGAACGGTGGCGAGGAACATGGGGTCGAGGGAATCATTGGGGAGCATGGTGAGTTGGTGGAGGCCTTTGGTTCCGACTGCCCCGGGGTTGGCGGTGGAGAAGGCGAGGAAGATGTCGCCCGAGCCGTCGCCAGAGTAGCTGCCGTCGCGGCCGAGGCCGAGAGAGACGCGACGCGCGATGCGTTTGAGTTGCGTGGGGATGAGTGGGGCGTCGGTAGCGACGATGACGATGATGGAGCCGGTGTCATCACTCTTTCCGTACGCAGGATGATCGGGAATTTCCTTGCCCACGGGAACGCCGGCGATGCGGAGCTGATCGCGGCGTCCGTAGTTGCATTGGACGAGGACGCCTACGGTGTAGCCTCCGGCTTTGGCGTCGAGAACGCGGGAGGAAGTGCCGATGCCGCCTTTGAATTCGTTGCAAACCATTCCTGTTCCGCCGCCCACGTTGCCTTCTTCGATGGGGCCGGAGTGGGCGACGTCGAGGGCGTGGAAAGCATCTTCCGCATGGACGTGGAATCCGTTGATGTCGTTAAGCCATCCGTCCCAGGTTTCGGCGACCACGGGGAGCGACCACCAGTAGCCTTCCATGTCAGGCGTGCCGTGCTTGACCTTCCAGGCGATGACGGCATCGCGGACGACGCCGACGCTGTGCGTGTTCGTGATCATGACCGGGCCATTGAGAAAGCCGGAGTCTTCGACCCAGGTGGTGCCGGTCATTTCGCCGTTGCCGTTGAGGGTGAACCAAGCGGCGAAGACGGCATCATTGGAAGTTTTGCCACGGGGATGAATGGCGGTCACCCCGGTGCGCACCGGGCCTTTGCCGATTTCCAGTTTGCCGCTCCCGGAGATGAGAGTGGTGTGGCCGACCTCGACGCCTTTAACGTCCGTGATGGCATTGTTGACGCCGGGAGTGCCGTCGAAGGGGACGCCGAGATCGCGGGCGCGGGGCTTGGTTTGGGCAAGAGTGACGAGACTTAAAGTGAGAATTAATGCGATGACAATGGGTGCTTTCGAGCGGGCGAAACTTTGGATTGGTTCGAGAACGGGGTGTGCGATAGAGCGGCGCGACATGGAGCCTCCGGCAGAACCGAGAAGTATAAAGGATGAATGCGGCGGTCAGGCTAGCGGGTGTGGTCCGCGTTGCGATTGAGAAAGGACAACAACGCGGGGCGAAGAAGAGGCATCGGAGAGATGTAAGTAAATCATGAAGGAGCGGGGTACAATCGCGTGAGAAAAGGATTTCGCGGGGGAAACATGGATAGCTGGAAGAAAGCGGTGATGGCGGCGTCGATTGGAGCGGCGACGGTTTTGTTTCTGAAGAAGAGGTACGCCGGTGGAGTGCTGGCAGGTGGAGTTGCGCTGGCCGTGCTGGCGGCGGAGTATCCGGAGAAGTTCGAGCAGGTGCGGGAGTCGCTGCCCAGTTATTTTGATCGCGGAATGCAGGTAATGGAAATGGCGGCGAAGGCTGGAAGACGGATTACTGAGGCGGCGGGGCAGAGCGCTATGGACGCATGGGAAGAGCTGTAACGTGTGGGGGCGCCCGAAGTCCCGGCTTACTCTATGCCGAGCTGTTTTTTGGCATCCGGGCTCAGGCGTTCGGGGGTCCAGGGCGGAGTCCAGACCACATTGACAGCGGCGGCGCGGACTCCAGGCAGCTGTTCGAGGCGGGATTTGACTTGGGCGCTGATGTTGACGTGCTCGGGACAGCCTTGTGAGGTGAGAGTCAGGTCAACTGTGACGTCTTGTTTGTCGTCTGGTGCGGCGGCGAACTGGACGGAGTAAATAAGGCCGAGATCGACAATGTTGACAGGGATTTCCGGATCGTAACAACTCTTCAGTGCGCTGAGAACATCTTGTTCGGTGACTGTGGGCATTCGGGTCCCTCCCAGGAAGAACTTCTTCCAGTGTACCGTAGGACGGCTGTTTACTCAGGATAACGCTCTAAAATCTTCAGTACAGAGAACGCTGAGGTCGAGAGGGTAAGGAATCACCGCATGATGAGCGAAGAGGCGAAGAAACGGATTCAGATTGCACTTGCATTGGCCATCGTGGTTGCGGGCCTGCGCGCGGGATACATCCTTTATCAGCGGCATGAAGATTATATTGCGGCTCAGAAGCAGCAGCAGGCGAAAGCCTCGGGCTATTCGAACGCGGATTACTACGTCACGCCCAAGAAACTGTATCCCTTTGATTTGAAGTCGGCGAAGCAGTTGACGCTGCAGCCGGTATGGGTGAAGGAAGGGTATCGATACACCTATTATCCGTATGATGCGGTGCGGAAAAAGGCAAATTTTGGGCGTGAGGCTGGACTCCTTTTGCCGATTGAGCGGTTGGAAATCAAGGATGTGGTCTCGGACTCTGCGGCTGGCAAGCGCCAGATAATGGCTGTTTTTCAGAAGGAAGGGAAGAGTTTCGCGGTGCCGATCGGATTCGAGATGGAGGGGGAGTACAAAATTTATTCCGATGAAATGTTTTTTGTGGAAGATCCTCACGACCTTTATAAGTATTGGCCGCCGGATGTGTGGCAGGCGATCGAGCAGCATGAAGTGAAATCGGGGATGGATGAACTGCAGGCGGATTTCGCCATCGGGATGGGAGTGCCCGATGCGGGCGCGTCGTCTGACGATAAGACGGTGCGATATCCCAACGGGGGGAAGCCGCTAGTGGTGAGTTATCGTGAGGGTAAAGCGACCGAGATCAAGCCGGGGACGTAGGGAGTCGGAATCTCCACCCTTTCGCTAAGCGAGAAGGGCGGGGACTCCATTTCACGGTTGATCAATGGCGGTTTATTTTGCGGCGGCCAGGGCTTCAGAGACTTCGTTGATGTCGGGGACTACGGGGATGTCGTAGTTTTTGTGCCAGGCCAGTTTGCCGTCGCGGTCAATGATGGAGATGGCGCGGCCGGTGATGCCCTTGTCTTCGAGATAGACCCCATACTTGGCGGCGACGGCGCCGCGGGGGTGGAAATCAGCGAGTAGCGGGTACTGGATACCCATCTTATCGGCGTAGGCCTTGTGGGACCATACGCTGTCGACGCTTACGCCAAGGACTTGCGCGTCAAGCTGCTCGAATTGCTTCTTGTCGTTTACGATGCAGACGTGTTCCTTGGTGCAGACTGGGCTCCAGTCGAGTGGATAAAAGACGAGGACGACGCGCTTCTTGCCGCGGAAATCGCTGAGTTTTACTTCTTTCTGATCCTGATCTTTCAGTGAGAATTCCGGTGCAGGTGCGCCGACATTTGCTGACATGATTCCTCCGTTGCTGTCTTATTCTACCGTTTTCATCCGTAACAAGGCGCCGCTTATTTCACGATGGGAGAATTGGTGTCAGCGGGTTTTTCTTCGTCGCCATGGATTTTGCCGTCATCTTCGGCATAGAAGGAGCGATGCTGGGCATCAAGGTGCTGCGGGCTCATGGTGAGGATGAAGCTGTCTTTCTTGCCTTTGAATCCGGCGGAGTAATCTCCGCGCTGAGGGTCGACCATGCGTTTCGTGAATGAGCCCGAGTGTACGAGTTCCGAAAGTGATGTGGCGAAGTGGCCGTACTGTTTTTGAAACCTACGCTGCGCGCGAATGACAACGCGCATGTAGGCAAGAGCGGCGGCTTCGGAATCAGAGCGCGCCGGGTCGCCGGGAAATTTCGGCTGGTAGGTAGAGGTAGAAGTCTGTGCGGCGAGAGGCGAAGTCAACAAAGACAGACTCATCGGAGCCAGTGCGAAGCCGATGATTACGACGAAAAGACGAGTCCAACTTTTTATCATGCAAATTATTCTCCACCCAGTAGCCGGCCAGAACCAATCCGCCAACCCCGCCCTTAAATGGTGTTTAGGAAGGCTTTTTCATGTTACTCCCGTAATTCGACTTCGGTCACGTGCTCTTTGCATTGCGGGGAATTGCCGCTATGCTCTTGTTACGTAACTTCGCCTCACAGAGAAACCTATGAAAGCAGCCGTAGCGAGAAAACCGATTATCAAAATTGCCGTGGTAGAGAGCGACCCGCTGAGATTTGTGGGATTTCGCGCGCTGTTCGACACTGAGCCCGAGTTCGAACTGATCTCCGCCGGCCTGCCTGAGATTTCCACATTGCAGGACGTAGACCTGATCCTGCTCGGAAACCGCTCTGGTCAAAATTTGTTTGACGTAATGGCTAGCCTTAAGGCAACGCGTCCCGATCTACGCATTATTGTGACCGGGTCCGGAGTGGACGAAGAGACCATTCTTAAGGCGATTGCGTCCGGGGCCAAGGGCTATGTGGATGAGGCGGCGTCACCGGCGGAATTCGCGCAGGCTATTCGCATTGTAAGTCAGGGGTCAGTGTGGGCGCCGCGCAGAGTGCTTTCCATGTTCATCGAGCGCGTGTCGTCGGCGCCGGGGAGGATTTTCCCCGCTGGCCGCGTGACGTTCACCGATCGCGAAAAGGAAGTATTGGAAATGCTGGTGGCGGGGCGGTCGAATAAGGAGATTGGCGCGCAGCTCGGAATTGAAGAGCGCACGGTGAAGGCTCACGTAGCGAAGTTGATGCGCAAGGTCGGCGTGCAGAACCGGATTGCGCTATCGGTGCATGCGATTACGCATTCGCTAGTAGCCGCGAAGTAGAGATTCAGAGAGACACTCCCGAGTAACTTTGGGACGATGACCTCAGTAATCTTGCAGCGAAACCGAGGGCCCGGCATACTCGCCTCACCTACCACAGAACCTGGGAGACGGGGTTGAAAGTGGCGATTAGGGTCACTACTTTCAGCCCCGATTTTTTTGTCTCCCCAAGCTTCGTCTGAGACTTCTTTCACGGTCGATCCTTTCTAGTTAAGCGCTTTTGAGACACAGCCACACGGTTCGTTTACAATCCAAAGCATCAGATCCCAGAAAATTCTTGTGTGGTGAGGAACCATGAAAAAGTTCTTGTTGCTAGCTCTGATTGTTACCCTCGGTTCTTTGTCTTTCGCCGCCGATGAGGAAACGAAGGCTTCGGAACGCGTACAGGCGGCGGCCGAAGTGTTGAACGATATCCAGGGCGCGCCGGACAAAGGCATTCCCCAGGAGGTGTTGGGGTCGGCGGAATGCGTAGCGGTGGTGCCGTCGATGCTGAAGGGCGGATTTATCGTAGGTGCAAAGTATGGGCGCGGGCTGGCCAGTTGCCGCACCGAAAAAGGATGGAGCGCTCCGGCATTTTTCGTCGTGACGGGCGGGAGCTTTGGTTTCCAGATCGGCGGCCAGGCCGTGGATCTGGTGATGCTGATCATGAATAAGGACGGAATGAGGCATCTGCTCTCGAGCGAGTTCGCGCTGGGGGCGGACGCGTCAGTTGCCGCAGGACCGGTGGGACGCCACGCTGAGGGGAATACGGATTGGAAGATGCGGGCGGAAGTGCTGACCTATTCGCGCGCGCGAGGGCTGTTTGCCGGCGTGAGTTTGAATGGCGCCTCCATCAAACAGGACAAGGACAGCACGCGGGAATTTTACGGACGCATGGTGCCGTTTAAGACTGCGCTGACGGGAGAGATTGATCCGCCGGCAGGATCGAATGTGTTTCTAACGGGGCTAGCGCAGTGGGCGCAGGCGGCAGCCAAGTAAGGATGCGGCGCGCGCGATTAGGGCTTTGCAAAGAACGCGAGACAGCGCACCTTTCGCGAGATGGCTCGCTATGCAAGAGTGCTGGGTGGGAATGACAAACCAATTTTCTCCTTTTTTCAAATAAATTTTTGACCAAGGTAGCGTCACGCTTCCCCGATGCGGCAGCGACTTGAGTACGCGGCAGCCTGGCCGTTCATCAAAATCCTCGGTGTTTTGCCCCGGCCTTTGGCACGGGCTATGGGCATTGGCCTGGCTTGGGCGGTCTATTCTCTGCACGTGCGGTTGCGGCAGGTGGGCATGCGCAACCTCGCGATGGCGTTTCCGGAAAAAAGTGAGGCGGAGCGGGCGCAGATTTTGCGGGGCGAGTTTGCTTCGCTGGGACGTCAACTGGCGGAGGTCTGCCACTTTCCCAAGTACACGCTGGAAAATGTCGAGCAGGTGGTCGTGTATGACGGACTGGAGAATTTTCAGCGGGCCTATGCCCGTGGCAAGGGAGTGCTGTTTCTGACTGCGCATTTCGGGGGCTGGGAGCTTTCCGCTTTTACGCATTCGCTGCACGGACACTGGATGCATGTGGTGATGCGTGCGTTGGACAATGAGCATCTGGACCGGTTGATCCGCGAGTACCGGACCATGCATGGCAACAAGACCGTGGATAAAGACAACTTTGTGCGCGGGCTGCTCTCGGCAATGCACACGGGCGAAGTGGTGGGCATGTTGATGGATACGAACATGACCCCGCCGCAGGGAATCTTTGTGGATTTTTTCGGCGTCCCGGCATGCACGGCGAGCGGGCTGGCACGGATTGCGCTGCGCACCGACGCAGCCGTGGTGCCTACGTTCACGATCTGGGACGCGGCGCTGGGGAAATACCGGCTGCGGTTTGATCCGGCAGTGGAGTTGGTGCGAACGGGCGACCTGGAGGCCGACATCCATGCCAACACGCAGAAATTTACGTCGATCATTGAAGACTACGTGCGGAAGTATCCCGAGCAGTGGCTCTGGGTGCACCGGAGGTGGAAGACGCGGCCTCCGGGAGAGCCGGGGTTGTATTAGGCTCCTCGCTGAATACAACCACCCCGTGGGTTCGGCCCGAAACTAAATTTTGGGACGACGTTGCGGCGTATGCTGGATAGCTCGCTCCTGGGCTGAAAATCGGGTACCCTACCGTCCGGATTGGAATCATCATGTCAGCGTAGCGTGGAATTCCCCGCAAAATACTTTTTCCAAAGACTTAGGCATCACAGTCCGTGAAACAAAGGACTTCGGGCGGGACGAGTTGGCTTGAGCCAACCGTCACCGCCTCGACCATGATCGCGCAAGTGACGGAGTGAGGACAAGGTGGGATGTCACAAGCGATGCTGGACAAAGTGAACTCAAGGGGCCTGCCCAAGCTGAGCTTGGGCGGCTCCTTCAAAGCGTTTGGTTTGGACCGGGACACGCGCTACCCGTGGCGGACGAACGCCTGGTAGCCCTCTCTGAAATCGCGGCGATAGTCCTCAAAGGCCGCCGGTGGCACTGGAGGATTGCGGAATCGTGGGTGGCGCTCGACGTTCGGCGGTTTTCCCTGATCGACATCGCGCCGTGCGGCGGCGAATCCATCGTGAAAACCTTGCCGGGAAATCTCCGGATAGTTGGGCGGCGGAGGTGGCTCGGCATATAGGGGGCGTGGATGAGAACATCCAGCCAGAGTGAGAGGCAGCAGCAACACCGCCAGGGCAAGCCATTTCTTCATATCGTGTCCTTAATCGTCGCATTTGATGTCTCGCCAATACGCCGGGCGAGGGGCTCGCAGATATTAACCCCCGATCGGAAAAAGTGTTGTGGGGAGAGGGCACGAGCGCTCTGCAGCTTGGTACTCTGGTTCGGAATTACGGTGACGTAATCGACTCGTTGTGTCAGGCGGCAGCGGCGAGTGCTTTTGCGGAGAGTTTCGTCAATAAAGCGTTGAGATCTTTGCGAGTGAAGGTCCACTGAAAGGGAGAAGCAGTTTGCTGATAATGCTTTTGGAAATTTAATAGGCGCTGCTCAAGCTGAGCCAGAGAGAGGAAGTCATTTGGAGTGAGCACCTTTCTCTGGACGATGGAGAAGTAGATTTCGATTTGGTTGAGCCAACTGGCGTGGATGGGTTGTGCACCAGGATGGCATTGGGCCATTGCGAGCGAATTCGCTGTGCGGCTTTCTGGCCGCGATGAGCCGAGCAGTTGTCCATGATCCAAAAGACGCGGTGGGCAGACTGGTAAGGCTCTTGGGTCATGACCTCAGCCATGAGGCGATCGGTAGGGGCGATCCCGTTTTTCTTTTCACAGCGAGCGAATAATTTGGCGCGATGGACGTCCCAAGCCGCCAGATAGGTCCAGGCGCCTTCTCGGAAGTACTCATGCTCTAGGCGCATGGGGCGGCCGGAAGCCCCAGCTAGAGTGGGTTGCTTGCGACGGCGAGCTTGCACGCTGGTCTTTTCGTCGGCGGAAATGACAAAGTCGGTAGGGAGGAGAGGCACTCCCTCCCACAGACGTTCATAGAGGTCCAGGATGCGTCCCGCCCTGGCAGCGAAATCTCGATCGCCGGGAAAGAATCAACTGCGATGCTGCCAAGGCCGAAGGCCGTCAGCATTCAGCCAGCGCCACAGGGTAGGGCCGCTGATCTCAGCTACCAAAGCCTTGCGCCACTCCCTCCTGTTGGATATCGGCGATGGAGAGTCG
>Ga0307474_10001608_pt1 | contig 16302 bp, 28 predicted proteins | sample atmos_gasesECM1C_2_FD_203312 | JGI IMG/M metagenome (GOLD analysis project Ga0307474, IMG submission 203312) | Hardwood forest soil microbial communities from Morgan-Monroe State Forest, Indiana, United States - atmos_gasesECM1C_05 | ecosystem: Environmental > Terrestrial > Soil > Temperate... | reverse complement strand
ACGTGCAATTACGCCGGAAAAGAGAAGCGCGTCCGCGGACCACTTGGCCGGCGCGCGCATTGGAAAAAAGCGATCGTGACGCTCGCCGAGGGCGAGAAGCTCGAGCTGGTCTAATTTTATGGCGCTTAAGAATTATCGCCCACTCACGCCGATCCAGCGTTTCAAGCAAACGCCGGCTTTCGATGAAATCACAAAATGGAGTCCGGCGAAGAGTTTGCTCGAGCCAAAGAAGAAAAGCGGTGGCCGCAATAATTACGGGCGCCTGACTTCGCGGCACATCGGCGGTGGGCACAAACAGCATTATCGCAAAGTCGACTTCAAACGCCGCAAGCATGGTGTCGCCGCGGAGGTAGTCGGAATCGAGTACGATCCGAACCGCTCCGCGCGTATTGCTCTTATTAAGTACACGGATGGCGAGTTGAGCTACATCCTCGCTCCGAACGGACTTCAGGTCGGCTCGAAAGTCGTCGCCGGTAACGACGCAGCGCCGGACCTTGGCAATTCATTGCCGCTGCGCGCGATTCCGCTCGGAGCAAGTATCCACAATATCGAGCTTAGTCCCGGCCGCGGCGGCCAGGTTGCCCGCAGCGCCGGTCAACAGGCAATCTTGAACAACCTCGAAGGGGGCTACGCGCTTGTGAAAATGCCGTCGGGCGAAGTCCGCCGGATTCACGAGAACTGTTTCGCGACTGTCGGTCAGGTTGGGAATGTTGATCACATGAACGTGGCTAGCGGAAAGGCAGGTCGCACCCGGTGGCAGGGACGGCGTCCGCACGTGCGCGGCATGGCCATGAATCCGATCGATCACCCGATGGGCGGCGGCCAGGGTAAATCCAAGGGTGGCGGCGGACGTCATCACCCAGTGAGTCCGTGGGGACAACTCGCCAAAGGATTTAAGACCCGTGCGAAGCGAAAACCGAGCGACCGGTTCATTTTGGAACGGCGCCGCGGGAAGAAGAAAATTTGATTTTTATGGGAAGATCACTAAAGAAAGGACCCTTCGTCGAATCGCATCTTCTCGAGAAGATCGACAAGATGAATGCCTCGGGCTCGAAAAAGGCGATCAAGACCTGGTCGCGACGCTCGATGGTGACACCGGATTTTGTCGGCCACACGTTTTTGGTGCACAACGGAAAGACATTCAATTCCGTTTTCATCACCGAAAACATGGTCGGCCATAAGCTCGGTGAATTTTCGGCCACGCGAATCTTTAAGAAACACGGTTCGCATACGGCGAAGGTTGCGAAGTAATTTTAGATTGAAGGTTGCAGATTGCAGATTGCGGCAGTCGTGGCGAAAGCAGCGATTGCTGACGTTTGCAATTTTGAATTTGCAATTTGCAATCGGGTTTTGCGCGCAAGCGCAAAAGGATAGTTCTTTGACAGGATCCAAAATTGAAGACGCGGACACGAAAGTGACCGCGGAGACGCTGCTTCGGCAGAATGACGAATTGCGCAAGCAATTGTCGATGCAACAGGAGTCGCTTAAGATTTTGACGGCGAGCCTGGCGGAATCGAACGCGGAAGCTGAAGTGTTCCGGCGAAAGTTCGCGGATTTGGAATCGCGAATGGAAGCGCTGGGCCTGGCATCCGCGAGCAAGGATCGCGCAAAACTTGAGCAACGATTGCTCGCGGCGGTGAGCGACCTCCGAATCGCGCAGAAAGAACGCGATGAATTGTGCGATCAGCTGCTCGGTTTGAACGAGGCGCTTTTGCGATATTTCAAAACGTCGCTAGGGGGCGACGCCCAGGCGCGAGCGGACGTTGAGGCGCAATTGCGCAAGACGAACGAGCTGGTGGGAAGATCGATCCGCCAGCCACCGGACCAGGCGAAAGAGCGGCAAGCGAGTTTGATGGACGCAAGCGTGCTCAGCGTTAAGGACGAATGGTCGTTTGTGGTCGCAAACATCGGGGAGCAGCAGGGTGTGAAGATTGGAATGCCGCTTCGCGTGATGCGCGGCGATCAGAAGATCGCGACTTTGCGCGTGGTGGACGTGCGCCAACGGATTTGCGGTGCGGTAATTGAGGATTCTGGGAAGGAAAAAATTAAAGTGGGCGATCGGCTCCAGGTCGATGCGTCCAAAGTGAGTTTAAAATAGATGGAAGTTAGATCGATATATAAGTACGCGCGGATTTCGCCGTTTAAGGTGCGGGAAGTCACGCGAGAGATCCAGGGTCTGCCGGTATCGGCGGCGCTGGACATTCTCGCTTTCACGCCGAAGAAGGCCGCATTCTTGATTAATAAGACACTCAAGAGCGCGATCGCGAACGCCGAGAATAACTTGAACTTGAAAGTGGACGGTTTGGTCGTGAAGGAGGCCGTCGTCGGTGAAGGACCGACTTTCAAACGAATGATGACGCGTGCGCGTGGAAGTGGCGCACGGATTTTGAAACGGACGAGTCACATTCGAATCGTTTTGACGGACGAGAAACCGGAGAAGAAGCAGGCGACGGCGGAGAAATCCGAAGAAAAATCAACGGCGGCGGCTGAGAAGAAGCCGAAGAAAACAAAGAAAACCGCGAAAGCGGCGAAGAAATAATTTTATGGGACAAAAAGTTAATCCGATTGGATTCAGGCTCGGCGTGAATCGCGATTGGCGTTCGCGTTGGTACGCCTCCGCTCAGGAGTTGCCGAACTTTTTGCACAGCGACCTCGAAATTCGCGCTTACGTGAAGAAAAAACTTCAGTACGCGGCGGTTGCAAAAATTGTGATCGAGCGCGCCTGGAACTCGATCCGCGTGACCATCCACACCGCGCGTCCCGGCATTGTGATTGGCCGCAAGGGGGCGGAGATCGAGAAGATGACGGAAGAGATTTCCAAGATGGCCCAAGGTAAGCAAATCAAGATCGACATCCAGGAGATCAAGACGCCCGAACTCGATGCTCAGCTGGTTGCCGAGAACGTCGCACTGCAGATCGAGCGTCGAATTGCCTATCGCCGCGCAATGAAGAAAGCAGTCCAGACCGCGATGGATTTTGGCGCGGAGGGAATCAAGCTGCGCAGTTCGGGGCGTTTGAACGGCGCCGAAATCTCACGTTCCGAATGGTACCGCGAAGGAAAAATTCCGCTTCATACCCTTCGCACGCCGATCGATTACGGTTTTGCCGAAGCGAACACTGTTTACGGAAAAATTGGCGTAAAATGCTGGATTTGTAAGAAGGAAGAAGCGCCGCCCGAGACACAGGCTCCTCCGCCACCGCCGATCGCACCGGAGCCGGGCGAAGCCTAGGAGATTTTTATGCCGTTGATGCCCAAACGCGTGAAGTATCGGAAGTCCCAGCGGGGAAGCCGCAAGGGGACTGCTTCACGCAATCTTCGGATCAACTTCGGCGAGTTCGGTCTGCAAACGCTTGAACGGGCGTGGATCACAAACACACAAATCGAGGCTGCGCGCGTGGCATTAACGCGCAACATGAAACGCAAAGGCAAGCTCTGGATACGGATTTTCCCGGACAAATCGGTGACCGCGCGTCCACCGGAAACCCGAATGGGTAAAGGAAAAGGTCAGCCGGAGTTCTGGGTGGCGACGGTGAAACCCGGAAACATTCTGTTTGAGCTCGATGGCCTTACTGAGTCGGTCGCGCGTGAATCACTGCGATTGGCTGCCGACAAATTGCCGGTGCGCACGAAATTTATCAGCCGGCACCACGTGGCCGCGTCCTAACGAACATGAAAATCAAAGAAATAGTTGAGATGAGCACGGATGAGTTGCTGACCAAACGGCGCGATCTTCGTCAGGAACGGCTGCATCTGCGTTTGCAACAGCAAAGCGGCCAGCTCGAACAACCGAGCCGACTGCGTTTGATCCGTCGCGACGTGGCGCGAATCGAAACGATTCTTACCCAACGCTCAAGGCAACCCCAGACCATTCTTGCCGAAGAGCCAAAGGCGAAAAAGAAAAAGTAATTTATGCCCGAGCAAGTTTCACAACCAGCACCGCAACCGCCCCCATTACCGGCGAAGTACACTCGCTCTGCGCGGAAAACCCGCGTGGGCGAAGTGATTTCCGATCGGATGAACAAGACGATCGTGGTGCAGACGACCACGCGTGTGCCGCACCCGAAGTTTGGCAAAATCGTCAAGCAAATCCGCCGATTCTACGCCCATGACGAAGACAACAAGGCGAAGACCGGCGACACGGTGCGGATCATGGAAACGCGACCGCTGAGCAAGTTGAAACGCTGGCGGTTGGTGGAGGTAATCGAGAGGTAATTTTATGGTGCAGATTCGATCCAGACTGGACGTAGCGGACAACACCGGTGCGCGGATGGCGACGATGATCGGCGTGATCGGCAAGGCCACGCTTTACGCCCGGATCGGTGATGTAATTACGGCAAACGTGAAAGAGGCGAGCGCGACTGGCACGGTGAAAAAAGGTGAAGTGGTGCGGGCAGTTTTGGTTCGCACCCGGCAGCCGATCCGTCGCGATGACGGTTCGTTTCTGCGTTTCGACAACAACGCGATTGTCATCATTGATAAAGATTTAAACCCGCGAGGCACGCGTATTTTCGGGCCAGTCGCTCGCGAACTGCGCGAGCGCAATTTCATGAAAATCGTATCGCTCGCACCGGAGGTGTTATGAGCCGGTTCAAATTCCACGTTAAAAAAGGCGACAACGTTGAGGTGATCTCGGGAAACTTCAAAGGTTCGTCCGGAAAGATTCTCGAAGTGATTCCGCACAAAGAGCAGGTGCTGGTCGAGGGCGTGCGGATCATTAAGAAGCATTTGCGCAAATCGGAGGACAATCCGCAGGGGAAAATCGCCGAGCGCGAAGGCCCGATTCATATCTCGAATGTGAAGTTGCTCGAAACCGAAAAGAAGTCGGAACAGAAGACCAAAACGAAGCCAAAGAAAGCGGTTGAAAAGAAGGCGGCGTAATGGAGAACGAATTCTACCGTCATTACAAGGATCGGGTGGTGCCTGCGTTGCGGGAACGGCACAAGTACAAGAACGTCCATCAGATTCCGCGGATCGAGAAGGTCGTTGTTAATACGTCGATCGGCTCGCAGCCGGATGTGAAGCAGGCACTTGATGAAGCGAAGGCCGAGCTGGCGCTGATTACTGGGCAACAGCCCGCCGAGACGCGCTCGAAGAAGAGCATCGCGAATTTCAAATTGCGCAAGGACCAGCTGATCGGCGCCAAGGTTACGTTGCGCGGTGATCGGATGTATGAATTTCTCGAACGCCTGATCAAGGCTGCGCTGCCCCGAATTCGAGACTTCCGTGGAGTTTCGCCGCGCTCTTTTGACGGCCACGGCAACTACACGCTCGGCGTGCCGGATCAGACGATTTTCCCCGAGGTCGAGCTTGATAAAATCAAGCGCAACATCGGTTTTGATGTTACCATTGTCACTTCCGCGCGGACGGACGAAGAAGCCAAGTCGCTCTTGAGCGAAATGGGGATGCCGTTCGCTGACCGCGCGAAGAAACTCGCCACGGCGAGTCCGTCCGAAGGCGGACCGGCTGGGCGAGAACAGGCCGCCTGAATTTAATGAGTACCGTTACAGATCCAATTTCAGATTTGCTTGCTCGTGTGCGCAACGGCGCACACGCGCAGAAGATGGAGGTCTTTGTGCCGTACTCGAAGCTGAAAGCCGAGGTCGTGCGAATTTTGAAAAATGAAGGCTACATCAGCGATTACGAGGTCGATACCAAAACGGCGCATCCGCGGATCAAGATCACGAACAAGCTTGTCGATCACACTTGTGCGATCACCGGTTTGAAACGGGTTAGCCGGCCCGGTCTGCGACGTTATGTCGGAGCAGACGAGATTCCGCGAGTCCTTGGCGGTATGGGAACGGCGATTTTGTCGACCTCGCGCGGCGTAATGTCGGGCCGAGAAGCGAAAAAGCAAAAAGTTGGGGGCGAATTGCTCGCCTATATCTGGTAAGTTTATGTCGCGAATTGGAAATAAGCCGGTCGACATTCCCGAGAAGGTCAAAGTCAACATCGCCAATGACGGCGCTGTTTCGGTGGAAGGACCGAAAGGTAAACTAAGTTGGAAGTTACCGCGCCAGATCACAGCCACCGTGAAGGACAATCATGTTTCGCTGGCGCGCGGGGCCGAAACCCGCAGCGTCAAAGCGTTACACGGCCTCTCCCGCGCGCTTGTTCACAACATGGTGGTGGGCGTGAGTGAGGGTTTCACGAAGAATCTCGAGATCGAGGGCGTGGGCTTCAAAGCCGCCGTGCAAGGTCAGAACTTGAATCTCAGTCTCGGATTTTCGCATCCGGTTTTGTTTTCCATCCCCAAGGACATCAAGATTACCGTGACCGACAACACCAAGATTTCGATCCAGGGCCCTGACAAAAAAGTGGTAGGCCAGGTCGCAGCCGATATTCGTCGTTATTACCCACCGGAGCCATACAAGGGCAAAGGCGTTCGTTATGTCGGTGAACAAATCCGCCGTAAGGAGGGCAAGACAGTCCAGTAGTTTATGGCGGCGTTTAATCGAAAAGCAGCCCGGCAGCGATTGCATCAGCGGATCCGAAAGAAAGTTTCGGGGACTGCCGAGCGACCGCGGTTGGCGATCTATTTTTCAGGCAAGCACGTTTATGCCCAAGTCATCGATGATGACGCGGGTAAGACTTTGACCGCGGCTTCGACCGCGGAGAAAACCGTGCTCGGTAAGAGTAAGCCCGGCGCGAATCGCGCCAGCGCGGAAGTTGTTGGCAAAACAATCGCCGAACGCGCTCGTGATAAGAAAATTGAGAATGTCGTCTTCGATCGCGGCGGGTTTCAATATCAAGGCAAAGTAAAAGCGCTCGCGGATGCGGCGCGCGAAGGCGGGCTAAGGTTTTAATTTCATGGCAGCACACACAGGCACAGGCAGACGACAAGAATCACGCGGAGCTGACAAAGCGCCGGCGCAGAGAGGGGATACGACTGAGAAGGTCGTGTTCATCAATCGTTGCGCCAAAGTTGTGAAGGGTGGACGGCGTTTCAGTTTCAGCGCGTTGATCGTCGCCGGGGATCACGACGGTTCGGTCGGCGTTGGATTTGGAAAAGCGAACGAAGTCTCCGAGGCGATTCGAAAAGCTTCCGAGGACGCGAAGAAATCGATGGAGAAAGTTTCACTCTATGAAAACACCATCCCGCACGAAACGATTGGTCAGTTCGGTGGTGGTCGCGTTTTGTTGCGCCCAGCGTCGCCTGGAACTGGCGTAATCGCGGGTGGCGGAGTGCGCGCAGTCGTCGAAGCAGCCGGAATTCGCGATGTTCTCGCGAAGTCGCTCGGCTCGAGCAATCACGCCAACGTAGTGAAGGCGACGATCGCGGCGCTGAAATCTTTGCGGCGCAAGGATGAGATTTTTAAAGTGCGCGGAATCAAAGGCGGTGACGGAAAGGCGGCCCCGGCCCAATCATGATGCGTCTACATAATCTGCGTCCACGTCCCGGCGCGCGTCATCGAGTGAAGCGCCTTGGCTGCGGCGAGAGCTCCGGTCACGGAAAAACGAGCGGCAAAGGTCACAAAGGCCAGAAGGCACGCTCGGGCGGCAGTCTTCGTCTCGGATTCGAAGGCGGACAAATGCCGCTGATTCGGCGTTTGCCCAAGCGCGGGTTCAACAACGCCGCCTTCCATAAAGAATATGCAATCGTTAACTTGAGCGACCTCAACGGATTCAAGGCCGGCACGGTTGTAAACGAACAGCTGCTCCGGGAGTCGAACCTCGTTCGGGGTGAGGTGGCCGGGATCAAGATTCTCGGCGACGGCGAACTGAAACACGCATTGAAGATTGAAGCAGACAAGGCGAGTGAATCGGCCAGGGCCAAGATCGAGAAGGCCGGCGGGACAATCACCATGCGTGAACTAGCGGCGCACCCGCCGACCGCAGACGACGTCGATCAAGCGGCAAAGGAACATCAAGAAGCGAAGCCGAAGAAAAAATCGGCAGCGGGCTCCAAGGCGAAGAAGAAAAGTTCCCGGAAATAACCGATGGTTTCGGCCTTTCTCAACACGCTCAAAATACCTGAGCTGCGGCGCCGAATTCTTTTCACGCTGGCAGTAGTAGTGATTATTCGACTTGGCGCGGCGATTACCACGCCGGGAGTCAATCAAGCCGTATTGCAAGAATGGTTTCGAAGCGCGCTGACTGAAAAATCCGGAGGAAATCTTGCGGCGTTGCTGAACTTATTCAGCGGCGGCGCGCTGGAGAACTGCGCGATCTTTTCACTCGGCATCATGCCGTACATCAGCGCATCGATCATGATGCAACTGCTTTCAGCGGTCATTCCGCAGCTTGGTAGACTCGCGCGCGAAGACGGCGGCAGGCAGAAGATCATGCAATACACCCGGTTCATGACCGTCGGTCTTTGCATTTTTCAAGGCTACCTGCTCGCGATTTCGTTCCAACATCCGGAAGCGTATCGCGTCGCGCTGCCCGGAATTTCGGAAACGATCGCACGTCTGGGAATTCCGCTTGTCGACGATCCCGGATGGGTGTTTCGCGTGGTGACGGTCATCTCCCTGACCACGGGCACGTTGATCTTGATGTGGCTCGGCGATCAGATCACTGAGCGCGGCATCGGTAACGGCATCTCGCTGGTCATCACGATTGGCATCGTCGCGCGCCTGCCCGCCGCACTTGCCCAGGCCTGGAAAACGTTCGTGCCTTCATCGCAAACAGGCACCAGTCAGGTCAACCCGGCAATCCTCGTGTTGATGGTGGCGTTTTTGTTCTTGGTTATTGCCAGTGTGATAGCGATCACGCAGGCCGTACGGAAAATTACGGTGCAATACGCCAAACGCGTTGTTGGCCGAAAACAGTACGGCGGTAACACGCAATACATGCCGTTAAAGGTGAATTATCCCGGCGTGATGCCGATTATTTTCGCGTGGGCACTGTTGTTGTTTCCGAACCAGATCGTGAGCTGGGCTTTTCCGAACAGTCCGACTGCACGCCAGATTTCGGAAATGTTGTCCACCGGCTGGCTGCATTACGTTGTTTTGGCGGCGATGATTTTCTTCTTCAGTTACTTTTGGGTCGCCACTCAGTTTCAACCGTCGCAAATCGCGGACGATTTGAAGAAATACGGCGGCTACATTCCAGGAGTTCGCCCCGGTAAACCAACGGCCGAGTTTCTCGATTTCACAATGACGCGGCTGACGTTCGCCGGCGCGATTTTCCTGACCCTGATTGCGGTCCTTCCGAGTTTATTGAGTCAGGGTCTCCATGTGCCACAGGTGACGGCGCAGTTTTTTGGCGGCACGAGCCTGCTAATTATCGTCGGCGTCATTCTCGATACGATGCGGCAGGTGGAAACGCACTTGATCCAGCGGCATTACGACGGCTTCTTGCGTAAGGGGCGCGTTCGCGGTGGATTTACCGGCCGGTCCGCTTACGTTCGCGGCGAAGCGGCGGCGCAACGGACGCTGATGTGGCTCTATGTTGGCATTGCCATCATCGTGATTGGCGGAGTTGCCGCGTTTTTGGCGTCGAAGTGAAGCGGCGACTCGTTCTCCTGGGCGCTCCCGGTTCCGGAAAAGGAACTCAGGCGGAAATGATAACCCGCCACTTTGGTATCCCAGTGACGTCGCCCGGCGCGATTTTGCGACGCGAAAGAGATCTTGAAACGCCGCTTGGTTTGGAGACGGCGGAAATTTTGCAACGTGGCGATTTGGTTTCCGACAAAATCATCGTGAAACTGATCGAGGACTGGCTGCATCTGCACGGCGGCTACGGTTTTGTGTTTGACGGTTTTCCGCGAACCCTGCCGCAGGCGGAAAGCCTCGCCTCGATCCTGAAAAGTGTGCACGCCTCGCTGGATGCTGCGATCTGGCTGGACGTATCAGAAGAGACCGTCCATTCACGAATTTCCGGCCGCCTTCAATGCCGCACCTGCGGTTTCACGACCAGCGTTGATAGCGCGCAGTTCGCCAACCGTCCGATCTGCCCGTATTGCGAAGGCCGGCTCGAGCGGCGCAGCGACGACGATCTGAGCGTGCTGCAACAACGCCTCCGAGAATATAACACCAAGACGCAACCGTTGGCCGATTTCTACGGGAAGATGTCGATCTTGCGGAAGATTGATGGCAACCGCGACCGGGATACGGTGTTTGGGGAAATATCGCGGATAATCGAAGACAAAGCGCCGGCATGATTCCAATCAAGAACGCGAAGGAAATTGAGAAAATGCGGGAATCGTGCCGGACCGCGAGTGAGATTCTCGATCGGGTGAGCGAGCTGGTTCGGCCCGGAGTCACCACAAAGGAAGTGGATGAAGCCGCGGCCGATTTTATGAACGAGGCCAAAGTGAAGAGTGCGTTCTTGGGTTACCGATTAGGCCATCGCGTTTTTCCGGGAAACATTTGTATTTCGCTCAACGACGAAGTCGTGCACGGAATTGGTAGCCAGCGACGGATCCAGTACGGCGATATCGTTAAACTCGACATTGGCGTAATCCAGGATGGCTGGGTCGGAGACACCGCTCAAACCATTCCAGTCGGCGTCGTAGACGAACGGACAGACCAACTGTTGAGGGTGACGGAAAAGGCGTTGGAACGGGCGATTAACGTCGCCGATGAAGGCGTCCGGCTAGGGGACATTTGTGCGGAGATTGAAGACGAGGCTTCGCGCAACAGTTTCTCGGTTGTGCGTGAGTTTGTCGGACACGGTGTTGGTCGCAAGTTGCATGAGGAGCCCCAGATCCCGAACTACGGCCGGCGCGGAAGCGGTCCGAAATTGAAGGCTGGTATGACATTGGCGATCGAGCCGATGATCAACATTGGCGGGCCCGATGTCCGCCTGCTCGATGATGGCTGGACAGTGCGCACCGCTGATGGCACCCGGTCGGCCCATTTTGAACATACGGTCCTGATTACGAGAGATGGGCCGGATATCCTGACATGGCGCGGAAAGACGCAATTGAAGTAGAAGGCACTGTGGTAGAGCTGCTTCCGAATACCATGTTTCGGGTCCGGCTGCCGAATGGCCATCAGGTCCTGGCCCATATTTCAGGGAAAATGAGGCTCCACTTCATTCGTATCTTGCCCGGCGACAAAGTTATGCTAGAGGTATCTCCCTACGATTTGTCGAAGGGGCGGATCACCTTCCGCCAGAAGTGACAACGCGGATATGACTCCGCGTTTTTTGTTTCGACCAAAATGAAAGTACGACCCTCAGTTAAAAGACTTTGTGAAGCTTGCAAGATTGTGAAGCGCAAGAATGTGGTGCGTGTGATTTGCAAAAATCCGCGTCACAAACAGCGCCAGGGATGATTTTTGGTTAACGAATTAACGATTAGATAAATGCCACGATTACTCGGAGTTGAAATACCGGCGGACAAGCGCATCGAAGCGTCGCTGACCTATATTTACGGGATCGGTTTCGCGAGTTCGCGCCGGATTCTCGAGCAGACTAACATCGACCCGAATACCCGCGCGAAGGATCTCACGCCTCAACAAATCAATGAGATCATTCACGCGATTACCAACAACAAAATTAAGATCGAGGGCGATCTGCGCCGCGACATTCAAGGAAACTTGAAACGCTTGCAGGCGATCAATTGTTACCGCGGGATTCGTCATCGCCGCGGTTTGCCGGTGCGCGGTCAGCGAACATCGACGAACGCGCGCACGCGCAAGGGTCCACGCAAGACCGTAGGCGTGATCCGCAACCCTGACGCGAAAGCAGGAAAAGTTTAATCATGGCTGAATCGAAGAAACCAGCAAAGGCAAAGGACGAGAAGCCGAAGGCGGAAAACGAAGAAGAGAAACCGGAGGCCAAAGCGGCTGCACCCGAGGCCCCCAAACCGCATGCTCCAGCCGAAGAGGCCAAGCCGAAAAAACAACCGGCCAAGGCCAAGAAGGAAGAAGGAGTCGCTCCCGCCGCGCCGGCTTCAGAAAATCTTTCCCTCGACGCGGATTCAATTGAGGCGCCGAAAATTGTTAAGGCAAAAGGCGCCAAGAACATTCACACCGGCATCGCGCACGTTTACGCAACCTTCAACAACACGATCGTCACGATCACGGATTTGAATGGGAACGTGATCGGTTGGTCGAGCGCCGGTAAAGTTGGGTTCAAAGGTTCACGAAAAAGCACAGCCTACGCGGCGCAGCTCGTCGCGCAGGATGCGGCGCGCCAGGCGATGGGCCACGGACTCAAAGAAGCTCAGGTTCTCGTCAAAGGTCCCGGCGCTGGGCGTGAATCAGCGGTGCGAGCGCTTCAGGCGATTGGTTTGGATCTGACTTTGATCCGTGACGTAACCCCGGTTCCGCACAATGGTTGCCGGCCACCGAAACAGCGCCGCGTGTAATCCATTTAGCGATTTTAGCCATTTAACGAATTAACGAATCCAATGGGAAGGTACACAGGCCCGAAAACGAGGATCAGCCGCCGTTACGGCGTGCAGATCTTTGGACCATCGAAATCGCTCGAGCGGAAAAATTACCCGCCCGGAATGCACGGCCCGAAAGGCTCGCGTCGGAAACAATCCGAATACGCAATCGCGCTCGGCGAGAAACAGAAGCTTCGTTATCAGTACGGTCTGCTCGAGCGTCAGTTTCGCCGCATTTTCCAACACGCATTGCGCAAACGCGGTGTGACCGGTGAAACGTTACTCCAATTGCTCGAAACACGTCTCGACAACGTCATTTACCGGCTCGGGTTCGCGAACACGCGCAATGCAGCACGGCAACTCGTGTCGCATAGACACGTACAGGTCAACGGTCGCAACGTTAACGTCGCTTCCTACAACGTGAAGGCCGGCGACGAGGTCGCGATTAAGGACAAGCCGAAATCTCGCCAGCTGGCAGTACGCAATCTCGAGCTCACCCAAATCGTTCCGGTTCCTGATTGGCTGACCGTCGATCGCGACGGCCTCAAAGGCAAAGTCGCCCACATCCCGTCTCGCGAAGAAATGCAACCGATCGTCAACGAACAGTTGATCGTCGAGTTGTACTCGCGATAAGCGAAGATCAGCTCTGGCGTCGCTACAGATTCCCCTCAATTGTCGGGTGATGCCGACGTTCTATTTTCGCTTAAAGCGCGTCCTAAAGTGACTACCCAGAAGCCAAGAAATCTGGTGGCGCGATGGTCAATTGCTGGATTGTGAGCGAAACAATGGAGGCAGCTGAGTCTCAAGCTCCCGATGCGATCGCGGACGAAGATTGGAGAACAACAGAACTAGAAGAGGCTTACGAAATGACGCGTGAAACACAAGCTGATTCTGAAGATAACTAATTGTCAGGCAACGGGTGGAGTAATTGTAGGGCAAGCGCTCCGCTCGCCGTCTCTGACAGAGGCAGGCGATGCGCCTGCCCTACAATTCTAGGGGACGCGACGACGCGCGTCCCTCCAAGAATTCGAGGGCTTTGTCGTAGCTCTTGCGCTGAAGAAAGTGGGCTAGCCGCGAGTCGATCGGTTTCGGCAGGGCGGAGGCAAGGACTTCTATTCTTTGTGAAACGTCGCGAAGACGCGCCAGATGTTGCTCCGGATCGAGACGGCTGTTTTCGTCCCCAATAATGGCGAGGCGGTCGCGTAGTGCGGTGGCAAGATCAGACGTTGCGCTTTGCACGGCCAATAGTTTACCACTCGCTCGGCGCGCTCGCTAGAGCACAGGGAGATTGCGGAGACAGTAGTCTGCAATCTTCCTGGGTTCCTGGATTCCTAATTAAATCCTCCGTGACCTCTGCGTTCTCTGCGGTTAAAACAGACCCGTGCCGGCTGAACCAAAACGGTTCCTCATGGTGGACGACGACGTCGCGCTTCTGCGCGTGGTGCGCGAGGCGTTGGTTGCGTCGTTGCAGTGCGAGGTCGACACTTCGCCGAAGCCGGAATACGCGTTCGAGCTCGCATTGAAGAAAAAATACGATCTCTTCATGTTCGATTTTCAAATGCCGATGATCGACGGCGCGATGTTATTTTTTCTAATCGGCAAGGTTTACCAGAATGTTCAACCGATCCGAGAAGTGCCGCCGCTGATTCTTGTATCCGGCCAGGCTGACGAAAAACGCGCACAGGAATTATTGAAGGAACCAGGCGTCGCCGGTTTAATTGCAAAGCCGTTCGCGATCAATCGGTTACTCGAAAAGATCAAAGAGTGTCTGCCGGGGGCCGAGTTTTCGTTGCCGCTGTAGCCGCGTCGCTGGGCGACGCGTGCGAGGCTGACAAGTTTAATGGCGGGTCTCGGAAAGCAGCTGGCGCTTGGCCTCCAGCCAGTCGGAGTTGGCGTCGCCAGGCAAATCGAATCGCCGCCGACGCTCGGAAATAAAATAGGCGCGCGTCTGGATCTGCGCGTCCGTTGGATCGAACGCTCTTGCAGGTACGGGCGCCGCCTCCATTTCAATCTTTTCCCGAGCTTGCTTGTTTTGCGACGAGGTTTTCGCCTTCGCGGTTTTCGACCTTCCGGTTGACCTGGTTTTTCGGATTTTGTCTGAACCGATCGCCTCAGTTTTGCTTTTCCTAGCCACAATCAAATTCCTCCCTGATTTACGATTTACCGCGATGATGAGGAGATGCAACCGTCTGCGCGTTTATTTGTGCAAATCTCATTGGAAGATCATAATGTGAGCCATGCGGCACTTCGTGTTTCGATGGTTCGTGACGGCGTTTGCCGTATTTATAGCGGCGCCGATCGTCGGAATCGACTATACGGGGATCGGCTGTCTGCTCGGCGCTTCCCTGCTGCTTGGAATCATAAATGCGTTTGTCCGCCCGATACTGCTTTTCCTGAGCTTCCCGCTGATCCTGGTCACGCTTGGACTGTTCATTCTGGTCATCAACGCGCTGATGTTGAAATTCGTGAGCGAGATCGTGCCCTGTTTCAAAGTCCACGGCTTCTGGAGCGCGATCTTCGGCGCGATCATCATCTCGTTTGTCAGCTGGCTGTTGAGTGCGTTTTTCCGGGGTAGCGATGGACGGGTCCACATCCTGACTCATCATACCCAAATCAAGCAGGTTCGAGGTCGAGTAATCGAGCCGGGCGAATGAGGCACGGATGTTTGGCGGCGAGTTGAGATCTAACGCCCACATTTTCGTGAAGATTTGTGGGATCACGAACGAGCAGGACGCCGTTGCAGCCATCGAGGCGGGAGCTGACGCGCTCGGCTTCAACATCGTTCCGCGAAGTAAGCGCTGCATCGACCTCGACGCCGCGTCGCTGTGGATCGCCAAATTGCCCACTAATGTCTGGAAAGTCGCCGTGACGGCCGATCCAAATTGGGAAGATGCGTGTAGAATCGGGCAATTTTCGTTCATTGACGCTTTGCAATTACACGGGCAGGAGTCCCCCGAGTTTTGCCGGCGTTTGCGAGATGCCGGAATCGCGTTTGCCAAAGCAGTGCCGGTAACCGCTTCCAAATCACTTGCCGACCTCCCAGATTATTTCACGGACACGATGATTTTGGATTCCAGCGTCCACGGAACGTTTGGCGGAACCGGAAAGACTTTTCCGTGGAAATTCGCCCCCGAGTTTGTGCGGAATCACCCCAAAACGAACGTGATCCTGGCGGGTGGTTTGAATACGGAAAACGTGGCGGAAGCCATTGCGGTGGTTCGACCACGCGGCGTCGATGTTACAACCGGAGTCGAGAAGGCGGCCGGTCAGAAGGATTACCGTCTCGTGAAATCGTTTATTCGGGCCGCGCGTCGCGCGGTTGGATAGGAAGAAGAGGAGCTTTGCCGGCGAGCGCGGACCTCCGGGGGAAAGTTCCAAGGGGCTGGTCTGCTTCCTGCTTTTAACCGGCCAGCACTTATCTCACTTCCACATATATGGCTACTTCATTCAAGCAACGGGGATGCGTCGCGGCGGCGGCGTTTCTGACTGTGCTTTCGCTGTCGCAGGCGCAAACCAATCCAGCCCCGGCCGCTGGACCTCAGGCGCCAGATCAAACCAAACCCGCCGACCAACCGCCCATGTTGATGGTCCAGGCTCCAGTCCAAGCCGCTAGTCCGGCGCCGAAGACCAATGCGCCGGCAACGACGCAAGCGCCGGTGTTGACCGAAGCGGATGCAAATATTGAAAGCGGCGGCGTGGGAGTCCGAGAATTTCAAGGCGACGACGTCGGTCAAGTGCTCCGACTGCTCGCTCGTCAGGCCAAAGTCAACATGGTGGTAAGTGACGCCGTTACTGGAACGGTAACGATGCGGTTGGAAGATGTGACCGCGCTCCAAGCCATCTCGATCATTGTGAAAGCCAAAGGGCTGTTCATGGATAAGCTCGATAACGTCTATTATATTAAGACTCCTGCTGAAAAAACGGCTGAGCCGACTGAAAGCGACAGTTATCAGTTCAGCTATGCGCGGGCCAAGGATATCTCACCGCTGATCGCGTCACAATTACAAAGCAAAAGTCCGCCGCA
>Ga0307474_10001607_pt1 | contig 16302 bp, 16 predicted proteins | sample atmos_gasesECM1C_2_FD_203312 | JGI IMG/M metagenome (GOLD analysis project Ga0307474, IMG submission 203312) | Hardwood forest soil microbial communities from Morgan-Monroe State Forest, Indiana, United States - atmos_gasesECM1C_05 | ecosystem: Environmental > Terrestrial > Soil > Temperate... | reverse complement strand
CAGAGGCCCGAAAAGCGGCTTGAAAGAATTGCGCGAAATGGCCGCAAAATCGGCCTTCCTTCCTGCCGGCTCTAACAACCAAGTTTCGGAAGTCTGCTTGGTGGGCGCACCAGGGCTCGAACCTGGGACCCGCTGATTAAGAGTTAGCTGCAGGTTGAGAATAATCAATGACTTGGCGGTCGCACCTGTGGGCTAATCCGACCGAAAACAGGCATCCGTCGCACGATCGTAGTGCTTCGTTGCACTGCCTGTTAACCTCATGCCGGATGGCAGACTGACGCATCGGACGCGTCGGGGGTTCGAGTCACTGGCTCGTTGCAGCCAATGGACCAACGCATAGGCGGCGAGTTTTGCTACGAGTCGCCTAGCCTTGAGGTTAACTTGCCGCCTTGCTCGGCGCCCGAGCAGCTAATTTACAAACCGAGACTGGGTTAACAGACGAGCCGGAACAGCTGGAAGATAAACAAAAGTAAGACGACCTCAGTTGGCAATTCTTCCCTTGCCAAGGCAATTCTTGCACCGTGCCGGATAAATCCTGATGCCGGTCGACCCGGTTGTTCCACCGCTGCGAAGCCGGTGCCGTTGCATTCCGGGCATTTGTGCCCGATTGGGCGGACGACGGGTTTTTTCATGTAAGCCTCGCTCTAGGAGAGACTGAACGTTCGCAGCTTTGGAGTTGCTCAAATGGTCGCATCGGCTTTGGCGCTCCCTGGCGGAATGCGACCAGATTTTCTGGTTCGATTTCCTCAGCGAATTCAGTAGCTCTCGCCGGGGCCGACGCTTGAACATAGCCATCCGCGCCTTGGTTTGAGATCAGTTTCGCTGATGAGAGAGGGTGTGACCCTCGATACGGTCCTGTTCGAGGGATTGTCGGCCCTCATTCAGCCGCCATACGATCGGTTGTCAGGGGCGCGGCCGCATTGAGCTCGGCGAATTCTTCATCCGTGAGCGCCACGGCAGCGCCGGCGACATTTTCCTCGAGGTGAGTAACGCGGCTTGTGCCGGGGATCGGCAACATCACGGGGCTGCGCTTCAGCATCCAGGCCAGCGCAATTTGGCCGGGCGTTGCGCCCTTGGCCTTGGCGAGCCTGTCGACCACGCCGCCAGGCTTCGCGAGATCGCCCGCCGCAAGCGGAAACCAGGGGATGAAGCCGATCCCGTTCGCCTCGCAATAGTCGAGTACAGCCTCGTCAGCTCGGTCAGCGAGGTTGTAGCGGTTCTGCACCGTCGCGACTGGGAAGACCTTGCGGGCCGCCCCGATCTGCTCGACAGTCACCTGGCTGAGACCCGCATGCCGGATTAAGCCTTGGTCGATGAATTCGCGGATGGCGCCGAACTGCTCGTCCTGCGGTACCTTTCCATCTATGCGGTGGAGCTGCCAGAGGTCGATGCGCTCGACTTTGAGGCGGCGGAGGCTCATCCGCACGCACTGACCGAGATAATTGGGGTCGCCGACTCTAGGCCATTCGCCTTGAGTTACGCCCGGGCGCACGAGGCCACCCTTCGTGGCGATCAGCAGCCCTTCATAAGGATGCAGCGACTCGGCGATCAGCCCCTCGCTGACAAAGGGACCGTAGCTGTCAGCGGTGTCGATGAAGTTCACGCCGACCTCTGGCAGGCGCTTCAGCACGCGAAGCGCCTCGGGCCGGTCCTCGGGCTCGCCCCATATGCCAGGGCCGGTTATGCGCATCGCACCGAAGCCGAGGCGGTTGATGGTGATATCGCCGCCGATGGCAAACTTGCCGGAAAGGCTGGCGTCGATCTGGGTCATGGCATCGTTCCTTTCGAATTGGGACGCGGTAAGAAGGGACGGCGGCGGGCCACGTGTTGGAGCAGTTGGATGACGAAGTCTTCGACCACCCAGCGCGCCAGAACCGGCCGAGGTCCGAACTCTTCTCGCGAAAATTGAATGCGAAGCACAAGATCGATCCCAACCTTGTGCAATACATACCCAGAAAGTAAGTCCGCAAGCGGATGCGAACCAGGGGTCGTGCGATCGATTGTATGGACTAGATCCCTACGCTCACCGATCGTGAGGGCCCATCTATCTGTGGATCGTGGCGACGCTGGCTTAAGGCGAAAGACGGTTGCGCAGATAGCAGCTTCCCGCGCATCGGGCGCTCCCGAAGCGCTCCGCAGCGATCCTACCGCAGTGACCCGCGCGTAAACCGAAGCTCGACACCGCGGGCTGACAGAAGACGCGCGTCGAATGAGTCACGTTCGGTTCACCTCATGGTCTTGTGAACTTCTGGTGAACACGCAGCTGCTAAACCATCCCTATACCCATTTTGAGTGCGCGGGCGATCGTAGAGGCGACATGCTGAGCAAGAGATATTTTGAAACTGCGCGGATGTTCCGCCGCGCCGCTCTGAGAATAACTGCGCTTGCGAAGGTCTGCGGCGGCGAGCTGAGACGGCCGCGCAGGCTGATACCGCCGAAGCGCTGGCGCGGAAAGGGTTAAAATCGTCTTCGCCAATATTTCGCTCTCAATTGCGATTGCGGGCCACACGGGCAGCGCAGCTCGCTAAAAGGACGCTTGAAAAGATTGAAGACCCAGCAGCCCCTCTGCAAGAGCGCGTTCAGCGCCGGCGCAAATTGAACAAGGGGCCCTCCGAGTTTCGAGAAGATCGGATCGATCAGTCCGGGATATGCTTTCCCAGTTAGATTTGCGTCTACTGATACGACTATCTGTGCCCGCGCCTGCGTCGGGCAAGCCGACAAAGCCAAAGCCAGGTCAATAGCAGTCTTTCAGTGCTGCGGGATTGGTGAGCTCGCCGGACACTCGATAACTTGTTTTTTCATTTAGAAGCACTGGTTTTAGAGAGCTGCGCCGTCGAAGCTGCGGTGTTCCGTAGCTCAGTCAGTGACGCTCTTTGAATTCCGATCCCGCTGTGTCGCCGGTTTGCGAAGGCTGCGCTTCTCCAGCGGCGCTACGCATTACCGACATCTCGTGCTCCCGTTCCGCGATGATGCTCTCAGCCAAACGCCGAAGCTCCTCATTATGACCGTATTTGAGCTCGGCGCGAGCGGTATCGATGGCGCCTTGATGGTGGGGCATCATTACGGCGACGAAATCGCGATCGACGTCGCCCGTCGGATCGGCCATCATACTTAGGCTCATTTTGCTTATGGCAAGGTCGTTCTCGATTATAAAACGCTGCTCGCTGTTGTCGATGGCGGCAGCGCCGACATGACGCGCTTTTGCTTGATCCTGTGCGAAGGCAATGGGCGCCGCCAAGATCGATACGGTCGTCGCCAGCGAGACCAGCCGCTTGTTAACGGAAGAGTGCAACGAAGCCATGTTGACCTCCTTCACAAAGAATGATCGCTACGCCCGCGCACGCGTTCACCGCGGGCGGCCGACCGAGCCAATGCTTTAGCCGCATCAGCGCGCGACGCTTTCTCGGCTCGCCGCTCGTAGTCCTCGGCAAGCGCCTCAAGCTGACCCGCAATCCTTGGATCGGTCATGTTTTGCGCAGCGCGGAGCAAGGTCCGCGCGGTTTCAAAATATTCCTTGCTCAGCATATCGCCTCCACAATCATCCGAGCTCCAAAGGGATGTAGGTAGGTTCAGGCAGCTACGCGTTCACAAGATCTTGTTTGAGTTCACAAGAAGGTAGGCCGAACGCGACCTGGTCGGGATAAAGAGCACAGATTGAAACGGCCCCAGCCGCGTGTGAGAATGGACCAACGCGGGCTGAGGCCGCCACGACGAAGTGCCGAAATCCGGAACTCGGCACAACGGCGTCAATCACCACTAGGGCCGGTATTTAGGCCTCAACGCAACTTCCCGCGCGTCCGGCGCCGGTGACAATCGCGTTTAGGTGAGCTCATTCGAGCGCTTGAGGCTCGCGCTGCGATGACTGCAGGCTCGTATCGCCGGCATTGTGCTATGCGGGGCGTCCGGGAACAGAGCGCGCGCTCCCAGAATGATTTTCGTTATTGCTTGGTACCGGCCGGATAGATCAGCGATTGATCCTCGACCTCCTGAACGGGGAGTTGGTTCACGCCTACTGTCTCATGGAACTCGGCTAATGACGGCATGGACGCAGCCGATAGTTCGATCGACGGCGGTCGCGATCGTGGCATGGAAATCGCAACCGCAATCAAAGCAACTGTAGCAACAGCAGAAATCATCAGACGCATTGTATGATCTCCTTCCCCACCGCCGCAGATAGATCTGGCACGCTTTGGAAATATCAAATGGATACCAAAACGAATCTACTGGACACGTGCAGTTGGTTCGGCGAATGCTTCCGCCACTGACTGCTGCACGAAATCGTCAAGTATCCGGGAGGCGCCAACAGCGATAACGAGCACAATCAAGCAAGCGACGATAAACGCTCGCACCATATTCCTCCTATCTTGCTAATTCGCAGTTCCAGGCCGCCCGTCCCGTAGACAGCCGATATTGTTCATTCGGATTTACCAAGAAGGCCTCCGCTTCGAGATTTATGAAGACCCGCCCAAGCAATCCAACAGCGGCATAAAAATCAGCTGCTTCAGCACGTTCAAGATCGGCAAAGAAGCGCGCCATCCATGGCGATAGATGCTCTTCAAAGAACTTGCGCTCGGTAGTGCCTGCAGACGCTGCGATACTGCCGTCGGCAAGGCCTGCCATGACCTCACAAAGAATTGCGGCGTGGTCCTCCGGCTCCGAGCGCCCCAGCGCTCTTTGGATGCCGAGCTCTTGCAAAGATTCGCGCACTCGCTCGAGCGGGCGTCCGCAGAGGGTTTCTGCCAAATAATGCGAGGAATAGGGCAGAAGCGAAGTCTCTCCTAGCCCGGCAAACAGGACAAAAAATTCCCTTTCGGCATTTTGTTCGCTCACGCGTGTCGCTGCCTCCGCGAGGGCGGCGTGGGCAGCTCCGATTAGGCTGGCATCGCCGCGAAGGTCGGCCAAGCGAGAGAGAAGTGCAGAATCCGGGCTACGCGAGAGTAATGTCGCCAAGAGCGCGTATTCTTGCGCTCGAGCACGGTCGATCTCGTCGACGTCGGGCGTGAGAGATTCTAGAGAGGCCGATCCCGGCATGGTTCCCAAACTCGCCATAGGAAAAATGTTAGTTGTAGCAATGTCACGCTCTTATCGGCGGAGCGTCGCCATGACCGCGAAGGCTGCATTGCGCTTCATCCGCGGCATGCTCCCGTTCGCATTACGCCAGCTGCACGATGAAAGCGCCGGAGGCGCCGGGATTGGATTCACGAATCGCAAGCTGGCCGCGCGGATCGGCTGTCGGCCTGTCCAGCGGACTAACTCCGAGAGTACCTTCAGGGTCAAAAATCCCATAGGTTTTCCGTGATGCCGATGAAATCGCAATGGCCGCATCGCTCCAGCAAAATTCAAACGGCATCGTTGGATGCCGAAAAGCCGCGATACTGCTATCCGCTTCCTGGCATGATCAGCGCGTTCGATCCCGGCCAGTGCGGCACGATGGTCGGATCGACCTTCAGGTGTTCCGCCACCATTTCCTGGGGAGAATGTGCAAGCCAATCCGACAAGGAGAATTCCGCAAATTTCGACGTCCGGAACACGGCGAAGAACTGCATGTCAGTGTCGCCGACGTTCTGCACATAATGACCGTAGTTTTTTGGGACGTAACCGATGTCGCCCGGATTGAAATCCATCGTGAGCACGTGAGGGCCGGTGTTGAATACGCCCATTCGTGCCTTGCCCTTGATATAGTATTGCCACTCGTCCGCGTTGGGATGCCAATGCATCGCCCGCACAGCGCCAGGCGGAACCGTTTGGACAACCGCGGCGATGGTGGTGGAAATCTTGAAATTGCTGCTGTCCGCGAGCTGAACCGTACCGCTCTTCGTCTTGTTCAGGTTCGGCGAAGATGCGAGCGAGAAGGTGAACGGCTCGGGCGGAGAGCTCGCGTCGCCAGTCATTGTTTTCCGGACGGTGTCGAGGTCACCCGGGACCTTGCCCTGAAAGATCCAGAGATTGTGCAGTGGGGTTTTAGCGAAGGTACCGGCCGACACAGCGAAATTTGAGGCAAGGACGGAGGGGGGCGTATGGGCGATCCAATCGGTCACCAAAAGCGTGTTGAATTCGCTTGCGTCGCCGTCGTCGAAGCAGATGACGAATTCGCAACCGTCCGGCCCCAGCCCCTGCAGTGAATGCGGGTAACCGGCCGGAAAATACCAGATGTCGCCCTCTTTAACATCGGCCACATAGGGTCGGCCCATCGGATCGATCACGGTGACCCGGCAGTTGCCGTAAGTCATGTAAGCCCATTCGGCTGCCTGATGCCAATGCAATTCGCGGATGCCGCCGGCCGTCAGCCGCATGTTCACGCCACTGATGGTTTTGGAAATTGCAAAGTCCGCCTGGGTCACTTGCCGCGCCCAGCCGCCGTCCTGGATGCGGCGCTGCACGGTGTTGAAGGACGACCAGATTTGCGGCATGCCGCCAACGTCAGTCGGCGGCGGCGAAAATGCCGACTGCAACTGGTCCCGGATTGCCGGGTCTTGCGGCCCTGGATCAGTGACGCTCGCCGGATTCTTGGCGTTAATCGCTCCTTCAGCGGGCTGATCCGGATTGCCAAAGGAAGCAGCGTTCGCTGCCGACACCGTCATAGCGGCGCCCATGGCCGACGCCGCCAACACATCGCGTCTCGAGAACATAATTTCATTCCTCCAGGTTGAATATTTGGAGTCGCCAACGCATGAACGGCCGATAGCCGCCCTTTTTTAGAAAATAAGTAACGCACCTCTCTCTTCGCTTGCGAAAAAGCGCCGCGCTTTTCAGATCGCACGACCGAAACGCAGGAAGACATTGCTCGTCTCAGTCACAGCTTGCTCCCTGTATTCCGCGCGCAAGCGCCTGGCCATCGCGCTTGCGCTTGATGAAGGGACGATCGACATGATGTCGGACCACAAACTGCCTGACGATCTCGGCGAGCTCGTCCGGCATGGGCACTTGATCGACCAGATTGTTGCCCGCGTCGGTAAATCCTTCGCCCTCCGCTGGATCAACGGTGACGGCCGCCAATTCGTATGAAGAACCCGACGCCGTGGGACGCAGAGCGACCCACACCGCAGGCGAGCCCGATGCGAGATTGTCGCGATAGTTGGCCGTCTCTGTGCGATGCAGTTCGACGGCGGCCTGGCCGGCGTAGAACGCGGTTGTTTCCGTTCCTGCTTCCGGGCCCAGCGGTGTCCACGGCGCGGCCGACGGGCTTCCGACAAACACGGAGAGCGGCCGCCATAGAAAATTGGCCCAGCTGCTCCTGGCCCTGCGGCGCTCGACCACGACACCTACGGCAATATGTGCGAGAGCTGTCGTTCTCAATTGAACACCTCCATTTGCCGGATCGGCGAAATCGGCCACCAAGTTCTGTGAGTTCAGGCGCAACTCCCCGTCTGTCGCAGTGGCCAGCAGGCAAACGCAAAGGCGCCCGAGGCTGCCCATTCGCCGGGTTCAGCCGCTTTGCCAAATACGAACGGATCAGAGGCATCGAGACGGATCTTTGGCAACAGCTTCATGCTTCGGTCCTCCCGCGCTCATGAAGATAGTCGTTGGTCGTGCGAACTCTCTGCGACGGCGCGCTATAAGGTTCGAAGCGCTCCTCTGCGAGAAATGCAACGCGGCAGTCTTCGCACATCTTGATGACGTCAAGGCGATTCGACGAACCGGCATACATCCAGTGCTTGCCTTCGAGCTTCGCCAGTACGCGGTCGATGGTCGTCTTGACGCCAAACGGCCTGCTGCAGCGGATACAGCAAAACGGCTCTTCCTCCTTAAGAACGCGAGCCGGCGCTCTGACGGCGCGAAAGTCGATCTGCGGCTTAAGCGTGATGACCTTCTCGGGGCAAGTGGCCTGGCATAACCCGCACTGGACGCAAGCGTCTTCCACGAAACGTAGCACCGGCCGTTCCGGATCGTCGCGCAACGCACCGGTGGGGCACGCCGACACGCAGGACAAACATAACGTGCAACCTCCGGCGTCGATCTCTACCGCGCCGAGGGGCGCCCCGACTGGCAAGACAATGACGTCCACCGACGCCGGAGCGGAACGATGAAGCTCGCCCAGGGCAAGACGCAGCACGTCCTTCTTGCCTCCCACTGTGCGGAAGCTCTTAGGGTGCGGCGCAGGCGGCATGAGCGGGACCGCGCGCAATGATGAAACGAGAGTGTCCGGATCATCGGTTTCGATCGTCGCGATCCGATCCGGGCCGAAGCCGAGCCCCGTCAGAATCGGATCCGCCAGCTCCATCGTCCGCCGCAATCCGGAAATATCGTGACGCGGTTTGGCCCGAAGCAGGAACCGCATCGCTGATGCACCATACGCAAACGCGGCTGCGATGCTTTCCAATCCGATTTGGGTGACCTCATTGACCGCAAACGGAAGCACTTGCTCCGGCAGCCCGTCGCCGAATCGCGTCATCGCGTCGATCAACGGCGCGCCGTGCGGCTCATCGTGCACCAGCACAACCCCCTGCTCGCCCCCCGCCTCCCGATACGCCAGGAGCATCGCGCGCAGCTTGCGTATCAGCGCATCTTCCGAAGGCAACGCATAGGACGCCGCCCCGGTCGGGCATGCAGCCGCGCATTGACCGCAACCGGCGCAAATATTCGAATCGATCGCGACATGATCGCCGGCCGGTGTGATAGCGCCGGCCGGGCAGAGGTTCAGACAGCGCGTGCAGCCGGTCACCCCTGACCGTGAGTGGGCACAGAGCTTTGAGTCGAAGCTGATATACTTCGGCTTCTCGAAGACACCTACAAGATCACGTGCCTTGTCGACGGCTTGCAGCACTGCGACAGGACTGCCCGGGTCCACACGCAAATAGCCGTCCCGCAAATCACCTGCCGGAAAAAACGCCGTGCCGCCCGTCAGATCAAGGACAATATCGCAGCTCGAACGAGCGTTGTTGCGTGCCGGTTCGAACTCCATTACGTCGCGTGACGATGGCCGAGCCAGCGCGAATTCGTCGACAGTAATCTCGAACGCGCCGAGATAGCCCGTCGCGGTTGTGATTTTGCCTTTCGCTACCGGAAAATCGTTTGCGCGCGGCTTTATGGAAGCAGGTGGAGCGATGAGAACCGTGACGTCAAGATCATCCTTGAGCAGCTTGCCAGCTTCGATCGCGCCCTCGTCGCGTCCACAAATGAGGATGACGCCCCGGCTTTCCAGTTCAACGGTCGTGACATCCAGCACTGCCTCCGCCGCCAACGCCAGCAGAGCTGCCATTTTGGGCGTTACCTGCTTCGTCTCGTCGCTGTTCAAGCGGTGATCAGATTCCTGCGGATTCATCATCGCCGGTCTTCTCCGACCTTAAATCGACGCCTTGCCTCACCGGGATTCACTCGGCAGGTGTTGCCGCGGGCGCAACGGGCTGATCTGGTTTCAGCTGCCGGGCGAGCCAGACATCATGATGTTCTTTGGCCCAGTTGAGATCGACCTCGCCGGTCGCCATGGCTTCAAACGCACCTTCCATGCCGAGCGTGCCGATATAGATGTGAGCGAGGATCAGAGCGATGAACAAAACGGCGACGACCGCATGCACCACCTGGGCGAGTTGCATCTCTGCAATGTTGGTCCCGTAGAACGGAAACAGCAGCAGAAATCCGGATGCCGAGACCGCGATGCCGGCGCCAACCGACAGCCAATAGACCAGCTTCTCGCCGGGATTGAAGCGACCGGCCGGCGCATGCCTGGACTTGATGAAGCCACCGCCTTGCTTGATCCATTCGAGGTCGACCCTTTCCAGAAAATTATCCTTGAAGAACATCACCGCGACGAGGATGAGGCCGGCTACAAATGCAAAGCTCGTAAAGTTGTGCGCATACTTTGCAGCCTGCGAAATCTCAGAAAAGGTGTCGGCTCCAACCAGCGGCAGCAGCACGATCTTTCCGAACGTAATGTTCAGACCAGTCAGGCCGAGAATGACGAAGGATATCGCCGTGAGCCAATGCGAAAATCGTTCAAAGGCTTTGAAGCGAAGGATTTTTTGTCCGGATCGCCCCGCAGCAATCCGGATTCTCCCGACTATTAGATAAGCCAGGCCCAAGAGCAGGATCGTCCCGATGATGACGACTGCGCCGCCCCAATGCAGCAGGACCTCATGAAAGTAGTCCCATGTTCGTCCGGCCGGTTGCTCCAGCACGGCAGCCTTCAGATCGGGAATGTCGATGCGGCCTTCGATACGGGGCGCCTGCTTGAGCAGCGTCGTTTGATCGACGACGCTGGCGGTCGGATTGGGCGCACCATCCGGGCCGAACCTCTGGGCGAGCGCTGGAGCTGCTGCGACGAGGACCAGGAGTGCCGCCCCGACAACGAAAATCCGAATGCGCGCAAGAGCCGTCATGATAATCAACCTTCCGTCTGACTCATCCCGGCTGGGGTCACCCAAAGCCTCAACCTAGACCTTGATGTCCTCGTGATAAGCGGTCATCCAGCCCCAGGCGCCCGAGCCGTAGCCGCGTTTCAAGACGCGCTCCTTGTAGATTTGTGCAATGATGTCGCCGTCGCCCGCCAGTAACGACTTGGTCGAGCACATCTCGGCGCACAGCGGCAGCTTGCCCTCGCCGAACCGGTTCGAGCCATACTTCGCGAATTCTTCGGCGCTGCCGGGCGCTTCAGCTCCTCCGCCACCGGCGCAGTAGGTGCATTTGTCCATCTTGCCGCGCGAACCGAAATTGCCGACCTGCGGGTATTGCGGCGCACCGAACGGACACGCATAAAAACAATAGCCGCAGCCGATGCACAGATCCTTGTTGTGCAGGACAACGCCATCCTCGGTCGGGTAAATGCAGTTAACCGGGCAGACGGCGGCGCAGGGCGGATCCGTGCAATGCATGCAGGCCATCGAGACCGAGCGTTCGCCGGGTTTGCCGTCATTGATGGTGACGACACGCCGACGGTTGATTCCCCAAGGCACCTCGTTCTCGTTCTTGCACGCGGTGACGCAGGCGTTGCAGTCGATGCACCGATCCGCGTCACAGAGAAATTTCATCCGTGCCATGGATTGCTCCTTTAGGCTGCCCTGATCTGGCAAAGCGTGGCTTTCGGCTCCTGCATGCCGGTCGCAGGATCGAAGCCGTAGGTAGTGAGCGTATTTACGCTTTCGCCGAGCACGACCGGATCGCTGCCCTTTGGATATTTGGCGCGCAAATCTCTGCCTTCGAAAAATCCGGCAAAGTGGTAAGGCATCCAGGCGACGCCCTTGCCGACCCTCTCGGTTACCAGTGCCTTGACCCGAGTTTTCGAGCGGTTCTCCGGGCCGGTCACCCAGACCCATCCGCCATCCCTGATGCCGCGCTCGCTCGCATCGGACGGATTGATTTCGACATACATGTGCTGCTTCAGCTCCGCGAGCCATTTGTTGGAGCGCGTCTCCTCGCCTCCGCCTTCATATTCAACAAGGCGGCCAGACGTCAGGATCAGCGGAAACTGCCTCGCAATTCCCCTGTCGACCGCAGCGTTCTGCACAGTGAAACCGATATTTGGCATACGGAATTGCCTCGCATCCGGCAACGTCGGATAGTCCGCAACGAGGTCGGGGCGCGGCGTATAGATCGGCTCGCGGTGGACGGGAATTGGATCGGGCAGGTTCCACGAGATCATGCGCGCCTTGGCGTTCCCATAAGGCGAACAGCCGTGCTCGATCGCGACGCGCTGGATCCCGCCGGAAAGGTCGAGCGCCCAGGACACGGCATCGGGGTTGGCCGCATTCACCCGCTGGATGATTTCCATTTCCTGTGCGGTGAGGTCCTTGTCCCAGCCGAGCTTTTTGAGCACGCCCAAGGTGAACTCGGGATATCCGTCCTTCAGCTCCGAGCCAACCGAATACGAGCCCTCGGCGAGCAGGTTGACATGCTCCTCCTTCTCGACCTGTTGCCCATTTTCCATGACCGCGCGCTTGACGATGCGTTCAACACCGAAACGAGCGCGGAAGGTGCCACCGCCTTCCTTCACCGGGAGGTTTGTATTGTAGAGGATTGGCGTACCGGGATGCTTGAACTCCGGCGTACCCCAGCATGGCCACGGCAGGCCATAGTACTCGCCTCCGACTTCCGGATCATCCTTTGGCGCACGCAAGGTGACCACGTCGAACTTGGCCTGGTTTTTCATGTGGGCTTTGAGCCGTTCCGGGGATTGTCCGCAGTAACCGGTCGACCAGCCGCCACGATTTACCTCACGTAGAATGTCTTCCGCCGAAACCGCACCGTTCTCGACCTTGATATTCCTGAACATACGGTCGGCGAAGCCGAACTTGACCGCGAACATGTACATCGTGTCGTAGTCGTTCTTGGATTCGAAGACCGGGTCCACGATCTTCTCGCCCCACTGCAGAGAGCGATTGGACGCGGTCCGCGATCCATCCATCTCGAAGCTGGTGCATGCGGGCAGCAGGTAGATGCCATCCTTTCGATCGGACAGCACTGACCATGCGGTCGGATAGGGATCGCAGACGACCAATAACTCGAGCTTCTCAATCCCCCGCTTGGCTTCCGGCATCCGGGTGATAGTGTTGACGCCATGCCCCATGACGAACATCGCCTGCACATTGTCGGGCTGGCTGACCTGGTCCTTCGGGAGCAACGTCGCGTCGAACCAGCGCGTGCTAGGAATGCCCGGCGTTTCCATCAGCGTCTTGTTCGGGAAGCGGGATAGCATCCAGTCATAATCCACCTCCCACACCCGGCACCAATGCCGCCAGGCGTCTTCGGCAAGACCGTAATAGAGCGGCAGGGTCGTTACATCGAGGCCAAGATCGGTGGCGCCCTGCACATTGGTGTGGCCGCGAAAGATGTTGGCACCGGTGCCAGCAGATCCCACATTGCCGGTGACGAGCGTCAGAATGCAGCTGGCGCGGACGTTGGCCGTGCCGGTGGTGAACTGGGTCTGTCCCATCGCCCAGATCAGCGTCGCGGGCTTTTCCTTGGCGAAGGTTTCCGCGATGTGCTTGACCTGCGCTTCGGGCAGGCCGGTGACCCGTTCGACCTCGTGCGGCGTCCACTTCGCCGCGTGCTTGCGGATTTCGTCGACGCCGTAAACGCGTTGCTTGAGGAATTCCTTGTCTTCCCAGCCGTTTTCGAAAATGTGCCAAAGCATCCCGTAGATCGTCGCAATGTGGGTGCCGGGACGCACGCGAACATACTCCGTCGCGTGCGCCGCGGTCCGCGTCATTCGCGGATCGACCACGATCATGTTGGCGCGGTTGAGCTCCTTGCCTTCGAGAATATGCTGAAGTGAAACCGGATGCGCCTCCGCGGGGTTGCCACCCATCACCATGATGGTCTTGGCATTGCGGATGTCGTTGTAGCTGTTCGTCATCGCGCCATAACCCCAGGTGTTGGCGACCCCGGTGACCGTGGTGGAATGACAGATGCGTGCCTGATGATCGGAATTATTGGTGCCCCAGAAGGCTGCAAGCTTGCGGTTGAGGTAGGCGGCTTCATTGGTGAATTTGGCGGAGCCCAGCCAGTAGACCGAATCCGGTCCGGACTTTTCGCGAATCTGCAAGAGCTTGTCGCCGATCTCGTCGACCGCCTGCTGCCACGATACGCGCACCCATTGCCCGTTCACAAGCTTCACAGGATAGCGCAGCCGTCGTTCGTTCAGCGCGTCATCGCGCACCGCTGCTCCCTTGCAGCAATGAGAACCGCGGTTGATCGGGCTGTCGTAGTCTGGCTCCTGGCCGATCCACACGCCGTTGGCCACTTTGGCAATCACCGAACAGCCGACCGAACAATGCGTGCAGATGTTTTTCCGATATGTGACCGTCGCGCCCGCGGAAGCGGGCGGCCCGGCCTGCGCCTTGCGCAAACCGTCGAGAGGAAGGCCACCGAGCGCCGCCAGCGCTCCGGCGGCGATGCCAGAGCGCCGGAGAAACGAGCGCCGGTCCAGCTCGCCACCGGGTTGATCGGTCTGTGTCCTAGCGGGCGCAGCAGGGTTTCGAAGTCGCTCCGACTTTTTGATCAGCACGAGGGTCCTCCTATCGGGTGGGGTAGCTGTTGACGCGATAGAAGTTTCGAACCTCCGCAGAGTTGGCCTGGTAGCGGGCCCTGCGCTTATAGCTCATATCGACGGATGTCGCAGCCGCCTGCTGCGGCAGCAGGACGCTCGCGGTTGTCGCGCCGGCGCCTGCAAGCGCAACACGAAGCAGGTCGCGGCGGCGGATATTTCTGTTGAGGTTCTGCTTCACGAGAGCACTCCCAGATCCAATTAGCGTACCGCTAAGGAGGGGTTGAGAGACCTCGGTAAAGTACTTCAGTCGATGCCGGCGTATTTCAAATTCGCCCGACTTCACGCCCGACATTTAGCGGAAAGCACACCCGAAGGACGGATCCCACCAAGAGCATCCCCGGCGTATCGGAAGAGCGGTGCGCTAAATCATCGTTGCCTGAGTGTGCCACGGTAGCGCGAGACGAGATAATATTCAACGGAACTAGCTGCGTGACGATTTCACGCTGGAACCTTCGCTGCCATCGCTCCTGTGTCGATCGGCCCCGCCCTCGCCCATGGTGAACTGAAAGGCAGCACCGCGGGTCCCGTTGGGGCTTGCCCACAAGTGCCCACCGTGCGCTTCGACAATCGCACGGGAGATAGATAGTCCTAGGCCCAAACCGCCTGGCTTGGTCGTGTAAAATGCGTCGAAGACACGCTCGAGAGCCCCAGCTCCGAGTACCGGGCCGGAATCCCGCACCGTCACAAACAAACCGGCTTCCGCTTTCGAGCTGCTTATCAGCAGTTCCCGCGGTCCCTCGCTCACGCTGCCCATGGCCTCGATTGCGTTAATAATCAGGTTGAGGATCACCTGTTGAAGGTGCACGCGATCCCCTTGTACCAGTGGCAAACCGTCCTCCAGCTTCGACTCTACTGAGACGCCGTTTTCCACGGCCTGCCCCTGGGTGAGCTCGACGGCCTCGCGGATGACTTCGTTGATGTCCACCGCATTCCGCTGTAGCGGCATTTTTTTTATGAGAGCGCGCATACAGCCGATAACGTTACACGCGCGATTGCCGTCCTTAACAATAGCGGCAAGCGCGCTCCGCGCCCCATCCAAATTAGGAGCTTGACGATCCAACCAACGCAGCGCCGCCTGGGCATTCATGACCATCGCGGTGATGGGCTGGCTTATTTCGTTGGGAATCGAAGCCGCGAGTCGCCCCATTTTTGCGATCCGGTCCGCGTGGGCGAGCTGGGCGAGAGACTCGCTCTCTTGCCCTTCAGTGTCAAAAGTGTAGGCGGATTGCGACGGAGATACTTCGCGTACCGGAGGAGCACGAAGGTCCGCCTTGCTCGCCGAGCAGTGCATGTACACCATAGCAAGCTCCCTCAAGCGCGACCGACTTCATACAACCGATGAGCCATACACTCAATAAACTTGCGGCGATATTGTAGGGATCACGTCCATACATCTACGCGGCCGCGCGGAGGCACTCTTGCCTTTCTGACGAGGTCAGCGGAAGTGCTCTTCAACTCCTTGATGGCGAACGTCCGTGCAATAGGGCCTGGCTTGCGTCAACTTAGGTTGCCGGGGCTGCAAGCTTTATCCGTCGTCCCAGCCGCAATTGAACAAAGCTTACCGAGATAACCTGGTTGAAGAATAATAGGGCAAGCACGATAGACCTGACAGCCGAGCTGCCGCACTGATGACAAGCCTCGTTCATACTTTGCGAACGGCGGATTCCGCGACGGATACGCGGCTCGAGGGCAGAGTCCAGACATACTCCCTGAGTTCTTCATTTAGCGGGCCATGGGCAAGATTGTTGGCGAAATTGCAGAGGGTCGCGAGGCCGACGCCCAGTACGATTTCGAGTGCCGCCTGATCTGTAAAGCCCGCATCCCTGAAGCGGGCGAGCTCGTCGTCTGTTACATTGCCGCGCGAAGCGATAACCGCTTCGGCGAAACGGGCGACAGCATCGAGTTTCGGATCGCTCACTCTGATACGGTCACGGAGCTCGTCGATGACCAATCCGTCGAGCTTGGCTTTCTTTTCGGCCAGCAGTGAGTGCCCGGCCACGCAATAGGCGCAGCCGTGAACTGCCGCCGCGGTGATCTGAACGGCTTCCCTTTCGCCAACCGAGAGCGAGCTGCGTGCGTTGATGCTCGACACTGTGAGGTAGGTTTCAAGTGCAACAGGCGCGTTCGCGAGAATACGCAGTAGATTGGGCAAATAACCATTGCTCTTTTCGGACGCGACCAAGGATGCCCTCGTATTTTCGGGCGCATCGTCGATGGTTCGCATTGGCAAACGAGTCATCTGTACCTCCGGGTAATCAAAAGAATCTTTAGCGTATTCCGTTCAAGCGCCTCTCCAAGCTGCTGTCGTGTTGCGCGCCCCA
>Ga0307474_10001606_pt1 | contig 16309 bp, 11 predicted proteins | sample atmos_gasesECM1C_2_FD_203312 | JGI IMG/M metagenome (GOLD analysis project Ga0307474, IMG submission 203312) | Hardwood forest soil microbial communities from Morgan-Monroe State Forest, Indiana, United States - atmos_gasesECM1C_05 | ecosystem: Environmental > Terrestrial > Soil > Temperate... | reverse complement strand
ATCGTTGTCAGCTGGTTGAATATGAGATTGCAATGGCCTATAGCGCAGGCATGGAACGTCAAACCGGTTTCGGGAACGACAACCATCGATGACAGAATCCTGAGCGGCCGCAGCCTATTGGCCCCGGGTGGCGTGCTTCGAACCGGCGAGCATTCGGCGGTACAAATTGACGTCGCTCGGATCGGGCGAGTCGTGGTGGGACAAGACTCGCAGGTCGAGCTGGTGGAAACGCGGACAGGCCATCATCGCCTTCGACTCGACCATGGTCAGTTGAGCGCGAAGATTTGGGCTCCCGCGGCTTCGTTCGGCGTGCAGACACCGCTGGCGAATGCACTCGACATTGGATGTGAATTCACTCTGTCCGTCACGTCGACCGGCAGTGGCTCAGTGCGAGTGAGGCATGGCTGGGTTGAGTTGGAAAAATATGGTTTGCAATCGCTGATTCCCGAAGGTGCGCAGGCTGAATTCGATTCCAAATCCGGCCCCGGAACCCCGTTCGATGATCACGCGACCGCGCAGTTTCGAGCGGCCTTGAAAACCATTGATGCGCTGGGACGATCAGTTCCTGCCAATGAACCTGCCATCGAACAATTGGCGGAAGCCTCGAGCGCGAAAGATGCAATTACATTGGTTTCCTTGCTGACACGCTACCCGCAACTGGCCGACACACCGATTTACGATCGCGCCATCGCACTACTCCCGCCGCCGGATGGAATGTCCCGCGATGCGGTTCGGTACAAGAATCAGGTTTTGATGGACGATTGGTGGCACAAGTTGCCGTATTCCCGGGTGAAGAGTTGGTGGCTGCGGTGGCCCGACTTGCTGCAAGACAAAACTCCATGACGTGCGGCTTGACCACGCCAAACGCGGGACTCAGAAGCGTCTGAATCAGGTCAAACTGCCGCGGAGAGATGCGTTCCTACATAGCGCCCGATCTCCGCAAAGACATCATCGACCTGGCGAGACTTTGGCGCACCACCCCGGGTGTATGCGCAGATCACTATCGGCTCGCCGCGCGTTGACCAAGTCACGGCGATGTCGCCAAAGGCGTCTTTGCCGTTGTTGCCGGTCTTATCGCCGACCCGCCAGTCTTTCGGCAGGCCGGCGCGCAACCGGTTGTCTCCGGTCTTGCAACCGAGCATCCAGCCCGTGAGGTGCTCGCGGGAGGTTGGCGACAGCGCCTTCCCGAGGATGAGTCTCCGCAGGTTGCCGGCCATGGCGGCGGGCGTGGTGGTAGTGTCGTGCGGATCGCCGGGAGGCGTGCGGTTCAGCTCCGGTTCGTTGTGATCCAGGCGGCTTACCGTATCGCCGATGGATCGCCAAAATGCAGTTAGAGCGGAGGGGCCGCCGAAGCGCGCCAGCAGAGCGTTGGCACAGGTGTTGTCGCTGAACTCGACGGCGGCCTCGCACATGTCGGCCACCGACATAGCGCCTTTTTCCACATGCTGCTTGGCAACCGGCGCCCATTCCATTAGGTCAGCGGGGCCATAAGCGATCAGCTCGTCCATGCGAGCCTGACCGCGGTCGACGCTCGCGAGGACGCAGGCCGCGAGGGATGCCTTGAATGAACTGCACATGACGAAGCGCTCATGAGCCCGCCAGGTTACTTCCGCACCCGTCCGGAGATTTTTCGCACAAACACCAATGTGGCCGCCACTGTCACGTTCATAGTCGGTCAATGCGGTGAGAGGCGCTCTTTGCGCGTGCGCAGGCGAAGCCAGAAGCGCCAGCGTACTGCACAAAATGTCTCTTCTATTCATTCAGATCATCTTTCAATGCGACTTGTCGAGTAGAGCCAGGCCTGCTCATAGCAGCTGCCGCCCAGCCCCCTCCTTCGTGCTCACGGCGGTACAGATTTGCATTGCCCGCGCGGAAGCGGCCGCTCGTGTCTTCCAGTAAGCTAAGGCCGAATCGCTCCGCGTAGTGGGACTGGGTTCCAATGCGTTGAAGTAACTGGTGAGCTCTGGATGTCCCGGGGCTCCGGATGGACGAGAGATGTTGCATCAGACATTAATAACCCTTCTCAATAGTCGTGTAAACGCAGCGCTCACGGCCGCGGGCTGTGTCCATGCTCCCGCCAATGTTCAGCCTGCAGTTCGTCCGGAATTTGGTGACTATCAAGCCAATGGCGTAATGACGGCTGCCAAAGCGCGCCGAATCAACCCACGCACTCTCGCGCAAGAGGTAGTTGAGCAATTGGATTTGACCGGCATAGCCAGCAAGATTGAAGTTGCGGGTGCTGGCTTTATCAATATCACCATCGCCCCGGAATTTCTCGCGCAACGGTTGATGTCGGCGTTGGGCCGTGCCGACCTCGCGGTACCGCCCGCGGCGAGGCAGCGAGTCGTCATCGATTATTCATCGCCTAATCTTGCCAAGGAAATGCACGTCGGTCACTTGCGATCCACAATCATCGGCGACTCATTGGCGCGAGTATTGCGATTTCTAGGGCACGATGTTATTCCGCAAAACCACGTCGGTGACTGGGGAACGCAATTCGGCATGCTCACTGCGTACATGGTCGACACCGAACAGAGTGGAGAGGGTGACATCGCACTAGCGGATCTGGAGGAATTCTACAAACGCTCCAAACAGCGTTTTGATGAAGATCCAGACTTCGCGGATCGCTCTCGGGACTATGTTGTAAAGCTTCAAAGCGGTGAGCCCCGGGTGCATCAATTGTGGAGACGATTTCTAGACGTCTCGATGAGCCATTGTGAGAATATCTACCAAGCACTTGGTGTGGACTTGTCTCGAGCTGACGTGCATGGGGAAAGCGCATACAACGAGGATTTGAATGTTGTTGTGACCGACCTAAAGGCGCGTGGAATGGCGGTGACGAGCGAAGGCGCGCAAGTGGTGTTTTTGAATGAATTCAAGAACAAAAATGGTGAGCCCGCGGCGTATATCGTACAAAAGCGAGACGGCGGCTATCTCTATCCCACGAGCGACTTAGCGGCGATCCGTTATCGTGTCGGGACGCTCGAGGCTGATCGAATTCTTTATGTGGTAGATGCACGCCAAAGCCTCCACTTTCAGCAATTGTTCGCGGTAGCGCGGAAAGCGGGCTATGCGCCCGAAAATGTTCTCCTGGAACACGTTGAGTTCGGCACGGTGCTCGGTCCTGACGGAAAGCCATTCAAGACACGCAGCGGCGATACGGTGAAACTGGCTGACCTGTTGGCGGAAGCAGTTCGTCGCGCATTGGCCCTTGTAACGGAGAAGAATCCAGAGCTGCCGCAAGCGGCGCGAACGCTGATTGCTCACGCCGTCGGAATAGGCGCAGTTAAGTATGCCGATCTTTCCAAGAACAGAAAAAGCGATTACGTATTTGATTGGAACAGTATGTTGTCTTTCGATGGGAATACCGCGCCTTACCTGCAGTATGCCTACACTCGGATTCGAAGCGTATTTCGCAGGGCGGAAGATTGGAGCGCGTCCGCGCCTGTAACGGTAACTCATGCGGCGGAACGTCATCTGGCTCTTCAGCTGGTTCATTTTTCTGACGCTGTTCATGCGGTAGCGCGCGATTCCATGCCCCACTATTTGAGTGGCTATTTGTATGACTTAGCAACCCTTTTCATGCGGTTCTACGAAGAGTGTCCGATCCTCAAAGCAGAGGATGCAGCGCGCGCGAGTCGATTGCAATTATGTAGCCTGACTGCGGACACGATGCGGACGGGACTGCGGCTGCTGGGAATTGAAGTATTGGAAATTATGTGAGCGTTGCGCGTGAACCCCCAAACGATTTCCCACTCAATATTATGGATGGCGCCAGCGGCACCGCGCCCTTACGTATCGGACTTATAACAGGTCATTAGCTCGCCCCTGTGAATATGATCCGCCCACTACCTGAGGCGTAGGGATGGTCGGCGGTCGCGCAAAAAGGCTGTCGCTCTCATAACCAAAAATGGTTGCGGCCGTTATTCACTTCTCGGACTCCTCGGCACTCTCATCGTTCGCGCCCTCCGCCGTCACAAAACATTCATGAAATATCCGGAATAAAACGCCCTTGCCGTAAGTCATTGACCTCAAGAGGCACCGTATCGCTCCTGAAGCGATGCGGTTCCCGTCATTTGAGGATTTGAGGTCAACCCATTGACCACGTGACGTCACGCGCGCGCAACCGATTTGTCTTCATATGGAGTAATGCACATGCCCCTTTCGAAAAGGATTCTCGTCTGTTCTTGTGTTACCGCGACACTGATCGCGTTGGGCGCTGGCTTGGCCAGAGTCGAGGCGCAATCACCGAGTGCAGCGCCGACTGAAGCGCCGGCGGGGTTTAACACACCCAGCTTTAACGGTGCCCACAGCATCAGCAATGGATTAGTCGAACCGCCCGGAGACACGTTTGCTCGGGATCAGGCGGTCTACGAGGAAAACGAAACAGTCGCGAATGGCCTTGGGCCGGTGTACAACGCAACCTCTTGCGTCGTTTGCCATCAGAACCCGAATAGTGGGGCCGCCGGCCAGATCACAGAATTGCGGGTGGGGCATAATGACGCGAACGGCATCTTTGTGAACCCGACGATCCTGATCAACGATGGACAAAACACCATTACCGGCAGGTCCATCGTCAATGATCGCGCCATCGGTCCACAAGCCCAAGAAACCATACCCGAAACAGAGAACATCCGCGCACTACGCGCTGCCCTCAACACGTTGGGGGACGGATTTGTGGAGGCAATTGACGATAGCACTCTGATCGCGATCGCCGCGGCGCAGCCGAAGGTGAGCCGAGGACGAGTGCATGGGGAAGTTGTGGAGGCTCCGATTTTCGAGGCCCCTGGGCAGACCCGCGTTGGACGCTTTGGCTGGAAGGACCAGCACAGCAGCTTGCTCTCCTTTATTGCCGATGCCTATCTCAATGAGATGGGGATCACTAGCCGGCTACGCCCCAATGAAGTCACTACTGTTCTTCTGACCACGACGGGTATTAACGATCAGCCCGATGAGCTTGGCCTGGCCGACATCGACCACTTTGCTCAATTCATACGCGGCACCATGGTTCCCCCCAGAGACACCGTGCTTGCCGCAAGCTCAGCCGCAATCAGGGGTCAAGCTCTGTTCACGCAGGTCGGTTGTGGCGTTTGCCATGTCCAATCCATTACCACGGCTCCAGCCGGGACGGTCGTGAATGGTGGAATGTTTGTTGTCCCAGTGGCTCTGGGGAATAAAATCATTCATCCCTACAGTGACTTTCTGCTGCATGACGTCGGCACCGGAGATGGGATTGTTCAGGTTGGGCCACAGGACACGGCCGACAAGTTAAGGACTGCGCCCCTGTGGGGCCTGCGCGAAAAGGCCCGCTTTATGCATGACCTGAAATCGCTATCTCTGGAAGATGCCATCCATCGCCACGATGAGGAAGCACGCGACGCCGCCCGGCAGTTTAGAGAGTTGAGACCGGAGGCCAAGGAAGACTTGATTACCTTCTTGCACACGCTGTAGAGACAATCACGAGTCATCAGGCGCCAGGGCGATGGGGCAACGCGCCTAAGACCCTGGCGCCGTTCGGCCGCGCGCGTGGCGCATCGGCACGGAATAAATGAGCCGGACCGGCAGTCTTATGGTTCGACAGGAGCAATCAAAACGAGCAAAGGAGAGACGGCGATGAGAGAGAATTCAGCTGGGAACTTGTCGAGGGTGGCCACTCGACTGACGCTCGCAACCATTTTAGCGGCACTATCGGTGGTGTCCGCTGGCTACGCCAATCCCTCCAACGATATCGTACTTGTACCCCCGGCGAACCTGCCAACCTTGGCGCGACAAGGTGGCGAGGCGATGTTCCTGCACGATACCAAGGATGGCCGAATCTTCTTATATGTTGAACAGCATCAAGGCACTCAGCTTGCGATCTTCGATGTGACCGATCCGGCGCGCGTGAGGGGCGAAGGTTCAGTGCAACTTGACGCGTCGGGACCCTTCGATTTCGTGGCGGATCTCGGAAAGCGCGGTGAACTCGTCAGATTTCGGGAAGGCCAAGGAGAGGCGGTTTTGGATTTGCGCAACAATCCAGTCCTGATGAAAGTACAAGGTCTGGACACCAGGAATTCCACAATACTCTTGGCCGATTATGCGTCAAGACTCACCGGCCAAGCCTTCAACGCCCCCGTTGGCCAAGGCACCCGAGACTACAAGATCTTTCAGAGCGGGGAATCGCCCAGCGAGGACCGCGTCATTGAGGTCAGGCAGGTGCGTCAAGACGTGACAAATCCCGATACGGGGACGACTTTTCTGTTGGCGCAAAATGGCCTGTATCTGATTCGGCGGCCGGCGCTCGAGGCAGCGCCTGAGGTCTTCCCAAGCTCAGGCGGTCTGTGACTTTCAGCTCAATAAGCTCGCGCCACCGTGATGCAGCGTTCGCCCGCTCGAGCGAAAGTGCGCGTCCGGTCAGTGTGTGAGCCGTTTGCGTAGGCGGGCACAAGGCTTTTCGACCAACACATAGATCGCCCACGCCGCAATGACTGATGCGGCCAGAGAAATCACAGCGCGTTGCCAGGCATGCGAGTGCGGCCACAGCCTCGCGACAGCGCGGAGCAACACGTCGTGAACCAAATACAGCGAATAGGACAGAGTTCCGATGAACACCACCGGCCGCCAATTCAGAAATCGAAAGAGCGGCCACGCGTGGAATCGTATCGCCGCGATAAATACCAACGTGAGTGCCGCTCCCTGAATGGAGAAATACCAGGTTTCCCTGAATACGGTGTTCTGAAACAGGAAACAGATCAGGAGCGCAGCCAGAGCCGCTGGTAGCAATAGGAACTTCCACAGGCCTGGCGATCCCGTTGGCTCGTCCAGTACCGGATTGTTCCAGACAGCCAGGGCGCAACCGAACAGGACGGAGTCCACGCGGGTGTCGGTCGCGATGTAGATCCGGGCGGATTCAGAATGCATCGCCATCACGAGGACGCACCGCCATGCCAATATCAGCGCGCAAAGACCCCACAGCAGCCACGCTTGTTCGGATCTCGGAACGCGCAATTTCAGGATGAAAATATACAGCAATGGAAACAGGAGATAGAATTGCTCTTCCACCGCCAGCGACCAGACCACGCCGGTTCCGGGCGCTTCACGATTGATGCCGTAGATACCCCAGTAATTCGCATAAAAGAGCAGCTCCGCTGTCATCGCGGGCGCGTACACGGTACCCGGCGGATACAGAATCAGCGCTATCAGCGTGGCGGCCAGCGCAACCAAGTAAAACGGCGGCAAAATTCGCAGTGCGCGGCGCAGCCAGAAATGCCGGATATTGACCGAGCCGTTCCTGTCGAATTCGGATCGCATCAGCGTGGTGATGAGGAAACCGCTCAGGAAGAAGAACACCGTCACGCCGAAGTCAACCGAAATGAAAGTACTGACCCCGGCGTGAGCGGCGAATACCAGCATGAAACTGACGGCGCGGATACCGTCGAGAGATGGAATATGGCGCGCCGCCGACGGTAACGGCGACGCCATGCCGGTTGGGCTAGGGCCAGTGCTCTCAACCAGCGAATGGCGCGGCTGATACAACGTTATCTCGTAGTCTGGGCACGGCATGAGAGGTCAGTGAAACATGAATCGTATCACCTCGACCGGAAGATCTGAATTTTGCCCGGCCATCATGCAGTCGACTGCACGGAAACGATTCTGATCGACCCTTCAGATCAGCTACACTGGCACAGCATTAGGCTGTATGGGCACGGACCGATCTCTGGTGAATTCGCAAACGCATGCGCCGTCGGCTGCGCATCCCGGCTATCGAGCGGATATCGACGGACTGCGCGCCATCGCGGTGTTGTGCGTCATCGGGTTCCACGCGTTTCCCGCGCTGTTTCCCGGCGGATTTGTCGGGGTCGACGTCTTCTTCGTCATCTCCGGCTACCTGATTACCGGCATCCTCCTCCGCACCCTGCGGGAACGCCGCTTCAGCTTCCTGGACTTCTATGGGCGGCGCATCCGGAGGATTTTCCCGGCACTATTGCTGGTGCTCGCCGCCTGCTTGGCGGTGGGTTGGTACGTACTGATTCCGGACGAGTTCCAGGACTTGGCCCGGCATACGCTGGCCAGTGCGGGATTCTTTTCCAACTGGCTGCTTTGGCACCATAACTTTTATTTCGATATCAACGCGGATACCAGGCCATTACAACATTTGTGGTCGCTGGCGGTCGAGGAGCAGTTCTACATCGCCTGGCCGGTTGTGCTATGGCTCGCGTGGCGCCTGCGTCTGAACATCGCACTCGTCATTGCGATACTGGCGGTCAGCTCATTCGCGCTGAACATAACGGATACGTTCGGTCCGGATTTTGCTACCACTCAAACTGCATTCGCTTCCGCGCAGACGCGTGCCTGGGAGCTGCTGCTCGGCGGCCTCCTCGCCTACACTACAATCTTCGGCGGACGATCGTTGCCATTCATTCCGGTGGCGGGCGCCACTCCTGCGCGCGAAATGCGCAACAACGTGCTGGCGATTACCGGCATCGTTCTGCTGGCATCCGTGTTGGTGAGTATCAGTCCGGGAAGAGGGTTTCCAGGTTTCTGGGCTCTTCTTCCGACCATTGGCACGTATCTGATCATCGCCGCAGGTCCGCATGCGTGGCTCAACAGCGCGGTGCTTGCGAGCAGGCCTTGCCGATTTATCGGGATTATTAGCTACCCTTTGTACCTGTGGCATTGGCCGCTGCTGTCCTTCGCGCGCGTCCTGAATGGTGCTACGCCGCCGGCGATCGTGCGTGTTGCACTGATCGGCGCGGCAATTTTTCTCGCCTGGCTGACTTTTCAAATCGTGGAGCGACCGATTCGCGGCGGCCGCCGACTGCCTTTGAAGGCTATTTCACTGCTGGCGGGGATGCTCGTCGTCGGCTCTGTGAGCTACGGCGGTTTCCGTTACGAGCCGCTGGACGGTCGGCCCGTGCTGCAACAACTTGCAGATGTCGTGCGTCACTCTCCTTTGCCCGGTTACGGTCCCTGCCGGGATCCGCAGCTCGTCCAAGGCCTCAAGCTGAATCTCTGCATGGTCGCCGAGCAAGGTGGCATCGATGCGGCACTCATCGGCGACAGTCACGCGGAGGACAAGTTCTTCGGCTTCGTCAGGATCGAACACGAGCATCGCTGGGCGCTGCTGGGTAATGCGGCTTGCCCCCCCGTCTATGGAATCAATGTCTATGCCGGTAACGGGCTCGACTCCGACTGCGGCCAGAAGTCCGTCAAAGTCATCGATTGGGTGGATTCGCAGCCGCAAATCAAGATCGTTGTGCTCGCATTTTTCGGCAATTATTTCTTGACGACGTCTTACGCGGCGGACCATGTGATCCACCACACCGGACCGGATCGAATCGTGATCTCAGGGGCGTCCGGCCAGAATGGCTCTCGTGCCGAATTGTTCTTCTCAGGACTCGACCAGGCCATCGCCCGCCTGGAGCATGCCCACAAACAGATTGTGATACTGATGGACTTGCCGGAATTCCCCTTCCTGCCGCGCGACTGTTACCGGAAGCAGGACACGAGCGGGTGCATCTTGCCGCGTTCTGCGGTCGACGCCCGGCAGGCGGAGTATCGCGAGATCATCGCAAAGCTGCAACGCGCTCATCCGGGTATCCGCGTTTTCGATCCACTGGAGAGGTTCTGTCCTGATTCGCGATGTATCTACACAGAGGCCGGCCAGCTGCTCTACGAGGACTCCAACCACCTGTCCCACTATGGGAGCGACCGCTATGCGGAAGTCTTCAGCCGCTGGCTGACGTCCCCCTAGAGTTGTCGAAGGAGCAGCGGAGACATGCTCATATATTCAGCCAACGTATGATCCCATCCGGCAGACATCGAATCACGGCCATGATTGACCACCAGAATCGTGGAACATAGTAGGTACCGGATCGAGCCGAGGCGATTCGGGCGTGAATGCTGGCGGCGACCGACTCCGGACGCGCCCATAACAACCCCTTCCTAAACGGCGCCGTCATCGGCGAATCGACCAATCCCGGCTTGATGGTGATGACGCGAATGCCGAATGCGTTCAATCGACCCGCCAGGCCTTCCGAAAACACGGCCACGAGCGCCTTGCTCGCCCCGTAGACGTAATTGCTTTTTCTGCCTCGGTCTCCCGCAACCGAACCGATGACGGCGATCACGCCCGATCGCTGCATTTGCATCCGATTCGCAATGAGCGTAACCAGGGATACGACGGATGCGGCGTTGGTCTGTAGAGCTTGCAGCGCCGCCTTCGCGCTGCTCTCGCACTCGCTTTGGTCGGGCAAATCTCCATGAGCGATGAGGACCACATCGATTCGCGTCATTGCGTCGAACGCGGCTTCGACGATCGGTGCATGCCGGTCAAATTCGTTGACATCGAGCAACGCATGAGCAACGCGGGCGCCCCGGGTCTCGAGATCGCGCGCCACCAACGAAAGTTTGTCGGCATTGCGTGCAACCAAATATAACTGCGCGCCCTCTCCCGCCCAGAGTCTGGCGGTCGCCTCGGCAATGGCGCTGGTCGCGCCGATCACGAGAATATTCTTGTTCATCGGCATCTGCTGCGCTAACCAGTCAGTGTCAATCTGCGGGACATCATTGATTCGAGGCCCGGATCGAGCAACCGCTTGAAACGGGCGAAATTGGCGTATCCCGCCTCCAGACTATTCGATGGTGAGCAGGCATCCTTCGCCGGATATAGACGGCCCCGCACGCTCGCGGTAACGCGATGCAGCTCGAGCAGCAACTCCCGCGTCGCTTTACCCTGGTTTGGAAAGTCCAGCGCGAGCGTCGCTCCCGCCATGGGGAAGGACATCAACCCGGGGGAGACCTTCCCGCCAAAGCTCTTCAGAACCGCGAGGAAAGAGCCTTGACGGGTCGCCGCGACGGTTTTGAGCATCTCCGCAATGCTCGAGCGCGCTTCGCTCCAGGGCACCACACACTGGAATTGGAAAAATCCGCGCCGGCCGTACAGGCGGTTCCAGCCGCGGACCGCATCCAATGGATTGAGCCAATTCTCATAGCGAACGGATCTGATCCCGGTGCGGTGTAATTGAAAATACAGAGCGTTCATGGCCGAGAGCGTGACGCGATTGATCGGAGACACCGGCATGTGAAAAGGTATATTGGATATGCGCCGTCGATTGCGAGTCGCTCCACCGCACGGATGCGCGGCGCTCATTGCATGGTCGGCGACGCTCAGGATGCCTCTGCCGAGCGCACGGCCCTTCGCAGCGCAATCGACCCATGCGACCGAGTATTCATGCCGGTCCCTGCTTCGTAAATCGAGATCGAAGAATTCGGTCAGATCCCGGAATCGACGAGACTCGACCCGCAATAACGGCGAGTCGACCCGGCGCAATTGGACCGTTGCCCAGGTAATTGCGCCCGTGAGCCCCATGCCGCCTATCGTGCCGGCAAAGAACTCCTGGTTTTCGCTGCGCGAGCACAGCAGCACTTCTCCGGTCGTTCGGATCAATTCCAATCTCTGCACGAAACACCCAAAAGTGCCGGCACTGTGATGATTCTTGCCGTGGACGTCATTGGCGATCGCGCCGCCAAGGGTGAGATAAGCGGTGCCCGGCATGACCGGAAGCATGTATCCGAGAGCGGCCACGCGCCTCTGAAGCACGTCCAGTCGCACACCGCTCTCGGCGGTCACGGTATCCGTCTGCCTATCGATGTGCAAAATTCGATCGCACAATATGGTCTGCAGGTAGTTGCCGTCCGGGCACAGTACTTCATCGCCGTAGCTGCGCAGATTGCCGATGATCAACGCTTTACCATGGCCGCCCGCTGCAGCGGACGATAATCGGTGCCGGATCTCGCTGGAAAACGCAGGCATGGCCAAGGACGTGATTTTGCCGCCGATGCCGCCCCAGGAGAATATTCGCAGAGGATCGATGACGCTCCTCATCAGCCGCGTCATGGGCGGTTCAACAGCCACAAAGCGCACAGGGCGAACGACAATCCGCAAAGCAGGATTTGCGGGTCGCTGAATACATCAGCGCCGGGGTTCTCCCCCACTTTACGGCTGTATAGCAGGTACAAATACCGAAATAGAGCGAACAGCACGAACGGCAACGTAAGTATCAACTTGTCGGTGTGATGAAGCGCAATCGTCTGAGGATCCACCGCATAGAGCCCGTAGCTCAAAGCCGTGCCGGTTGCGGCAATGGACAAAAACGTGTCGAGCAGTTCCCGGGAATATGACGCCAGCACGGGGCGCCGATCAAAGCTCGCCGCATCCATCCACTCCGCGCGGCGCTTTCCGAATCCTAAAAACAGCGTAATGAACATGCCGGTCAAAATCAACCAGCCGGAGGGCGGGATGCGGATTCCCCACGTGCCCGCCAAGATACGCAGCATGAAGCCGGAAGAGATGCAGAAAACGTCGATGACCGGTTGATGTTTGAGACGTAGAGAATACGCCACATTGATCAACAGATAGATCATGACGATGCATAAGACACGGATATCCGCGGCGGCCGCCGTGATTACTGAGAGACCAAAACAAACGGCGGCGGCCGCGAAACCATGAGGCACGGCCACGGCCCCACTGACGAGCGGTCTATTGCGCTTCGTGGGGTGATTCCTGTCGGATTCGCGATCCAGGTAATCGTTGAGGACGTAGACGCTCGATCCCATCAGGCTGAACGCTGCAAACGTCAGCGCAAGGGTCACCAGCAATTTAGGGTCATGCCACTGGCCGCCAAAGAGCATCCCGGCGCAGACAAACACATTTTTGACCCATTGCCCGGGGCGCAACAGGCGTACGATGGCGGACACATTGAGCGGCAGCGTAGCAGCGTGCAAGCGATTTCTTACCGGCTGAGGATCAGCGTGCAGTATTCACTTGTTTCAGCATTGCGTCACGTCGAATAGTGTTGCCTAACGAGAACGTCATGCGTGCCCAGGGGACCGCATCGGGGTACTATCACGCGGCAGTATTGCTGGGCAGCGCCACCTACCTCTATGCCAACCTCTTTGCGGGGTTGAGAACGCCCTTTCTCTTGGGCGGCGACCAGGTGCTCTTCTGGGCGAATGCGCAGCGGCTGCTGCATGGCGAACTCATCTATCGCGATTTCCTGGAATTCACTCCGCCCGGTACGGACTTGCTGTATCTAGGCGCATTCAGTCTGCTGGGTTCGCGGATTTGGATACCCAACCTGGTAGTCCTGCTGCTCGGCGTCATCCTATGCTGGCTTTGCTTTTACATCGCCCGCTCGATCATGAAACCGGCGCAAGCGGCGCTTGCGGCCGCGCTGTTCATGGTTCTCGACTACGGCAAAATGATCAATGGGACGCATCATTGGTTCAGCGTGCTGGCTGTGATGGGGGCGCTCGCCGTTCTTCTGAAAGCGAGAACGCCGGCGAGAATTGTGATAGCCGGGACTCTGCTGGGGGCCGCCTCATTTTTCACCCAGACGAGGGGCGCGATTGCGGCACTAGGCGTCGCGGGATTTCTGATTTGGGATCGATTTCAAATTCAAACGAAGGAGTCTGACGCCGCTCATTTAAAACGCCTGGCGCTGCTAAAACGCCTAGCGCTGCTATTTCTCCCGCTGGCCGCAGCGTGGTTGGCTCTTAGCAGCTATTTCATTGCCAAAGTCGGCTTTTGGCAACTTTGGTACTTCCAAGTTACCTACGTGCTGCGCTACGTGGCCGGTTCAGGTGACCCGATCGCCGGGTCGCCGGGAATTCTTGCGCAGCTGCAAACGCGGATGGGCTCTGAATACCTGCTCGTCTATTGCGCGCTTCCGATCATTTATGCCGCCTCTCTGTGGACGTGCCGGAAAGGCTCACGGAATGCTTCGCCGGCCGATGTGAAGGGCATCGTGCTTCTGACGTTGGTAGGTTCGATGATGTTTCTGGAGGTCGCCCAGAGTCCGAATTCGATCAGACTCTATTGCGTCGCTACACCGGGCATCATCCTGTTCGTTCGGCTGGTAGCTGTAGGTTTGACGAGCCCGGCACGGCGCAATGCCGCGATTGTGATTTGGACTGGATTGATTCTTCTTGCCGCTCATCAAACCTGGTCCAGACATCTTCAGCAGGCAATGGTTCTGGATCTACCAGCCGGGAGAGTCGCGACGACTCCGATGACCGGCGGTAAATTAGCCTGGCTGACCCGTCATACGACACCGGGTCAGTTCCTTTTTGAGGCGCGCTGGGTGGACGTCTATCTGCCGCTGGCGCTCCGCAATCCAGTCTTCACGGATATGCTCGAGGGCGGCCACAAGTCTCGCGACGAGTTTGTCGACCTGAGCATTCGTCAATTGGAGGCACAGCGCGTGCAATACATTATTTGGTCGCCTCGCCTGGAATCGCCGGCGTATCCCTTCGCAAAGTTTCACGCATTCCTGGCAGACCGTTATCAGCGGGTCTTGACATTCCCCGATCAGGATGAGGTTTGGGAGCACAAGTGATTGTCCGATGCCGTCGGTACCCACTACCGCGGCGCAACTTCATAAATGGCCAGCCGCGAGCGTAACCCCGGCTTGGCGAATTCAGCAATTTGACGCAGGTTGATTTCATCGGGATTCAACCGGCCAAAGCTCGATTTCAAATCGTCTTGCAGCAGCTGTTCCGGCACGATGATCCACACCGGCGCGACGCTCAGCAGATTCTCCAAACGTGCCTCGTTGCTACGCAGAACCTCACCATGGCCTCCGTAGTAGATCGATTTGACGCGGCCTATCCATTTCGCGGGCAAATAGGTGAGAAGCTGGTACGCGCTGTAACCGTCCAATGAATAAATCATCCTGGGCGCAACAGGCGCCTCGACGACGAATTTTGCGGCCTCCGGGTAGCCGAAGCCGGAACCTGGTGCCTCGAAGTACTGAAAGCGGTCCACCGGTGACCAGTTTGCAGACACAGGGTCGAGGACAATCAGTGCGGATTGATGGCCGAGATAACCCGCGCATACTGCGAATGCCCCGACTTCGACCGGGAGCCGGAATTGCCGGCAGTGCTGCGCAAGACTTCGCCAACCCGACACGGCGCATACGATGAGCGGCGGCAGAGTGAACAGCAGATAGCGCGAAAACCAAAACTCGGCGAAAAACCCGATGAAGAGCATCGGTACCGCGCCTACTGCGAACAGCCAACGTTGGCGCCAATCGTTGAGAAGCGCGCCGGCAGCGAGTCCAATCAACCCGATCACCGTGACAGGCCATGAGAGTTGCGTCGTGAGTTCACCGATCAAGCGGGGGCGCGGAACTCCCATCGCGGCCGCGATATCTCGATAACGCCCCGTGCCGATCCCTATGAGATCCTGCAACCCAAACCCGGGCGATTGGCCGCGTCGCATGCGAAGTGCAGCCGTAAAGAGTACGAGCGCCGCCAGCAATATTGCCGGCCCATGCGCCGCGAACACCTTGGCCAAGCCGGGCCGGCGCAGCAAACAGCGGCGCTCGCGCGAAGGCATCAGCAGCAGCGCCAATGGCATCGAGACAAGAAAGACAAAGCCGACCGGAAATTTGCAGAACGCCGCCAACAGCAGACCAACGGCGACCGCGATGGTATGCCACCCGGTCGGTGATTCGATGAACTCGATGATGCTTGCGAGCACCCAAATCCCGGCCGCGCACATGAACATGTCCGACAATGAGAGCCGTTGCAGGTACACGACAAACGGGCAAATCGCAAAAAGCGCGCCGCTCACGAACGCCGTCCTCCGGTCACCAACCCGTAGTGCGAGCCGATAGGTCAGCACGGCGCCGATCATTCCTGCCAAAACGTGCAATGCGCGTGCCGCATAGAGCGGATGAAAACCCAGCCGAACCAGAGGCACCATCGGCCATGCCTCCAGCGGCTTCCCATCATCCAGCGGCTGCAGCCATTCTCCCGCCTCGATCACCCTCCAGATCCAGCGCAACTGGCCCCCTTCATCTGCAAACACAGGGAGCGCCATCAGGTGCACAAAGGCGAACGAACTGAGGAGCAGCAACGCGGCCATCGGTAAGATGTCATTTCGGTACTTGTTCACGACGGCGATAAACCCGGTCCGTATGGAATAAATCCCATCAGCGCATAGCTACCTGCACCGCCCGTGGTGCGGCTGTATCCGATCGATACTCACATCTTAGTCAATTCGTGACACTCGCGTTTGATCAATTCGTGACGCTCGCGTGCAAGATCTGCCTGCCAGCAAGTACTAGAGTGCGCTACGTATCGTCATTGGATCGCCCTCGCCGCCCTGTCGAACGAGGTCTGAAATGTACTTAGTCGCCGCCGTCACACCGTACCAATGCGTAGTGGTTCACCAATCCGGCGCGCTGGCTGAAGGAGTGAATGACGTGAAGGAATTTGAAACGCTGCCGGCACGCCGGGTCGAGGCCGATGGATCAACAGCTCG
>Ga0307474_10001605_pt1 | contig 16316 bp, 19 predicted proteins | sample atmos_gasesECM1C_2_FD_203312 | JGI IMG/M metagenome (GOLD analysis project Ga0307474, IMG submission 203312) | Hardwood forest soil microbial communities from Morgan-Monroe State Forest, Indiana, United States - atmos_gasesECM1C_05 | ecosystem: Environmental > Terrestrial > Soil > Temperate... | reverse complement strand
GTATTGGACGTCAGCGCGCCGCGAGGGAGCTTTACTCTGCGTCCAGGCGAGAATCCTGTCGTTCTTCTGAGTGCTGGAGCGGGCGCAACGCCCGTGATGTCGATGTTGCACGCACTCGCTGCCGAAAGATCGCAACGAGAGATCTGGTGGATCTACGGAGCACGCAATAGCGTCGACCATCCATTTGCAGAAGAATCGCGTTCATTACTGAAACAGCTCTCTCGCGGACGTGGATACATCGTGTACAGCAGGCCCGCTGGAACTGACCGTGTCGGGGAAGACTTCGACGCTCCCGGGCACATTGACACAGCTTTGCTGGAGAGAATAGGCGTGTCACAGAGCAGTGAGTTCTATCTGTGTGGCCCCACTTCATTCTTGCAAAACATGCGCGATGGGCTGCGAAACTGGGGTGTGCTCGCCGAGAACGTGCACACGGAAATTTTTGGTTCTCTCGAGGCTATAACCCCTGGCATGGCGCAGGTTGTTCACACGCCGCACCTGCCACAAGGTCGGCCCGGATCTGGCCCTCCAGTCTCATTCGCGCGTAGCGGGATTACCGCCGCTTGGGATCCGAAATTCGCGAGCTTGCTTGAGCTGGCGGAGGCGTGCGACGTTCCGGTTAGATGGTCGTGCCGAAGCGGCGTCTGTCATACCTGCATGACTGGTCTGATTGGCGGATCGATTGTTTATAACCCTGCGCCGCTGGAGAGGCCCGCTCCAGGGAATGTGCTCGTTTGTTGTTCCCAGCCAAATGCGGGTGTCACTCTGGACCTTTGAGAGAAGATCGTTGAGTGAAGATCTGTGAGAGAAACGGGAGGAGTCCAATCATGCGTTCTGATATCGTGCCCGGCGGCATTTTTCCCAACTACGAACTGCCCGATCACACGGGGACGCTGCGCAAACTCAGCGAGCTACAGGGTGACGATCCGCTGATCCTTACGCTTTCGCGCGGCCATTACTGCCCAAAGGAGCACCAACAGCATTTAGAACTCGCCGCGTTTTATCCGAAGATCTCGGTCGCGTACACTCAGATCGCCACCATCGCCACCGACGACCACCATACTCTGCAGGAATTTCGAGCATCGATCGGGGCCGAGTGGACTTTCCTTTCGGACCCCGAACGAACCATTCAGAAGGATCTCAACATCCAGGAGTACACCGACCCAGAGCACAATCCGATGATCCCGCACACGCTCGTGCTCAAGCCGGGCCTCGTGATCTATAGCATCTACAACGGTTACTGGTTCTGGGGACGTCCGTCGGTCATCGATCTTTGGCACGATCTGCGCGCCGTGTCGAGCGAAATTCGCCCAGACTGGGATCTGAGCAAACCCGGACTCCGCGAGGCATGGAATGCGGGTGACTTCTCGCGTTTCCACGGGTGGAACAAGCAGGCCAGTATGGAAGATGCCTCGATTGTACGGAAGAAATAGTACAGTCACGGAGTTCGACTCGAACCTCGGGAGCGGTGCGTTGAGAGACAACAGCGGAGAGAAATGAAGCCGACTGCTTCCCCAAATCTGTGGCGACCGCTTCGAGTGACGGTGTTCCGCAATCTGCTAGTCGCGGACGTCATTTCAGACGCCGGCGCTTTCATGCAGAACGTCGGCGCTGCATGGTTGATGGTCTCACTTGGCGGCGGCCCGATTTACGTTGCGCTGACGCAGACTGCCGCTTCCTTGCCATATTTTCTACTGGCCCTTCCAGCGGGCTCCGCTGGCGATATCGTCGACCGCCGCAAGCTGATTCTTTTCACCGAGTCGTGGATGATGGGCGTCGCGTTGATTCTAGCCATCTTGACCATCGCAGGAGTGATGTCGCCATGGATACTCTTGGTGCTCACATTTGCGCTCTCCGCGGGAGACGCGTTCGAAACGCCGGCCTGGCGTGCAATCCTCCCTGAATTGGTGTCCAAGGAAGACCTGGCAGCGGCTTCTGCGCTCAACGGGATTGAATTCAACCTCGCCCGAGCGGTTGGGCCGGCGCTCGCTGGCTCGATCATATCTGTTGCTGGTGTCGCCACAGCCTTCGTGGCAAATTTCGTATCGTTCTTCGGTGTCATTCTTGTTGTTGCCGGGTGGAAAAGGCCTGTCCGCAAGAGGAGCGCGCCGCCAGAATCTTTTTCGGGAGCTACGGTCGCGGCAATTCGATACGTCCGGCACTCTCCCGCGATCCTCACCGTATTGCTCAGAACAGGCGTAGCGATGTTCTTCTCCAGCGCCCTCTTCGCGTTGCTGCCGACGGTTTCTCGAAGTGTGAATCAGCATGCAACCGGCTATGGGCTCTTGCTTGGCTGCTTTGGTGGCGGTGCGATCATCGGTGCTTTGGTCATGCAGTCAGCCCGTGACCGGTGGGCGATGGAATCCGTAGTGTCGACGGGCGTCGTGAGCTTGGGGCTAGTGATTCTGGCGATGAGTGGGTTGCACAGATTGAGCACGCTGGCTGCAGTTATGTTGGTTGGCGGTGCGGCATGGGTCATCTTCATTTCCCTTATCAATGCCCTTGTCCAGAACTTGGCGCCTGATTGGGTAAGAGCACGAGTCCTCGCCATCTTCATTCTGGTTTATCAGGGGAGTTATGCGCTCGGAACCGCGGCTTGGGGTGCCGTCGCGCAACGATCAGGCGTTCGAACCGCACTTGTCTACGCTGGAATGGGGACAATCGTCACCGCAGCAATTGCCCTTTTCGCGCAACTCCCCGATTCGACCGCGGATCTGAGTCCCTGGAACCACTGGCGCATGCCCGTCGTCATCGGGGATGTTGGGGCTGATGTTGAGATGGGACCGGTACTAGTTACCGTCGAATACGCCGTCATTCCAAAACGGGCCGCAGAATTTGTGGATGCAATGCATGAATATGGTCGGATGCGGCGTCGCGATGGCGCGTATCGGTGGGCAATCTTCCGCGATACTGAAGTCGCGGATCGTTATCTGGAGATATTCCTGGTGAACTCTTGGGCAGAGCACCTGCGTCAGCATGAGAGGCCAACCCAGGCCGACCGTGAGTTGGAAGGGCGAATATACAGCTATCTTTCCGGAGAACCGAAGGTGCGTCATTTGATCGATACCGGCGCGACAGAAACCTGATCGGACAGGAACCGGTCTCAGCGAGGTTTGACGCGAGAGATCCTCAGGCAATATCCATTCTGTTCCTGTCATTGGCTGATGTAGCAAACTTGGAGCCATTCTTCGCGTCAAGCTTGCGAACCAGTCTCATCCCAAATTCTTCGTCAATTTGAATTGTCAAATACAGAGAGCAAGTGGAACACAGCCAGGCGTATTCGAGCTGCCCAGACTTGCTTGAGCATCTCGCTTTGTGCCCAGCTAGCGTTTCCCTGGAGGCAAACACATACAGCCTTCCTTCGCGAAGGTGGCGGAACGTACTCGGACAGGTTGGATTGGCACATTTTGGGAGCATTGGATCTCCGAACTCGTGTCCGGCGATCAGGTATTGGGTTTGGGCGCTCACAATGTCACCTGTTCAATCCCCGGAGCGATCCACGTGATTACGCCACAACCACAAGAATCAGGCTATTGGACGAAGGTGTTGACCAACACTTTCGGATTGGCTAACTGCGGGCGCAGATTATTTCTGCGGGGAAGGCCAGGTCTACGAGGGCTGCATCAGCCGAAGGTTGGCTTAGGCTGCTCGGCTGCCAACATTGGCCCATGCGAAGGCATCGATCAATACCATCGTCTAATAGACTCATCTCCACCCTTCTGGCTTAATCAGAAATGTCCACAACGCCGCCGCAGAAACTGGGTCGCATCACCGCCGGAGACGAATATGAATGTGTCGCAGCGCTACTCTGGGGCGGCGCGGCTGTCGGGGTTGCATTCAACTCTGAAAGAGCAAAATCAATGTGGACTTGCTCACGTTCTTTCGCGGTGAAAGCAGCGGCGCCTGACGTCATACCGAAGCAAGATGAGTGGTCGAGACGCCAAGAATAAACAAGAGTTCGATAAAAATGGGGATCAGATGACGATTTCAAATCAAGCAGTTGAGCGATGTATAGAGGAGTGTTTGCAGTGCTCACGCTGGTGCGCTCAATGCCGTGCTGAGTCCCTGTACCAGGATCCGACCATGATGAGGGACTGTATCCGGCTTTGTAACGAATGCCTTGAATTGTGCCGAACCTGCGTAACCCTACTTACGGGCAGCTCTGAATTCGCTGACCGGCTGTGCAGTATCTGTTCCGAGCTCTGTACAGCCTGTGCGGCAGAGTGCGGGAAATCCGAAGGCGAAACGATGAGGAAGTGTGCTCAAGCGTGCCGTCAATGCGCAGCTACATGCGCTGAGGTCGTACAAGCGGGGCCAATTCGGCAGGCTGCTGCATAAGATGAAAGTCTGGGCTACGAGTGGCGGAGTCGGTATCGGCCGAGCAACAGTGTTGCTGTTCGGGGAAGGTGGGGGAAGAGCGGTTATCGAGGGCCGCAGACCACATCAGTCACGCTGCTGTGTTTATTACGGCGCGATTTTCGCGATTGCGGGCAGCGTCGGATTGCTTTTTATTCCAGGAAAACGCAATCGGTCCCCCGTTGACGGCTAAAGCCTGGGCCGCAACTTGCTATCTCAGGAACAAACCGGGAATGAGGAAGCGTCCTCGCTTGCCGCTCTGCAAGCAGGGAAACTCTTTTGTGGTTAAGTGCCACGATATCGCGCTAGCGCCAACTTTTTATTTCACGGGCTCTTCCTAAAGCGAGAGTCTTGCTCTACGCCATCGGCGGGGGCCCCCGGTACACCCGTAGCGTAGGTAGAGATGCTCAGTCCTTTGCTTGACGCTGAGCAGTTGAAACCCAGGAGCACGGTCCGGCATGAACTCCATTCCTTGCACAAGACCCGGCCGAATTGTGTCCCCCTTGCGACCGGCGATTTGCGGCGACAGCGTCAGAAAGAGTTCGTCTACAGCTTCCGCCTCTAGAAATTGTCCGAAGAGCGTAGGCCCGCCTTCGTGAAGGAGCCTCCGTATCCCAAGCTCTGCATAGAGCAATCGCAGCATCGCCATCGGAGCCATTGTTCCACATTTCGCATCCAGAGCATGGATCTGAACAGAGGGCAATTTCGTTGCGCCTGCCCTCACGAGTACACCGCTCCCGGCGGAGGTTGTGATCACTGCTGTGCGCACTCCAGGCGTTCGGAAAAGTTGTTCGTCTCCTCATTCTTACATTCAGAATTTATCTGTGCCCACGCGATTTGATTCGCATAAGTTAAGGTCTCGACCCTGTGTGATGAACAGAGCCTTGACGCCTTGAAACGAGTCCTTTCGACGATATGTCAGACGGAGAAGCGCTGAAGCTTGGACGCGACAATTCCTGTAGTAATTGTCGCGCCATGTTCATTCTTGCAACCATTCGCCACAAAGTGTTGTTCTCGGCTCGCTTCAAGTTAAGTTTGGTGGAAATTGTCTGTAAAGGATTAAGCCAGAAGCGAGCGATCGAGTCCATTGGACGAAGGTATTGGCTATACCAAGGTCTAATGGTGCTCTGCTCTAACCTATTGCATGCTTGTGGGCGTCAAGGGCGCGCGAACCGGAAGCAGGATTATCACTTTGCGCACATGAGCTCGATCGCTGAACTCGATGCCAAACAGAATAAATCCGACACTCTAGAGGAAGGAAAGGCTTATGACTGCCACTAGCGCTACCACGCCGTCTGCAGCAACCATCGAGGCCATCAAGCAAAAAGCACAACGGTTGAGCATTCTTTCTATGATGTCGACGACCGCCGCGGGTTCCGGACATCCGACATCGTGCATGTCCGCGGCAGAGTTGGTGGCCGGAACGTTTTTCTACGCCATGAAGTTTGATCCGAAAGACCCTAACTCCCCGGATGGTGATCGTTTCGTGCTCTCCAAAGGCCACGCGGCGCCGATACTTTATGCTGCGCTTGCTGAGGCAGGCGTTTCCCCGAGTCGCGTCTGATGACGTTGCGCCAATTTTCAAGCGAGCTGGAAGGCCAGTCCGATGAGCACATCCGCCGAGAGAGCAAACAGCAATGTCTTGCTGGGCATCGTCGCCGAGAACCAGCTGCGCTCCCGCGCGGAAACCACGGAGAATGCAGCAAAGTAGAGCAACATCAGAAAGATGAAAGTGGAGAGGGCGTTGTTGTCGGTCGCTAAATCGAAATGCGACCAGGCGATCCACAAAAGTAGCGAACGAAGGATCGAACCCAGTGTGATGAGAAGTGCGAGCAGGGAAGTGGGCATCGAAGGAGAGAATTCGGAGAACAGTATAATTCGTTCCCGCTCAGATCTTTCCATATTTTCAGGAGGCACAGTCGGGAACCAACTCCCCCGACAGGCTCAAGGACTGAGTGTCCAATTTTCGATGTTCAATTTGGGGACCCGTCCGAACTCTCGCGTGTTGTTCGTAACCAGCGTCACGCGAAGACTGCGGGCATGGGCCGCAATGAACAGGTCGTTCGCGCCGATCATCGTGCCAAGAGTCTTTAAGTGGGCGCGAATCTTCGCGTAATGCGGAGATGCAGCGTCGGGAAAATCGAGAACTTCGACGTAGCGCAAAAAAGCATTCAGCGCGGACTCATCTTGCCGTCGTCGGAGAGACACTTCGACCCCAAACAGCAGTTCCGACTTAGCGACTACCGAGATGCAGACGTCGCTCACTGGAATTTTCTGCAAGCGCTTCAGAACCGCATCATTCGAGCGTTTCATGATGTAGGAACAAGTGTCCGTGTCCAGCATATAGCGCGGCATTACGGCTCACGCTCCTGCACCGGCAGATCTTCGATACGCTCCATGAAATCTGCTGAGGCAACGGGCCCCTCTGCAAGGTACGATGTCCAATCAAATGGCCGAGGGGACAGGACAACTTCGCTACCCTCTTTCCGTATGAATACCTCCTGCGTACGGAATCGAAACTCCTTGGGCAAGCGGACGGCTTGACTCCGGTTATTCATGAAGACCTTCGCCTTGCGTTCCATATTCGCTCTCCTGGCCATGGCATATACATAAGTATATGCCATTTCGGTACTAATACCCAGACTGCTTTTGCTTGACCACAACTGATCGGCCATCCGCCCAGTTTTTCCAGAACACGGTAGTGCGAGAGGGTTTGGCCGATCATGCGTACCCCAGAAACCTCAGGTGGCGTATGTTAGGGCGCTACTGAGGAAGTCAAAGCGTTACTCTGTTCAGGGCGACTGTGGGTGGTTTGTCGGCAAGCCTTAGATTGGGATTACTTCCAGCTTGCCCGTGACCGAGCATAGTATTGGAGTCGTGCCGGCAAGCCGACACGGAACCCCCGCTGTCTTCCAAGCACGAAAGCCTCTAGCCGATCAGCAAGCGCGCCAGAAACGATGATTCACAATTTTACGTCGCCCTAAAAAGCGAGGACGCAAAGATGGATCGATCAAGGGCAAACAACTCGCTGTTGATTCAGAGCAACGATCGTCTTCTCGGGTAGTCCGGGCTGAAGACGAGCATACAACACCGAATATGTGTCCATGTTTTCTCCGTCTTTGCCCGGGCTACCCGTGACAGCCACAAGCACCGTCCCATCGGTTTTGTAGTAGGTGTCTTGCGAGCGGTTGGCGGCGTAGGCGTGCGTCTTCTTGAACCCTGGCAGGTGAGCGTCATACCAAGCCAGGGTCGCATTCACTTTGGAGTCGTAAACCGAGTAGAAATCGGCCTGCATTTTGCTTTTACAGACTTGGGATTCCGGCAACTGAGTAGGCTCATTACCCAAGTGGAGGCGGGAATCTGTACCGGGATGGAGAGGAAGTCCGGTCAATGGGTCGGTAGTGAGCAACTTCGTTCCACCCCAGGCGGTAAACACGAAGCTCAAAACCAGGATTGCCACGAAGCCGCCCAGACAAGAGATAGTTCTCATGTTCCCAAGAGACTCCCAGACCGGGCCTATGACGTTCTGTTCCGTCGCCTGCTCGGAGGGCCGTGGGGCAAACGATAAGCTGATGCGCTGCACGAGAACCTCGCCAGTCGGCGCTGGTGCTGGTGTTCCGGGTGAAGCATGGCGCGGTTGTTCTTGCGTCAAAGCAAACCCAGCAGGGCACGCGGCTGTGACCGACACAGTTGCAAACCGCAAGATATTCTTCTCAATATCCATTTCGATTGCAGTCTCCGTGTTCGATTTGCGCCATCTTTTTGAGCGCAGTTTTCGCGTTAGGGAAGACACTTGATCTCGATGCGAAGATCGGGATGCGCGACCGGTGCGTCGAGAATGTCAACGGAATGCATTGGCTCCGGCTTCATCCAGGAGACAGCCCAAGTTCCAGGATGAGGTGGGACTTGCGTGCTTGGGATGTCCTTCACAGAGGCGTCCGCGCTGTGATAACGCACGTGCGGTGACCTGCCGCCGGCATCCCAGTTCACCAGTAAACTCGGCCAGCGATGATGATGCATGGGCACAGTCGTGTTGGGCGACACCGAAACTTCCAGGACGCGTACGAACGCGTTTTCGAAGATCACCTTGTGACTTTTCGGAGCGGCCTGCACCGCGTCGAATCCGTAGGGGAAACTGGATTTGTCTTGTCCATAGACAGTGAAATGCAAGATGAAGAGCCCTAGTAGAAGCGCGCTCATCGCCAACAGCACTCGTCGTTTCCGGATTTGCACAAAGCATCTCGATTCGTTCATGGCTTGTCCCTCATGCATGCTCGCCAGGGTTGAGCGTCATCGTTTTCCCACGGCCGCCGGCGCTCGCGCGTCTCGAGACCTTGGCTTTGCGGTTAGGTGCTGCAGCCTCACATTGCCGCGAAGATCTTGTTGCAGAGGGCGCCTAGTCTCTGCGGTGTCGCGCCCGCGCTGTCGCCAGGACCGACGACGCCGATGTCGCAGAGCAGGTCGTTCTTTTCCGCGTTGATCTCCTTGAGTGTCGACTGCCACACCGCCCGTTCGCCGACGCCCGATAGCTTCGTCACCGGCACGGGCATCTTCCCCGCAGCCCAGGTATCCACCGTTGTTCGGCCGAGGCCCGGGCGCAGCGAGATCGTCAGCGTGGTGAAGTCCGCCGTGGTGAACACGCAAGATTGCGCATCGCCCGGCAGAGCCTTTTCCGACGCGACCGGCTCGCCCAGGATCTCGGCTGCGTCGGCCGACGTCACCAGTTTCCGGTCGCACGCGTTGCCGGCGGGAGTGCTGGCACCGGCGTGCCCCGCGCCCTGCGATGCAGCGGCGCCTGTGTTCGACACGGGCTTTGAACAGGCAGCTAAGACCAGAAGCAGGATGAGCAGGAAGCAGGCGAGGCGCGAAATCGGTTTCTCCATTGTGCGGAACGCGTGGACAGGATAACCAGCTTTCATGATGTTTCCTTTCAGATGAAAACGTGAACTTGCAGCAAGCTTTTTGGGCAGCGGTCTCGTGTCACGCATTTCCCCCTCACACCGGTCTACAGCGCGTCTGCGATTTCCTTGGCCAGAGGCTTCACGGCGTCCGTATTGCACGGGCAGGCGATGAACATGATGCGAACGAAATTCTTTCCCTTGCGCATCATGATTATTCCGTCCGCCGATACAAACGCCTGATCGCCGAGACCAGGCAGGCCTTCCTGGTCTCCTATAACGCCGAGCACCTTGGCGTTCAGGTGCATCTGTTCTTCCGCGGCGTTCTGATCGACCGAAAACGCGAACACCGGCACTTCCCCGGAAGTGTGTTGCTCGGACGCAGGCTGTTCGCTCTGAAATGCTTTGAACATGCCGCCCGCAAACTTCTGGATCGTTTGTTGCGTCTGTTTGTCCGCGCCCCGGGCGGCCATCATTGCGCTGGTATGTTTTGCGAGCATGTCCGCTTTATCACCCTTCGCGATGTACGAACACGAATTGTCCCCAGGCTGCGTGCGGGCGATCTCGACCCCTACCGCACGGCCGACATCTTCTTTGCTCAACAGGCGGCAAGCGTCGATCCCGCCTGCGTTTCCCGAGCCTGTTCCGCCGCTCGAGGAATCCGGGATGGCGGAACCTGAGCTTGATCCAAGAATGCTCCCTGCTTCCTCATGAATCTTTTGACTGATTCGGTGGGCGGCGTAATAAAGACCTCCGACCGCGAGTGCGCCACCAACGAAGACGACTACGACCGCAGCGATCCCAAGCTTGGCTAGCGGACTCAACCCTTGCTTCGTGGGCCCCGGCCCGGTGGATGTCGGGGCCGCCGCTCGTTGCGTTTGGGCCACCGGAGATGGCGATCGTGGCTGGGGCGGCGTGCTGACATTGCTCATGTCCGCGCCGCATTTCACACAAAAAGGACCACTGCTGAGCGGTGTTCCACACTTCACGCAGAATGTCGCCATGAGTCTGACTCCTTGGTTAACGCTGTAGAATTTCGCGAACCGCAACTGGCTTTTTACATGGGCGGACGAATGTTGCCGTACTCGAACCGGGTCGAGGTGCTCCTTGCCTCTCTTCCGGTTGTACACAGAGGTTGTACAGGGAACTTTGCAAGGATCGCCGATCGCTGCCCGTTTCGCCTCTACATAGGCGGTGCCTGCACGTTGCTGTACTCGTAACGAATTGAGTGGTGAATCTTGCCGGGGTCGCCAATATCGGTGTCGAGTTCCTGACGCGGGGGCAATCCCTTCTTGGAAATCCATACCTGCCCATCTGACTTCACATCTTCATTGTCGCTATGAGCGCTGTACACGGCGGCAGCTTCGCCGCCGACTACTTCTTCACGCAGGTAGCGACAGGTTGCCTTGCCCTGTTCTCGATTTTCTTTGTCCTGCTCAAGCATTTGTTGCGCGGTCATTTTGCTGCGAATCCATTTGTCGTTGAGCTTGAAGTAAATAGCGCCGCCAAAATAGATTGACTCGCTGTTCCGCGGTTTTGCGCCAACTCGCGTCCCAGCGCCTTCGGTAGAAAAGACGTGGGAAGGAGTCACGAGCACCTTGCGCATGGCGTCGAACACCGGCTGGCAGGAATCCGCCGCCATGGCATAATGCGAAGCCATCGAGACGGGTGGGAACAACATGCAAATGAAAAAAGCATTTCGAAACATCGCGATTCTCCTTGCGGGACAGATTTCCTGATTCTCGATATCGGGGCATTTGAGTTACGGCTCGACCTTGTAGAACGCCATCATCCCGGCTTCCATGTGGTCATCAAGATGGCAGTGAAACATCCAAGTACCCGGATCATCGGGGACCATGTCCACTGTGACCATCTGTGCTTGCATAAGGGAAACAACATCGGTACGCTTGCCGTCTTGAAGCACGACATTTCCGTGCCAATGCGGGGTGTGAAAACTAAACCCCTCGCCGAGACCGACGAGATACCAGCGAACGCGCTCACCCTTTTTCATGGTCATGACGGGTCCAGTTCCGTAGATGTATCCGTTAATTGCGAACTTTCCATTGGCGACCGAAAAGCCAGTGCCGGCGGGAGCCAGATTTCCGTCGGTGTCGACGGGAATGAACTCACCCTTATTCACACCTTTAGGATCACCGGTGTAGGTCCGAATGTTGTAGTCCAGATACCAGCTCTGGTTTTCATCGAACAGCATGAACAAGCAGAGGAATTCCCGGTCGACGTCTTTAGGTTTCCCGGTAGCATCGGAGGCACCGCGACGGGAGATAATGATTGCGCCCACCAGTCCGCTGTGGACGTCTCTCATTTCATAGGCGTGCGAGTGGTAGAGCCACACGATCGAGCTTGGATCATTCGGTCCAGGGCCGGCCCGTTCCGGTACTTCCCAGGTGTAAACGCGAGTCTTGCCGGGCAGCACAGCGTCATCGACTTTGTCGGAACCGGACGTCCCATCCTCGTAGAGCGCGCCCTCTGAGTCTTTCTTATAGAAGACGCCGTGAGGGTGCATGCTATAGGGGTGCGTGGCATTGTTCTTGAAGACCACGCGAATCGTATCGCCGACCTCGGCCCGCAGTATCGGACCGAGAATTCCGGAGGACTCCCACTCCGCCGGCCGTGCTTTGAGGCGGGCAAAGGTTTCGTCGGTATATTCGCGATACAGCGCCTTGCGATAGATACTCCCAACGCGATGCGGGCCGCGCTCGACAAAGACTTTCGAGTAGCCCTCGAACTTCATGCCCATCATCTTGTTGACACCGCCAGGGGCATAGTCCCAGTCCACCTCGTCGGCGGCAACGTAATACGTCCGAACTTTCGCAGTCTGCGTCTGCCCGAAACAAGCGGGAATGGCCAACAGGATTACGACGATTAGGATTCGTTTCATCATGACCTGCCTTACTCCCCAAGTGGCGTCCCCAGGTGGAAGTTGGCATCCCCCCGATGCCACTTCCCCCTGATGGTTTGTGGGCAGCCGTCCGAACTGGTGGATCGCGCGAATCGCTGCCCTGCGAGCATCAATCTGCAGGGACTTGTTCGTCGGGTCAATGAAACTGTCCCTTAAACGTGCTTTAACTGATAAGTGTCACGCCTCGATAGGCTTAGGCCATCTTGTTAACTGGGCTGTGCTACCATTTGTGACCAAAGGGAAGCGCGTGTCGCCTGGGGAACCTCACAAAAAGACCGTATACAGGTTTGGTCCGTTCCAGCTTGATACCAGTAACGCCACGCTCACTCGCAACAGCAACCTGCTGAAGTTGCAAGATCTGCCGTACCGCCTGCTCGCAATTCTGGTGGAGAGACCAGGAGAGATCTTCTCCCGAGAAGAGGTGCGCCAACGCCTTTGGCCCCAAAACACCTTCGTAGAGTTCGATAACAGCTTGGGAGTCGCGATCCGGAAGATCCGTGATGCACTCGGGGACAATGCGGACGCTCCCTATTACGTGGAAACGGTACCGCGGCGAGGCTACCGGTTTTTGGCGCCGGTTACTACGGTCACAGACTCACAGGATCCGGTCCGCCCCGTCACACCTGAGCCAGTAAGGGCGCCGATTTCGTCGCTCAGCTCAGAAAAACACTCTGCCATTTCAGGTCGGAGGTTGCGTTACATGGCAATTGCCGCATTCATTTCGCTTGGGATCGGCACTACCGCTTATCGATTCCGCATTCCGCGAACCAGGATAGAAAACAAGACTGCGGCCGCGACCAACCTTCCTCTGGTACACGTTCGACGATCTGTAGCCGTGATGGGTTTTCGCAATCTGCCTGGACGCCCCGAGGACAACTGGCTCTCGCCGGCCCTTGCAGAAATGCTCAGTACCGAGCTCGCCGCTGATAGCGCCTTACGTATGGTCTCGGGTGAGGACGTGGCGCGCGCAAAACGAGAACTCCCCTTGCCCGACGAAGACAGTCTGGCGAAAGAAACGCTTGAACGGCTCCATACGAATCCTGGAGCAGACGTAGTCGTACTTGGCTCGTATACGCCGTTGCCGGGAAAAGGAGAGAGGCGGATTCGTCTGGACGTTCGGGTCCAAGATACCGAACGCGGCGAGACGATTGCTGAGCGAGCTTTTGTGGGAGATGAAGACAACCTTTTCGAACTTGTGTCCCAGGCGGGAGCGTCTCTTCGGAACAGCTTGGGAGGCACCTCAATTTCAGAAGAGGCTTTCGCTGAGACGAGAGCTGCCTTACCGGTGAAGCCGCTGGCGGTAAAGCTCTACGCGGAAGGTCGGTCTAGTCTCTGGGCATTCGACTTTGTCCACGCCCGAGATCTGCTTGTCAAGGCGATAGCGGTCGAACCGGATTTTCCTCTAGCACATTCCGCTTTGTCCGATGCATGGCATCATCTCGGATACGACTTGAAGGCTCGCGACGAAGCTGAGCATGCGCGCGCACTCTCTGAACATCTAAGCTTAGAGGAACGTCTCCAAATTGAAGGTCAGTACTATTCGTCGTTGCAGGATACAAACAAAGCGATTGAAGTGTACCGGAAGCTCTTTGCCCAGTTTCCTGACAACCTGAATTACGGACTTCGTTTGGGCGACGAGCAACGCCTTGTGAACTCTGAAGATGCGCTGAAAACCGTGGCCGCCCTGCGGCGCCTGCCCGGTCCAGTCGCTGACGATCCACGGATCGACATGATTGAATCACGCGCTTGGACGAATAACGACTATGCGAAAGCGCAAGCAGCGGGCCGGCGCGCGGTTGAAAAGGGCACTGCCCAGGGTGCTCATTTACTCGTCGCACGCGCCTATGGAATTCTTTGCGCAACCCTTGGAAATGGCTCTTCCACCGAGCAGGCCATCCGAGACTGCGAGAATGCTCTCCAGAGCTATGCAGCAGCCGGCGATCGCAACAACGAAGCCCGCACACTCAGTGACTTTGCTGGACTCTACTATCAACTGGGCCAGATCGATCGAGCGGAGAGCATGTATCGAGAGGCCCTAGGAATGTTCCGCAGGATCGGCGCTATCGACGGGTTAACGACGGCCTCCAGTAATCTAGGCGATGTCTTTCTGGCCCGCGGGAATCTCGCCAGCGCCGAGCATGCCCTTTCCGACGCTCTTCCCGGTTACAAAGAAATGGGAGATAAGGATGGCATCGCTCTTACGCTAAACGATCTTGGGGAAGTTGCTCGGCGTCGAGGAGAGCTTGACAAGGCCTTAACCACCTTCGAGCAAGCCAAGACTGTAGCTCAGGAAGCTGATGACAAGAGTGCTGTCGCATATGTCCTTTCTGGAAGCGGAGACGTTCTCACCGATCGCGGTGATTTGGTAGCTGCCCGGAAGTCCTACGAAGAAGCGTTGGCGATACGCAAACAAACTGGTGAGAAACAAACGGCGGCAGAAACTGAACTTGCGCTTGCGCGCTTAGCAATTGAAGAAGGGCATAGCTTAGACGCCGAAACTGTGATCAGGAAATGCAAAGAACAGTTTCATCAAGATCAGCAGGCCGACGACGAATTGGCCGCCAGCATTGTGCTGATCGATGCCCTGCTGGCTGAATCCAAGCTTCCTGAAGCCGAGTCGGAGGCGGGACAGGCTAAATCACTGGCCGATAAAGGTGCGAACACACTACTCCGTTTGCAGTTCGAAATAGTGTCTGCTCGCGTGCAAGACTGGTTAGGCCATTTCCCAGCGGCAAGCGCACAACTACAGAAGACGCTGCAAAGCGCTCATTCTCATCAGCTTTTGGAGCTTGAGTTCGAAACGCGCCTAGCCCTGGCGGATCTGAAAGAGAGGTCGGGGCAGAGGAGTGCAGCACAAGCAGACCTTCTCGCTTTAGAAGAAGCGGCGCGCAGCAAGGGGTTCGGCCTCATAGCCGGCAAAGCCCTGTCGGGTCGACACAATGGGCAAAAAGCAAGTCCTGTAAACTGACTTCTCTTTTTGCTTAGGTAGAAGCTGGCTGAGACAAGCATTAACTTCCAGGTGCCCGCAGCATTTCCCTGAGCCCACAAGACTCTGACTTCGGGTGATCTTCAGTGACTTACGTGTCGTTCGTACGTTCCAAGTCATTTTAACCACTTGATAGCCAAGCCTGAAAAGGGCGCGCTCCGGGTCGAGATTGTTCACACTCGATCACGACAGTTCTGGGAAGGTTCGGGTCAAAACGCGCGGTACGAGAACGGTACAACCAAAACTTGTTCTTTCTCGTTCTCAGTGGTTCCTTACAGGGCGTTGCAGTGCGACCGCTGCCTTGTAATTACTACATGATCCAATAGATCAGCGCCCTTTCACGGCGGTAACACGGGTTCAAATCTCGTCGGGGACGCCGACACAATAAAAGACTTGCCGGAGACCGCGTTTTTCAGCGGGGACACACAACTCTTAGCCTTCTCTTCTTTCTTCGTCTCCCGCAGCATCGCCACAACTTTTCCCTGCGCATTGCGCTTGGCCGGTGTCACTGCCTGGGCGTACACGCGCCCAAGGCGCTAAATCCTGGGGGGTGCGGGGCAAACGCCCCATTTAGCGCTAACTCCCTCGAAAATAGCCGTAAGTGATTAATTCCACGTCGGCGCATTTTCAATGATCCGTTGTGAGCCAGCAGGATCATGGGAAACTTAAGGAACAAGTTTTTAGTGTTCATGGACCCAGTCCAGGTTTTCTGGCGCTCGCATTCGCAATGCTAGTTTTCGCTGCCGCTACCGTGTTTCTGTTTGCAGAGCTTGCATTCGGTCGGCGCCTCTGAGTTGTCTACGCGATGCTTCACAGGTTTTGTTGTCCGAAGGAAGGCAAAGATCGCCTTGAGGTCGTCATCGGTTAGATTCTTGTAAACCATCACGGGCATGATCGGGCTTAGCTTGCGGCCTCTGACCAGTCCGGTGCGCATCACGTTCAAGAAAAGAGCCTCGTCGTAATACGAGATTCCAGATGGATCGGGCGTGATATTCGCACTCGCGACCGTGCCCCAGGGGCCTGTGAAGGGAAAGCCTCCGGCGAAGTCCATACCGGAGACGTTTTGTCCCCGCACTTGAGCTGTATGGCAGTCGATACAACCGGCCTGGTCGACAAGATAGGTTCCGTATTTGAACTGGTCGAGGGAGGCAACGTC
>Ga0307474_10001603_pt1 | contig 16320 bp, 12 predicted proteins | sample atmos_gasesECM1C_2_FD_203312 | JGI IMG/M metagenome (GOLD analysis project Ga0307474, IMG submission 203312) | Hardwood forest soil microbial communities from Morgan-Monroe State Forest, Indiana, United States - atmos_gasesECM1C_05 | ecosystem: Environmental > Terrestrial > Soil > Temperate... | reverse complement strand
TGCGCTTGTGCCGCACCTGCGGTCACGTGGGATGCTGTGACGACTCAAAAAATCGTCACGCGCGTAAGCACGCCGGCGCGACCGGTCATCCCATCATTTCCTCGTTTGAGCCCGGGGAGGATTGGAGTTGGTGCTTCATCGATGAGATTGAAGTGGTGATACCGAAATGGTGATACGAAGTAACGGCCTGTCATGCCGACGAGGAGTACTGATATGAAGCGAATCAGTCGGGTGGGATTTTTCGCAGCGATTTTCCTGGCGGCCGGCGTTGCGAACGCGGGCAAGTATGAGGACACGATTTCGCTTTTCAAGAATGCGGGCGAGAGCGCCGCATTTTTTAAAAACAGCTATGCCTACGCCGTGTTTCCGAACATCGGCGAGGGGGGCTTTATCGTGGGCGGCGCGTACGGCAAGGGACACGTGTACGTTCATGGGAAGCTCGTCGGTGATGCGACCATGAAGCAGCTCAGCGTCGGATTTCAGGCCGGCGGCAAGGACTTCACTCAAATCATCTTTTTTAAGGACAAGCGTGCGCTGGACCAATTCGAGTCCGGCAACTTTGAATTCTCGGCCGGCGCAAGTGCGATCGCGATTACCGCCGGAGCGAACGCCAGCGTAGGCACCGACGGCGTCACCTCCGGCGCGAGCGCGGGAAAGCGAGACGCCAACACCGATGGCATCTACAACGACGGCATGGCGGTATTTACGATCGCCAAGGGCGGCTTGATGTATGCCGCTGCGCTTGCGGGCCAAAAGTTCACGTATGAGTCCCGCGAGCCGGGCAAGCAAGAATCCGACTAAAAAAACCAATGTGGGGGAAGGATGAACAGCCGTCGATACTCACGCCACGGAGCGTCGCTCCTATCTGTCGCCCTGCTGTGCGGCTTTGCGGGCAGCGCCGCGCGTTCAGCGGAGAGCGGCGGCAAGCCGGTCGATGGCGAACGCATCGCCAACGCGGATGCGGAGCCCGGCAACTGGCTTTCCTACGGCCGCACTTACAGCGAACAGCGCTACAGCCCGCTTAAGCAGATCAACGACAAGAACGCGCAAAAACTAGGTCTCGCGTGGTTTGCGGACCTCGACACCAACCGGGCGCAGGAAGCGACGCCGCTGATCGTCGATGGCGTGATGTATGTGTCGACCGCGTGGAGTCTGGTCAAGGCGTATGACGCGCGCACGGGCAAATTGCTTTGGGCTTATGACCCGCAGGTGCATCGCGAACTCGGCGTGAATGCCTGCTGCGACGTGGGCAATCGCGGCGTCGCCGCGTGGAATCATAAGATCTACGTGGGGGCTTATGACGGACGGCTCGTCGCGCTGGATGCGGCCACGGGCAAGCCGGTATGGAGCACGCTCACCGTCGACACCATGAAGCCCTACACCATTACGCAGGCCCCGCGGGTCATCCGCGGGCGCGTAATCATCGGCAACAGCGGCGGCGAGTACGGCACGCGAGGCTACATCTCGGCCTACGATGCCGAAACAGGTAAATTGGCGTGGCGCTTCTTCACTGTCCCCGGCGACCCCTCCAAGCCCTTTGAAAACGAGGCGATGGCGCGTGCGGCCAAAACTTGGGCTGGGGAGTGGTGGAAATTGGGCGGCGGCGGCCCGGTGTGGGACGCGATTTCCTTCGATCCGAAACTCAATCTGCTTTACTTCGGCGTGGGCAATGGCGTGCAATGGGCGCGATCCGCGCGCAGCGAGGGGAAAGGCGACAATTTATATCTCGCCTCGATAGTCGCGCTGCATGCCGATACGGGCGAGTATGCCTGGCACTACCAGGCGACGCCCGGTGAGGAGTGGGATTTCGACGCCGTTCAGCAGTTGGTGCTGGCTGACCTTACAATCGATGGCAAGCCTCGCCAAGTGCTCATGCAGGCCAATAAGAATGGCTTCTTTTATGTGCTGGATCGAAAGAGCGGCGAGTTGATCTCGGCCAAAGCCATCGTGCCCACGACCTGGGCCAGCAGCGTCGATTTAAAGACCGGCCGTCCGGTCGAAAACAAGGAAGCTCGGTACAGCGAGACTGGCAAGCCGGTTGATATCAAGCCCGGTCCCTTGGGTGCGCACAATTGGCAGCCGATGGCCTTCAATGCGAAAACCGGACTGGTGTACATTCCGGCGCAACAGGTTCCCATCCGCTACTTGCCGCTGCCAAGCTTGCCCATCGCTCCGATTGGCTGGAACTTGGGCGTCGCGCTCGCATCGCTGACCCCTCAGGACGAAGGATTCCTGCTTGCCTGGGATCCGGCGCATCAACGCGAAGCGTGGCGCGTGGCCTACAAGGGGCCTTGGAATGGCGGTGTGGTCACAACCGCCGGCAATATCGTGGCGCAAGGTGATGCGGCGGGAAACTTCAACGTGTACCGCGCGGACAATGGCGAAAAACTGTGGTCGATGTTCGCGCAGTCAGGAATCATTGCGGCGCCCAGCACCTTCGAGGTGGGAGGCGAACAGTACATCGCCGTGCTCAGCGGCTGGGGCGGCAGCTACGCCTTGAGCGGCGGCAAGGCCGCGGCGATGTCGGGCAATTTGCGCAATGTCAGCCGTCTGCTCGTATTCAAGCTCGGCGGCACCGGCGCCTTGCCGGCGCTCGAGCCGCGCGCGATCGTTATCAACCCTCCGCCTGAGCCGGCTGATGCGGCGTCCATCGCTCGAGGGGAGCCGCTGTTCGACCAGTATTGCAGCGCCTGCCATGGCGAGCACGCAATCGGGGGCGGAGTCGTGCCGGATCTGCGCGCTTCAAATTTTTTGAGCATGGATTTCTTCTATAACATCGTCCTCGATGGCGCGCTGAAAGACGCGGGAATGGCTGCCTTCAAAAGCGCATTGAGCCGCGATGATGTGACCGCCGTTCGCAACTTCATCATTCATCGGGCGAATCAAGACAGCAAGGCTGCGCCGCCGCACTGAGACTCGCTGCGCGCCGTAAGAAACCCCTTACACCTCTTCAATCGTTGCAGCGATACCGCGCCCAGCTAATTCGCCGCAACATTCTCGGAGAATATCTGGGGCGGCGGCGCTCGCTCCATAACGTTACAAAAGGGGTTTAGCATGGGTCGCGGAATATTGCTTTGGATGCTGGGCGTTCCTCTCCCGATCATTCTGCTGCTGGCGATGTGTTCTCATCGCTAAGGGGAATGTCGTGGCAGAAACAACAATTGCAGGATCCGCCGTCGCGATGGATGCGGGATCGTCTGCCGCAAAATCCGCCGCATCCTGGCCGTCCATTGTCGCCGGCGCCTTTGTCGCAGCCGCCAGTACCGTCATCCTGGTCGCATTGGGGTCCGGCATCGGATTTGCGTCGATTTCTCCGTGGCCGGATCGCGGTGCATCGGTCACCAGCTTTGCGGTCACGACGGCGATCTGGCTCATCGTTACGCAATGGGTTTCCGCGGCATTGGGCGGTTATATCACCGGAAGATTGCGCACACGCTGGATGGGAACGCATCCGCATGAGGTGTTCTTTCGAGATACCGCGCATGGGTTCATCACTTGGGCCGTCGCCACGATCCTCGTAGTCGCCGTTGGCGCAAGTTCGTTGATGATCGCGCGGCCCGCCGTTGAGGCAGGCAGGATGAGCGCGAACGGCGCACCCTCGACGGCCAATTCGCCGGTCTCCGCTTATGAGATCGACAAGCTGTTCAGGTCGTCGAATTTCGGTGGGGCCGCCTTGTTGGGGGACGCCCGCATGGAAGCGGCGCATATCGCGGCCAACGCGTTTGCCGAGGGCAGTTTCCCCGGTGCCGATCGTGCCTATCTCGTCGATCAGCTCAGTGCGCGCACCGGAACCTCGCAGGCCGACGCGCAGGCTCGCGTCGATAGCTTCATCGCCGCGATCAGCCAAGCACAGGCGAAACTGAAGGCGGAGGAGGATTCAGCAAGAAAGGCGGCGGCCGAGGCATCCATTTACCTGGCTCTTTCGATGCTGATTGGCGCATTTATCGCGAGCGTTTCGGCGGCGTTGGGCGGCCGAATTCGAGACGAACACCTCTAGCATTCCAAGGAGTGAACGATGGACGGCGCACACAAGCTCAACGATCTGTTTGACCAGACGGAGAAATTGCTCGCCAAGCTGGCCGATCAGCGCGGCCCGGAAATCCAGCAATTGCGTGAAAAACTGCATCGCTCCATGGGGCAGACCCGGGTCGCCCTGAGGCGCGCGCCCGCTCGGGAACACGTGAAGGTTCGCGATGTCGCGGCGTCCTTCAACGACTACGTCAGGAATTATCCCTGGATTGCGCTGGCAACCGGGGTGTTGGTTGCCTCGAGCATTGGAATTCTCGCGACCCGCGCGACCCGCCGTTCGCTGCATCACCCACGGCGCGATCAGCACCCGTACGCCGCGTAAGACCGCTTAAGACTCGCCGCCATTGGGGGTCGCCTTCGCGTCCGGTTTGACAACCGGAGAGCGGCGGTTTCATATCCACCTCACAATGGCAATTGAAGGATCCAAAATGGGCGACGCCTCGGAACCGGTCGGTTCGATCGAGGTTGCGTTGGCGCATGCCACGCGTCTGCTGGACGGCAGCCCCGCTCTGGCGGCGGAGCAGGCCAATGAGATCCTCAAGGCGAGTCCGGCTCATCCCCTTGCGACGCTGCTGCTTGGCGTCGCGCGGCGGACCGGCGGCGATGCGGCTGCCGCATCGGACGTCCTGAGTACACTCGTGGCGCTGCACCCCCAGTGGGCGCTGGCGCACTATGAATTGGCACTGGCACTCAGCGGCTTGCAGCGAAATGCCGCCGCCATAACTGCACTGCAGCGCGCCGTGACTCTCAAGCCCGACATGGCGGATGCGTGGCGGGCGCTCGGCGATGAGCTGACGGTCGCCGGCGATGCGGCGGGCGCCGATTCGGCCTACGCACAAAACGTCAGAGCGTCGACCAAGGATCCGCGCTTGCTCACCGCCGCGGCGGCGCTGTGCGAGAACAAGATCCCGCATGCGGAGGCACTGCTGCGTGCCCACCTGAGGAAATACCCCACTGACGTCGCCGCGTTGCGCATGTTGGCGGAAGTCGCGGCGCGGTTAGGCCGGTACGGCGACGCCGAGACTTTGCTCACACGTTGTCTCGAACTGGCACCGAGCTTTGCGCCCGCGCGGCATCATCGCGCGATCGTCCTGCACCGGCAAAATAAACCGGCGGCCGCGCTGCGCGAGGTCAATGAATTGCTGGCGAAGGATCCGCGCAATCCCGGCTATAACAATCTGAAGGCGGCGATATTGGCGCGCATCGGTGAACTGCAGGACTCGATCGAAATCTATGAAGCTATACTCGCCGAGCACCCGGCACAGCCGAAAATTTGGCTCAGTTACGGTCACGCCCTGAAAACCAGCGGTCGCGAGCACGACAGCGTCGCCGCCTACAAAAAAAGCATCGAATTGCAGCCAAATCTCGGCGTGGCCTACTGGAGTCTGGCGAATCTCAAAACCGCTCAATTCACCAACGCGGAGGTGGATGCCATGCGATTGCAGTTGCAAAGCCCGGATCTGGCCGCGGACGATCAACTGCATCTGCATTTCGCCATGGGCAAGGCGCTGGAGGACAAAGGCGAATATGCGGTGTCTTTCGAGCATTACGCGCTGGGCAATCAGTTGCGGCGGGCTCAGCTGTCCTACCAAGCGGATGAGATGAGCACGCATGTGAAGCGGGTAAAATCGTCGTTCAATGCCCAGTTCTTTGCCGATCGCCTGAACTATGGCGCCGCGGCGCCAGATCCAATATTCATCGTCGGTTTACCGAGGTCGGGTTCGACACTGCTCGAGCAGATTCTATCGAGCCATTCGCAGGTCGAGGGCACGATGGAACTGCCCGATATCGCGGGAATCGCCCGATCCTTGTTTGATATCGCCAAGAAATCCCAGATTTCGGGCTATTCGGCGTTGCTTGCGACGTTGAATGCAGATCAGTGCCGGGAATTGGGTGAGCGATACATGTTGCAGACGCGCATTCAGCGGAAAACCGCAGCCCCCTTCTTCATCGATAAAATGCCCAATAATTTTGCGCACATTGACCTGATTCACTTGGCGCTGCCGCGCGCGAAAATTATCGATGCGCGCCGCCATCCGCTGGGCTGTTGTTTTTCAGGATTCAAACAGCACTTTGCGCGAGGCCAGAGCTTTACCTACAGCTTGGAGGATATTGGCCGGTATTACCGCGATTACATCGAGCTGATGGCCTTCTTCGATGAGGTGCTGCCGGACCGGATCCATCGGGTCACTTATGAGTCGATGATCGAGGATACGGAATCTGAAGTGCGCAAGTTGCTCGAGTATTGTGGGCTGCCATTTGAGGGCGGCTGTCTGCGATTTTACGAAAACGAACGGGCGGTGCGTACGGCCAGTTCCCAGCAAGTACGTCGACCGATTTTCCGCGAGGGCGTCGACCACTGGCGCCACTACGAAGCTTGGTTGGATCCCTTGAAAAAATCCTTAGGACCGGTCCTCGAGGCGTATCCCGCTACGCCGCGTTTTGACATTTAGCCGGAATGGCTTAGTCTTCGTCACATATTAGAAATAAATAGGGGATGACATGACGCGAGCCCGCCAACGGAAGCTCATGCGTAAGGCTGCGCCTTGCGCCAAGAAATCGTGGACCGTGTTGCCGCTTGCCTCGGCGCTCCTGGCCTGCATGCATCCGGCTCATGCCGCCGACACGGCTGATGCCCCGGTGCTGGAAGAAATCACGGTTACGGCGCAGAAGCGATCGGAAAATCTACAGGATGTGCCCCTGAGTATTCAGGCCTTCAGTACCGCGAGACTCCAAGAGCTCGGTATCGGTGATTTCGATGATTACGCCAAGTATCTGCCGAGCGTTTCCTTCCAGAAGGTCGGCAGTCCGAGCTTCGAACACACCTACATGCGAGGCGTTTCCAGCGGCGGCGACGGCAATCATTCGGGTTCCCAACCCAGCGTAGGCATGTATCTGGATGAGCAACCGGTCACGACCATTGACGGCAATCTGAACATCCATCTCTACGATATCGAGCGGGTTGAGGCCCTGGCGGGTCCGCAGGGCACGTTATACGGCGCCAGTTCACAGGCGGGAACGATTCGAATCATTTCCAACAAGCCCGATCCCAGCGGCTTCAAAGCCGGCTACGATTTGGACTTAAACAACGTCGATCATGGCGGCACGGGCTATGATGTCGAGGCTTTCGTCAATCTACCGCTGAGCAGTAGCGCGGCGGTTCGCCTGGTCGGCTGGGATCAACATGATGCCGGCTATATCAGCAACGTACATGGCACGGTGACATTCCCGACGTCCGGGGCCGTTTTCGACAACGCGGCGTTGGTGAAAAAGGATTACAACACCGTCGAAACAACCGGCGGCCGCGCTGCCCTCAAGGTTGAATTGAACGACAGCTGGACCATTTTGCCGACAGTCATGGGTCAGGTGCAGAAGACCGACGGCGACTTCGCTTACAACCCAGCGGTCGGTGATCTGGAAGTGCAGCACTATTTTCCGCAATACGTGCGCGATTCGTGGGTTCAGTCAGCGCTCACCGTCGAGGGCAAGATCGGAAATTTCGACTTGGTTTACGCCGGCGCGTATTTACTGCGCAATACTCACGAACAGTCGGATTACACCGACTACTCGTTGTACTACGACAGCGCATACGGAAAGGATTTCGTGGACAACGCCGGTAATTTGATCAATCCGGCGCAAACCATTATCGGGACCGATCACTACAGCAAATACAGCCATGAACTGCGTATTTCTTCTCCCAAGGACAACCGGCTCCGATTCGTGGGCGGGTTGTTTCTCGAGCGTCAGGTGCACGAGATCCTGCAAGATTACGTCGTTAACAACGGCGACGCGTTGGGATCCGTACCCCCCAACGATCTTTCGGTTCCCGGGTGGCCCGGGACACTGTGGCTCACCGATCAGGAGCGGGTCGATCGCGATAAGGCAATCTTCGGCGAGTTCACGTTCGATATCACCGATCATCTCTCCGCAAGTGCGGGTCTGCGCCACTTTACCTACGATAATTCGCTGCAGGGCTTCTATGGGTTCAACGCAAACTTCCTCGCCAGTGAAGGAACCGGCACGTGCTTTACGCCGTTCGTACCGTTTCACGGCGCACCCTGCAGCGATCTTGACCGGGGTACCTCAGGATCCGGCAATTCACCCAAGCTCAATTTAACCTACAGGTTTGACCACGACCGGATGATCTACGCCACCTATTCGAAGGGATTTCGACCCGGCGGTGTCAATCGCAACGGCGGCGGGACCATTCCGCCGTACCAACCCGATTATCTGAAGAACTACGAGATCGGCTGGAAGACCAGTTGGTTTGACAATCGATTGCGCTTCAACGGCGCGGTCTTCCGGGAAGACTGGTCCAATTTCCAATTCTCCTACTTGGGGCCGAATTCGCTCACGATTATCACCAACGCGGGGCAGGCGAGGATTGACGGTCTGGAAACGGACTTGGAATTCGCGGCGACCCAGAACTTCACATTGACGGGCGGTTTCTCCTTGCTCAATGCCAGGCTCATACAGACATTTTGCGGCGACCTGAGTGTCTGCAATGCGCCCGGTTTCGATCCGAGCACCTATGAACAATATGCCACTGCCGGCACTCGGCTGCCCGTCACACCAAGGTTCAAGGGCAATATCACCGGGCGGTATACCTTCCCGGTGGGATCCTACAAGGGAGACATTCAGGGCTCCGCGGTGTACGTGGGCGAGCGAACCTCCGACTTGCGCACGCTGGCGGCGAACGCTTTGGGCGATGAGCCTTCTTACACCGTTTTCGATTTTTCGGCGGGAATCCAAATGAACAGCTTTCACTACTCGGTATATATCAATAATGCGTTCGACAAGCGCGCCGTTCTTGACCGATATGCCGAATGTGATGTTCTGCTGTGCGGCGCGATCAATCAGTATGTCGTACCTAATCAGCCGCGGACCATTGGCGTGAAGTTTGGGCAGAAGTTCTGAATGGGACCGCTGCGAACGCGCGAGGCATTTGGCAACGCTTAGTCGCGGTTCGGCGCTCCCGGCGGGAAGAATTGCCGATAGGGCCGGGCTTCGTCGATGGCCCGAGCGGCCGAGGGTCGTGCGAGCAGCCGTTGGCGATAGGCGCGCAGGTGCGGCAATCCATCGCGAATTTCATGAACCCAGTCCGAGTAGAATAGCGACGGCGCGGCGGCGCAATCGGCCAAGCTAAACTCGCCGCCGCTCGCCCAGTTCCGCTTTGCCATCACACCATCCAGCCACGTATAGACCGAATCGAGCATCGAGCGTGCTTCCTCAACCCCGAGCGGGTCCCGATCGCTCGTCGCGCGCATGAAATCCGCGACGATTCGCTGCATCGGTGTCATGACGTAATTGTCGAAAATACGGTCCATCATGCGAACTTCCAGCGCGTCTTGCGGATCTTTGGGGATGAGTTTAACGGGGCCGGGATGACGGATTGCGAGATGTTCGATGATGACGCTCGATTCCACGTAGGTTTGCCCGTCATCGAGGAGCACGGGAAATTTCCTGAGAGGCCAAAGCTCAGCCAATTCGCTCATCGCGGCGGGATCTTCGGGGCCAATTTTACGATAAATAAAGTCGGTGCCATTCTCGTAGAGGGCAATCAATACCTTCTGACAATAAGACGCGAACGGATGCGCAAACAGCGATGGTTTCATTGATTCCTCCGGTCATTGAAACGATACACGAAGTTGCGCGGCGCGGGACAAGCCGGAGTTGATGGACTAAGATTCCCCGCCATGACAAATCCGAGCGCGCCATTGGACGGCTTGACCGTCATCGATTTTTCTCATGCCCTGGCCGGTCCCTACTGCACCATGCTGATGGCGGCCTACGGCGCCAAAGTGATCAAAGTGGAAGGCCCCGAGGGCGATATCGGGCGAACTTGGGGCCCGCCGTTCAATGGCGCCGATGCCTCGTATTTTGTCGGCCTCAACAGCGGCAAACAAAGCCTTGCCATCGACTTGAAGACACCCGAGGGGCTCGAAGTCTGCCGAAAACTGGCCGCTCAGGCCGATATCCTGGTCGAGAATTTTAGACCAGGCACCATGAACCGGCTCGGCCTGGATTACGCATCGCTGTCGGCGGCAAATCCGCGTCTCATTTATGTCTCGATCTCCGGCTACGGGCAGACCGGTCCCAGACGGCTCGAACCGGCGATGGACTTGATCATCCAATCCGCTTCCGGGCTGATGAGCATTACGGGAACCGCCGCGGGCGAAACCGTCAAGACCGGACACTCAATTGCGGATATCACGGCAGGACTGTTCTCCCTGATCGGCGCGATGATGGCGCTGGAGGCACGCCACCGAACCGGCCGTGGGCAGTTCGTCGATGTCTCCATGATGGATACCGTGATGTCGACCATGCTGCCCAGCTTCGCCCGCTTCCTGGCCTCAGGTGTCGTACCTAAGCCGATGGGGACATTGTTCGACGGCATCGTTCCTTATCGGAATTTTGAGTGCGCAGACCGGGAAATTACACTGGCGGTGGCGAGCGACAAGCTTTGGAAGAGCTTTTGCGAAGCTATCGGCCAAACGGAACTCGGCACTGATCCTGCGTACAACACGAATCCATTGCGAGTGAAGAACCGCACAGTTCTGGAGCCTATGCTCGAAGCGATGTTTCGTTCGCGCCCCGCCGCATACTGGGTCGAATTGCTGGCGCGGCACGGCGTGCCCGCCACCGTGGTGCGCAATCTGAAGGAAGTGATCGACGATGAGCAAACCGCCGCGCGCAATATGACACCGGTCGTTGAACATGCCGTCGCGGGCCCCATTCGGGTCATTGGCGTGCCGGTGCGATTGTCCGAAACACCGGGACGGATCGGCAGCGCTGCGCCGCTCCTGGGGGCCGATACCGCCGCCATCCTCAAGGCCGTCAACGGCGAAGATTCCGTCTAGCGGAACCTCGAGTCTTGGCTCGCCGCTCAGCAAACCTCGGTAGTATAATCGCCGCGTAATAACGGGAGCGTTTCTTCATGGAGAATTTACGGCGTTTCGGCCTGTTTGTTGCGGCGCTGTGTGCTGTTGCGGGCTCAAGTTTTGCCTTAAGTCCGGGCGATGTCGTCGATGACTTCCGCCTCAACGACCAGAACGGCCAATCGCACGAACTCTACTATCTGTCGGATATGAAGGCCGTGGTGCTGCTGGCCGCCGGCAATGGCTGCGCCGCCTCGCGCGCGGCGGCCAAAGCCTTGGATGCGCTGCGCACGCGCTATCAGGCTCAGAACGTCGAGTTTTTGGCGATAGACTCGAACCTCAAGGACACACCCGATTCGATCGCCAAGGAGACGAAGGCCGACGGTACCGGCCTGCCGGTGCTGACCGATGAACTGCAGCTGATCGGTGAATCGTTGGGGTTCGCGCGCAACGGCGAGGTGCTGATCGTCAATCCGCAGAATTGGAAAGTGATTTATCGGGGTGCCGCTGAGAAGGGCGCAAATCACTATGTTGCGGCAGCGCTGGATGCCACCTTGGCCGGCGCGCCGGTCAAGGTCTCCCACACCGATGCCGCCGGCTGCGACATCGTGATGCCGGAGCGCGAGCGCCGCAGCGCGCATGCGCAGATTTCCTATGAGAAGACGATCGCGCCCATGCTGAGCGAGCACTGTGTCGCCTGCCATCGCGACGGGGGTATCGCGCCGTGGCAGATGTCGAGCTACGACATGGTGCGCGGCTTCTCGCCCATGATTCGCGAGGTGGTAAGAACCAAGCGCATGCCGCCGTGGCACGCGGACCCTCACTACGGCGTGTTCAGCAACGACCGATCCCTGACCGCGGAGGAGACCAAGACGCTGGTGCATTGGATAGAAGCCGGTTCGCCGCGCGGCGGCGGCGCCGATCCTTTGACGGCGGTGAAAAAAGACTGGCCGGTGTGGGCCTTGGGTACCCCGGATCTCGTGGTTAATTTACCCAAGTTCGATGTCCCCGCAACGGGCGTCATCCCGTATCAAATGTGGACGGTCGACAATCCCCTCGACCACGACGTGTGGGTGCGCGCGGTGGACTTCTTGCCCGGTGCGCGTTCTAACCTGCACCACATTATCGCCACGATCGGCGGCGAAATGGCGCCCGGCGACAAGCGCGATAACACCGACGGCAGTCTGGCCGATTACGTGCCGGGTTCCGAGCCGCTGCAAATACCGCCCGAGAGCGGCATTCTGCTCAAGAAGGGCGCGAAATTCGGCTTTCAAGCGCACTACACGGTGAACGGCAAACCCGTGTCGGACGTGACGCAAATGGGCCTGTACTTCATGGACAAGCCGCCGCAGTATCGCTATCGCGCGGCAATCATGGCGAATCCGCGCATCAAGATTCCCGCCAACACCAAAGCGTACACGAACGATGCCGTCTACAAGTTCGACCGCGAGGTGCTGGTCTACAGCCTGCATCCGCACGCGCATTTCCGGGGAGCCGCGGCCGAATTCGTCGCGCAATACCCGGATGGGCACGAAGAGGTCCTGCTCAATGTTCCGAGATACGAGTTCAACTGGCAGACGACTTACGTGCTGAAATCACCCATCGTGCTGCCGGCGGGAACCGCCGTGAAGTACAGCATGACGTACGACAATTCCACGCAAAACAAAGCCAATCCGGACCCGAATCGCGTCGTTCCCTGGGGGCAACAAACCTGGGACGAGATGCTGTTCGGCGTGATTCGTTTCCGCTACCTCACTCTGGATGCGAATCCGACGAGAACCGCCCAAGCCAGTCCATGATTCGGCGAATGCGATGATCCGCGCCCGATACATGCTCCTCGTGATGCTGTGTGCTGCCGCCTGCGGCGTGTCGTCGGCAGGGACGCTGGCGCCCGGCGGTCACATCGCAGACTTCACGCTGACAGATCAGAGCGGTGCCGCGCATCAGCTCTATGCGCTGTCAGGGAAAAAGGCCGTCGTCATCATGACCCAGAGCAATGGCTGCCCGATCGTGCGTCTGGCGGTGCCGGCTCTGCGTGAAATTCGCGAACGCTATCGATCGCAGAACATCGAATTCCTGCTGCTGAATCCGACGCTGCAAGATACGGGCGATGCCGTGCGGCGCGAGGTTGAGGAATTCGGATTCGGCATGACGGTATTGCTCGATCGCACGCAGCAGGTGGGCGAGGCGTGGGGAGTCAAGCGGACCGCCGAGGTGTTCGTGATCGATCCGAAAACGTGGACGCTTTTATATCACGGGCCCATCGATGATCGATTGAACTATGAATCGCAGCGCCCGGTGCGCCACCCCTACCTCACGGACGCCTTGGACGCCTTGTTGGCCAACAAGGCGGTCGCGGTGGCATCCGTTGTGTCTCCGGGGTGTTTGATCAATTTCCCCCATCGCAAGCATTCTTAGTAGACCTGAAACGGATGCCGAGTCGAACATCGATGGCCGCTCTTGCGCTGGGCGCGATGGCATCAGCGCGCATCGTTTGCGGACAGGTTGCGACTTCCAGCGGCGAGATGCTGTTTCAGAAACACTGCGCCGCCTGTCACAACGGTGCAGCCGACTCGCGTGCACCGGCTCCGGACGTTCTGCGACAGCGCTCAGCGGCGGCGATTCTCGAGGTGCTGGCAAATGGTCCGATGCGGATCCAGGGCGCCACCTTAAGCGGACCCGAGCGCAGGGCGATTGCCGAGTATCTGGGAGGCGCGACCCTGGCGGGCGATCCCACGGGCGCCTCCCGCGGCCGCTGTGAGTCGTCCTCGAGATTTCAGATGTCGGGCCCGGGCTGGAACGGCTGGGGCGCGACGACGGAAAACAGGCGCGAACAGTCTGCCGTCGCTGCCGGCCTCAATGTCGCGCTGCTGCCGCGGCTCAAATTGAAATGGGCGTTCGGTTTTCCCGATGCGACTTCCGCCTGGGCGCAGCCGACCGTAGTTGGTGGTTGGATATTCATCGGCAGCCAAAATGGCAGTGTCTATGCACTCGATGCGAAGAGCGGCTGCATTCGCTGGGTCTTCAGCGCGGACGGGGGAGTGAGGACTGCGATCAGCGTCGGGCCGCGTGCCGGCGGCGCAGCCGTCTATTTTGGCGACACGGGTGCAAAGGCCTACGCGCTCGATGCGGCCAGCGGTGCGCTACTGTGGAAGACCAAAGTCGAAGAACACCCGCTCGCGAGAATTACCGGGTCCCCCGCGCTCTATCGCGGCCGCCTGTATGTGCCCATGTCCTCCTACGAGGAGTCTCAGGGCGCGCGCCCTGAGTACGGCTGCTGCACATTTCGCGGCAGCCTATCCTCATTGGATGCGAGGTCCGGCAAGATCGTCTGGCGCACCTACATGATTCCCGGCGAGCCGCGGCCGCGCGGCAAGAGTTCATCGGGCACGACGTTGTTTGGGCCTGCCGGGGCGCCCATCTGGTCGGCGCCAACCATCGACACCGAGCGCGGATTGATCTACGTGGGCACGGGAAATTCCTATGTGGGGGCTGCCGCACCCACGAGCGATGCGGTCATTGCGCTGAATCTTGCGGGCAAGATCGAGTGGGTGAAGCAGCTGTTCCCGGACGACGTTTTCGTCAGCGGCTGCCGCGCGAAAAACGACAATCCCAACTGCACGGACCAGCGCGGTCCCGACTACGACCTCGGCAACTCGCCGATGCTTGCGAGGCTGCCGCATGGCAGGCGTGTGATCGTGATTGGGCAGAAGTCCGGCATCGGATGGGCGCTCGATCCGGAAAAGCGCGGCGAAGTGATTTGGCAGTACCGCGCCGGCGCCGGCGGCGCACTCGGCGGCATCGAGTGGGGCTCGGCGGTGGACGCCGAACACGCGTACTTCGCCGTCTCGGATATTCTGAGTGCGACACCCGGCGGATTGCATGCGGTGAGTCTGCAAAGCGGCGAGCGCGTCTGGTATGCGCCGCCGCAGCCGCCCCAATGTACTTCCGGTCCCCGCTGCAACGCCGCGCAGGCCGCGGCGATCAGCGTGATGCCGGGCGCCATATTTTCAGGATCGAATGACGGCACATTGCGTGCCTACTCGACTCTCAGCGGGGCGATTCTATGGGAGGTCGATACCAACCGTGAGTTTGAGACCGTCAACGGAGTCGCGGCCAAAGGGGCATCGATGCTCGGCCCAGGTCCGGTCATCGTGAATGGCATGCTGTTCGTCAGTTCCGGCTACGGTGCGTTCGGCGGTCGAGCAGGAAATGTGCTGCTCGCCTACGGTGTCGAGTAGCGCTGCACATCGCCTAGGCTTGCGACCGGCTCCAGGTTAGCCGCTTGGTCACGGCGTAGTTCCACACCGCGCCGACCGCGATGCCTCCTAAAGCGGCGACGTACCAAATGCCGGTGACATCATTGAGATAGGTCGCAAGTCCTACGTTCATGCAGGCGCCCAAACTGCAGGCAATGTTGAAGGACAGCCAGCCGCGCAGCCACCGCAAGCCGCGCAAGCGCTTGTCCCGGTAAGTCAGCACATTGTTGACGGCAAAATTAAAAGTCATGGTGCAGACCGTTGCGATGGTCTGGTCCGTCAAAAAGCTGCCGTTCGCAAAAGCCCGCAATAAACTCAAGATGGTGAGATGAACGGCGACACCGAGCGCGCCCACAATGCAAAAGGCGACGAAACGCACCGGCAGGATATGTCCGAACATTTTGTCGAGCAGCAGCATGACGTATTCCCACGCGGTCAGCGAATCGAGCTTGCTGGTGCCGGCGTGGCGCAGTCGAAAACTATAGGGAAGTTCCTTGAAGCGCAGCGGTTCCGGAGAGGACGCGAACAGATCCATGAGTATCTTCGTGCCGATGTTCGACAGCTTGCGCACCGCGCGTTCAAACACCGGGCGGCGCAGCATGAAAAAACCGCTCAGCGGGTCGGTCAACGTCGCAGGCACCAGCACGCGGCTCAAGCGACTGCCAAATTTGCTCAACCGCACGCGGGCCGCGCCCCAATCGCCCGTGCCGCCACCGGCCGTATAGCGGCTGCCGACGACCATGTCGGTCTCGCCCTGTTTGAGTTCCGCCAGCATGAGCGGCAGAAGGCGCTCATCGTGCTGCAGGTCGCCGTCAATGACCGCAAGATAAGGCGCTGAGGTTGCCAGCATGCCCTCGACACAGGCTGACGATAGGCCACGGCGCCCCAATCTCTCCACGCAGCGAATTCGCGAATCCTTTTGGGCGAGTTGACGCACCAAGTCCGCGGTTCCATCCGGCGAGTCGTCGTCCACGTAAACCAATTCCCACGCGCAATCGGGCAGGCAGGCGCCAATTCGTTCCGCCAATTCAACGACGTTTTCGCGCTCATTGAAGGTGGGAACGATGATGGAAAGTTCAGGGCCTCGAAGCGGTTGGTCCAACTCAATGACTCATGCGGGGGTGTGGCAGTATAGTATAAAGCCGGCCCCTGAC
>Ga0307474_10001602_pt1 | contig 16323 bp, 13 predicted proteins | sample atmos_gasesECM1C_2_FD_203312 | JGI IMG/M metagenome (GOLD analysis project Ga0307474, IMG submission 203312) | Hardwood forest soil microbial communities from Morgan-Monroe State Forest, Indiana, United States - atmos_gasesECM1C_05 | ecosystem: Environmental > Terrestrial > Soil > Temperate... | reverse complement strand
GGTGTGTTTGGAATACGCGGGTCATGTGGGCCTGATCGGCAAAGCCGCAAACCGACGCTACCTCCTTTATCGGTAGACAGCTCTGTGCAAGCAGGCGTCGGGCCCGATCGACGCGCCGCTCGATAATGTAAGCGTGCGGGGTACGGCCAAAGGATGCACGGAAGTGCCGGGTAAAAGTCCACACGCCCATTCCCGCCACTGCCGCCAGCGTTTCAAGATTGAGCTGTTCGTGCAGCCTGTTGTCAATGTACTCCGTCAGCCGACGAACTTGCGCCGGCGACAGCCTTCCTTTGCCGCTCGGTTCGCGGAATGTCACGGATGCGTATTTGCGCAAAAGGTGCACGGTGAGCTGTGTCGCCACAGCTTCAGCATACAAGGTGCCACCCAACGCCTGCTGCTGCGCCTCGCGCGTGATGCTGGCCACCGCTGCCGTCACGATCGGATCGTACGACTTTAATACATCCTGCAATCGAACATCTGCGATGCATCGGTCCGTTACCTCAGCGCAAATCCCCGACACCAAATTTTCGCTCAGATAGACATGACTAACCTCGATTTCCTCGGTCCAGTGCCAATGCGAACGCTGCGACCTAGTCAACAGCGAAACATCGCCCGGCGCGCAATGTGTCTTGGCCCATGCGCCTTCGCACCGCCGCTCCATCAACGTGGTCCCTCGGCAATACGATACAATCGTGAAGTCCCTCACGGGCGGCACGATGACATCCAGAGCGCCATAGCGATAGCCGCGTAAGCAAACTCCATTCCAGCCGAGATCGTCGCTCGTCGCCGTTACAGCGCCAGGCACATATTTCGGAACTTCACTAGGCGTGATAATCGTCGCCATGGCCTCGTCTCCCTACCTTGTTAGGTCGGTGCCGGCACCAGAGCCGCTCTGCTTTCTGTTCCCGCCTATCGCGCAGCGGCAACGCATGGCGGTTTAAGTCTAAACCCGTAAAGCACGAACCAAAAGCTGCTGGCAGACTTTTTTAAAGTTCAGTTGACCGGCGCTAGTGTGGCGGTTCAGAAGCCCGCATCATTATTGCCGCGAGTACGTCATGCGGACTTCTGAACCAGAAGCCACACTAGAATCATAGATTTGCTAGTGTCGTTTCGATTCCGAAGTTCGTAAACGAGTGTGCCGTGCAATGATAAGAACTTCGGAATCAGGACACTAGCCTGCGTCGTCCAGCCGAGGCGACCGAAGGACAATTTCGAAGGGCCCACCTAAACATTGTGACAGAAGAGTTGGAAAGGCCAATAGCTCGTATGATGGAACAGTGAGTTCGGAAGCTTCCCCGAACATGCGCGCTCAATCATCGCCCATCCACCTCAGTCCCCCACTTCATCGCCGGTGGACACAGAGCGGCGGAACAGCACACCGCCAAATGCAAGCAGCCAGAAATATCGGGCATATTGCGGGGCAAACGCGGCAACCAGGGTGCCCAGCATAAGCAAGAGCAGCGGGAACAACGCGCGGTAGAGTTCATGTCGGGAACGCCAGTCCCGGGTCGCGATCCACCAGAGCCAGGCATTGAGCGCGGCGATCGTGCTCAAGTGTAACCCGTAAAGCACTGCGATCACGCTGCTCTGCCCGTAGCTGCCATCGAGACCGCTGGTTACGGGCAGCAGGATAATCGAAAGAAGGAAGAACAGGTTGGCGAAAACGACCGGACGGCTGCCGTAGGGTTGTCGCATCAGCCTGCGATGATGACTGTACCAGAACAGGCCGGCGATGAGGAAGCTCAGCGTGAGCGCGATCAGACGCGTTGCGTAGAGATGGGCGAGTTCGTCCCAGGTGGGCGCCGCGCTGAATTGCACCGCGCGCGGCAGGTCATAGGCCAATAGCGTCATCGCCACTCCGAAGATGGTGTTGCTCAGCGATTCTAGCCGTCGCATCTCGAAATGCTCGGGGCCGGGTTCATCCATGTTGGTAAGAACAGGTGGGCGGGAAATCGGCATGCACCCATAGTTCCACCGATCAGGCTGGAGGTGAAGCCGCCAGGTGCCGCAAAAGCCGGGTTCGAATACGGTTTGGCATAGTAAATGACTGCTCTTTGGCTTTGCCTGCCATTTGATGTTCGCTTTACGAGCGACGCAGTTACGGCGCTGCAGCGAAATGACGCGATGGGCCTGTTGCCGACAACAAGGTCTCTACAAAGGGCGGGTCGCTTCCGGTAATGTAAGCAAGATTTGCAACGTGTATTTCAAAGGCGGAGACTCTGGCGATGAAATCAAAATCGGTCTTGATGGCTTTGACTTTTGCCTTTGGAACTGCAGCACTTCTTGCGGTGTCGCCCGGATCGGCAGAAGAGAACGGGTTCGTGCGCTTCACTCCAGAACAGATCAATTGGAAGCCGTTCGGGAATGGTGTCGAGGTTGCGATGCTCTCCGGCGATCCTGCAAAGCCCGGCAGCGTCTATGTGATACGTGTTAAATTTCCTCCGGGTTTGTTCAGCGCTCCCCATTTTCATCCGGAGGACCGCAACGTGACCGTAATCAAAGGCACCTGGTACACGGGAACGGGCGACACATTTGATCTTTCCAAGGCAGTGCCTCTCAAGACTGGCAGCTTCATGTACCACCCAGCAAAGGGTGTACATTGGGACGGTGCCAAGGATGAGGAAGTTATCGTCGAGATCTCTGGTATTGGCCCGGGAACAACGATTCCCGTAAAGCCCGAGGCCGGCATGTTCATATCGATGAACAAGTAAACCGAGTACGCTCGACGTTCACTGGAACCTTCGGCCACGAAACTTCACCGAGGACAATTCGCTCTGCTCGTTGAGCAGGCCAAAGCGGACTTGGCTCTGCGTTTAAATCCGCTTGAGCCAAACTTCCAACTAGTGTCCTGATTCCGAAGTTCGTATCATTGCACGGCATACTCGCTTACGAACTTCGGAATCGAAAGGACACTAGCAAATCTATGATTCTAGTGTGGCTTCTGGTTCAGAAGTTCGCACGACGTACTCGCGGCAATCATGATGCGGACTTTCTGAACCGCCACACTAGTTCGAAAATATCCGCTTGCGTTTCTTTTTCGCAGTGAGCTTTTTCGCATTCGGCGGAACAAGCGCTGAAGTTCGCGCCTCCTCTGCCTCCCTCGCTTGCCTCAAGGCGCGAAGACGTTCCATATTCTTGCGAACCGCAATCGCCTGTTGCGCGACATCAACCATCGCTCGCGCACCTTCTTCCATGGCGAGACGCTGCCGATCGGCGCGGGCGATGCTTTCGGGGGAAGGTTCGCCGGTTTTCTTCTGGGCCATCTTCTCATCCGGATCAACAAAGAGAAAAGCCCCGCTCAATCGCGGGATTGAGCGGGGCGCACCACCATTTCAGCACATCCGTGAATGGCGCGAGATGCTCAAGCGAGCGACAGGCTTTCCGCGCTGACCTTGCCCCGCACCTTGTCGGCCTTGATTTCGAAGTTGACTTTCTGGCCTTCGGCGAGGCCCGAAAGACCGGCCCGCTCGACCGCGCTGATGTGAACGAACACATCGCTTCCGCCGTCATGAGGCTGGATAAAGCCGAAGCCCTTTTGGCCATTGAACCACTTGACAGTACCTGTTGGCATTTTCTTCTCCAAAGCACAACTCGCGTGACCACCACGCGATTCCATTCAACTGGTCGATGTCTTTGGGAAGAGCCCGCGGGCGCATTCAACAAGGCACAGCGGCTAATCGAATATGTCCATAACTATAGGTTCCGACAAGGAAATACAAGGCTCTCCGCTCCCGTTTGCGGAACAAAGCTCATGGCCGGGAACGGTTGGCGATGTCCTATTGTGGGTCTTTAGCCGACCTGTCGAGCGACAGTTCCGCTAACCCGCTACGAAGATGTGACTTGCGGCACCGCTATCTCCGAAATTGATATGACGCCGTGCGATTGACCGCCTCGGTGGGCCGGCTAGAATAGCTGCGCTGGCGAACTCAGACCAAAATTTGGCCCGACCGTAATGCGTTGGTTTCGTGACCACATCAGGCGTGGCTCGTGGTTGGCGCTCCTTGCGCTCGCCATCAACATCGGCCTGTCGTTTGGTCACATCCATGCCATCGACGGCAAGGGCCTCCAGCATCGCATTGCCTCGCAGCTAGCCGCCATTGCCCCATCTGACGACGGACAAACACCGGGCAATCACGACAGTGACCCTGCCGATCTGCTTTGTCCGATCTGCATGGCGGCGAGCGCCATTGCTCATGCCCTGAGTTCCGCACCGCCCACCTTGCCGCTGGCCCTGGCCGAGGCGCCGATCGATCAGACGATCGAGCATGAGTTTGGCCTGCCGCAACGGCCTCGGGCAGCCTTCCACTCGCGCGGACCACCGATTTCCTGACACCGCCGCTTCGTCTCCTCTGGCGCTTGCGGATCTGATCCGCTCGCCAGCGGGTGCGAAGCCTCTTCCGTCGTCGCGCACACGCCGCACCTCGTGTCGCCGGGCGCGAAAACCCAGGTCAGGAATCCCAATGCATCACCGTTTGTTTCCGTGGCTCCGCCACAACACTTTTCTTTCTGTTTCATCGCTCGTCTGGATGGCTATCTCAAGCGCGCCGGTCCTGGCGCAAGGCGAAAGCCAAACTCAAGCGCCACCGGCTGCGGCGACGCCGCAACCCTCCCCCTCTCCGGCCGCCGAACCAGCGCAGCCGCAGGGCGGCGCCGGGCCAACTCCGGAGCAAAAGCAAGAGGCAAAACCTGCGCCGCAGCCCTCAGGCGGCACCGTCCTGCCGGAGACGCGGGTAGTGGCGCCGGTGCAGCGGCAGAAGCCGCGCACCCAGCCGCCGCAGGTGGTGTCAAATCAGCCGCCTGCTCCGACCCAGGCGCAGGTGCAGGAGCAGGCCCAGGCCGCGGCCAACCGTCAGACCGTCCAGCAGACAGAGAACCTCGACCAGCGGCGCGACAATGTCCTCTTGCCGAAGACTGGCGCCAGTACCTACGAACTCACTCAGAGGGACATCGAAAGCATCCCGCAGGGAAACGCCGTTCAGCTCAGTGACCTCGTGCTGCAACTTCCGGGGGTCTATCAGGACTCGACGAGCCAGGGCGACTTCCACATTCGCAACGAGCATGGCAACGTTCAATATCGCATCAACGGAATTCTGCTTCCCGATGGCGTTTCCGGCTTCTCGCAGATTCTGGAAACGTCGTTCATCAGCAGCGTGCAGCTGCTCACCGGCGCGCTGCCGGCGCAATATGGCCTGCATACGTCCGGCGTTATCGATATCACCACCAAGAGTGGAACGGCGCTGGCTGGCGGCAGCGTCAGCCTCTACGGCGGCAGCCGCCAGACCATCTCACCCAGCTTTGAGTATGGTGGGGTTGAGGGAAATACCCAGTACTTCGTCACCGGCCGCTATTTCAGCACCGGCCTCGGTCTTGAGAATCCCATTGCTTCCCTCAACGCAATTCACGATCACTCGGAACAGGGCAGGTTCTTCGCCTACACATCCACGCTGCTCGATCCGACGACGCGGATAGTCACTCTTTCGGGTTTCGCCGAGTCCCGATACCAGATTCCCAACAATCCGGGGCAGCCCGGCAACGTGGGAGGCTTTACGGGTCCAGGCGGGTCCCCCTATACGGCCTTCGGCTTCTCCTCTTTCGATTCGAGCACCCTCAATCAAAACCAGTACGAGAAGAACGCCTACAACGTCATCGCCTGGCAGAAATCCGAAGGCAATTTCGATGCGCAGCTCGCATATTATTCGCGCTACAGCGATCTTCACTTCGTGCCCGACCCAGTTGGCGATCTCTTCGAGAATAACGTCGCATCAGATGTTTTCCGCAGCTCATTCGTGAACGGTGTTTCCGGCGATTTCTCATACCGCCTGAACGATGCCCACACCCTTCGCACCGGCTTCTACACACAAGGCGAGCAGACCCGAGTCGCAAACGTAAACACGGTTCAACCGCTGGGCCTAACCGATCCGGCTTGTGTCGGCGGTCCGCCAAATGCGTGCGGGGTCGCGATCGATACTCCGTTCAACATTACAGATCCCACCAACTTGTTTGGCTGGCAGCTCGGAGCCTATGTTCAGGACGAGTGGCGGTTGACGCAGCAGCTCACATTCAATTACGGCCTGCGGTTCGATCAGATGTTCCAATATGTCGATGCGAACCAGTTCAGTCCGCGCGCGAGCCTCACCTACAAACCATGGTGGGCGACCGTCTTGCACATCGGCTACATGCGTACTTTCACACCGCCAGCGCAAGTGCTCGGCCTGCCAATTCCGACCCAAATCTTTGACGGGACCACCGCGGGTACCCCGATCGTCACCCCCCAACAGGCCGCCGCGCTGCCCGGCCAGGTGGCCGGCGAACCTCTCCGCAATGTCGGTTCGATCCTGCCCGAGCGAGCGCATGTGGTGGACGCCGGCTTCGTGCACCAACTGCTGCCGCAATGTCCGTCGACACCAGATGGAACATCCGCCAAGGCGCCCGTAGCGGCCGCAAATTGCCCGACCCTCGAGGTCGGCGGCAGAGTCTATTTCAAGTGGGCCAGGGACCTGCTCGACGACGGGCAGTTCGGCCAAGCTTACGTGCTCACGGCGTTCAACTACAACAAAGGCGAGAACTACGGCACCGAACTGACATTCAGATTCAAGTACGGAGGCTTCTCCGCCGACACCAGTTGGGCCTATGCGCAGCAGCGCGCGACTCAAGTCGTGTCGAACCAGACCCTGTTTTCGCCGGACGACCTGGTCTACATCCAGAGCCATTTTATCTACACCGACCATGACCAAGCACTTACGGGTTCGGGAAGGGTTGCATACCGTTGGACAAACTCCGGTTATGGCTGGTTGGACGGCACCACCGCGAGCGCAACGTTTATCTACGGCAGCGGCTTGCGGTCGACACCGGACGGGGTGACCTGTCCCAACTGCACCCACCTCCCAGCCTATTGGCAGTTCAATACCGGCCTGTCGCATGAGTTTGCCAATGGCTGGAACGGACTGCCGTATACGGTCCGGTTCGACGTAGTCAACCTGACCGACAACATCTATGAGATCCGTAACGGTACCGGCGTTGGCGTGTTTGCTCCGCAATTCGGACCGCGGCGCGCATACTACATGGGCATCTCGCAGAAGCTCGGCGCGCCGGAGAAAACCGCCGGTGTCCTGCCCGGCTACACCAAGGCCCCGGCCGCAGCCGCAACTACCTACTATTGGGCCGGCCCCTATGTCGGAGCCAACTTCGGCGGCGCGTTCAGCGCCGGGGAGAGTGTGCTCACGCCGATTGGCAACGGCGCGACCAATCCAAGCGGCGTGCTCGGCGGATTGCAGCTCGGTTACAATTGTCTACTTACGCCGACGTTGCTGATCGGGATCGAAGGCGAACTCGACTGGACGTCGGCTCAAGGCAAGAGCAATCTCGTTGATCCCGTCGGGACCGCATCTCTCTCGATTACCAGCGACCACAACTGGTACGACACGTTGAGCGGCAGGTTCGGCTATGTCATGGGGCCGCTTATGCTGTTCGGGAAAGGCGGCGCCGCGTGGATGAATGCCGATTACCTCATGCAGGTGAACAGCGGGCTTGACGGTTCCACCCTGACGGGCACGACCAGGACCGGATGGAATGCCGGCGCGGGCCTGGAATACATGCTGGGGTCTCGCTGGTCGGCCAAGCTTGAGTACGATCATCTCGAGTTCGGAAAGAACACCGTGCAGTTCGTGAACCCGTTCGGCAGCAGCGCGACCTTCAAGACCGCGGTCAATGAAGTCAAAGCCGGCGTGAACTACCACTTTGATGGAAAGCTCGCATTTTGACAGCGGCAACGCACGAGAGGCAGGAAACAGGATGATGATGAAAAGCGTGACCAGGATGCAGGATCGAAGCGGAGCGCTGCGGCATGTCAGAACGCTGCGATGCGTGAAGATTGCGAGCCTTGCTTCGATGGCCGCGATGATTTCCCAAGCCGCACTGGCGCAAGCGCCGACTGCGCTATTGCCGCGCAACCTGTCGCCGTGGGGCATGTTTCTGAACGCCGACATCGTGGTGAAGGCGGTGATGGTCGGGCTCGCCTTTGCTTCGCTCGTGACCTGGACAGTCTGGCTTGCCAAGACCATGGAGCTGCGATCTGCGAAAACCCTCGCGCTGCGGCGAATCAGAATGCTGGAGGCAGGTGGCGGCCTCGGCGAAGCATTGCGGGCCTGCGGCGAGGCGCGCGACGCGGTTGCGCAGCTGATCACCTCCACGGCGCGCGAGGCGGAGCTGTCCGGCGGCATCATCGACGACGGCTTCAAGGAGCGCGTTGCCTTGCGGCTGGAGCGCGTGGAAACCGCGATGACGCGACAGGTCACGCGCGGCGCGGGCATTCTTGCGACCATCGGCGCCACGGCACCCTTCGTCGGCCTGTTCGGCACAGTGTGGGGCATCATGAACGCGTTCATCGGCATTTCCGAATCCCAGACCACGAATCTGGCGGTGGTGGCGCCCGGCATCGCGGAAGCCTTGCTTGCCACCGCACTCGGGCTCGTCGCGGCGATTCCGGCGGTCGTGATCTACAACCACCTTGCCCGCGTCATCGCCGGCTATCGCACCTTGCTTGGCGATGCTTCGGCTCAGCTTTTGTTGATGGTCAGCCGCGGGCAGCGCCATCGCGCCGCGCCGTTGCGGCACGCGGCGGAGTAGCCGACATGGCCCTGCGTCTTCATTCGAAATCGGGCGGCGACGATCTCGAAGTCCAGCACGAGATCAATGTCACGCCGTTCATCGACGTCATGCTCGTTCTCTTGATCATCTTCATGGTGGCGGCTCCGCTTGCGACCGTCGATATCGGCGTCAACCTGCCGGCCTCAACCGCGCCGGAGCAGCCGCGGCCCGACAAGCCGGTTTTTCTCACCATCCAGCCTGACCTTGCAATCGCGGTCGGCGAGACGGCTGTCGCGCGCGAGACCCTGCCGACGGCGCTCGACGCGGCTACCAATGCTCGCAAGGATCAGACGATTTTTGTCCGCGCCGACAAGTCGGTGAGCTATGGCGAACTCATGGGGGTGATGAATGTCCTGCGCGACGCCGGATATCTCAAGCTCGCCCTTGTCGGTCTCGAAACGCCGGCCGAAAAGAAATGACGACGCTCGTACTCCATCTGCCTCAACGGCGAGAATTGTCGCGCTGGGCCTTTGCGGCGTCGACCATCGTGTTCGCCCACGCCCTCCTCGTGGCCTGCATTGTCTCGTGGTATGCGCACCGGCCGGTCGAGCCGCCTGTCGTCCTGCCTGCTATCTCGGTATCGCTGTTGCCGGTCGAAGCGAGTTCCCCCGAGATCCAGAATCAGGACATCGCGGTCGGGCCTGCCATGCAAGAGGCCGAGGAGGCGCGCAAGCCGCCGGAAGAGGAAAAGCCTATCGAGAAGGTTGAGCCACAACCGCTGCCGCCGCAGCAGGACGAGATCGCGCTGCCGCGAGTCGAGCAGAAGGAAATCGAAACCGAAAAGCCCGTTGTCCAGCCGCCTGCTCCGGAAACGCGCGCGCCACTGAAGACAGAGCGCCTCGGCCAGTTCACGGAGGCCAGCGCCAACGCCTACAACGCGCTGCTTTTGGGGCACCTGCAACGTTTCAAGCGCTATCCGGCGTCCGCGCGCGGCGCATTGGGCATCGTAGTGGTGCGATTTGAATTGAACCGCGCCGGCGGTGTCATCGGCAGCGCGGTGACGAAGTCATCGGGCAATGCGGCCCTCGATCAGGAAGCGCTTGATCTCTTAAGGCGAGCGAGTCCGTTCCCGCCGTTTCCCGCGGCCAAGCCCGGCGAGAAAGACAGCTACATCGCGCCGGTGAACTTCGCGCATTAGTGCGGCGAATTTGAAGTTCCTATCAGTTTTGCCGCGAGTCCGTTGTAGGAACTTCAAATTCGAAGCCGCACAAGGATTAATAAGTTGCTAGAGCTCCTTTGATTCCGAAGTTCGCATCAGAGGTGCCGTGATAGCTTGCGAACTTCGGAATCGGAGCTCTAGTCAATTCGACATTGGAGGGCGCGTCATGAGCACCTCTACCGCTTCTCGACTCCTCTTGGCATTCATTCTCTCATTGTTGGGTTGCAGCCAATTGTCCGCGAAGGGCGGTAACATGGCAAACCAAGATCCCTACAAAACGCAGTACGTTGAAAGCCTCCCTCCCGAGGTTCGCGCGGCACTTACTCGGGAGTGCCGTAGCTCGGCTAAAGCTCTACCTGACTTCGCCAGCTACACTGAAAATACCAAGATGATCGTGCTGCGCTTTGAGCATTTTTACTGCAATTCCGGCGGCACTTTTTGCGGCCCTTCCGGATGCCTGCAACAAATCTACGTTTCCTCACACGGCCACTACAAGCTCTTACGAAGTTATTACTCTCCATGAGGATTGAGTTGCCGCTGGCCTATGATTGGCGCCAGGGATGCGTCACGCCTTCCAGCCGTTTCCCGCGGCCAAGCCGGGCGAGCAAGACAGCTACATCGCGCCAGTGAAACTTCGCGCGATAGGTACGGCGCTACCAAGCTGTGCATCACTGATCGCGCGAAAGGTAAGCGGGTCTGGCTCCGCGGCGCGCCGGAAAAAAAGGCCGCCATTTTTCCGACACACATAAAAAAACCGGTGTGGCACTTGCAGCACATTTTTTCATCGCCCGATCGCTTAGAGTGCAACTGGAATCAATTTGGCGATCATCGTCGCAACCGGAGAATTACAATGAAGAGATTTTTTTGGGGAGCTGTCTCTCTTGTCGCAATGGCTGCTCCGGCGCTTGCGGCCGATCTTCCAGTCAAGGCACCGCCGCCAGTGATCCCGATGTATAATTGGTCGGGGTTCTACATCGGCGGCAATGGCGGCTGGGCACAAGCCGATGATTGCTGGAACATCTTTCTCACAGTCGCTCCCGGTTTCCTCCCTGACGGTTGCCGCAGTAAATCCGGAGGCGTCGTCGGCGGCCAGATCGGCTACCGCTGGCAACTACCCGGCAATCATTTTGTTTGGGGTTTGGAAGCTCAGGGCGACTGGGCCAATCTCAACGCCTCGCGCATCAGCGCTTTGGATCCATTTTTCACACTCAACACCAAGGTTGATGGCATCGGCCTTTTCACCGCCCAGTGGGGTTTTGCCTGGGATACGTGGCTGCTGTACTGGAAGGGCGGCGCGGCGGTGACGAGCAATAATTTCAACGTCGTCACCACGGTTGGAGGAATTGATCTCGCCTCGGCAAACTCGACCCGCTGGGGTGGTGTCTTGGGTGTCGGGTTCGAGTACGGCTTTACGCCCAACTGGTCGGTCGGTCTCGAATACGACCACCTTTTCATGGGTAGCCAAGATTTTGCGTGTATTACGGCGGTGTGCGTCGGTGCGCTCTCGCTCAATCGAATCACGCAGGACGTGGATATGGTCACCGTGCGCTTCAACTACCGCTTTGGTGGCTTTGGCGCTCCGCTCGTTGCCAGATACTGATCAATCTTCTCCGCAACAGTCGAAAGCCCCGGCATGGTCCGGGGCTTTTTTTTGCACTGAGTCGCTCGGACCGATGCGCGCCAGTCCCATGCTCGTGGTCTACGCATCGAGCAGCGCCCTGGCCTCCTTCAAATCAGGCGTGTCGAAGCCCTCAGTGAACCAGCCGTAAAGTGGAGCGAGCAGCTCTCGAGCTTGCCGCATCTTGCCTTGATCGCGCCAGAGTCGCGCCATACTGGTCGCGGCACGCAGCTCCAGCCACTTCGCCTGTTGCTCGCGCGCAACTGCCAGTGCTTCGCCGAAAGCTGTTTCAGCCGCATCCGTGTCACTGGTCGAACGGACGAGCAGCAGCTTACCCCTGATGCGGTGGATTTCCGGCAGGCTGAAATGCTCGCCACCCGTGCGCATCATCGCCAATGCTTCCTCGACCGTGGCCAAACCCTGATCGACTTTTCCGCAATTGGCACAGGCGTCCGCGAGTCCGGCAAAGAAGCTTATCAGCGAAAACAAATTGCCGACTGCACGCAATTCGCCGATGCCCTCGCGCATCTGCGCAATACCTTCGGCAAACTCGCCGTGATGGGCCATTGCGTTACCCTGAAAGAACTTGCCGAACGGCACGACTATTCGCAGGCCCTTCTCGGTACCATAGTGAATCATTCGCCGACCGATCGGCCGCATGGCGTCCGGCTCGTGGCGCAGCTGATGCAGCATTGCCAAGGCCCACAACGAAATACCGATTGTGAAAGGGTGCCCGAGCGCTTCCGCCAGCGCGACCCCGTCGAGACATCGCGCCAGGGCCCGGTCGACGTAGCCGAGCTGAGCCAGCGAAAGTGACCCGAAAGCGCGGGCGCACATGCCGGGATCATGGCCGGAATAGGTGTAGGTCAAGTGATGGTCGCGCTCCCGATCGTACCGGGAGATCCCCTCCTCGGCGTGCCGCTGCGCGGCTTCGAATTCTCCGGCGAAGCAGAGCGTGCTCCAGCCGAGATGGTGTGCCTCGATGAGAAAATCGCGGTTGCCCACCTGTTCGGCCAGTTCGAGGACTCGATGCGTGTCGCTGCGGGCCGCTTTCAGGTCGCCGGAGATCATGTGGTACTGCCCCTTGCCGCGCAGCGCGATGAACAGCCCCCGGTCGTCGTCGACGCGTGTAGAGATTTCAGCGGCACGGCTGAAGGCGGCCGCTATCTCCCGGTTGCCGAAGCCCCGCGTTGGCATGAGACATACGCCGAGCGTGTTCTGCAGAGCGATCTCACGATGATGGCGCGCTGCCGTTTCGGGCAGGCCGGCGAGCAGCCCGAGGCCGACGCGCAGATGACGCTCAGCCTCGACATGAGCCGAGCGTTGCATCGCGCGCTGACCGGCTTTCAGCCAGGAGTCGATCGCCTGCTCGGTGCGGCCTGCTTCGGTAAAGTGGTAGGCAATCAGCTCTGGTTCGACCGCTCCTGCCTCAAGCACATCGCCGATGCGACCGTGGTGCAGCTGTCGGCGGTTTTTCAGCAGGGACTGATAGGCGGCATCCTGAACGAGCGCGTGGTTGAAAAGATATGTTGCGTGCGGCGGCAGGCCTTGCCGGAACAGCAAGCCCGCCGCCACGAGTCGGTCGAGCGACACCGCCAATGTTGCTTCCGGCGCGTCTACGACTTCTCTCAGTAACTCGTGAGAGAACTCTCGCCCGATCACAGCCCCGATTTGCGCGACTGTTTTGGCCTGACCGAGCCGGTCAAGTCTCGCAAGCAGAGAGGCATGCAAGCTCGCAGGAACCGTGACAGAAGACGAGGGAACGGCGGTAATCGCGCGTTCCGCAGCCTCTCCACCATCGGCCTCGAGCACCGCTTTTGTGATCTCCTCGACGAACAAGGGGACGCCATCGGTGCGCTCGACAATTTCGCGCCTGACACCGGCCGGTAGCGCCTTGTTGCCAATGACATGGTCGATCATGTCGCCGATTTCACGTGGTCCGAGCCGGTTCAGCGTCAGCGCCGTGACATGAGGTCTTCCTATCCACGGCGTCTCGAACTGCGGTCGATGGGTGACAATGAGCAGAACCCTCAGCGTCTTGAGCCGATCCACAATACGGCCAAGCGCTTCGATGCTCGTCGGGTCGATCCAATGAATATCCTCGAAAATCATCAACACCGGATTGGGTTTGGATAACGCATCCAGTTGCGCCGTGATGGCTTCCAGTGTTTTGTGCCGCCGTTCCTGTGGCGTCAGATCGGCCTTCGGATAACGGCCATCATTCGACAAGGACAGCAACTCCGCAAATAGCGCCCGTTCCTGAGGCGGCGTGCAGCTTTGAGCGAGCAGAGCATCGAGCTTGTCGAGCTTTGCTCGAGCCGTATCGTTGTAGGCAAAGGCGGCGGCCCGCTCCAACTGACTGATGATCGGGTGCAATGCGCTGTCGGTGTACTGGGGAGAACAGAAATAGCGCAAGCGCGCATGCGGTTCTGAGGAGATACGCTCCAGAAATGCGGCGGTCAGTCGGGATTTGCCGATGCCGGGCTCGCCGGAGAGCAATACGACTTGTCCTTCACCGACCTTCGCCTTTGACCAGCGTCGCAACAAAAGTTCGAGTTCTTCTTCCCGCCCGACAAGCTCGGTCAACCCGGTAACGTGGAGAGCGTCGAAGCGACTCTCGACCGAAGCCGGTCGAAGCGCAGCCCATGCTCCGGTGGGGTTTGAAATACCTTTGAGCTCCAAAGCCCCGAGGTACTCGAGCTCGAACAGGTTGCCGAGGAGCTCGCGGGTGCTTTCGGCAATGACGACGCTGTCTGGCGCCGCGATGCTCTGCAAACGCGCCGCGACATTCGGCGTTTCGCCGACGATTGATTGCTCCTGAAAGGCGCCCGAACCGATCAGGTCTCCGACAACCACCAGGCCGGTTGCAATGCCGACTCGGGTCCGAAGGCGCGCGTGGGTCTTCAGGTCGGCTACTGCGGCGACCGACGCCAACCCAGCGCGCACGGCTCGCTCCGGATCGTCTTCGTGAGCATGCGGATACCCGAAGTAAACGAGGATACCATCGCCCATGTATTTCGCGACGAAGCCACCAAAGCGAGCTACCGTCTCCGCGACGCAGTGCTGATAGGCAGAAATGACTTCGCGCAGATCCTCAAGGTCCATCCGGGCAGACAAAGCGGTCGAGCCGACAAGGTCCGAAAACATCACGGTGACTTGTCGCCGCTCGGCGGCGTCGTGCGGCGCAGCGGCAGCTGCCGCTGCAGTGCCCGGCTCCACGGCTCCTCTCAGCTCGGCGATCGCGCGCAAGAGTTGACGCCGGTGACCGAGCGACACTACCCCGATCTTTTCGAGGTCTTGATCGGTCAGGTCAGGCAAAATTACAAAGGTAATGTCGTTTTCGGCGAAGCGTTCAGCGTATTGGCCAAGACCAAGCCTCTGAAGCCAGTCCGCAATCTCTTGCATCACGGTCCCCTTGCGGATTTTCAACTTCCGTTCCGGACCTTAAGGATGCGAACTCTAGCACAGGGGTCTAGCACAGGGGCCGCTTTTTTGTCGCGCCCTCTGCAATCGGATTTCGAGCTTTCGTCTCGCCAAGCGACGCGTTCGGTGTTTACGATCCAATGAGTCTTGATCTAAGAACAGGCTTTGGGGATTGCCATGGGAATCAAAACCAAAAGTGCTGCGGCAGCTCTAGCGCTTGGACTCCTTTTCATGCCGCCGGTTTCCGCCGTCATCGATGCGATCATCAAGGCGGTCGCGCCGCGCGTGCCAAGCGCCATCGGCAATGCCGGCTTCGTGTCCCCTGCAAGGGCTCAGGGCGGCGCGTTCTCAAAAAAACAATCGGACGCTCTCGAGACCTACAACAGCGCCGTGAAGAATTTCGAGCTGATCCTCACCCAGCGGCGCGCGCAGATCAATTCGAAGCAAAGCCTGCCGAACCTGCCGGGGCAGGCACTCTATCTGGCACGCATCAACATGATGAGCTCATACAAGGACCTCACCGACGCTGTTCCGTCCAAAATCGGAAGGCCGAACAAATTCAAAATTCCCGCCGCCTACTTCGACGCCGACAATGAGCCGCTCATCGATGAATACAGAAAGCTCTTCGATCTCATGGAGGCGCCGCCCGAGAACGCGCAAAAGTCGGATACGCCATTCAAGGACATCGTCGATCTGGCAACAGCCATTGCGCGAGGTAAGGGTCTGGATGCCGCCAATGCCGCGGCGGCAGGTCGCGTCAGCCTGGGGATCTTCTTCGCCGAGACGAATGGCAATCAGAACGTCGGCAATGCTCGCTCAAACAAATACAAGGGAAGCATGCAAACGGACCCGAGCGAAGATCAAAAAGGGCGAAGGAAATGGGCGGCGCTGAAACCCTCGATCGCAGCCTTCGATCCCGCTCTGAGCCTTCGCGACGACAGGGAAGAGGCACGGGCCGGCGCTCTCGACCATCGCTACAACCACTGGACCGCCGTGCGGGACGGTCTGATGAGCGCACACGCCGATATTTTCCCGCATTTGCCGGCGATCGTAAAAACGATGCCGGATCCGATCGATCAGATGAAGTTCTTTGAACTGATCCAGATCATCCCTACTCCGACCATCTCTGCCTTAAAGTCAGGCAATCTGGTCGACTACAGAATTTCGGGTGCGACCAACATGGGATATCTGCGCAACAACAGCATCTTCGCTTTTGGACAGGCCGACAGGGCAAGAACATCCGCAACCGTGCGCGAGATCCTCGATGCGATGTGGCTCTTCAACGCCAAATTTGAAAAAGCGCTCGCCAGATTCGACGAGATCAGGGCGCGGTAGCACATGATGATTTTCGGTTGAAACGCTTTGTCGGTCGAGCAGTTCACCTCTCCCCGGCGGGGAGAGGTCGGATCGCTGCTAGTGGTCCGATTCCAACATTCGCATTCCGCCTCAGTAGATACCTTTTGCGAATGTTGGAATC
>Ga0307474_10001601_pt1 | contig 16324 bp, 12 predicted proteins | sample atmos_gasesECM1C_2_FD_203312 | JGI IMG/M metagenome (GOLD analysis project Ga0307474, IMG submission 203312) | Hardwood forest soil microbial communities from Morgan-Monroe State Forest, Indiana, United States - atmos_gasesECM1C_05 | ecosystem: Environmental > Terrestrial > Soil > Temperate... | reverse complement strand
GAGTTGCGCCGCATGGGCATTCGCACCGTGATGATCACCGGCGACAACCCGATGACGGCCGCCGCGATTGCCGCGGAAGCCGGCGTCGACGATTTCCTCGCGCAAGCCACGCCCGAAGACAAGCTGAAGCTGATCCGCACCGAGCAGGCCAACGGCAAGCTGGTCGCGATGTGCGGCGACGGCACCAACGACGCGCCCGCGCTGGCGCAGGCCGACGTCGGCGTCGCCATGAATACCGGTACACAGGCTGCGCGCGAAGCCGGCAACATGGTCGATCTCGATTCCAATCCGACCAAGCTGATCGAGGTGGTCGAGATCGGCAAACAGCTTCTGATGACCCGCGGCGCGCTGACGACGTTCTCGATCGCCAACGACGTCGCCAAGTACTTTGCGATCATCCCGGCGATGTTCCTGGCATTCTACCCGCAGCTTTCAGTGCTCAACGTCATGCATCTGGCGAGCCCGCAAAGCGCGATCCTGTCGGCGATCATCTTCAACGCGCTGATTATCGTTGCGCTGATTCCGCTCGCGCTGAAAGGCGTGTCCTATCGCGCGATCGGTGCCGGCGCGCTGCTGCGCCGTAACCTGTTGGTCTACGGCCTGGGCGGCATCATCATTCCCTTTATCGGCATCAAGGCGATCGATCTTGTCGTCGCCGCGCTGCATCTGGCTTGACCGCGTCATTGCGAGCGAAGCGAAGCAATCCAGAAAAGACCACTATGTAAACGTAAACAAGGCTGGATTGCTTCGTCGCATACGCTCCTCGCAATGACGGAGGAACTATAGGAGACCTAACATGCTCAGAGAAATTCGCCCCGCGATCCTGGTCCTCGTGCTGCTGACGCTGATCACGGGTCTGGCCTATCCGCTCGCGATCACTGGACTGGCCCACGCGATCTTTCCGAAGCAGGCGGAGGGCAGCCTGATCGAGCGCGACGGCAAGGTCGTCGGCTCCGCGCTGATCGGTCAGGAATTCAAGGACGACAAATACTTCCATGGCCGCCTGTCCGCGACGACTGCGCCGGATCCGGCAGATGCCACCAAGACCGTGCCTGCGCCCTATAACGCCGCCAATTCCGGCGGATCGAATCTCGGGCCGACCAGCAAGGCGCTGAACGATCGGATCAAGGAAGATGTCGACAAGTTGAAGGCCGAAAATCCCTCCGCCAGCGTGCCGATCGACCTTGTGACGACATCCGCCAGCGGGCTGGACCCCGACATTTCGCCTGATGGTGCGCTGTTTCAGGTGCCGCGCGTGGCGAAGGCCCGCAACATGCCGGAAGACAAGGTGCGGCAGCTCGTGACGGAAAACACCGCCGGCCGGCTGATCGGGATTTTCGGCGAGCCGAGGGTTAACGTCCTCGCGCTTAACTTGGCGTTGGACGCAGCCGCCCGCAACTAGCGGCCCTAGGCCCGGCACGGCCTCATGACTATATTATTGCTATGGTCCAGCAGCAGCGCCGCGATTCGGAACAACGTCCTTCGCCGGAGGCCCTGCTGGAGGCAGCCCGGCGCGAAAACAGCCAGGCCGGGCGGCTGAAGATATTTGTCGGCGCTGCTCCCGGCGTCGGCAAGACCTACGAGATGCTGCAAAGCGCCCATGCCCGGCAGAAGGCCGGCGTCGATGTCGTGGTCGGCTTTGTCGAGACCCACGGACGAGCCGAGACCGAGGCGCTGCTGCACGGGCTCAAGGTCATCCCGCGAAAACGCATCGCCTACAGAGACCAGTCTCTCGAAGAGATGGACCTGGATGCGCTGATCGCGCGCCGTCCGCAGCTTGCGCTGGTCGACGAACTCGCCCACACCAACGCACCCGGCAGCCGTCACCCCAAGCGCTACCTCGACGTCGAGGAACTGTTGTCGCACGGCATCGACGTCTACACCGCGGTCAACATCCAGCACATCGAAAGCCTCAACGACGTGGTCGCGCAGATCACCCATGTGCGGGTGCGCGAGACCGTGCCCGACTCGATATTCGACCGCGCCGACGCCATCGAGCTGATCGATCTCACCCCCGACGACCTCATCCAGCGGCTGAGGGAAGGCAAGGTTTACGTTCCCAAGCAGGCCGAACGGGCGCTGGAACATTACTTCTCGCCGGGCAACCTGACAGCGCTACGCGAACTGGCGTTGCGGCGCACGGCCGAGCGCGTCGACGAGCAATTGCTCACCCATATGCAGGCCAATGCCATTGCCGGCCCGTGGGCGGCCGGCGAGCGCATTCTCGTCTGCATCAGCGAGGATCCACGCTCGGCCGGGCTTGTCCGCTATACCAAGCGGCTTGCGGACCGTCTGCATGCGCCGTGGACGGCCGTCAGCATCGAGACAAAGCGCTCGCTGCGCCTGAGCGATGAGGAGCGGGACCGGATCGCCGATACGCTGCGGCTCGCGGAAGCGCTCGGCGGCGAGGCCATGACGGTTCCTGCGGTCGGCCGTCGCATCGCCGACGACATCATCGGCTTTGCCCAGGCCAACAATGTCACCCAGATCATCATCGGGAAATCGCAGCGCTCATGGTGGTTCGAGCTGATGCGGGGATCGGTGGTGCACGATCTGGTGCGCCGCGCCGGCACGATCAGCGTCAACGTGATTGCGGGCGAGGAACTCGCCGCCGATCCAGTGCCGAAGAAGACGATCCGCACGGCCGAGCGTCGCGAGCCGTTCCATCCGCGCCCCTATCTGATGGCGCTGTTGATCGTGGCCGTCGGCCTCGGCACGGCCGAACTGGTTCAGGGGCCGTTCGGAATCGAGAATGTCGATCTGGTGTTCCTGACCGCGGTGGTGGGCGTCGCGGTTCGCTTCGGCCTGTGGCCGTCGCTGCTTGCCAGCGTCGCGGCCTCGCTCTGCTATAATTTCTTCTTCCTGCCGCCGATCTACACCTTCACGATCACCGACCCGACCAATGTCGCGGCGTTCTTCTTCTTCATGCTGATCGCCATTCTCGTCTCCAACGTCGCGGCACGGGTTCGCACCCAGGCCGATTCCGCGATCGGCCGCATCGGAACCACCGAACAGCTTTACGCTTTCAGCCGCAAGCTTGCGGGCACCGCAACGCTGGACGACGTGCTGTGGGCGACCGCCTATCAGACCGCGCTGATGCTAAAAGTACGCGTGGTGCTGCTGCTGCCGGAAAGCGGCGTCCTCACCGTCAAGACGGGTTATCCGCCGGAAGATCAGCTGGACAAGGCCGACCTCGCGGCCGCCAACTGGGCCTGGGGCAACGACCGTCCTGCGGGGCGCGGTTCAGACACGCTGCCCGGCGCCAAGCGTTTGTTCCTGCCGATGCGGACCGGACGTGGCCTGATCGGCGTCATCGGCATCGACGACGACAAGACAGGGCCGCTTCTAACGCCGGATCAGCGCCGGCTGCTCGACGCGCTGGTCGATCAGGGCGCGCTTGCGATCGAACGCGTGCTGCTGGTGGAAGACATGGACCGCGTCAAGCGCAGCGTCGAGTCGGATCGTCTGCGCTCGGCGCTGCTGACATCGATCTCGCACGATCTCAAGACGCCGCTGGCTTCGGTTTTGGGCGCCGCCTCCACGATGCGCGATCTGGCCGGCGGGCTTAACGACGCCGAAAAGCGCGATCTTCTCGCCACCGTGATCGACGAGTCCGAGCGGCTCAATCGTTTCATCGCCAATCTGCTCGACATGACCAAGCTCGAATCCGGCGCCATCAAGCCGAATGCGGCGCGGCACGATGTCGGCGAGATCGTCGGCAGCGCCTTGCGCCGGGCCAGCAAGATTCTCAGCCACCACAAGGTGTCGCTGGAACTGGAGGCCGACTTGCCGATGCTTGAACTCGACGCGGTGCTGTTCGAACAGGCGCTGTTCAATCTTTTGGACAATGCCGCCAAATATGCAGCACCCGAGACCACGGTCTCGATCAGAGGCTGGCGGAACAAGGATTTCGTCAGCTTGCAGATTCTCGACGAAGGCGAGGGGATTCCAGCTTCCGAACTCGAGAGCGTGTTCGACAAGTTTTACCGCGCGCAGAAGGGCGACCACGTTCGTCCCGGCACCGGACTCGGCCTTGCGATTTCCCGCGGCTTTGTCGAAGCGATGGGCGGCACGATCTCGGCCGACAACCGCAACGATCGCTCGGGCGCGGTGCTGACCATCCGTCTGCCCGTTGCGCCCGATGCCTCAAACGCACTGGATACCGCCGCATGAGCGCGAACCCGATCAAGGTCCTTGTTATCGATGACGAGCCGCCGATCCGCAAATTGCTGCGGATGGGGCTCTCCACGCAGGGCTACGAAATCCTGGAGGCGCCGAACGGCAAGACCGGGCTGGAACTGCTCGCCGAAGAGCCGGCGCTGATCATTCTCGATCTCGGCCTGCCGGACATCCAGGGGCACGATCTCCTGCGCATGATCCGCGGCCGCAACGAGGGCGTTCCGATCGTGGTGCTGTCGAGCCGCGGCGACGAGGCGGGCAAGGTTCAGGCGCTCGATCTCGGCGCCGACGATTATCTGACCAAGCCGTTCGGCATGGACGAATTGCTGGCGCGTATGCGGGCGGCGCTGCGCCACCAGTTGCAGGTTCATGGCGAACGCCCGGTGTTTCGCAGCGGGGATCTGTCCGTCGATCTCGTGCGCCGCATCGTCAAGGTCGGCGAGCGCGACATCAAGCTGTCGCCGAAGGAATACGATCTGCTGCGGGTGCTGGTGCAGCACGCCGGCAAGGTTTTGACGCACCGGTTTCTGCTGAAAGAACTCTGGGATGAAATGACGGACGCGCAATATTTGCGCGTCTACGTCCGCCAGCTCCGGCAGAAGATCGAGACCGATCCGGAGCGTCCGCAATTCGTGCTGACCGAAACCGGCATCGGCTATCGCCTGCGCGCGCCGGATTAGGTTGTGGCAACAGCGGGCTCAACCGACGTCATCATCTGTCTGGTCGTGTTCAGGCCCAAACCGTTATGAGGGCGTTCGGCAATCGAGTTGCCAGAGCATGCGGGTCCGCGGTATCGATTGTAATTGCGCTTGAGAAGGCCTGGAGGTCGAAATGAGATATCTTGCGGTGGCGACTATCGCATCGATGCTGGCGAGCTTCGCACTTGGTGCGTTCACAGTTCAGCGGGTCAACGCGCAAGCCAAGGCGCCTGTCTATTTCGTCGTGGAGAACGAAATCAGCGACGTGCAGGGCTATCTCAAAGAATACGCTGCCCGCGCTCGTGATATGATCAAAGCCAATGGTGGCCGCTATCTAGCGGCGGGCGAGACGACCACATTTGTGGGCGAACCGCCTAAATCCCGGGTGGCGATATTCGTGTTCGACGACCTCCAGCAAATTCGAACATGGCTAGACTCCCCTGAGTACAAAGAGCTCAGGAAGGTGGGCGAGAAGTACGCCAAATTCCGCAACTACGCCGTTCCGGGGGTTGCACAGTAGGGATTGACTAGTCCAGCGGGTTTGAATTTGTCGTGACCTGAAGGCAGGAAAGCCAAAATCTGTTTTTCGACTTTTCGATCATCGTTGAGCACCGCGTCGAGCAGGCATTAAACGGCTTGTCAAGCCATCGAAATCACGCAGGGACGGAATAGATAGGAACCGGCGTCTAGTGCGGCGAATTTGAAGTTCCTAACAGTTTCGCCGCGAGTTCGTTATAGGAACTTCAAATTCAAAGCCGCACTAGAAAACCAATGGTTGCTAGAGCTCCTTTGATTGCGAAGTTCGTATCAGAGGCCGCCGCAACAGCTTGCGAACTTCGGAATCGGAGCTCTAGTGTCCGGCGTCGCATCGCACGTCCTTACTCTTCTTCTCGAATGAATGGCATGACCGAACAAACCCTGACAGAGCCGATCGATCAGCGGCAAGAACGATCCCGCGGCTTTTCGCGCTACCAGTCGATCCTCGTTGCGCTGCTGGCGCTGGTCCAGTTCACGATCATCATTGATTTCATGATCATGTCGCCGCTTGGCGCCATCATCATGCCGCAGCTCGATATTTCTGCCGCACAGTTCGGGGTCGCGGTCTCGGCCTACGCGTTCAGCGCGGGAGTTTCCGGCATCCTGGCGGCCGGCTTTGCCGACCGGTTCGATCGCAAGTGGCTGCTGTTGTTTTTCTATGCCGGCTTTACCCTTGGAACGGCGCTGTGCGCGATCGCTCCCAACTATCACGTGCTGCTGCTGGGACGGATCGTCACCGGCTTGTTCGGCGGCGTGATCGGCTCCGTTGTGCTCGCCATCGTAACCGATCTCTTTGCGCTGCAATTGCGCGGCCGCGTCATGGGCTTCGTGCAGACTGCTTTTGCCGCAAGCCAGGTGCTTGGCATCCCGGCCGGTCTTTTTCTCTCCAACCACTGGAGCTGGCACGTCGCGTTCGGCGCATTGGTCGTCCTGTCGATCGTTGGAATGGCCGCCGTGCTGTTTTTGATGAAGCCGGTGAACGGCCATCTCCTGCTGAAGCAGGACAAAAACGCGTTCCGGCATCTGATCGCCACGGTCGCACAGCCGCGCTATTGGATGGCATTCGCGGTGACGACGCTGCTGGCGACCGGCGGCTACATGCTGATGCCGTTCGGCAGCGCCTTTACCGTGCATAATCTTGGCATCGATATCGTTCATCTGCCGACGATCTATCTCATTTCCGGCCTGTTCAGCATTTTCATCGGACCGCTGGTCGGACGCCTGAGCGATGCGTTCGGAAAATTCCCGACCTTCGCCTTCGGCAGCGCCATGTCGATCGTCATGGTGCTGATCTACACGCATCTCGGTGAGGTGAGTTTGACGATCGCGATCCTGGTCAATGTCCTGATGTTCGTCGGCATCTTTTCGCGCATGATCCCGTCGCAGGCGTTGATTTCCGCAATTCCCGAGCCCGCACAGCGCGGCTCCTTCAGCGCGGTCGGCGCGTCCCTGCAACAACTCTCGGGCGGGCTCGGCTCGGTGCTCGCCGCAGCCCTCATCGCGCAAAATGCCGACGGTTCGCTGCGGCATTTCGACCGGTTGGGATATGTCGTCGTGACGACGGCGGTGATTTCCCTGATCCTGATGTATTTCGTGCAGAAGCCGATCGCGGCCCAGGCCGGCAAGCGCATGGTTTAAGGCGCTCAGCTCGATGCCTCGCGTTCTCAAAAAAGAAGCCCTGCCGTGAGGCAGGGCGTCCGAGGATCTTGCGATCGACTGCTTCGCGCAGTCGATCGCCGATTGGCGTTTTGATCAGGGTTGCTGCGGCTCGTTGCCGTTGTTGAAGGTGAGCAGCGGCTGCCACGTCTTGCAGAAATGTTCGCTCACGAAGGTGGTGTAGGGATGCGGCCCTTGCGGGTTGTTGATGCCTGCCGGTGTGAGCGACTGGACCTGCGGACCGAAGAAGAAGTCGAACAACGGCCAGAACGGTGGTTGGGAGTGGATCGACCGGAGGTCGACCAGGAGGTTCAGGCTCGGGATGTTCGGATCGCCGGTCTTCACGAAGTTGGCCCAGTAGGTCTTCATGTCGGTCGCCAGCGCCGCTTGCGCAGGCGTGAACGTCGAGCCGAAGTTGAAGATATACTGGAGTTCGGCTGCGTGCTGCGAAGCCGTCGTGAAGCCCGAGCCGTTGGCGCCCGGTCCCGGCTTGCCGGCCGTGCTCGGGGCATTCGGATCGTTGAACTCGTAGGCGTGGACCGGAACATATCTGGACAGGTCGCTGTTCGAGTCAAATCCGTTACAGGCGAACACGAAGTCGGTGAAGATCTGCGAGAGCGCCTCGTCGACGTTGCCGGTCATGAAGTTGTTGTTGAGGTTAGGGATCGTTCCGGTCGTCTGCGGAACGAAATTGTGGAAGTTACTGATCGGATATTCGCCTGCCGCAGCCACTGACGCGGCGACGACCGCCTCGGTGAAGGTGGAGGTTGGAGCCTGGTTGGACGGTGTGGCCGTCACGAGGGTCTGCATGAAGAAGGCGATTTCCTGCGCGTAGGTGCAGGTCGCCGGCGCGCCGCCGAACGGCGGATTCGAACACAGAATGTTCGGGACCTGAAGGTCGAAGCTCGCCGGGCCGCCGGCGGCGACGATGTTCGCGGGGGTGCCGAACGGTTGGGTCACCACGCTCGGGAAGAAATCCGGCTCGAACAGCCGGCCTTCGTTGGCGTTGGTGCCTTGAAGCACCGGCACGCGGTTGAACCGGCCGGTCGAGAACGCCGTATGGAGGTCGAGCGGCAGGACCTTTGTGCCGAAGTTCGGCGCGATGCCGAAGCCGCCGAACAGATTTTCATTCGCGAAGAGTTGCGCGGTAGTCAGTCCCTGGAGGCAGGCGAGCGTCGCGGTCCCGCCGCAGTCTTTCGCGGCGAACGTGTTGCTCAGGGTCTGGTAAGTCGCGAGCGATGGCACGTCATGATACATGTACCCGCCGCTCTCGATGATCGCGCCGCGGAACAGCGGCTGGCCGGTCAGGCTCCTGACGGTGTTGGTGGAAGCAAGCTGCGACGAGACGGAAAGACCGCCGGCCGATTCACCACCGATCGTCACCGCGTCCGGATCGCCGCCGAAGGCTGCGATGTTGCGTTGGACCCAGGCCAGCGCGAATTGCTGGTCCATCAAACCGTAATTGCCGGCGTCACCGACGTTCTGGAAGGCGTCGGCCTGCGTCGCCGCCAGCACGCTGGCTGCGAGGAAGCCGAGGCTGCCGAGCCGGTAGTTGATCGTCACGACGATCATGTTGTTGTCGGCCACCATCACCGACGGATCGTAGAGAGACCCGGCGCCGTTGACGAGCGCGCCGCCGTGAATCCAGACGAACACCGGCAGGCGGGACCTCGGATTGGCGTTGGACGGCGTATAGACATTGAGGAACAGGCAATCCTCGGAATCGGTTGAAGATCCCTGCACGCAGGTGTGGCCGAAAGCTCCCGCGACGATCGATCCCTGTCCGGGATTCGGCGCCTGCGGCGGCTTCCAGCGCAACGTGCCGAGCGGTGGCTGGGCGTAGCGGATGCCGAGGTATCCGTTCACTCCGGTCGCCGGATCTGTCGGCTGTTCCTGGATGTTCGCGATGCCCGTGTAGGTGCCCGTCGTCGTGGCGACGGGGGCGGTCAAGCCGGCCGCATGCGACACCGATGTGGTCGCCAGGATGCAAGCGACGCTCATCGCGCCGATCAAGCCAAGCCGCAACTGCTCTCTCATAGGCTTCTCCCCTTTGCGCAAAAGCCGGCATGACCGGCCTGTTTCCAGCGCGCTTCTGTGGCGCCGGTTATTATTGCCGGCAGTCTTGCCGGCAGCGCGAGGATGACGGCGATCCAATCTGCACGCAAGCGAATCCGCGGTAATTTTGATGACCGGAAATTCCCTGTCACGGAATGACGCCGGACATTAACGACGCGATCGTCACTGCGCGCGCCTCCCGGTCCGGCGATCGAAGTCTGCTTTCGCGACACTGGGCATGGGCGCGATGGGGACGACTCAATCCGCCCCTGGATTCGCCGCGTCGTACGCTTTGAAGCCGTACCGCTCGAAGATTGCCAACGCTTCCGGAGAATGAATGAAATCCAGCCACGCTCGCGCGGCTTGCGGGTGTTGCGCGGCAGTCACCTGCGCTCCGGCATAGATCGCCGTCGTATTCAATGCGTCGGGTATATCGACATGCGAAATCGGGTTGCCGACCTGCTCCTGGAAGATCGCTTCCGATTGCCAGGTCACCCCTGCATCGACCACCCCCTGCATGAGGAATAAAGGCGTCTGCCGATGGTGGATGCGCGTCAGGGAAGCGCTGCCATCGGCGACTTTGGTCTCGTAGACGGCCTTGGCCAGCGCCTCGCCTCCTGCCTTGCCGAGGGACGCCTTGATCTGCCGCGCGACGCCTTCAAATGCGGGATTGGGCAGTGCAAGGCGCAGGTCGGGCCGCGCGAGATCTTTGAGTGTCGCGATCTGCTTCGGATTGCCCTTTCGCACCATGATCGCGAGCTTGTTGGTGACATAGGGTACAGCGGGCCCTGTCAGCAATCCCTCATCAATCAGTGCATTCACGGCCCGCAAGCCGGCGAAATAGGCGTCGGCCTTCACGGTCCAGGTCATGTTGCCGGAGGTGATGCGCCCGCCAGCCTTGATTTGCTCCACCAGCAAGCCCGGCGGAATCGTCTCCCAATAGATTCGTCCCTTGAAGTCGGGATGACTGGCTTCGAACGCCTGCACCAGCGGCGCCATCGCGAAGAAGTAATTTCCGCCGACATAGAGGACGAGCTTCGGATCCGAGAGGTCGCCATGGAAGTCGGCAAGGTCGTCGATTTGTGGAATCGTGAAGTCGACGCCGCGGTCAACTGCATCATTGTTTGCGCCGTGCTGCCAGGGCGGAAAAATGTTGGGCTCCGGCGCGGGCGGTTGGGCCAGGGCCGATTGAGCCGCCACCAGAAGGATGGCGGCGGCCAGCATTGCGCGCGCCGCGCCGGCGAATGAAAGCGGACTACCTTGCATAGGCGAACCCTGCACGCTGAAGTTCGGGAAGTGTCCCAACCGCACCGGGTATCACCACGACACCAGGTATCAGGTGGTTGGTGAGCTCCGCCGCGAGCTTGTCGATGGAAAGCTTGTCAGGATTGGTGCCCGCTTCGATGAGTTTGGCAGCCTGCTCCCAGATCGCGTTATGACACGACATGAATACGGCGCCGCGCTTCTGAAGAGCTGGAATTGAACTATTGGCCGGGGAAAAAACGCCTGCCGGGTCTTCGTAGTTTTGAGGATCGCCGTTGGCCGCCGCTCGTTCGACGATCAGTGAATTCTTCTCGAAGCCCTTGCCGGCAAGCTTGGTGAGATCGTACTTGTCCCACATCGCCTGATCATACAGCGCGAATTGCGCCGATCCGTGCGTCGCCGACACAACGAGAAAGTCCGGATGGCGGAATGACCAGACCTGCGCGTTGATCGAGTTCCGCATCACATTGAGCCATGGGCCACCGATCTCCGTGTTGTCCCAGGCTTGCTTCGTGGCCGGTTTGTAGGCCAGCACCTCGGACAACGCCTCGTGATCCCATTGGTCCGGGTCGTTCAAAATCATCGGAACGGTTTTGAAATCCCGCCTGCGCGGGGCCAGGGACAAGCGCTTCGTGAGGCCTGCCAACGCCGTGGCTCCGTGCGGCACAAGCTGATCGCTCGAGCCGGGCGCTGCCTGCGCCTGAGTACTTAGTAGATCGGCGGCGCCGGCGGCAAGCGCGACGCCGAACGTCTGCATCACGATCCTTCTGTCAGGTGTGGCACTCATGGACACTCTCTTTCTCTGCTGTTCGATCCGCAATCCGTTCGTATCGCCATTCATCCGCGTTACGTCGTCTGGCGGGACGTCTCGCGCGATCATGGATGATGCGTCTGCGGCGGAGCCTGCGGCGCGCGGGCTTCCAGCTCCTTGATTGCCTCACGAATGGGTTGGAACGGGCCGAACTTGTGCTGCAGGGGGTCGAGACCATCGGCGTAGGGCCCATAAGGCGCATCAACGGGTTTCTGGAGCCTGTTCGGAAAATCGCGATCGAGCTCCGCTTTGTGCGGCCGCGGTTGTGAATCGATAAAGGCCGCCACATCCCATGCATCTTCCGTCGAGAGTGCCGGTGCCTGCCAGTTCACGCCGTTCGGCATGTTGTTGTGAACGAAGTTGGCGGCACCGATCAGCCGGGTCATCCCCGCGCCGTCGTTGTAGCTGTCGGGACCCCAAAGCGGGGGTATCGCATAACCCTGGGCGTCTCCGACGGCGCCCGCGCGCTGGCCCAGCCCTTGATCGCCATGACAGGCCGCGCAGTTCTGCGCGTAGACAGCCTGGCCGTGCACCGGATTGGCGGCGCGCGTCAGCTCAGCCATCCGTCCGGCGCCGCGCCCATGCGTCGGCGCGCCGACCGGATGGCAGCTCGAAAGGAATTTCAGATAGGCCACCATCGCCGTCATTTCCCGGCTGTCGGCGGGAAGCGGCTTGCCGTTCATGCTGCGAACCATGCAGCCCTGGATGCGGTCTTCGATCGTTCCAACCTCGCCCGAGCGGGCGCGGTAGTTCGGGAAGTCGGCATAGACGCCAACAAATGGCAGGCCGAATTCTTTCCTGCCCGCATCGAGGTGACAGTTCTGGCAATTCAGGTTGTTGCCCGCGAAACGGTGAGCCGGGTCGGAGACCTCGGGGCCGATCAACGACGCCGTCTTGGCGATGAGGTCTCTGCCGTACCGCACCGTCCGGCCCCAATCGTCATCTGCGAGTTTGTCGATATCGGGAACGACCCAGGGCGTGGCGACCGCAGCCGCGGGAGCGGAGACGCCCGAAGTGGAGGACCCCGGCGCGGGGGCCTGAGCGTGGGCATGACGGAGCGCAACGACAACCGGGCCCGCCAATACGGGAACGGCAAGCAAAGCGATCAAGAGCCGATTGATCCTGGTCATCCGCATTCTCCAGCGCTTTTTCCGGGCGGTCTCCTTCCAGCCCTGGCGATCCAACACAGGAGTGAAAGCTAATGACCCTCGTATAGTCGTTCCAACAGATTGTTCTTCTTAAAATGAACGATTGAACGAATGAGACGCCATGACCCCGCGCCGCGAATTCCGCGTGGTCCCGATTTCTCGTGGAGAAAAAATTCGCTTGCAGGGTCAACGCGATTCTATCTGTCCAGTCCTCGGCCAAAAAATATTTCGCTCTGCCCGTCGGGCAAATCATCTCTACAAGCCCGCGTCGTCCCGCCTCGATACGAGGGGCGTTTCGCGATCGTCACGAACGTTGATGCGGGATGCGATGGACGCAGGTCGTCAACTGACGAGGGGCGATGCTGCGGACGGCGAAGTCGTGTGGTCTTGACGCCTCGACGCTGGCGTCAACTCGTGACAATGCTTCGCATTGCACGGGGATGGTGACAACAAAGCCCGATCACCAGAGAGAGCCCGAAGGAAACCGTTAAAACCATTGCGCAGGGAAGGCCGGATTGATCCGGTGAACCTGTGGTGACTTGCTCGTATGCTTTTCACTTTTGCATACGAGGCTGCGGGTGCATCAGACACCAGGCTTTCCCTGCGCCCTCCCAGGGCGAACGGCTCACGTAAAACTCGGGCGCATCATGCCGCGAGAATGCGGACGTGTATCCGGAGTCGCAAGGGCGAGCGGCCGGTTGGAACCATCTTCGTGCGCGCCGATTAGTTCCGCGGGTAAGAGGAGAATAATCATGGCCCGCAAATATTCGAAGAAGGCCTCAAGCACGGTCGAGCGCGCGATGAAGAAGCGCAAGGCCGGCACGTTGCGGAGCGGCCGCTCGGGGCACAAGGTCAAGAGCCGCAAGCAGGCGATCGCGATCGGCCTGTCCGAGGCGCGCGCCGCGGGCCAGAAGGTCCCGAAGAAGACCACGCGCAAGCGGACGGCGAAGAAGGCCAGGCGCAGCTAAATGGCTATTTCAAAGGTCCCGATCGTGTTGCAGACTGATGTTCGCGCTAGCGCACCGACGCAGCTTAAGCGAGCGGCGCAAAATGCGAATTGAGGGGAGGTGCTTCGGTGCAGCCGGATACACATTACGCCAAGTGCGGTGAACTCCAGATAGCGTATCAAATTTTCGGCCAAGGCTCGATCAATCTTGTGATCGTCCCCCCGTTCGTCTCTAACGTGGAGAATTTTTGGGATGAACCGGACTTCGCCCGCTGGCTGCGCCGCCTCGGCAGCTTCGCGCGGGTGCTGATGTTCGACAAGCGGGGTACCGGGCTGTCGGATCGCGTCAGCGAACTTCCAGGGCTCGAAGCGAGGATCGAAGACCTTCGGGGCGTGATGGACGCCGTAGGCTTCGAAAAGGCGGCGCTGATGGGAATATCGGAAGGAGGCTCCCTTGCCGCGCTTTTCGCGGCGACATATCCGCAGCGATGCGAGGCGTTGGTTTTTTACGGGTGCTTCGCGAGATTCACGTCTTGGCTCCCGACCCAAGAGGCGCTGGACGCATTCATCGGCTACATCGATCAGCACTGGGGCACAGGAGGCAGCTTGCCGCTTTTCGGGCCGACCAGGGAAGGTGATCCCGCCTTTCAACGCTGGTGGGGCCGATTTGAGCGGCTCGGCGCTAGTCCGTCCGCGGCCAAGGCACTGATGCGCATGAATAGCCAAATCGACGTGAGCGGAATCGTCGGTGCGATCCGGGTGCCGACGTTGGTGGTGCATCGCACCGACGACGTGACGATAAATATCGAAGGTGGTCGCTATCTCGCCGAAAACATTCCGGGCGCACGTTTGGTAGAGTTACCGGGAAAGGACCATATCCCTTTCATCGGCGACAACGCGTCTGAAATCCTCGACGCGATCGAGGAGTTCCTGACTGGATCGAAGCAGTCAGTCGCGCCTGACCGGGTGCTCGCGACTGTTCTATTCACAGATATCGTCAAGTCGACTGAAGAGGCCGTGGCCATCGGCGACCAACGCTGGCGTGACTTGCTCGATAAGCATAACGCAGTGATCCGACGCAACATAAGTCGGTTTCGCGGCCGTGAGACCAATACGACGGGCGACGGCTTTCTCATTACAGTCGACGGCCCTGCCCGTGCGGTCCGGTGCGCGAGCGCAATCGTCGATGAAATGCGCTCGGTCGGGCTGGATATTCGTGCTGGCCTTCACACGGGTGAGTGCGAAGAGATCGACGACAACATCGGTGGGATAGCGGTTCATATCGGCGCTCGCGTGGCCGCGCTGGCCAGTGCCGGGCAGGTATTCGTATCGAGTACGGTAAAGGACCTCGTCGCCGGCTCCGGGCTGCTGTTCTTCGATCAGGGTGAGCATTCGCTCAAGGGTGTTCCCGGAGAATGGCGCGTTTTTGCCGTAGAGAGATAACTTCGCTGTCGGGCCGCGACGCTTGTTCGTCTTCCCATTCGGCAGGATGGGGCATTACAATGTGCCCTGCATTTGCGTGTCCGGTCCTGTTGTTAGCCGATTTCGAGATCGATTGTGCCGCCCAAAAGCCTTTCCAGCTATCGCAAGAAGCGGGACTTCGAAAAGACGACGGAGCCGAGCGGCGACGTGCCGGTCAAGCCGTCCAGCCAGCGCCGTTTCGTGATCCAGAAACACGACGCCACGCGGCTGCATTACGATTTCCGGCTCGAGTTCGACGGCGTTTTCAAGTCGTGGGCGGTCACGCGCGGTCCCTCGCTCGATCCGCACGACAAGCGGCTCGCGGTCGAGGTCGAGGATCACCCGCTCGATTACGGCGACTTCGAAGGCACGATCCCGAAGGGCCAGTATGGCGGCGGCACCGTCCAGCTCTGGGATCGCGGCACCTGGGAATCCGACGATCCGGACAAGGGGTACAAGAAGGGCGACCTGAAGTTCACGCTCGACGGTGACAAGCTGCACGGAAGCTGGGTGCTGGTGCGTATGCGGCACGACCGCAACGGGGGAAAGCGCACCAACTGGCTCCTGATCAAGCACCGCGACGAATATGCCCGCGAAGGCGAGGACAACGACATCCTCGCGGAGGATCGCTCGGTCGCCTCAGGCCGCAGCATGGCGCAGATCGCCGCCGGCAAGGGTAAAGCGCCGAAGCCGTTCATGACGGCAACGCACGGCCGCGGCAAGGCCGATGCGGTCTGGCATTCCAACCGTGGCGATGCTGCCGAAGCGCGTGCGGAGAAGAAATTGACGCGCGCGCACGCGACGTCCGCGAAGACTGCGCGGCCGGTGAAAGTGGACGCGATGCCCGAGTTTGTCGCGCCAGAACTCTGCGCGCCGGTGGAGCGGCCGCCGAACGGCAGTGGCTGGGGCCATGAGATCAAGTTCGACGGCTACCGCGTGCAGCTCCGCGTCGAGGACGGCAAGGCGAGTTTGCGCACGCGCAAGGGCCTCGACTGGACCGAAAAGTTCAAGGCGATTGCGAAAGAGGGCGCGGCACTGCCCGACGTACTGATCGACGGCGAGATCGTCGCGCTTGGCAAGGGCGGCAATCCGGATTTTTCGGCGCTTCAGGCTGCGATCTCGGACGGCAAGACCGACGGCCTGATTTTCTATGCGTTCGATCTGTTGTTCGCGGAAGGCGAGGATCTTCGCCGCTTGCCGCTCCGCGAACGCAAGGCGCGCCTGAAAGGCCTGCTCGAGGCGCGCAAGGCGAAAAAGAGCAACGCCATTCTTTATGTCGAGCATTTCGAAGACGACGGCGACACTGTGCTGGAATCTGCCAAGCGGTTGTCGCTCGAGGGCATCATTTCCAAGAAGCTCGAGTCGCCGTACCGGTCCGGCCGCTCGGACAACTGGACCAAGACCAAATGCCGGGAAGGGCAGGAGGTCGTGCTGGGTGGCTGGAAAACGACCGGCGGCAAGTTTCGCTCGCTGATGGCGGGCGTCTATCGCGACGGTGATCTGGTTTTTGTTGGCATGGTCGGGACCGGCTTTGGCCAGGACACCGTGCGGCGCATCATGCCTGTTCTCA
>Ga0307474_10001600_pt1 | contig 16338 bp, 14 predicted proteins | sample atmos_gasesECM1C_2_FD_203312 | JGI IMG/M metagenome (GOLD analysis project Ga0307474, IMG submission 203312) | Hardwood forest soil microbial communities from Morgan-Monroe State Forest, Indiana, United States - atmos_gasesECM1C_05 | ecosystem: Environmental > Terrestrial > Soil > Temperate... | reverse complement strand
CCGTCGCTTCTGATCAACTATTTCGGTCAGGGGGCGCTGGTGCTTTCCGATCCCGCCGCGATCGAAAACTCCTTCTACCGGATGGTCCCGGACATACTGTTGCTGCCATTGGTCGCCCTTGCGACCGCGGCGACAGTGATCGCGAGCCAGGCTGTGATTACGGGCGCGTATTCGCTGACCCGCCAGGCGGTGCAGCTCGGCCTGTTGCCGCGCTTCGAAGTCCGTTACACCTCGGAAGCTCATGCCGGACAGATATATCTGCCACGCGTAAACCGACTGCTGTTGATCGGTGTGTTGCTGCTGGTCTTGCTCTTCCGCACTTCAAGCGGGCTGGCGTCGGCCTATGGCATCGCCGTCTCCACCACCATGGTCGCCGACGGCATCATGGGTTTCGTGGTGATCTGGAAAGTGTGGGGCTTGCGCGCGGCCTCGGCCGCCGCCCTGATCGTGCCGTTTGTTGTTGTCGACATGACGTTCTTCAGTGCCAATCTATTGAAGCTGCTCGAGGGCGCGTGGGTGCCGCTATTGTTCGGTCTTGCGATGGCAATTCTGATCTGGACCTGGCGTCGGGGCACGGCGATCCTGACCATCAAGACCCGGCGCATCGAAGTGCCGCTGAAGGATTTGATCAAGACCCTCGAAAAGCGCCCGCCCCACATCGTCAAGGGCACGGCCGTTTTCCTGACCAGCGATCCGAATTTCGTGCCCACCGCGTTGTTGCACAATCTCAAACACAACAAGGTGCTTCACGAACATAACGTCATTCTGACGATCGAAACCGCCCAGACGCCGCGCGTCGACCCGAGCGAACGCGTCCGGATGGAAACCGTCAGCGAGAGATTTGCGAAAGTTCGCCTCCGCTTCGGCTTCATGGAATCCCCGAACGTACCAAAGGCGCTGGTGATCGCGCGAAAGCTCGGCTGGCAATTCGACATAATGTCGACGTCGTTCTTCGTTTCCCGCCGCGCGCTCAAACCCTCCTCGCAATCGGGAATGCCGCGATGGCAGGATCACCTGTTCATAGCGATGAGCCGGTCGGCCAACGACGCCACCGATTATTTTCAGATTCCCACCGGGCGGGTGGTGGAGGTCGGCACTCAAGTCACTATTTAAGCCGAAACCCCGTATTCCAGGAATTGCCATGCTTTTTTGCATGGCTCCGGCCCAAAATCGGACTATGCTATGCTTCGCGCGCACGACTATAAGGCCCCGCTTTGCTGTGGTGCGATAACGCACGGTTGAGGCCCCCACTTCCATGACAAGTGATATTGCAGCTCCCGCCGCGGAACCCACGGCGGTCAATGGCCATGAGGTCAATGGCCATGGAGTGGCCCACTCCACCGCGAGCTTCAAAGCCCTCCTGATCGGTTGCATCGGTGTCGTCTATGGCGACATCGGAACCAGCCCCCTCTATGCCCTGCGCGAAGCGGTGGTCGCGGCCAGCGGGACCTCCGGCGTCGCCGCGCCCGAGGCGGTGCTCGGCGTGGTGTCGCTGATCCTCTGGGCGCTGATTGTCGTGGTGACCTTGAAATATGTGCTGATCCTGCTTCGCGCCGATAACCACGGCGAAGGCGGAACATTGGCCCTGATGGCGCTTGCGCAGCGCGCGGTGACCAAGGGCGCCGGCGCCATTGTCCTGCTCGGGATCGTGAGCGGTGCGCTTTTTTATGGCGATGCGGTGATCACGCCGGCGCTGTCCGTGCTTTCAGCGATCGAAGGCATCAAGCTCGTCACGGCGACGTTCGAACCCTATGTGGTGCCGCTGACCGTGCTCATTCTGCTCGCACTGTTTGCGGCTCAATCGCGCGGCACTGCGGGTGTCGCGGCGTTCTTTGGACCGGTGATGACTATCTGGTTCGCCGTCATCGCGATCGGGGCGATCATTCCGGTGATGCGACATCCGGAAGTCCTCATGGCGTTCAATCCGATGCTGGCCGTCTGGTTCATGCTTCATCACGGCATCATCGGCTTCGTTACGCTGGGCGCCGTGTTTCTCGCCGTTACCGGCGCCGAAGCGCTCTATGCCGACCTCGGGCATTTCGGCAAGCGTCCCATCCAGACGGCTTGGTTGTTCATTGTATTGCCGTCGCTGGCGCTCAATTACCTGGGGCAGGGCGCTTTGGTGATTGCGGACCCGAAGGCGATCGAGAACCCGTTCTTCCTCATGTTTCCCGATTGGGCGTTGATCCCGATGGTTGCGCTTGCGACGGTGGCAACCGTAATCGCGAGCCAGGCCGTCATCACCGGCGCCTATTCGCTGACGCGTCAGGCGATACAGCTCGGGCTTTTGCCGAGGTTCGAAATCCGTCACACCTCCGAAGCCCATTTTGGCCAGATCTATATTCCGCGCATCAACGCGCTGCTTTTCATTGCGGTGATGCTGCTGGTCTTGATGTTCCGTTCGTCCAGCGCGCTGGCCTCGGCTTACGGCATCGCGGTGACCGGCACGATGGTGGTCACGGGCATGATGGGATTCGTCGTCATCTGGCGCGTATGGAACTGGTCGCCGCTCGCGGCGGCGGCGCTGATGGCGCCATTTTTGATTCTCGATCTGACGTTCCTTGCCGCGAATTTGCTCAAGGTGCTGGAAGGCGGTTGGGTGCCCCTGGCGCTCGGAGCCGTCGTGATGCTTCTGATGTACACCTGGCGGCGTGGCAGCAAGCTGTTGTTCGAGAAATCGCGCAAGCTGGAATTTCCGCTCGACGAACTGGTGGCGATGCTGGAAAAACGGCCGCCTCAGCGGGTCTCAGGTACAGCCGTGTTCCTTACCAGCGATCCGGCGAGCGCGCCGACCGCGCTCATGCACAGCCTCAAGCACTACAAGGTGCTGCACGAGAAGAACGTCATTCTGACTATCGAGACAGCAGCCACCCCGCGCGTCGATCCGTCGGAGCGGGTAAGGCTCGAGCAGGTGAGCAAGACCTTCACCAAGGTAACGCTGCGGTTCGGATTCATGGAATCGCCGAACGTGCCGAAGGCGCTGGCCATTGCGCGAAAGCTCGGCTGGCAATTCGACATCATGTCGACTTCGTTCTTCCTCTCGCGTCGCGCCCTCAAGCCCGCCGCGCATTCCGGAATGCCGCGTTGGCAGGATCACCTGTTCATTGCGCTTAGCCGGACCGCCAATGATGCGACCGACTATTTCCAGATTCCGAGCGGACGGGTCGTCGAGGTCGGAACGCAGGTGACCGTCTAACCGCGCTGCCTGACTTTCGTGACCCAAGAAAGACCTTGGCGCCGAAACCCGCCCAGCCGTATGGTGCTGGCCGAATTGGCTTGCTCCCGCCTGATTAGCCGCTAAGAGACAGGTCGGGTCGAAGGGCCGTAGGAGGATTTGCGTGGCTGATCAGGGGTATCGGGTTCACGATTTGACGCCGCTGGAAGTATCGCAGGGGATGGCCGAAGGCCGCTACCTTCTGGTCGATGTCCGCGAGCCCAGCGAAGTGGCCGTAGAGGCCTATCCCGGTGCGGTCGTTGTTCCCCTGTCGAGCTTCGATCCGAAAGTCATTCCCGACCCACAGGGCAGGCAGGTGGTTTTTGCCTGCCGTTCCGGCAAGCGGTCGGTGACGGCCTCGCTCGCGGCGCAAGCGGGCGGTTTTGCCTACGACAGGCATCTGGCGGGGGGAATACTGGCCTGGAAAGCTGCGGGTCTGCCGACGAAGCCCGGCGGCTGATCATCGCCATGACTTCCGTGAACAAGGTATTTGCGGATCTGCCCGTCACGATCTTCGAGGCGATGTCGCAGCTTGCCCGTGACAATGACGCGATCAATCTCGGCCAGGGCTTTCCAGACGACCCCGGACCGGAAGACATCCGCCACGCCGCCGCCGACGCCGTGGTGAACGGCTACAACCAGTACCCGTCGATGATGGGCATTCCCGAGTTGCGGCAGGCGATCGCCGCTCATTACGAACGCTGGCATGGCCTTCCCCTCGATCCCATGACCGAGGTGATGGTCACCTCTGGTGGCACCGAGGCGTTGACGTCATCGATCCTTGCCGTGGTCGAACCGGGGGACGAGGTGGTCGTGTTCCAGCCGGTGTACGATTCCTATCTTCCGATCATTCGCCAGGCCGGGGGCATCCCGCGGCTGGTTCGCCTCGAGCCGCCGCATTGGCGGTTGACGGAAGAGGCGCTGCGCGGTGTCTTCAATCACAAGACCAAGGCCGTCCTGTTCAACAATCCACTCAACCCCGCCGCGGTCGTCTATCCGCGCGAGGACCTGGAATTGCTGGCGCGGTTCTGTATGGAGTTCGATACCATCGCGATCTGCGACGAAGTCTGGGAGCACGTGATCTTCGATGGCCGCGAGCACATTCCCCTCATCACCGTCCCCGGGATGCGCGATCGCACGATCAAGGTCGGCTCCGCCGGCAAGATCTTTTCCTTGACCGGCTGGAAGATCGGATTCGTCTGCGCCGCACCGCCGCTGTTGCGTGTCGCGGCCAAGGTGCATCAGTTCCTGACCTTTACCACCGCCCCGAACCTCCAGGCCGCGGTCGCCTACGGCCTTGGTAAGCCAGCGGAATATTTTCACCAGATGCGGAAGAACCTGGCACGCAGCCGCGACCGCCTGACACGCGGATTGGAGAGCATCGGCTTCCCGGTTCTTCGCTCCCAGGGCACTTATTTCCTGACGGTCGATCTGTCGCCGCTGGGTCTCAACGAGACGGACGAGGCGTTCTGCAGACGCATCGTGACCGACTACAAGGTCGCGGCGATCCCGGTATCGGCCTTTTACGAGAAAGATCCCGTCACGACGGTCGTGCGTTTCTGTTTTGCCAAGAAGGATGCAACGCTGGACACCGCGCTGGAGCGCCTGTCGGATGCGGTGCACCGCAGGTGAGGGGACCAGGACAATTGCGTGAGCTCAATGGCATCCGATATGCGGTTGCGGTTGCCACGGTCATCGCGTTGTCTGCGTCATCTGCAGGGGCAGAAGAGCGGAAGGTCAACTTCTACAACTGGTCGAATTATATGGCGCCGGGCGTGCTCGAGGATTTCACCCGAGAAACCGGCATCAAGGTTGTCTACGACACGTTCGATGCCAACGAGACGCTGGAGACCCGCCTGCTCGCCGGCAAGTCGGGCTATGATGTGGTCGTTCCCACAGCCTATTTCCTGCAGCGCCAGATCAAGGCCGGCGTGTTCCAGAAGCTTGATAAGTCGAAACTGCCTAATCTCGTCAATGCCTGGCCGGCGGTGACAGAGCGCCTCGCCGTCTACGATCCCGGCAATCAGTACGCCGCCAATTACATGTGGGGCACGACCGGCATCGGCTACAATGTCAAAATGGCGCAGAAGATCCTTGGCACAGATGCCAGGATCGACAGCTGGGACATTGTGTTCAAGCCGGAGAATCTTGCGAAATTCAGGGATTGCGGCGTCCACATGCTGGATTCGGCGGACGATATTTTTCCAGCCGCGTTGAGCTATCTGGGGCTGGATCCGAATTCGACCAAACTGGCCGATCTGGAAAAGGCGGCAGAACTTCTGGTCAAAATCCGCCCCTCGGTGCGCAAATTTCATTCCTCCGAATATCTGAGCGCACTCGCCACCGGCGAGATCTGCCTTGTCGTGGGTTGGTCGGGCGACATCCTGCAGGCGAGAAGCCGGGCTGCCGAAGCAAACAACGGCGTCGAGATCGGTTATGCCATCCCGAAAGAGGGCGCCCAGATGTTCTTCGACAATCTTGCCATTCCGTCCGACGCCAAAAATGTCAGCGAAGCCTATGAATTGGTCAATTATCTCTACCGGCCCGAGGTAGCCGCGAAGAATTCGAATTTTCTGTCCTATGCCAACGGCAATCTGACGAGCCAGAAATTCATCGATCCGAAAATTCTCGATGACAAGAACATCTATCCGGACCAGGCCACGCTCGCAAAGCTGTTCGTGATCACCGCGCGCGATCCGGCGACGCAGCGCGTCATCAACCGGCTCTGGACCAGGGTGAAGACGGGCCGCTGATCTACCAATTTTCGATTTGGGTTCGGAAGGGGACGTCTGAGCACTCTTCCGTCATCTCCGATATGGCCCAAAAGGCCGAGACTTGAACCGACAACCAGACCGTTACGAGCGGGATGATTGGGATCTCGGTCGATTTTGCGGCGCTTTCCGCTGATAAAGCGCGTTCGTTGTGATTTGACGAGATGGTTTCTGGTGCGAGACTGCTGCGCAGTCGGACGTCTGGAGGACTACGGATTTGCACACGACAACCCACGTTAAGGTTGAACTCGACACCGGCAGCAAGACATTTGGCTCAGGCCTTCTGCCGGATTTGATAGCTGCGCTACGCCGTATTCGTAAGGGCGATCTTGTGGCGGTGATCAGCAGCAATCCAAGCATCGGCCCGGAACTCGAGGCATGGTGTCGCTTCACCCGCAACAGTTTGGTCGACACAGCAGTCGAAGAAGGCCACACCCGCTGGGTGCTCCGGTACGGCGAGGCCCCTGAGAATATCGGAGAAGATCGGCCAGTGGGGTCTCGCCTCTGGCTTTACACCAATTTCGACTGCAACCTGAGCTGCGACTATTGTTGCGTGCGATCGTCACCCAAAGCACCGCGGCGCGCGCTTGGTATCGAGCGGGTGCGGCGGATCGCGATCGAGGCGGCGGAACTCGGCGTAAACGAAATTTTTGTCACCGGCGGTGAGCCATTCATGCTGCCGGATATTGGCGAGATCATCACTGCATGTGCTGCGGCGGCGCCAACCACGGTTCTCACCAACGGAATGCTGTTTGCGGGGAGAAGGCTCGCAACGTTGCGCTCATTGTCGCGCGAGCGCGTGACCTTCCAGATCAGCCTCGACAGCCCAGCGCCGCAGCTTCACGACAGTCATCGTGGAAAGGGGACATGGGCGCGCACCTGGAAAGGAATCGAGCTGGTCCATGCCGAAGGGTTCCGGGTACGATTGGCGGCAACAGTGTCGACCGATACGGAGGCCGAGGAGTTCCGCAGCTTCCTTGACGCCCACCAAGTCAGCGAGGAGAACCGGGTCATCAGGCGAATTGCCCTGCGAGGATCCGCGATACAGGGCATCGCGTTGGCAAGAGCTGACTTGGTTCCCGAAGTCACGATAACGGCGGAAGGCGTTTTTTGGCATCCGGTCGGAGCCGAGGATGACGACCTGCTGGTCAGCCGCGAGATCTTTCCGCTCGCTGAATCCTTCGCGGCCGTGCGCCGCGCTTTCGATCGCGAAAATGAGCATCAGCGCCGGTTGGCGAGGATTTTCAATTGCGCGTGACAAGACCGCTGAATTTTCCAGAGAGCCGAACCGCTTATTGGCCTCCCCGCTAAGCCAAAGGCCGCGTTAGAAATCCTTGCTGCCTGGAGGCTTCCCGTAGTTCTGCATACCCCTCGAGCTGCGGTGCTATCCATTGGCGCAGCCCTTCCGCCTCGAGCACAGGTCGATGCGCCTGGTTGTCGTAGCTCATGCCGAACAATGCTTTGGCAAACTGCCGCTCCAACGCGGGGTCAAGATCGGATCGGGCCGTGAACATGCAATGATTATACGGCCGCGAGGACCAGATTTCGGTGAGCGCACCTTCGGGCACGAGACGCTCGCTGCGCACCGCGTTCCAGAATGGGCTGCCGATAGCGCCGGCATCGGCGCGACCATCGAGAACCGCGCGAACCACGTCGGATTCGCTTGTACCGGTGTCACCATGCTTGCCAAGGTCGCTGTCGAATCGAAGAGTTCGATAGTCTTTTCCCTCAACCAGCTCCTCGCGCTGGAGAAAATAAGTCGGAAGGATTGCCGCATGGCCGCTGTCGCGGCTGCCGAGAGCGAGTGTGCGGCTCTTGAGATCGGCAAGCCTGGTGACCGGGCCGCCGGTGACCGCAACGATCTTGGTCATCCAGCCGACATCGGTGTCGCGCATCGCGATGGGTCGGCAACGGTGGTCGCTCCAGGCATCGGCCTGAATATAGGCGAGGTTCGTATTCCATCCGATGTCAATGCATGGCAGCGGCTCGCCGGGCGGCGCCAGGAGGGCGGCGACCTGAGCCTCATAGCTCTGAAACAACACGACTTCGACCGCTAGATGCGCTTCCTCGTGAAAATAACGTCGCATGCCCTCCCAGATACCGACCACCTTAGGATCATATGCGACGGCACCTACCCAGATCGTTCGGCTCATGATTGCTTCTCGCTTCTCAGCATTTGAATGCGATCAATTGCATCCGAGCGCTGCCAAGGGACGCAGCGCTATCGCGCTTAAAACAACGGTATTCCCAAAATGGCTTTGCCGATGAACTCGCGCAGAACATCGCCCGTCGGCGCCATGACGGCACCCGCTTGCGCGTCGCGGAACAATCGCTCGATGGCCAGGTGCTTGGAAAACGCGGCACCTCCGCACACCCGCATCGCCGCCGAGGTGACAGCGATGGCAACATCACCTGCCGACGCCTTGCTCTCGAGTACGCGTAACACCGTGGTATCTCGTGGGCGCTCCAGATGATCGACAAGATCGTCGATGCGCGCCGCGAGCCCATCAGTGTCGATCTGCATCGTGGCGAGTTGCGCACGAAGCGTCGGCAGGCTCTCCCCAAGAGTCTGCCCCAAATGCTCGAAGCGAGCGGTCTTGAGATGAGCAGCTGTTCCTGCCACCGCGGCCCGGCAAAGGCCCAGAGCAACCGCCGATGTTCCGAGGTTGAACAGCGGAAGAACGATCTCCAGCATCGCCTTGAAGCCTGCGCTGTCGTCAGTCAGCTGCAGGCCAGGCTCGACCTCGCAGTCCTCCAGCATCATCGGCGCGGAAGCGTTGGCGCGCATCCCGAAGCCATCCCATGGGCCCGCAACCGACAATCCTGGCCTATCGCTGGTGAAAAGGTAAAGAGTCGAATCCGTCGGGCCTCTCCCATCAGGAGCAAGCGCCGAAACAACGTAGCTTTGGGCGTGGCCTGCGCTCGTCACCCACGATTTCTTGGCCGTTATGTGCAGGTTGGCGCCATTGCGTTTGGCTCGCGAGACGGGTGCCCAGAAATGGCTGCGCGATCCGGCTTCGCTGAAGGCCAGCGTAGTCAGATGTCGGCCGGCTGAAATGTCTCTTAGCGTCTGCACGACTGCAGCACCCTGAGGGGCCGCGGCGATCGTCGCGGTAGCGCACACGTGCATCAAATAAACCATCGCCGCGGAGGCGTCCGCTTCGGCAAGTGTCGCGATGACGGCAGCGAAAGTCCGTGGTCCCAGAGCCAACCCGCCCACCTCGCTGGGCAGCATGATCCCCAGCAATCCAGCCGAGCCGAGCGCTGCGATTGTGTCAGACGGAAATCGAGCATCCTTGTCGTTTTGCCTGGCTGCTGGCGCGAGAATGCGATCGGCGATCTCCTTGGTCTTGGAAACTACGGTCTCGTGATTCATGGCGGCCCTCACCATCAAGACTCTCTGGCGGTTGGAAAATAATCCCTTGCCACAATCTACCTACCCACCAGGCGGTATCTGTGATTAATACACCATTGGAGCCGATCTTGTTACCCTTATGAAGCACTCGAAGGTGGCCGTCAGTTCGTGACGTCATCGTCACATTCGAACAGAAGCCCGTCCTGTGTCTTGCTCAGGTGATCGATCAAATGGGCCGCATCAACGGGGATTTTGCAAAGGGCGAAGCGGACGGTAGCCGTGACGCCCTGCAATTGATCACGATCGCCGCCGATCGCCTGCGGCCCCGGCTCCTATCGTGAGCGGCGCGGCAATCGGGATCATTTGCAAGGCGCCGGAACCCGGCCGTTCTAAGACGCGGCTTGCCACTGCCATTGGCGAAGTTGCCGCCTCCGAGCTCTCTGCCTGCTTCGTCCGAGATGTTGGCGCAGCGATCGAGGCGGTACCCGAGACCCTCGGCAGGCGCGGCTACGGCGTCTATGCTCCGGCCGGAGCCGAGCACATCGTGCAACGGCTGCTGCCCGCAGGATTCGGGATGTTACTACAGGCCGGCGATAACTTGGGGCTCGTGCTGATTGGCGCAACGCGCGCTCTTTTGCTTGCTGGACATGATTGCGTCCTGCTCGTGAATGGCGACAGCCCGACTCTGCCATCGCGTCTGCTTGTGCAGGCTGTTGAAGCCCTGCGCGAGCCGGGAGACAGGATGGTGCTTGGGCCAGCAAGCGACGGTGGCTATTACCTCATCGGCCTAAAGCACCCGCACAAGCATCTGTTTACGCAGATCGCATGGGGAACTGAAACTGTCGCCCGCAGCACATGCGAGCGCGCCGCCGAAATCGGACTTGCCACAACGCTGCTTCCCGAGTGGTACGATGTCGACGACGTCAAGACGCTGCGTTGGCTCCAGGAAGAACTGGCTGGCCGTGCGACCCGCTTTCGTGCCGGCGGATATGCTGCGGCGAGCAGGGCCTTTCTAAAGTCTGCGCCGCAGATAAACGCATAAGAGCCAATGTCTGGAGTTGCTGCAACTCGATTCAGTCGACTGGCGCGCGCCGCCAACAACGTGCCTCCGCTCTATCTGTTGGCCGGCATTGGTGCCGCCCTGGCTGGTCTGACCCTCGTGACTCCCTTTGCGTTCGAGGATTACGGCGACAACGCCTTCATCGCTCTGACCATCCTGGCAGGTGTGCTGACGATTGCGGCGACGCACGCCGCGGAGCGCGCACCACCCGATCGCGCGCTTTGGCTCATCTTTGGATTTGGGATCGCGCTGAGAGCCTATGTGCTGCTGTTTGATCCACTTCTGTCCAGTGATATCTATCGCTATATCTGGGATGGCAGGGTTCAGGCCGCCGGCATAAATCCCTACCGCTATTTCCCAGCCGATGAGGCACTGGCCTTTCTGCGCGACGCGACAATCTTTCCCAATGTCAACCGCGCCGATTTTGCCGTCACGATCTATCCTCCAGTGGCGCAGTTTTTCTTCCTCGTCGTTACCCGGGTCGGCGAAAGCGTGACGGTGATGCGTCTCGCCCTACTAGGGTGCGAGCTCGTCACGGTACTACTGATCATTCGCTTTCTGCGACGCATGAACCGCGCGGCAACGCGCATAGTCGCTTATGTCTGGCATCCGCTTCCACTTTGGGAGATTGCCAACAGCGGCCATGTTGATGCGCTCATGGTAGCGCTGATGCTGCTTGGCCTGTGGGTTGCCCTGACCGGTCATGCGCTCCGCGGGGCCGTCTTGATCGCGCTTTCGGCCCTGGTCAAACCGCTCGCAGCGCCAGTTTTGGCCGGGATCTGGCGGCCGTGGGACCTCAGGATGCCGCTCGTCGTGATCGCCGTCGTCGTGTTTTGTTATCTTCCTTTTCTGTCGGTCGGCTGGGGCGTCCTTGGATTCCTGACCCAAGGCTACATGGTGGAAGAGGGCATCAGAGACGGAAACGACATCTGGCTGTTGTCGCTCTGGCGGCTTGTGTTTGGCGAGCACCAGGGCGATGTTGTTGGCTACGTCATAGTGGCCGCGATTGTGCTCCTGTTCAAAGGATTCTCGGTGGCCCATCGTTCTGATCGAACCATGTTGTTCACGCTCGACGGCATCAACATGCTGTTACTCCTCGCGCTCCTGTTCGTGTCACCAAACTATCCCTGGTATTTTCTGGTCATCACGCCATTTACCGCGCTGTGCGGCTCGTCGCCGACATGGTTTGTTTCGATCGCCGCGCTCTTTCTGTCAGAACAACTCGACTGGGATTTCTACATTCCGAGAATGGTGACAAAATCCATTCTGTTCGGAGGTCTTTTGCTGACCTGGGCCTTCGTGGCTTGGAAATCTTACATGCAGCGCTCCGCACACGCGAAGGTATCGCCATGAGCCTTTCCGACAAGGCACCAGACGTCCGAGCGTCGTTCGATCCACGCCGCTACCATGAGTCCGTCACAGGCGAGCGCACCGAAGTCGCTCCGCGTCCGCCGGTCTGCCTATATCTGGAAGTGACCAACCGCTGCAATCTTGTGTGCACCACCTGTCCGCGTACCTACGAGGAACTCGAGCCGCCGGCAGACATGAGCTGGGAGCTGTTCACGTCGATTGTCGACCAGGTTCCCGGTCTTGCGCGGGCTGTCCTGCACGGCGTCGGCGAACCGACGCTGGTCGCGAACCTGCCGCGAATGGTCAGGTACCTGAAGGATCGCGGCGTTTACGCCCTGTTCAACACCAATGGGACGGTCCTCGGTGAACGAAACGGTCGTGCCTTGATCGATGCCGGGCTTGATGAGCTGCGTGTGTCGCTCGACGCATCAAACCGCGAGAGCTTCAAGGCGATCCGCGGTAGGGATTATTTCGGCCGCATCATCCGCAACGTGCGTGCGTTTCGCGAGCTGCAGGAGAGGGAAGGGTACAGCAAGCCGCTCGTTTCGATCTGGCTCACGGGTCTGAAAGAGACCGTTCAGGAGCTCCCGGCCTTTGTGAAGGTTGCCGCCGAGATCGGTGTCAGGGAGGTTTATCTGCAACGGCTCGTGTTCTTCAATGAATCGGCAATCGGCAAGGCGCGGCCCGATCAGGCCCTGTTCGAACGTCTTACTGAGGAGGAAGCGGCCTATTTGAAACAGGCCGAAGATCTGGCGCGCAGCCTTGGCGTGGCCTTCAGCGCGTCGGGCGCAGCGAGTGAGCCGGGCTTAAGTCTGAAGGGCAGCGGTGACGGTTCGCCGTGGTCGCTCTGCCGGCGGCCATGGTCATTGATGTATTTCACGGCCAATGGCCGCGCCCTGCCGTGCTGTATCGCGCCGTTTTCGCAGCATGGCTATGACAACTATACTCTTGGCCATGCGGGGCAGCAGTCCCTGCGGGACATCTGGAACGGACGCACGTATCGGGATTTTCGTGCGGCGCTCCTTTCGGACAAGCCCCCGGCTTGCTGCGCCAATTGTGGCCTGCGCTGGAGCCTGTGAACGAGGTGGCCGGCGTTGTGGCGATCATACCGTGCCTCGACGAGGAAACCGCCATTGGCCAGGTCGTAACCGCGGTGCTAGCGCAAGATGTGAGCGAGGTCGTCGTTGTCGACGGAGGCTCGCGGGACCGTACCGCCGAGTGCGCCAAAGCCGCGGGGGCTCGCGTGATCATCGAGCCGCGGCGCGGCTATGGTCGCGCGATCCAGGCTGGGATCGCTGCGGCGCGCGACGACGCTGATATTCTCGTCTTTCTCGATGGCGACGGCAGCGATCCAGTGGAATTCATTCCAGATCTCGTGTCGCCGATCGTTGCCGGTGAGGCCGTCTTCGTTCTCGGTTCGCGCATTCGCGGTTCGCGCGAACCCGGCAGCTTGGCGCCACAGCAAGTCATTGCGGCCCATGTCGGCAGACTGCTTTTGCGCCTCTTTTATGGCGCCGACTTCACCGACCTGTCGCCGTTTCGCGCCATCCGGCGGGACGAACTCCGACCTCTCGGCATGAAGGAGCAGACCTATGGCTGGAACCTGGAAATGCTGATGCGGGTCGCAGCGGCCGGTCTTCCGGCGCTGGAGATTGCCGTCGGGCAGCGGCGCCGGGTCGGCGGCGTGTCGAAGGTCTCCGGCAATTTCGTCGCAGGAATCAAGGCAGCCTGGTCCATCTCAGCGACGTTTGTTCGACTGGCGCTCGAGCTGCGAGGCGATGGTCCGCGAGGATCGTCGCGGCGGTAGATCAGCGAGTGCCGGCACGATTCCCGCAAGCAACGATTTCGCCGGGAGATTTTCGGGCTGCTTCTTGTGGCGGCGAAAACACCGCCAGATATCCGCCATCGCCCGCAAGCTGATGTGTGGCTATCTCGCGATAGCCGACGGCGGATAATTCGCAACGCAAGAGCTTGATTGGCGTGCCGTGCTCCGCCGTCGGGCGCTCCTGGTCGACAATTCCGATCCGCGCGCCTCGCTTCAAAGCGGGCGCGAGATTGTAGAGAAAAGCGTAGGGTTGGCTGATCTCGTGGTACATGTGAACGAGGATGGCGACATCGAGCGAGGAAGCCGGCAATCGCGGATCGTGGGGTTCGCCGAGCGCGAATCTGACGTTTGTCAGTCCGAGACGTTCAACTTGCTTGGCTAGTTCGATGAGGTAATCGCGCGTGACGTCCTGCGCGATGACTGACCCGGTCTCGTTGACAAGAGGCGAGAGCCGGACCGTGTGATAGCCACTGCCGGCACCGATGTCGCCGACTGTCATCCCCGGCTTTATTTCAAGAAGACGGGCGATCTCACCGGCCTCATTCAGGGAATCGCGGTGCTCCTCGCCGGCGCGGCTTGGGCTGACGATGTCTGCCACTGGGCGCCGCGGCGAGGGAAACTCTTTTGCGGGGGCACCGGACGGAGCCAGGTAGCCGATATCGGCGGCGCACGCGCACGTCGTGCCCAGCGCTACAAGGAGCACGGCTGCGACGGCCGATGCCTTCATGCGTTCGCCCCTCACACCAAACGACTAACCGGCAATATTGAAAAACCAGCCGACGAGGCCTCTTCCGTCGCGCACCGCAGGGACTTGGCGGCGCAACCAGGCATCGAGACCAAGGCTGCGGCCAGCGGCCTCCACCACGAACAGGAACATCAGCAGGGCCAGGAACATGTACGTCCACGGCCACTCGGACGCATTGTCATAGAGGCCGAGCCAGAGTTGCAGCGTATACGCAATCGCCAGGACGCCCACGAACCGAACCGCAAGCCCGAGCATCATCGATCCGGCGAATACCAGCTCGGCAAGAAACACAATCGGTCCAAAGATGTTCATATGAGGCAATACGACGGTCTTAAGGAAGGTGCGGTGGAATTCGAACGCTGCGCTGGTCGATTCCTGCCCTGTCCAGTAGTTCAGACCGTCGGACACGGGAAGCGGCAGCTTCCACAACATGCCTTGGAACCACATGATGCCGATCAGGACCCGAACCAGCCAGATACCAAAATGCCGCCCCGTCCGCTGCGACGGATCCTCCCGCCAATTCCGGATGGCCACCAAAATGCTGGCGAGCAGCAGTACCCAGAACAGTGCCAGGATCAGATAGCGCCAGCTCCCCTGGTGGACATAGTCGCTCGTCGTTGCGGTCAGGAAATGCCAGGCGTCGGTGATGGGGTTGGCGGGCATGCGCGCGTGCTCCAGGAACCGGACAGTTATTCTGATACGCGTTCGCTGATGTATCGTTACCTGCGTGTCAATTGACTGACAAGGCGTACTGCCAGATCGAGCAGCACGTCTTGTCTTTTTATCAATCGTTCGGACGACTCTTTCCGACGGTTACTGAGCGTTGATCCACTTGTCGGATCCCGTCAACTTGACCGACACATCCGAAAAGAAAAGCCGAAATGGTTTTCCATCAATGGTGCCGTGATGATCCGTCGAGATCAGCAGCGGGCCGGCCTTCTTGTAGTCGGTGTAAGTGGCGCTCACGAGAGTGGGCGGCGGGGTGGGAGCGCCGCGGTGGTACACGATCTCCTCGATACGGTTGTCGGCACCCACGTAGAGGTCCCAGGTGTCGCCGGGTTGGTAGCCACCCTCGGACGAGTATTTGGCCACAACGCGTCGGGCGGAGCCGGTACCCAGCGGGAGCTTCTGCGTGCCCTCGTCGGCCACGGTCGCGCCATCCCATGCGACATGGAACGGCAACAGTAACCAATACTGATCATTGGCGAACGCCGGATCGATATCCTTTTTGACGGCATCGCTTTGGCCAGACAGCTGCGAGCGCTGATAGCTGACCTTTACCGGATTTCCTTCCTTGTCTTTCCCCTCGTAAGAGACCGCGTCGGTCTTCGGGCTCCATTCCCACGTGCGAGAAATCTTGCGACCAGGAGCATCCACATTCCAGGTGTAGCGGATAGCCTCGATTTGGCCAAACGAATCAAGGCCGTAGGTCTTGGCGATCTGCTCCGCAATCGGAGTCTGTTGCGCCCGAGACGTGGCGGGGAAGTTCAATAGGATGACGACGGCCAAAAGGCCGACCACATTGAATCTCTTTTCGCTGCGCATCTGAAATCGAGTACTGCTCATGATAGGCTCCCTGGGTTTGGGTGCAATTGCGATGGCTCGGTTGCCAGATCATCGTTCGAACAGAAGCCTGAAGATTACACGTTATGTGCGGTTAGAGGCTGCTATTTTTTGCAAGCCTGCGAGGCAGTCGATGGGCCGTTCGTTGAAGAAGTTTAAGGATTCGGCTTGGTCCCTCTTGCGAGAGGTTGCCGAACGTCTGGTCGAAGAGGAAAGTTCCTAACTTGACCGAAGCTGCATAAGATCATCGTCGCCTGAGATGCGGCAATGAGCGACGAGCGAGATGCTTTCGGTGCGGCGACCCCAACAAGAGGTTCCAATCACGGCCCTCAACGCCAGCGGCGATGCAGCCACAGCCATTGATCCGGATACTCGCGAATCCATCCCTCGATCACCGAGGTGATTACCTGCATCGTGCCGGCAACGTCGATTTGCCCGGAGGCGTCGCGCACCGG
>Ga0307474_10001599_pt1 | contig 16343 bp, 10 predicted proteins | sample atmos_gasesECM1C_2_FD_203312 | JGI IMG/M metagenome (GOLD analysis project Ga0307474, IMG submission 203312) | Hardwood forest soil microbial communities from Morgan-Monroe State Forest, Indiana, United States - atmos_gasesECM1C_05 | ecosystem: Environmental > Terrestrial > Soil > Temperate... | reverse complement strand
ATGTCATGGCGAACTCCTCCCGGGGCCCAAACTCTTCTGTATGAACTGGGGCCGTGCCATTTTCCCGATTATTATATGCTATAACTAATCCGGGAAAGCGCATGGAGCGCTCCCCGGACCGTCTTTTTTGAGCATGACCTTTTCGGAAAACCGGTTCCCACTTTTCCGGATCATGCTTTTATTCAATTCAGCTTCTCGATTGCGACCGCGACGCCCTGGCCGACGCCGACGCACATCGTGGCGAGCGCGAGCTTGCCGCCGCGCCTTTCCATGCCGTGCACGGCGGTGAGCGCGAGCCGCGCGCCGCTCATGCCGAGCGGATGGCCGAGCGCGATCGCGCCGCCATGCGGATTGACGAAATCAGCGTCTTCCTTGACGCCGAGCTGGCGCAGGCAGGCGATGCCTTGGGAAGCGAAGGCTTCATTGAGTTCGATCAGGTCGAAATCCGTGATCTTTTTACCCAGCCGCTCCATCAGCTTGCGCGTCGCCGGCACAGGCCCAATGCCCATGATGCGCGGCGGGACCGCAGCCGACGCCAGCCCGAGGATTTTCGCGCGCGGGGTGAGGCCATGCTTCTTCACAGCGGCTTCCGAGGCGAGGATCAAAGCGGCAGCGCCATCATTGACGCCCGATGCGTTGCCGGCCGTTACCGTGCCGGGATTGCGCACGATCGGCTTCAGCTTGGCGAGACCTTCCAGCGTGGTCTCGGGACGCGGATGCTCGTCCTTGTCGACCGTTGTGGGGCCGGCCTTGCCACCGGGCACCGTAACCGGAATGATCTCCTCGGCAAAGAAGCCCGAGGCGATCGCCGCACCCGCACGCTGCTGGGAGCGGACCGAAAATGCATCCTGGTCGGCGCGCGAAACCTGGAATTCCTCGGCGACGTTCTCGCCGGTCTCCGGCATGGAATCGACGCCATATTGCTGCTTCATCAAGGGATTGATGAAGCGCCAGCCGATCGTGGTGTCGAAGATATCGGCCGAGCGCGAAAACGCTTCCGCAGCCTTGCCCATCACGAAGGGCGCCCGCGTCATGGATTCGACGCCACCGGCGATGGCAAAGTCGATTTCGCCTGCGCGGATCGCGCGGCCCGCTGCACCCACCGCATCGAGGCCCGAGGCGCAAAGACGGTTCAACGTCTGGCCCGGAACCGACTCCGGGAGCCCTGCGAGCAACAGCGCCATGCGCGCCACGTTGCGGTTGTCCTCACCGGCCTGGTTGGCGCAGCCGAAGAACACCTCATCCAGCGAGGCCCAGTCGAGCTTGGGATGTTTTGCCAAAAGCGCCTTGATCGGGGCCGCCGCCAGATCGTCGGCGCGCACCTTGGCGAGCGAGCCGCCGAAACGGCCGATCGGGGTTCTCACGGCATCGCAAATGAACACATCACGCATCTGTCTTCTCCCTCAATGCCGGATCCGGCCTCAATTGAGGGCGAGTTTTAGGAGCGGGCCCCTAGGAGGTCAATTGACGGTTTTGCGCCACGCGTCGCATTGGCGCGGGGCGGTTATGCCATTCGTGCGGCCCCCTTGCAGGTCTTGGAGCGTGGAAAACCCCTATCCCCAGGGTAAAGCGATGGGACGCGAGTGCGAAATTCGCTAGTTTGCACCTCCCATGACCGCCCAGCCCTCCATCATCCCGCCCGAGATAGACCAGCCGGAGCTGGCCGCGGCCGCAGAGCCTGCGGCGCGCGTGACACCGATGATGGAGCAGTATCTCGAAATAAAGTCGGCCCATCCGGGGCTGCTTTTGTTCTACCGGATGGGCGATTTCTACGAGCTGTTCTTCGACGACGCCGAGATCGCCTCCAAGGCGCTCGGCATCATGCTGACCAAGCGCGGCAAGCATCAGGGCATGGACATCCCGATGTGCGGCGTGCCGGTGGAGCGTTCGGACGATTATCTGCACCGGCTGATCGCCAAGGGCTTTCGGGTTGCGGTCTGCGAGCAGATGGAGGACCCGGCGGCTGCCCGCGCCCGCGGCAGCAAAAGCGTGGTCAAGCGCGACGTGGTGCGCCTGGTCACGCCGGGCACGCTCACCGAGGACACGTTGCTCGATGCGCGCGCCAATAATTATTTGCTGGCGATTGCGCGGGCGCGTGCCTCGCACGGCGGCGACCGCTTCGGGCTCGCGTGGATCGATATTTCGACCTCGGAATTCATGGTCACGGAATGCGCCGGCGGCGAATTGCAGGCGACGCTGGCGCGCATCAATCCCAATGAAGCCATTGTCACAGATGCGCTCTATGGCGACACCGAGCTCGGGCCGGTGCTGCGCGAACTGCCGGCGGTAACGCCGCTCACGCGAGACGTCTTCGACAGCGCCACCGCCGAGCGGCGGCTGTGCGATTATTTTGCCGTCGCCACCATGGATGGCCTCGCTGCAATGTCGCGACTGGAAGCGACCGCGGCGGCCGCAGCCGTCACCTATATCGACCGCACGCAGGTCGGCAAACGGCCGCCGCTGTCTCCGCCTGCACGCGAGGCGACGGGCACCACCATGGCGATTGATCCCGCCACCCGCGCCAATCTCGAACTGACCCGCACGCTCGCAGGCGAGCGCCGTGGCTCGCTGCTCGATGCGATCGACTGCACGGTGACGCCGGCAGGTTCGCGGCTGCTCGCGCAGCGGCTCGCAGCGCCGCTGACCGATGCCGCCCAGATCGCGCGGCGGCTGGACGCGGTCGCATGCCTTGTCGCGGACCACGCCACGCGCGAGGACATCCGCTCCATGCTGCGCGGCGCGCCCGACATGTCGCGCGCTTTGGCGCGGCTGTCGGTCGGCCGAGGCGGCCCGCGCGATCTTGCCGGCCTGCGCGACGGCATTTTGGCGGCCGACCAGGCGCTGACAAAACTTGCCGAAATCGAGCAGCCCCCGCACGAGGTCGCCGCCATCATCGACGCGCTGCGCCGGCCCTCGCGCGAGCTCGCACGCGAATTCGAGCGGGCGCTGGCCGAACAGCTGCCGCTGATCAAGCGCGACGGCGGTTTCGTGCGCGAAGGCTATGAGGCTGCGCTGGACGAAGCGCGCTCCTTGCGCGATGCCTCGCGCCTCGTGGTCGCGGCCATGCAGGCGCGCTATGCCGACGAGACCGGCGTCAAGGGCCTGAAAATCCGGCACAACAATGTGCTCGGCTATTTTGTCGAGGTCACGGCGCAGCATGGCGACAAGCTGATGTCAGCGCCGCTGAACGCGACCTTCATCCATCGCCAGACGCTCGCAGGCCAGGTGCGCTTCACCACGGCCGAGCTCGGCGAGACCGAGGCCAAGATCGCGAATGCCGGCGAGCGCGCGCTCAATATCGAGCTCGAGATTTTCGAGCGGCTTACCGCGAAGGCCCTGGCCGCAGGCGACGACTTGCGCGCAGCCGCGCATGCCTTCGCTCTGCTCGACGTGGCAACTGCACTGGCAAAGCTCGCGATCGACGACAATTATGTCCGACCCGAGGTCGACGCCTCGCTCGGCTTTGCGATCGAAGGCGGTCGCCATCCCGTGGTCGAGCAGGCCCTGAAGAGCGACGGTGCGCCGTTCATTGCCAACAATTGCGACCTGTCGCCGGCGCCCTCGCAGAAATCCGGCCAGATCTGGCTGTTGACCGGCCCCAACATGGCCGGCAAATCGACCTTCCTGCGCCAGAACGCGTTGATTGCGCTGCTTGCACAGATCGGCGCCTTCGTGCCGGCGAGCCGCGCCCGCATCGGCATCGTCGACCGGCTGTTCTCGCGCGTCGGCGCCGCCGATGATCTGGCGCGCGGCCGCTCTACTTTCATGGTGGAGATGGTCGAGACCGCGGCAATCCTCAACCAGGCCGGCGAGCGCTCGCTGGTGATTCTCGATGAGATCGGCCGCGGCACGGCCACCTTCGACGGCCTCTCCATCGCGTGGGCCGCGATCGAGCACCTGCACGAGACCAATCGCTGCCGCACGCTGTTTGCCACCCACTACCACGAGCTCACCGCGCTCTCAGCAAAACTGCCGCGCCTGTTCAAAGCCACCGTGCGCGTGAAGGAATGGCAGGGCGACGTGGTGTTCCTGCACGAGGTGCTCCCCGGTTCGGCCGACCGCTCCTACGGCATCCAGGTCGCACGCCTCGCTGGCCTGCCTGCGCCTGTGATCGCGCGCGCCAAGTCAGTGCTCGCAAAACTCGAGGCGCAGGACCGCGGCCAGACCGCACGCGCCTTGGTCGACGATCTTCCCCTCTTCGCTGTTCCCTCCCGCGCCGCCGCGGAGGCCGCGCTGCCGAGCGAAGCCGAGCAGCTGATCGCAGCCGTGAAAGCCTTGCATCCGGACGAGATGACGCCGCGCGAAGCGCTGGAGGCGCTCTATGCGCTGAAGGCGAAATTGCCGAAGGGGTAGACACTGTCATTCCGGGGCGCTCGCGTGAGCGAGCGAACTATGGTGCGTAATTGCGCACCTGAGAATCTCGAGGTTCCGGGTTCGCGACTGCGTCGCGCCCCGGAACGACGCCGTCACCTCTTCACCGCCACCTTCCGCCGTCCCCTCCGCCACAGTGCCAGATTCCAGGCGATGCCGGTCGCGAGTGCGAGGCTGAGGCCGATGGCCGAGCCGAAGCGGAGCACGGCGACATGCAGCACGGCGATCGCAAGGCAGAATCCGATCAGGCCCCAGCCGCTGTTGGCAATCACTGCGGCCGTAGGTTTCCCGCCGATGCGCGGATGCAGGATCAGCATCAGGCTGGTGAAGACCACTGGAAACAGCGCCAGCGTGCCGGTGATCGCAGGCCCCGCCCAACCCGACAGCGTCACCACCGTCGCAACGAGCACCGCGACCAGCGAGGCACGGAAGGGGATGTCGTACCAGCGGCGGGTGATCAGCGGCATTTTGACATGGGCGTAGCGCTGCATCAGCGGCACGCAGATGGCAAAGGCGACGGCGTTCGCAATCAGCCCGCCGACGAGCGACAGATCGAGCGATCGCAGCAGCGCTGCAAGCGCGAACCATACGGCAAGCGCGGACCCTGCGCTGAACAAAAGCCCATGGCGCTGCGCCAGCAGCACATAGGTCAGGCCCAGAGATATCGTTGCCGCATTCACCGGAAGGCTCGCCAGCGCGCCCTGTGCGATGAAGGCCGAATCGTGATCGAGCGCGAGGAAGACGTAAGACGGTCCCGCCGAGATCGGCAGCGTTGCCACCAGCGCGCCGATCACCGGACCGGTACGCTCGGCGATGACGGAGGCCGACACCACGAAGGCTGCGGCGACCGCCATGCGCAGGAGAAGCGAAAAGGTGAAGATGAGGTGGGAGGACATTTCATCCGTCGTCCCGGCCAAGCGAAGCGCGAGCCGGAACCCATAACCACAGACTTTTGTTGTTTCGGGTGGTCGGGGGTTAAGAGCCTTCGCGCGAATTCAGGCCGGTGGTTATGGGTCCCGGCTCTCGCCGGGACGACCACCGAGAGTCAAGCGGCAGCCCAACTAGATCCGCGTCATCGTAACCGAAATCTTCGGTCCGTTCTTGATGGTCTGATAGACCACGCAATAGCGCTCGGTGAGCTTCAACAGCAGATCGAGCTTGTCTTGCGGCGCGTCGGTGTCGACCTCGAAGCGCAGGCGGATTTCGGCGAAGCCGACCGGGGCCTCCTTGTCGACGCCGAGCGTGCCGCGAAAATCGAGGTCTCCTTCCGCGAGCACCAGCCCCTGCTTCAGCGGCACGTCGATCGCGGTCGCGACCGATTTCAGCGTCACGCCGGCACAGGCGACCAAAGCTTCCAGCAGCATGTCGCCGGAGCACAGCTCGAGCCCGGAACCGCCGGTTGCCGGATGCAACCCTGCGACCGCGAGCGCCCGGCCGGTCTCGACCTTGCAGGCGATGCCATCACTGTCGGTCGAGCCCCTGGCTTTCAGCGTGATCAGCGCGGCCTGCGGCTCGGACTTGTAACGCTCCTTGATCGGAGCCTGCATGGCGCGAAGGGAAACCGCATCCATCGTTTTCTCCCGGGTTTGTCGTTGGCTTTCTATAGTCGGCAGGAGGAAACGTGTCAGCCCGCGCAAGCCTCCAGCGGGGCAGCCCTGCAAGAAGCGGGGGATTCGGAGGCTCCCTTCTTAAAAAGAGGCGCTTTTCCAATATATTATTGATTGATTCCAGCAATGGCCCGGCCGGCCGAGAGCCCTATATCCGAGGAGCAGCTTACCAGAATGTTTCGTGACAGGGCAGACGCGGTCCGATATCCGGTGAGGTCATGGACAATCTCGTAGCCGAGCCCCAGCGCGAGCAGGACGTTTCCTTCTTCGATACGGCCCGCGTCACGGCGGCGATCGACGCGCTGGCCGAGCAGCATGCCGGACGCGAGGACGTGTTCCGCGCCTCGATGGCGCAGTTGCTCAAGGGCGAGCTGGTCACGGCGCGCGCGGCGGCCCAGGCCGCGCTCTTGAAGGACCGCCACGGAAGGCACTGCGCCGAGCGGCTCTGCTTCGTCCAGGACGAGATCATCCGCGTGCTGTTTTCGGCTGCGACCCGTCATCTCTACCGCTCGCCGATTCCCTCCGGCGCCGAGCGCATGGCGGTGGTGGCGACCGGCGGCTATGGCCGCGGCCTGATGGCGCCGGAATCTGACATCGACCTGCTCTTTATTCTTCCCTACAAGCAGACCGCCTGGGGCGAGCAGGTCGCCGAAGCCATTCTCTATTGCCTCTGGGACATGGGGCTGAAGGTCGGCCACGCCACGCGCTCGGTCGATGAATCGATCCGCCAGGCGCGCGGCGACATGACCATCCGCACCGCGATCCTGGAGACGCGGTTTTTGGCCGGCGACAGCCCGCTCTATGACGAATTGGTCTCGCGCTTCGACCGGGAGGTGGTGCAGGGCACGGCGACCGAGTTCGTTACCGCCAAACTCGCCGAGCGCGAGGAGCGGCATCGCCGGGCCGGCCAGTCGCGCTATTTGGTCGAGCCGAATGTGAAGGACGGCAAGGGCGGCTTGCGTGACCTGCACACGCTGTTTTGGATCGCGAAATATGTTTATCGCGTGCGCGAGACCGAGGAGCTGCTCGAGCGCGGCGTGTTCGATGCACAGGAATACCGCACTTTCCGCCGCTGCGCCGACTTCCTGTGGTCGGTGCGCTGCAATCTGCACTTTGTGACCGGCCGCGCCGAAGAGCGGCTGTCCTTCGACCTGCAGCGCGAGATCGCGATCCGGCTCGGCTATACAAGCCATCCCGGCATGCAGGACGTCGAGCGCTTCATGAAGCACTACTTCCTGATTGCCAAGGAAGTCGGCGACCTCACCGCCATCCTCTGCGCCAAGCTGGAAGACCAGCAGGCCAAGCCCGCGCCGGTGCTCAGCCGCATGATGGCGCGCTTCCGCCCGAACCTGAATCGGCGGCGGGTGCCTGATTCCGACGACTTCATCGTCGACAACAACCGCATCAACCTCGCCGCCCCCGACGTGTTCAAGCACGATCCGGTCAACATGATCCGGATCTTTCGACTCGCGCAGAAGAACAACCTCGCCTTCCACCCGGACGCGATGCGCACCGTGACGCGCTCGCTGAAGCTCGTGAACCAGGAACTGCGCGAGAAACCGGAAGCCAACCGCCTGTTCATGGAGATCCTCACCTCCGGGGACGCCGAAATCGTCCTGCGGCGGATGAACGAGACCGGCGTGCTCGGCCATTTCATCCGCGCCTTCGGCCGCATCGTCTCGATGATGCAGTTCAACATGTACCACCACTACACCGTGGACGAGCATCTGATCCGCTGCATCGGCTTTTTGCAGGAGATCGAGCGCGGCGGCAACGAGGAGTTCACGCTCGCAAGCGACCTGATGCGCAAGATCAGGCCCGAGCACCGCTCGGTGCTCTACATCGCCACGCTACTGCATGACATCGCCAAGGGCCGGCCTGAGGACCACTCGATTGCCGGCGCCAAGGTGGCGCGGCGGCTATGCCCGCGGCTCGGCTTCTCCGCCGCCGATACCGAGCTCGTAGCCTGGCTGATCGAAGAACATCTGACCATGTCGACGGTAGCGCAATCGCGCGACCTCTCCGACCGCCGCACCATCGAGAATTTCGCGGCCGTGGTGCAGTCGGTCGAGCAGATGAAGCTGTTGACCATTCTCACCACCGCCGACATCCGCGGCGTCGGCCCCGGCGTATGGAATGGCTGGAAGGCGCAGCTGTTGCGCTCTCTTTATTATGAGACCGAGCCGGTCCTGACCGGCGGTTTCTCGGAGGTGAACCGCGCCCGCCGCCTCGCCGCGGCGCAGGCCGAGTTCCGCGGCGCCTTCACCGAATGGAGCGAAGCTGACGTCAACGCCTATATCGGACGGCATTATCCGGCCTATTGGCTCAAGGTCGAGCTGCCGCGCAAGATCCGCCAGGCCCGCTTCATCAAAGCGAGCGAAGAGGCCGGCCACAAGCTTGCGATCAATGTCGGCTTCGACGAGGCGCGCGGCGTCACCGAGCTGACCATCTTTGCGATGGACCATCCCTGGCTGCTCTCGATCATCGCGGGCGCCTGCGCGTCGGCCGGCGCCAACATCGTCGACGCCCAGATCTACACGACCACCGACGGCCGCGCGCTCGACACCATCGCAATCTCAAGGGAATACGACCGCGACGAGGACGAAGGCCGGCGCGCCACTCGCATCGGCGAGATGATCGAGGACGTGCTCGAAGGCAAGCTGCGCCTGCCCGACGCGGTGGCCCGACGCTCCAGCCGCGTCAAGATCAACAAGGCTTTCGTTGTCGAGCCGGAAGTCAGCATCAACAACCAATGGTCGGAGCTCTACACTGTGATCGAGGTCTCCGGCCTCGACCGGCCCGGCCTGCTCTATCAGCTGACCACCACGCTGTCGAAGCTCAACCTCAACATCGCCTCCGCCCATGTTGCGACCTTCGGCGAGCGGGCCCGCGACGTGTTCTATGTCACGGATCTGTTGGGCGCGCAGATCACCGCGCCGACCCGGCAGGCCGCGATCCGCAGCGCACTGTTGCATCTGCTGTCGAACGACGAGGCGGTGGCCAAGCCCGCGGCGTAGCCTCTCTTTACCTCTCCCGGTGGGGAGAGGTCGGATCGCGCAGCGATCCGGGTGAGGGGCCACAGCTCTCACGAGAGACCGTAACCCCTCACCCGATTTGCCAGCGCAAATCGACCTCTCCCTTCGGGAGAGGTGACCGTCCATGCGGCGCCTGGTCCGAACTGACCTCACGCCTTGGCGACCTCCCCCAGCACCACGCCCTCATGCGCCAATAGCCAGCGCTTGCGGTGCAGCCCGCCGCCATATTTGACCAGCGAGCCGTCGGCGCCGATCAGGCGATGGCAGGGAATGACCACGCTGATCGGGTTGGCGCCGTTGGCGTGTCCGACCGCTCGCGTGGCCTTCGGGCTACCCAGCTGCGCGGCGAGCGCGCCATAGCTCATGGTCGTGCCGGCCGGGATCCTCGCGAGTGCCGTCCAAACCCTGCGCTGGAACGGCGTGCCGCCCAAGCGCCATCTGACCGTGCGCAACGCGCCGAGCTCGCCATCGAAATAGGCCGACAACGCCGATCGTATGTCGGGCGCCGCCGCCCGCTCCTTCAGGACAAAGGCGCCATGCTGCAGTCGCAACAGGTCCCGCATGCGCGGCTCATAGTCTTGCCAGTCAAGCGCGCAGAGCACGCCATCCTCATCGGTCACGAGCAGGCCTGTCCCGATCGGCGTGTTCAGCCTGTCGAGCCCGAGCAGCCGAGGCGCCGTTGTCGTCACTGACGCTACCATCTCCAAAAATCCGGGCTGCGATTCCAGATGGAACCATTTTGGCGTAACAAAAGGCCATGGCCACCCGTTTTGCGTTGCCTGGAATACCTGATCGCACGAGCCATGCTCAGTTAGTCTTAGCCGGCGGGGCTCATCTTGCATTGCGGAAACCGTTCCGCCACAATCCGCCCCAACCGTGGCGCTCTTCAGGGCGGGAGAGACCATCGGCCAAAGTCACAAGAACGTACGACGTCACAACAAGAGGAACGCTTTTCAATGAGGAGAGACTTATTCCGTCTGGCTGCGGGCGCAGCGCTGGCTATCGCCCTGTCGGCAAATTCGGCCTACGCGCAGAAGAAATATGACACGGGCGCGACCGACACGGAGATCAAGATCGGCCAGACCATGCCGTTCAGCGGGCCGGCTTCGGCCTATGCCACCATCGGCAAGACCCAGGCCGCCTATATCAAGATGATCAACGATCAGGGCGGCATCAACGGCCGCAAGATCAACCTGATCCAGTATGACGACGCCTACAGCCCGCCGAAAACCGTCGAGCAGGTGCGCAAGCTCGTCGAAAGCGACGAAGTGCTGCTCACCTTCCAGGTGCTCGGAACGCCCGGCAATTCCGCCGTGCAGAAATATCTTAATACCAAAAAAGTGCCGCAGCTGCTCGCAGCGACGGGAGCATCCAGGTTCAGCGACCCCAAGCACTACCCATGGACGATCGGATTCAACCCGAACTACTTCGTCGAGGGCCGCATCTACGGCCAGTACATCATTAAGAACCATCCGAATGCCAAGATCGGCATCCTCTATCAGAACGACGACCTCGGCAAAGACTATGTCAACGGCCTCAAGGCAGGGCTGGGCGACAAGGCCGCCAGCATGATCGTGGCGGAAGCCTCGTACGAGGTGTCCGATCCCACCATCGATTCACAGATCATCAAGATCAAGGATGCCGGTGCCGACCTGTTCTTCTCGGCTTCGACGCCGAAGCAGGCGGCGCAGGCGATCAAGAAGATCGCCGAGCTGAACTGGCATCCGGTTCACATCATGGACATCAACTCCGTCTCGGTCGGCGCCGTGATGAAGCCGGCGGGGCTCGAGGCCTCAAAGGGCGTGATCAGCGTCGGTTATGCCAAGGATCCGCTCGACCCGACCTGGAAGGACGACCCGGGCATGAAGAAATATTTCGACTTCATGGCGAAGTATTATCCCGATGGCGACAAGGACTCGTACTTCAATGTCTACGGCTACATCACCACCCAACTCTTGGTCCACGTGCTGAAGGAGTGTGGCGACAATCTCACCCGCGAGAATGTGCTGGACCAGACGACCCATCTGAAAAACGTTCAGCTTGATCTGACGTTGCCGGGCATTCTCTACAATACCACCCCCGACGATTACCGCGTCAACAAGCAGCTGCAGATGATGCGCTTCAACGGCGAGCGCTGGGAATTGTTCGGCCCGATCATCGAGGACGCGGGGGCGGCGGGGTAAGCAGACAACACACCATAAATACGGTCGTCATGCCCGGGTTTGTCCCGGGCATTTCGTTTTGATACACCCGTCATTCCGGGGCGATGCGCAGCATCGAACCCGGAATTTCGAGGTTCCCCGGTGCGCAATTGCGCACCTGAGGTTCGGTCCTTCGGACCGCCCCGGAACGACGGTGCCAAAGAATTCGCGCCGGATTGATCAGGTCGGCACCTCCCCGAACGTCTTCCCCGCCGGCAATACACCGCACCGAATCAAACGCGAATCCTCCACAGCCGCCTGGCGGTGCTTGACCGCCTCGCGATAGATGGGATCGCGGATCATTTCGACGAAGGCGCCGACATCAGGGTATTCGGCTATGAAGCAATGGTCCCAGCGCTCCTCCTGTGGCCCGATCAACATCAGCTCGAATCGACCCTGCCAGACGATCCTGCCGCCCAGCCGCGTAAACACCGGGCCACTCTCGCGACCATAGGCCGCGTAGGCCTCCGCGCCGGTCGCCTTGCGGCCGTCGGGATAGGCCGCTTCACGGCGTAACCGCACGAGGTTGAGCATGTGGATCGCTCCCGGGCGATCATTGGCCCGGAACTGCGCGAAAACCTCCTTGGTCGGATCGATATGGCCCATACGGCTCTCCCTTAAAACGCCCGCCCGACACATTTTTATCACGCGCCGCCCCACCTCCTAATCCCGCGTTAAGCTTTGCGTAACCGGCCCTTAAATTCCCACCGCTAGCCTGCGTCGGGAGTTCTGTGGGCGTGAGCTGTGCATGGCGTGGGGACGGAAAAAGAGCGGCGCGCGCAAGGAGCCGCAATTCGGGCTTGGCGCCTCCCTCGCCGCGATCAGGCTGAGCCCGGAGGACCGGATCCCCTCACCCGCAAGCAAGCCAGAGAAGGGTTCACCCAAGCGCAAGCAGGAGGAACCGGACGACGAGGAGCCGCCGCGTGAGCGCAAACAGGCCTCCACCGTGAGCAACAAGCGGCGCGGCAGAGCGCGCGGCATCACGCTGTCGCGCCTCCTCTATTGGGGCGTTGTATGTGGCCTGTGGGCCGGCATTGTGTTGATTGGTGCTGTGATCTGGGCCGGCGCGCATCTGCCGCCGATCCAGTCGCTGGAAATTCCCAAGCGGCCGCCGACCATCGAGATAGTAGGCCTCGACGGCAGCGTGCTGGCGCAGCGCGGCGAGATGGCGGGGGCCAACATCGCGATGAAAGATCTGCCGCCGTACTTGCCGAAGGCCTTCATCGCCATCGAGGACCGCCGGTTCTATTCGCATTTCGGTGTCGATCCCTTCGGTATTTTGCGCGCGGCGGTCGCGAACCTCCTGCACCGCGGCGTCTCGCAGGGCGGCTCGACGCTGACCCAGCAGCTCGCGAAAAACCTGTTCCTGACCCAGGAACGCACCATGCTGCGCAAGCTGCAGGAGGCCGAGCTGGCGCTGTGGCTGGAGCGCAAATATTCCAAGAACGAGATTCTCGAGCTCTATCTGAACCGGGTCTATTTCGGCTCCGGCGCCTATGGCGTCGAGGCCGCCAGCCAGCGCTATTTCGGCAAGTCGGCCCGGAACGTCACCATTGCGGAAGCGGCGATGCTCGCGGGCCTCGTCAAATCGCCCTCGCGCCTTGCGCCCAACCGCAACCCGGAAGGCGCGGAGGCGCGCGCCAAGACCGTGCTCGCGGCAATGGCGGACGCCAAGTTCATCACCGACGCACAGGCCCAGGCTGCGAGCGCCCACCCCGCTCAGTCAGTGAAACCGGCCGGGGCGGGCACTGTCAACTACGTCGCCGACTGGATCTCCGAGGTACTCGACGATCTGGTCGGCCAGATCGAGCAGAGCATCGTGGTGGAGACCACGATCGATCCCAAGCTACAGAGCGCGGCCGAAGCCGCCGTGATCGACGAGCTCGCGGCGAAAAGCCTGAAGTTCAACGTCAGCCAGGGCGCGCTGGTGGCGATGACCCCGGACGGCGCCGTGCGTGCCATGGTCGGCGGGCGCAACTATGCCGAAAGCCAGTTTAACCGCGCGGTCACTGCGAAGCGCCAGCCCGGCTCGGCCTTCAAGCCGTTCGTGTATCTCACCGCGATCGAGACGGGGCTCACGCCCGACACGGTGCGGCTGGACGCGCCGCTGGATGTGAAGGGCTGGAAGCCCGAGAACTACACCCATGAATATTTCGGCCAGGTCACGCTGACCCAGGCGCTCGCGATGTCGCTCAACACCGTCGCGGTGCGAGTAGGGCTCGAGGTCGGGCCGAAGAATGTGGTGCGCACCGCGTACCGGCTCGGCATCTCCTCAAAGCTCGAGCCCAACGCCTCGATCGCGCTCGGCACCTCGGAAGTCTCCGTCACCGAGCTCGTCGGCGCCTATGCCGCCTTCGCCAATGGCGGCTTCGCCGTCTCGCCCCATGTCGTGACCCGGATCAAAACGCTGGACGGCAAGCTGCTTTATGCGCGCCAAGCGGAGCAGCCGAACCGGGTGATCGAGCCGCGCAATGTCGCGATGATGAACAGCATGATGGAGCAGACGCTGATCTCGGGTACAGCGCGAAAGGCGGAGATTCAGGGCTGGCAGGCCGCCGGCAAGACCGGCACCAGCCAGGATTTCCGTGACGCCTGGTTCGTCGGCTACACGTCTCATCTCGTGGCCGGCGTCTGGCTCGGCAATGACGACAATTCGCCGACCAAGAAGACGACCGGCGGCGGCCTGCCGGTCGAGGTGTGGTCGCGCTTCATGCATGTCGCGCTGCAGGGCGTGCAGCCGACGCCGCTACCGAACGCGCCGGCGTTGACTGCGCAATCATCAAGTCCGCTCGCCACTCTCGCCCAACTCGCCTCGCAAGTCACGGCACCGACGCCACCGGCGCCGACGACACCTCAGCCGGCCAACAACGGCGGACGGCCATCGCCCACCCGCGCCGCGGTGCGGCCCGAGGCCGATGCTGGTCTCGATGGTTGGCTGATTCAGCGGCTGTTCGGGCGGTAGCTTTCTCCGAACGTCATGCCCCGCGAAGGCGGGGCATCCAGTAAGCCGTGCTCTCTCGATTCGATACTGCCGTCTCTGGAACACTGGGTCGCCCGGCCGAGCCCGGCGACGACAGCAGTGAATTAATCCTCGATCCCGTACCGGTGCAGATCGTTCCCACACGTATCGAGCCACTTCTTCGCCCGCTCCTGCGACGGGCAGATGCGGCCCACCACCCTCCAGAACCGTGGCGAGTGGTTCATCTCGACCAGGTGCGCAACTTCATGCGCGGCGAGATAGTCGAGCACGAAGGACGGGGCGAGGATCAGTCGCCAGGAGAACGACAGCGAGCCGGCCGACGTGCATGAGCCCCAGCGGCTCGATTGATCGCGGATCGACAGCCGCTTGACGCGCACGCCGAGCTCGGCAGCGTAAATATCCGCCGCCTTCTGCAGATCGCGCCGCGCCTCGCGCTTGAGGTAGTCGTGCACCCGCCGGTCGACATGCTCGAAGCCGCCGGCGACGCAGATAATCTTCTCGCCGCTGTCGCGCGTCTCGGTCCACACGGTGCCGCGCTCGCCGGCGCGATGGACGATCCGATGCGGCGTGCCGCGTAACGGCACTACGGCGCCCGGATGGAACGGTGCGGCCTTCGGCAACCGCCCCAAACGCGCGGCGATCCAGCCACCATGGAGCTGCGCAAACTCCCTTGCTTCCGCGATCGTGCCTCGCGGCGGCATGGTCAATATCGCTTCACGGTCAGTGGGATGGATCCGCAGTGTGTAACGGCGCGCGCGCCGGTGCCGGCGCACGCGGATCGCAAAAACTTGCGAGCCATGTTTGATCAGAAGAGTCGAAGGTTCGTAGGGGCGCCGATACAGGAGCGCGCGAGTGGCCATGTCAGTCAGTCCGGGGGGTAGGAGTTCGCCCGGATTCTGCCACATCCCAAGCCAGCGAAATCGCCCGGCGCAAAAACAAATCATTTGCCCAATATACAGGGCCTTACCCCGCGGTCAGCCCCTACAAAATGGGCCCGAAAACGGAAATTTTAACAAAAAAGACCCGTTCCCAACCCCCTCAAGGGATGAGGCCATACTCATTCCTTGGGGAACGGCGAATCCGGCATTCCTGACGCCCAATCAGGGACTTAAGCGACGCGGAGATTCGGCTCGGATTTCAAACCGATTCACAGCGAAGCGAACGCGCGCGCAATCACTCAGCTGCGAGCGCCAATCTCGACTTGGGATTCGCAGCCGACATCATGAAATCGTTGATGCGTGGCACGATCTCCGAGCGGAAACGGGAACCATTGAACACGCCATAATGTCCGACGCCCGGCTGCATATAGTGCACACGGCGATGTGGCGGGATCGAACTGCACAGACGATGCGTCGCTTCGGTCTGACCAAGGCCCGAAATGTCGTCCTTCTCGCCTTCCACCGTCATCAGTGCAACGCGTGTCACCTTGGATGGATCGACCGGCGTGCCACGATGGGTCATCTCTCCCTTCGGAAGTGCGTGCCTGACAAACACGGTCTCGACGGTCTGCAGGTAATATTCGGCGGTCAGGTCCATCACAGCGAGATATTCGTCGTAGAAATCGCGATGCTTGTCGACAAGATCGCCGTCGCCCTTCACCAGGTTGCGGAACAGATCCTTGTGCGCATCCATATGGCGGTCGAGATTCATGGTGATGAAGCCGTTGAGCTGCAAGAATCCCGGATAGACGTCGCGCATCACGCCCGGATGCGGGAACGGCACCTTGGTGATGACATGGCGGCGGAACCACTCGATGCCGCGCTGTTCGGCGAGCTTGTTGACCGCGGTCGGGCTGTTGCGGGTGTCGATCGGGCCGCCCATCAAGGTCATGGAGATCGGCACGAAGGGATCGTGCTGCGCCTCCATCAGCGACACAGCGGCGACCACCGGCACGGACGGCTGGCACACCGCAATCACATGCATGTTGCCGCCCAGCGCATGCAACATCTCGATCAAATAATCGATGTAATCATCCAAATCGAAACGGCCTTCCGACAGCGCGACCATGCGAGCGTCGGACCAGTCGGTGATGTAGACCTCATGGGTCGGCAGGAAGGCTTCGACCGTGCCGCGCAACAGCGTCGCGTAATGGCCGGACATCGGCGCCACGATCAAGACCCGCGGATGCGGATGGCGCAGAGGCCGCGTG